>Ga0073928_10003107_pt1 | contig 26804 bp, 22 predicted proteins | sample PaiPotPPA55metaG_FD_76969 | JGI IMG/M metagenome (GOLD analysis project Ga0073928, IMG submission 76969) | Iron sulfur acid spring bacterial and archeal communities from Banff, Canada, to study Microbial Dark Matter (Phase II) - Paint Pots PPA... ...
CTCCGAGCGGCTTGATCTCGCCATCAAGAACCTAGCAGAGACGCAGGCGGCGAACGACCAGGCTGCCGCCGACCTCGCGGTTGCTGGGCAAGCGTCGTACAAAGCGGCCACCGACCTTCAGGCCGCCAACCTCGCCCTCGCCGAGGCCAAGACGACGCTCGATCGCGCCCGCCTCTACGAGCAGTCGGCGTTACAGGCGATCCAATCGGCCCAGGCGGCGACTGACGTCCAGGCTCCGCCAAGCCAGGAGGACGCTGACTCGGCTGCCTCCCGCGATGCAGTCGCATCGCAACGGTCAGCATTCGAGAAGGCCTGCGAAGAACATCGCATCGCGCTCGACAGCGTGGCCAAAGCGCAGCAGGCCCTCTCCGCTCTCGAGAAAACGCAGCCGCAGCGGGCGCAGGAAGCCAAGGCCGCCGCCGAGCATCTGATGAAGGTCACGCCGCACGCCGCACAGGCCGGCGCGGCGCTGGCAGAGGCCCGGGCGCGAATCGGGAGACTGAAAGCGGCCCAGTTCAACGTCACCGTCTGTGCCGCCCGCGACGAGCTATGGGCAAAGCAGAGTGAGTTGGAGAAGCTGACCGCAGCCGCTGATGAGGCGAAGTCCACCGTGGAAAAGGCGAATTCTGATGTACTCGCCGCCGAGAAGGGCTTAAGCGAGGCGCCCCAGCGCCTCAAGGCGCGGCAGGATGCCGTTGACAAGGCGCGTGAGGTTCTGGCCGCCGTCCATTCCGCGCAGGAGGCCGCCAACGCGGCGGTGGCCGACAAGAAATCGCTGGCGGAACAGGCGTCGGAACTCGTCCGAAAGCTCTCGGCGGCAGCCGCCAAAACGTCCGATGACCGGACGCTTGCCGACGCGGCGGCCAAGGCCGCTGCGTCGCTGGACCTCTTGAATCACGATGTGCAACAGGCGCAGGAAGCGGCCGCGGCACGCGCGGATGCGATCACGCAAGCCCAGTCCGCTGTGGACGCCGCCCAAAGCGCATTGACCAGGGAACAAGCGGACATCGAATCGGCCCCGAAATTGATCGAATCGCTCAAGCACAGCGCTGTCGCCGCGTCAGAGGATGCGGGCAGGAAGAAGTCCGAGGCCGACGCGCTGGCGGCATCGGTCGCCGCCGTCAAGGCAAAGGTTGACCAATTATCGGCTCAATACCGGCAAATGAGCCAGGAGGTGGCGGTCACTACGCCGCCGGCCATCCAAGACAGACTGACGTCAATCCGATCCCGAACGAAGCCCTAATAGCGGCTACGGTCGAGCGGTTGAATTTTGCGCTGTTTGCTGCTTCCCCCGTCCACTCCGTGCGCCTATCTGATAGAATTGCATGAGTAGCTCGCCTGGCCGAGGAGATCGGTGCGAGGTGGGATTTCGCGCAGGTGCGGGGCGGACAGCGGGAAACATGCGTCAATCGCAGGTCGACAACAGCTCTGACGTCTTTAGGACGCCGGCACGGTGGCGTCCCCCACGCTGTCGGCCGCACGCCCTTACGTTTGCGGAACTCCTGGTGGTGATCGGCATCATTGCCCTCCTGGGGGGGCTGGTTCTTTCGGCCGTATCGCGGACGCGACTCTCCGCACAGTCGGCCAGTTGCCTCAACAACCTTCACAGCATCTCAGTGGCGTTCTCGCAGTACGCGATCGACAATGACTCCCGCTACCCCGATCCATTGGGCGCCGGGCAGTCATGGGAGAGTCTGCTCCAGAAATACATGTCGCAGTCGCTGATCTTCGCCTGCCCGGCAGACAGCGAAATCTTTCCTTCGGTCGGATCCAGTTACGACTGGCGGGAAACGCCGAACCCCGCGACGAGTCTGGCCGGCCGTCGACTGGTGGACGTGACCCGCTCGGATGCGGTGCTGGCGTTTGAGACGCTGCCCGGCTGGCACGGGAAGCACCTCATTAACGCGGTCCTGATTAACGGGGCGACAGTGGTCATGAACGACGACGCGTGCGCAAGTGACCTGCAACTCCCCGTGTCGTTGCCTTCGCCCCCATCCAGTGATCCCACGCTGCGACCCTGAATTATGAGAGTCCTGGTGGCCGAAGATCACGCCCCGCTTGCCCGCTCGATTGCCAATGGGCTGCGGGAGGAAGGGTACGCGGTCGACCTGACCGGCGACGGGACCGAGGCCCTGCATTGGGCCCAGACCAATCCGTACGACTGCCTGGTGTTGGATATCATGCTGCCGGGCCGCGACGGGTGGTCGATCGTGCAGCACCTGCGCCGCGCCGGGTCGCAGACGCCGGTGCTCTACCTCACCGCCCGCGACGCGGTTGAGGACCGTGTCAAAGGATTGAACCTCGGCGCGGACGATTACCTGGTCAAACCCTTCGCGTGGGAGGAGTTGGTGGCGCGGGTGAGGTCGCTGGTCCGTCGGGGCCATGGCCGCAAGGCGCCGGTCCTGCAACTGGCGGACCTGGAGATCGACACCGCCGCCAAGGTAGTCCGCCGCGGCGGCAAGAACATCATCCTCAGTGCCAAGGAGTATGCGCTGCTGGAATACCTCGCCCACCGCGAGGGCCAGGTGGTCAGCCGCGGGGAAATATGGGACCACCTCTACGACCACGCCGACGAGGCCACCAGCAACGTCGTCGACGTCTACATCGGATACCTGCGGAACAAGATCGATAAAGAATATCCGCTTAAGCTGATCCATACTCGCCGTGGGTTGGGATATGTTTTGACCGCTGAACCTTAGCGAACGACGACTCAACCTCCAATGACGAAATCCGAATGATAAATGACGAATCAATGACGAATGGCTAAATGGTTCAAATAACGAAACGAGTGGGGTTGAAGGATGGATCGCATTCGTCATTCGCGCATTCGCTATTCGAACATTGATTCGTCATTCGAATTTCGTCATTCGAATTTGAGACGTTCGGAGGCCGCCATTCGGAATCCTTGACGACACCGACTATGACCCGCCGCCTCGCCATTACCATCCTCCTGACCGTCTGGGCGTCGATCGTCGTTGCCGGGGTGGCGGCATGGTTCTCGGCAAGGGCGGTGCTGCTGGCCAACCTGGATGCCTCGATTGAGAAGCGGGCCATGATGCTGCCGGAGGTGACGCGCTTCATCGGCGGTCCGCCGGCCGTCTTTCCGCAAGACCGATACCTGGTCACGGGCGCGCTGAACCGGCGGCTGAACGAGCCGGCCGGCCCGCGCCGGCCGGAGGTCCACCCGCAGCGAGTCGACGCGGGTTTTGCCGATCTGCCGGAGGGACGTTTCCGACGGGTGACAGTGCGGTTTTCGGGTGAGGGGAGCAGCGGCCCGATGACGGTGGTCTATAGCGCGCCGGCCGCCGAGTACGATCGCATGCTGCGCTGGCTGGCGGCGGCGCTGACCGGCTGCGGGGCGGCCGCGGGTACCGTCGCGGCGCTTGCCGCGGCTCGGCTGGCGCGGATGGCGCTGCGGCCGCTGAGTCAAACGGCCGACGTCATCGGCTCGATTGACGAATCCCGGCTCGATCGCCGGATCGACGCCGCCGCCCTCCCGGCGGAATTGCGGCCCATGGCCGATCGGCTCAACGAGATGGTGGCCCGCCTCCAGAATGCGTTCGAGCGGCGGCGACGGTTCCTGGCTGATGCCTCGCACGAGCTCCGAACCCCCGTGGCCGCCCTGATTACGACGATGGAGGTCGCCCTGCGCCGCCCCCGGCCGGAGGCGGAGCTGAGCGAGGCGCTGCAGACCTGCCTGGCCGAGGCCCGGCACATGCGTGAACTTGTCCAAGCGCTGCTCCGCCACGTCCGCGCTGAGGAGCGCGCCGGCGAGGAACAGCCCCAGTTAATTGACGCCGGCCAGTTACTTAATGAGTGCGCCCGGCTCACCGGACCCATGGCAGCCGAGCGACAGATTCGCTTGATTCCGGCGGCGGCGGGCCAAGCCCAGGTCCGGGCGGAGCCCGGCCGGCTTCGCAGCGTTGTACTCAATCTGGTTAGCAATGCCATCGAATACAATCGCCCTGGCGGCATGGTGGAGATGTCGGCCCGGGCTGATGCCGGATCGGTCGAGATTGTTGTGAAGGACGATGGCCCCGGGATCGCTCCCGATCACCTGCCCAACCTTTTCCTGCCCTTTTACCGCGCTACCGCCACTCATGACGCTGACGGGCACCTGGGTCTGGGATTGTCGCTGGTCGATTCACACGTAAAGGCGATGGGGGGAGAATGCTGCGTGGAAACGACCCTTGGCGCCGGCACCACTTTTCGCGTTCGACTGCCGGCGGCCGACAAGTCGTCCGCTGGGAACGGAGCGCCATAAAATGTGGTTGACGCTTCATCCCCCTTTCATCTTGCGCCGTGACAATACTTTTAGGATGTCGCGGTTGTGTGGAACGTCGTACATGCCTAGACGAATGCTGCTGTTGACCGCAGTGGCGTTGTGTTTGACATGGTGCTCCACCGCCCGGGCCGACGACGGGGGCGGCCAGCCCGCCCATCCCAGCCGTCCGAATCATCCCGAACGATATACGGGGATATACAAGGTGCTGATCCGCGGATACTGGACAGGTGAAGGCCGCGCCACCGTGACAGACAAATACGTCGAGTTAGGTCCGATCCAGGTCAAAGATGACTCGGGCCATAGCGCTACGTTGACTATGGGCAAAATGCCGCTGGCCAACCGCCGCTTCACGGGAACCGGGACCGTAACGGGGACGGGTACGTCAATCACCATTGAAGGTCGAGTGGAGCCGGCCGACGACCACGACACCGGCGCGTCGGAGCCTTCGAAGTCACACCCCCATGGGAGCGACGACGTGCTGACCAACGCCCGGTTCGGCGCCACCTATATCACGAGCGGAAATCATGGCGGGAGGCTGTCAGGCGGACGCGATCTGAGCGGCGGATAGAGACAGATAGCACCAGGCGTGCCGTGTCCTCGTTGAAGGCCCCCCCTCCTTCGACAGCGGCCGCCTAGCTTTCATACCGCATGGAGGTGACGGTGGAGAGCGGGCCGGGCCGGCCCGCGGCCCGAGGGTGTGACGCACCCGACCCGGCTGGCGTAGAGGGAAGGGAGATCGGCTAAAAAATGAGCGCAGTGCAGACGGTGTTGTGGGGGGCGCGACGCACGATGCGGGGCGCAGCTCGCGCCGAGCATGCGGACAGCCGCCCGGCCGGTGAACGCGTGGGCGTATCCGGTAAGTTCTTCCGGATGGGAGATGCGACGTGGTACCTGAAGGGCCTGGCCTATGGTCCGTTCGCGCCCAATGCCGACGGGGCCTTTCTTCCCGAAAGACCCCGCGTCCTGGGCGACCTGGACGACATGGCGGCCCTCGGGGCCACTGCGCTGCGGCTGTACCACCCGCCAACGTCGCAGTTCCTCGACGACGCGCTGGACGCCGGGCTGCGTGTTTTGATCGACGTGCCTTGGGAGAAGCACAGGTGTTTCCTGGAGGATCGGTCGAGTCAGCAGGACGCGATTGAACGGGTCCGTCACACCGCCAGCGAATTGAGCAGGCACCCTGCCGTCCTGGGGATTTCTGTCGCCAACGAGATCCCCAAGGATGTCGTGCGCTTTTATGGTACTCGGCGGGTGGAGCGGTTTCTCGGCAACCTGCTCGATTCTGTAAAGCAACAGTCGCCCGAGTGCCTCGCCACCTACACCAACTATCCATCGACGGAGTTCCTCAACCCCGGTCCGCTCGATTTCATCAGCTTCAATGTCTACCTCGAAGGCCCGGACGCCTTGGCGGCGTATCTGGATCGGCTCCAGCACATCGCCAACGGCCGGCCGCTGGTCCTCGGAGAGTTTGGCCTGGATTCGTATCATCACGGCGAGGCGGGGCAAGCCGCGGGGCTGCGAGCCGCGCTGAGCCGGGTCTACCGTCGCGGCCTTGCTGGTGCCTTCGTCTTCTCCTACACCGATGACTGGTTCGCCGGTGGTCATCAAATGCGGAGTTGGGCCTTCGGGATCACCGACCAGCGGCGCACCCACAAGCCGGCCGCATCGGCGCTGCGCGAGATCTGGTCGCGCGTCCCACGCGTGGACGATGATCCGCTGCCTTCGGTCTCCGTCGTGGTCTGCTCGTATAACGGCGCCGCCACGCTCGAGGAATGCTTGCGGTCGCTGGTCGCGATGGACTACCCGGACTATGAAGTGATCCTGGTCGACGACGGCTCGACCGACCGCACGCCGGAGATTGCAAGCAAGTTCCCATCCGTCCGGTACATCCGCCAGTGCAACCACGGGCTCAGCATCGCGCGAAACGTCGGCGCGCAAGCGGCTCGCGGGCAGATCGTCGCCTACACCGACTCCGACTGTGTCGCGGACGAGAAGTGGCTTTTGTACCTGGCGACCGCGATGGCGGACCAGCAGGTGCAGGCGATCGGGGGCCCCAATCTCCCGCCGGCCAGCGACAACTGGGTCGCGCGGTGCGTTGCCGCCAGCCCCGGCGGGCCCAGCCACGTCATGCTCGACGATCGCCTGGCTGAGCACGTGCCCGGGTGCAACATGGCCTTCGAGCGCGAGGCGCTGCTGAAGTTTGGCGCGTTCGACCCGCAGTTCCGCGTCGCCGGCGACGACGTGGACGTGTGCTGGCGGCTGTTGGACGCGAACGTCCGGATCGGTTATGCCCCGGCCGCCCTCGTCTGGCACCACCGCCGGGCTACTGCCCCGGCGTACTTCAGACAACAGAAAGGTTACGGGCGGGCCGAGGGGATGCTCCAGTTCAAACACCCTTGTCGCTTCAACACGGCGGGCGGGGCGCGCTGGAGCGGGATCATTTATGGGGAAGGGGCGGTCGGCCTGCCGCTGCGCCGGCCGCCGACGTATTACGGCAAGTTCGGCATGGGACTGTTTCAGATGGTGTACCGGCACAATCAGTACAGCCCCTGGGCCTATTTCGTGCTGTTGGAATGGCATCTGTCAGCGGCGTTGCTGCTCGTATTGTCCGCGATGTGGCATCCTGTTGCGGGGGTGGCAGGGGCGCTGTGGCTACTCACGCTCGTCGCGGTCACCCGGTCATCGCTTTGCGTCCCGCTGCCGCCCGGTCGCCCGTGGTGGTGTCGGCCGCTGGTCTTTGCGCTTCACCTGCTGCAGCCGATGGTTCGTTCCGCGCACCGTTACGCCTGGCGGCTGGGCCGCAAGCGGGTTGGCCGCCGCCCTCGACTTAGCCGCCCAGCGGCGGAACATGTCAAGCGGGTTTCACTGTTCCAGCGCGACTCCTACTGGCAGAGCCTCCGGGGCGGCCGCGGCCGCGAGCAATTGCTGGAGAAACTGACCGAGATGGCCGGCCAGTCCGAATGGCCCGGCTTCTTCGGCGAAGAATGGGCCGACTGGGACATCATGTTCTGCGCTGACTGGTGGCACAACGTGAGTGTCCAGACCGCCACCGAGGAACTGGGTGGACCCAAACGTTTTACAAGGGTGCGCTGCACGATCCGTCCCACTGCGGTCGCCAAAACAGCAGCCTGCGCCGTGGCGGCATGTTCGTCGGCCGCCTTGCTGGGCCAGCGGACCTGGGCCATCGCGGTCGCCGCCGCGTTGTGGCTCCCCCTGGCCGGCATCGTGCTGCGCAGCGGCCGGCGGTGTTTCGACGCCGTGCTGGAATTGATCTGGCAGGCCGGCCTCGCGGCCGAACTCGATCCCGTTTCCGTACGGTCCTGCCGGCCGGCCCAAAAGCTCCCCGCCACCGACCACGCGCTCGAAAAAGCTCAACCGGCCCGGGTTGCGACCGGATCAATCCGCTCAATGGAGGTCGCCAATGACCCATGTCCCATATAAACGTTCAGTCTGCCGCGTCCGACGCGGGTTCACTCTGATCGAGCTTCTGGTCCTCATCGGCGTCATCGCCGCCCTGCTCGGCATCCTGCTGCCGGCCCTTTCGCGGGCCCGCGAGCAGGCCAAGCGGACCAACTGCCTGTCCAACCTCCGCCAGCTCGGCCAGGGCATGATCATGTACGCCGGCGAGAATCGCGACCGACTCCCCAACGGCAATCCCGACGACTTCGATGCCACCAATCGCGTGCTGGTGAACCTGTCGGTGATGTACCTGAAGAATGCGGGCGTTTTTCATTGTCCGTCGAGCGACAAGCCTGTCCCGCGGCGGATCGATACGGGCGACCAATCGCAGCCGGACTCCGCCCGCGTGAGCTACGAGTTCTACAGCGTGTGGTGGCAGCCGGAATACGGCCCGCTGCTGACGAGGCTCCGCGGCCGAGCGCCGCTTGCCTGGGACCACGACGGAGGAGCCGGCAAGCCCGAGCCCGATCAGAACCACGGGACCGGCGGCGGGAACGTGGTCTTTGCCGACGGGCATGCTGAGTGGCAAGACGCGGCTGACTGGGATGGGGCGAGTTGGCCCCATCCCGGCGACCTGTTCTACCCAATGCCATTGTCGATCCCATAGCCATGCTGCTTCGTGCCGACGAAAACGGACCCGCAAGTGCGCGCATGTCATCCTTCTTCGCGCAGTTGCGGTTGCTGCGCTACGCCAGGCCGCACCTGGGGCGGCTGCTGCTGATGCTCAGCCTCATGGCCCTGAGCGTCGGGTTGCAGGTGTTGCGGCCGTGGCCCATGAAGCTGCTGCTCGACCAGGTACTGGACGGTAAGCCGCTGGCCCCCAAGGCCCAGGCCCTTATCTCGTGGCTGCCCGGCTGGCAGACCGCGCATGGATTGCTCATCTGGGTCTGCCTTGCCACCGTGCTGATCTATCTTTTCGGCTCGATCATGACGATGCTGAGCAACGACGCCAGCGTCCACCTGGGCCAGCAGATGACCTTCGACCTCGGCGCCGACCTGTTCCTGCACCTGCAGCGCCTCTCCTTGATCTTCCACAGCCGCCGCACGGTCGGTGACACGATCTCCCGCGTCACCAGCGACACGTACTGCGTCGAGACGCTGGTCACCGGCACGCTCATGCCGCTGCTTCGCGCCATCGTCAGCTTAGTCACGATGTTCGTCATCATGTGGGGAATGCAACCCACGATGACGCTCATCTCGTTGGGCGTCGCCCCTTTCCTGATGCTGTCGATCAAAATCTGGGGCCGCTCGCTTAAGGACCGCAATCGCGAGCGGCGCGATTTGGAAGGCCGCATGGCCGACATCGTGGAGCAGGCGCTCAGCGCGATCCCGGCGGTGCAGGCGTTTACCCGCGAAGAGTTGGAATGCGGCCGCTTCCGCGACTACGCGACCCGGACGGTCGCGGCCTACCGCCGCAGTACCCGCGCGGGAAACTGGTTCAGGCTCTTCGTCGGCCTGGTAACCGCGCTGGGCACCGCGGCCATGATCTATCTGGGAGGCCGCTATGCGCTCTCGGGCAAGATGAGCGCCGGCATCATCTACGTCTTTCTCAATTACCTGGCGGCACTTTACGACCCGCTGGAAGACATCACCTATACGGCCTCGACCTGGCAAGGCGCTTCCGCCAATGCCGACCGCGTCATCGAGATCCTCGACGTTGATCCACAAGTGAGCGACCGGACCGACGCCCGCGACATGCAGGTTCGCGGACACGTGCGCTACGAGAATGTCTGCTTCGGCTACGACGCCGACCGTACCGTTCTCAAGGACGTCTCGCTGGAGGCACGGCCCGGCGAGGTGATCGCCATCGTCGGCCCGACGGGAGCGGGAAAGACCACTCTGGTCAACCTGCTGGTTCGCTTCTTCGATCCCTGGTCCGGCCGCGTCACCATCGACGGGCACGACGTCCGGGACTTGAAGATGCGTTCGGTGCGGCAGCAGATCGCGATGGTGCTGCAGGACCCGTTCATCTTCCCGATCACGGCGGCCGAGAACATCGCCTACGGGCGACCGGATGCGCCACGGGAGCAGATCGTATCCGCCGCCCTGGCGGCCAACGCCGACCCCTTCATCCGGCGGCTGCCCGATGGATACGACGCCATCATCGGCGAACGCGGCGCGACGCTGTCCGGCGGCGAAAAACAGCGGCTCTCCATCGCCCGCGCTTTCCTCAAGGACGCGCCGATCCTGATCCTCGACGAGCCCACCTCCGCCCTGGACGCCCGCACGGAAACCATGCTGCTGGGCGCGCTTGAGCGGCTCATGAATGGCCGGACTACCTTCATCATCGCCCACCGCCTCTCCACCATTCGCCACGCGGACAAGATCCTGGTCGTCGACGATGGGCGGATCGTGGAGCAGGGCCGGCACGAGGAGCTGATGGTCCGCGGCGGGCTTTATTGCTCGCTGTACCGCCAGCAGATGGAATTCGCCCGCCACGCCGCCGCCGAGGAGACCGAAGAAGCTGAGAGCCTGGCGGCGGCCGAAGGTTGAGGGGCAGGCAATCACCAAGGGGAGAACTCCATCCGTGCACCTATACTCCGCGGAATTCTTCGAGCAGCAGAGCGGCGGGTCGCGCCGCTCGGCCGAGCGGATCGTGCCGATCGTGATGGAGTTGGTGCGTCCGCGCAGCGTCGTCGACGTCGGGTGTGGGGTCGGCACCTGGCTCAGCGTCTTCAAGGAACGCGGAGTGCCCAGGACGCTGGGGATCGACGGCGACTATGTCGATCGCAACCTGCTCCAGATCCCGGCCGATGAATTCCTGGCGGCAGACCTTAGCCGCCCGCTGCGTCTGGAAGCGCGGTTCGACCTTGCGGTGTCGTTGGAGGTCGGCGAGCACCTGCCGCCGGAGAGTGCAGCGAGCCTGGTGGAAAGCCTCACGCGGTTGGCCCCGATCGTCCTCTTTTCCGCCGCCATCCCGCATCAGGGAGGCGTCGGGCACCTCAATGAGCAATGGCCTGACTATTGGCGCAAGCACTTTGCCCGATGCGGGTACGAGGTGATCGACTGCATCCGCAAGCGCGTGTGGTCGGACCCGAACGTGCAGTGGTGGTACACGCAGGACATTCTCCTCTATGCCGCGGGAGAATATTTGGCCGGTTCCCCGTCGCTGTCACGCGAGCGATCGGCGACTTGGCCGGATCAGCTTTCTCTGGTGCATCCGCAAAGGTATCTGGAGGCGATCGAATGGGAGCGGCCCCGTGCACTGGCGATGGAGGCGATTGCGCTTCTCGTACCTGGAGGCCACACCGTGATCCTGGCCGACGATGCGGCGCTGGATGTGGGCGGTAATATCGCCGGCCGGGCGTGTGTCCCTTTCACTGAGTCCGACGGCCAGTACAACGGTCCGCCCGAGGACGACGCGGCGGCCGTCGCCGAGCTGGAACGGCTCCGCGCGGCCGGCGCGACTTTCATTGCCTTCGCCTGGCCGGCGTTCTGGTGGCTGGAACATTACCGCGGGCTCGACCACCACCTGCGGTCGCGGTATCGATGTCTGCTGGAAGACGAGCGGCTGGTCCTGTTCGACGTTCGCGGCAGATAGAGTTGACTATGCGCGTTTGTCTGGTCAGCCAGGAATACCCTCCCGACACCGTGCGCGGCGGCGTCGGGGTGCAGACGTGGAACAAGGCCCGCTGGCTCGCCCGCCTCGGGCATGATGTCCACGTCCTCTCCTGTGCCGCGGGACCCGGGCCGGAACTGATGACGAAGGCGGAACACGGCGTCATGGTGTATCGCATGCAGCCGCCGGATACTTCTTTTTCCGTGTACGAGACGCACACGTATTGGCTCGGCTACTCCTGGTCTGTCCTGCGCCACCTGTACGATTTGCGCGAGCGGTTCTCGTTCGAGGTGATCGACTTTCCGGACTACGGCGCGGAAGGCTTCGCCTATCAGCTCGACCGCACGCGGTGGAACTGGACGCCCGTCGTCGTGCAACTGCACGCGCCGCTGGCAATGTTCACGGAGCATATCGGCTGGCCCGAGCGCGACAGCCATCTGCACCGAATCGGCACGTTCATGGAGGGCGAATCGATCCGCCGCGCCGATGCGCTCATGGCGTGCAGCGCCAACATCGCCGACTTCACCGCAGGCTATTATCAACTCCCGCGCGAATCGATCGACGTGGTGCACTGCGGCGTCGACACCGAGGCGTTCACGCCTCGGGAGTGCCAGCGCGAAGGCCATCGCCCCACGGTCTTGTTCGTCGGCAATCTTGCCGCCAACAAGGGAGTGCACACGACGCTCGAGGCCGTCCTGCGATTGAGGACTGCATATCCCGACATTCAATTGAAGATCGTCGGCAAAGGGGATGGCAGCGAGGCGGAGGAGATCAAGTCCCGCGCCCGCAGGGCCGGCGCCCAGGGGAACGTGCACCTTGTCGGCTTCGTTTCGCGCGACCGGCTCCCGGAGCAATACCAGTCGGCGGATGTGTTCTGCTCGCCGGCCAGCTACGAAGGGGGCGTGGCCAACGTCTACCTGGAGGCGATGGCGTGCGCTTGTCCGGTGGTGGCCAGCACGGCCGGCGGCGCGCCGGAAGCGGTGGAGCACGGCCGCACCGGCCTACTCGTCCCGCCGCGGGACCCTGCCGCCGTCGCCGACGCCATTGGGCAGGTCCTGCGCGACCGCGAGACGCGGCGGCGAATCGGCAGCGCCGGCCGCCAGCGGGTGGAGGAGTACTTCGCCATGGAGAAGTACATTCATCGCGTCCTGTCGGTTTATCGCAAGGCGATTGAAAACGCCGCGCGCAAACTCGAGCACATGGCGCCGGTATGAAGATCGCCTACATTTGTTCCGACGTTGAAGTTGAAGTCCTCGGACACGAAGGGTGCTCCGTCCACGTGCGCGAGCTGACCAACTCGATGATCGAGCTGGGCCACGAGGTGTTCATCGTCTGCGCCTGGCCCGGAGGCGGGGCCGAGTGGGAGGCGCGGGCCCGCGTCATTCATCCGACGCCGCGCGAGCTTGGCGCCGTCGCGGTCCGGCAGATCGAGCGCGAGCCGCTTATCAAAAGCAATCACTTACAGCGCGACCTCAAGTCGGTGTTTCACAATCTGTGGCTCGGCGGCGAGGGGGCGGAGGTGCTGCGGCGGGAGAGACCCGACTTCATCTACGAGCGGTACGCCTTGTTCGGATGGGCCGGCGTCGACCTCGCACGCCGCCTGGGCATCCCACACCTGCTGGAGATCAACGCGCCGCTGTGCGACCAGCAGGAGGGGTATGAGAAGTTCGTCCTGACCGCCACCGCGCGACGGCTCGAAGCCGAGATCTTCCGGGCCTCTGACGGCGTGATCGTCCTGGCCCCGTGGCTCAAGAAGTGGGCCATCTCCCGGGGGGCGCGCAAATCCAGCGTCCGTCTGATCCCCGATGCCGTGTCCGAGCGCGTATTCCGGCGGCGGGCCTCGGGAGATTCGGTCCGCCGTAAGTATGGGCTAGAAGGCAAGCGCACCGTGGGGTTTCTCGGCAGCTTCCAGCACTGGCACGACGTGTCGGGGCTCCTGCGGGCGTTTGCCAGCCTGTATCGCGACGACCCGGACTTGCGGCTGCTGCTGGTGGGAGATGGCGAGGAGCGCGAATCGGCCCGGCGGCAGGCGCGGCAACTCCGCGTGTCCGATGCCGTCCTCTTCACCGGCAGCGTTCCCCACGAGCAGGTGCCGCAATACGTCGCGGCGATGGACGTGCCGGTGGTGCCGTACGGCAAGATCCGAGAGTTCTATTTATCGCCGATGAAGATGTTCGAGTACATGGCGGTCGGCAAACCGGCCGTCGCCGCGGCGCTGGGCCAGATGACCGAGGTGATCGACCACGGTAATGACGGATGGCTTTACGAGCCCGGCGACGTCGACAGCCTGGCCCATGGCATCCGCTCGGTCTTGTCCGACCCGAAGCTGGCGGCGGCGATGGGCGCCGCGGCAAGGAAGAAGGTCCTCGCCCACCACACCTGGCGCAACGTTGCCGAACAGGTCGTCGAGCTTGCCCGGGAACTCGGCGCCGGCCGCCCCGCGTGTCGCGCCCGGAGAAAGGCCCTCCAGCCCACATGAGCGGCGGCCTATCCATCCCGAAACTGAGTACACCGGCCGATGTCGAGCGGCTCTGGACCAAGGCCGCGCCGCTCACCGCCGATAACTCATCGCCCGAGTTTGGGCTCGACGAGCAATGCCGCTACGTCGGCATCGTGCGCTCGCCAGCGCCGGCGGACGTCGAGCAGTTCAACTCGGCCGGCGGAGTGATCGATCCGATGCCCACACAGCTCGGCGCTTTCCGCCTCTACATCGCCCGCCCGTGGTGGCCGGAAATCTGGTCTATCGGCATCTATGGCGGCCCCTCGCCGCTCTCTATCTCTCCGCTGCCTGACGTGAACAACCCTGTCCTCACGCGCGACGACGTCTGTGACGTGCCGGCCTGTTTCGTCGCCGACCCGTTCATGGTGCGCGATGGCGACACGTGGCACATGTTCTTCGAGGTGATGAACTGGCGCGCCGGCCGCGGCGAGATCGCACTGGCAAGCAGCGGCGACGCGATTCATTGGAGGTATCGCCAGGTCGTGCTGGCCGAGCCGTTTCACCTGTCTTATCCGCACGTTTTCCGGCACCAGGGCGAATGGTACATGGTGCCGGAGAGCTATCAGGCTGGTGAAGTGCGGCTGTACCAGGCGTCCGAGTTCCCATTTCACTGGTCGCGGGCCTCGACGCTGCTTACCGGCGATTACCTGGTCGACAGCACGCCATTCCATCGGGACGGGCGTTCGTGGATGTTCGTCGACGCCAGCCCGCGGCGGGAACACGATACGCTGCGTTTGTTTTGGGCCGATGACCTGAGAGGCCCCTGGGCGGAACATCCGCAAAGCCCGCTGATCGCCGGCGACGCGACGCGGGCCCGGCCAGCGGGACGGGCGCTGGACCTCCATGGGCATTTGATTCGCTTCGCCCAGAACTGTCAGCCGGCTTACGGCACGCAGGTCCGGGCGTTTGAAGTAACCGAGTTGACGGCCGACTCGTATCGCGAGCACCCCGTCGGGCCCGATCCTCTGCTGGCGCCGTCAGGCGCGGGCTGGAACGCCGCCGGCATGCACCAGATCGACGCCCACGAGTTGTCCCCCGGCCGCTGGATCGCCTGCGTGGATGGATGGAGGCCGACCGTATCGTGCAGAGACTGACATGGCGGGAAAGCTGCGACTGGTCGTCCTTGGCATGATGGGCCGCTGCCCGTTCGGCGGGCAAACGTGGCTTTACCTCAACTGGCTCAGCGGATTGGCGAAGCTGGGCCACGAGGTCTGGTACGCCGAGGACGACACCGTCTGGCCCTACGACCCCGAGCGACAGACCGTCACCGACGACTGCTCGTATGCCGCCCGGCACATCGCCGGATGCATGGAGCACATCGGGTTGGAAGGGCGCTGGGCCTTTCGCCTTGCAGGCCGCAAGGACAAATGCCTCGGGCTTTCCGACACCCGCCTCGATGACCTGTACCGCTCGTGCGACGCGCTGCTGAACATCGTCGGCGCGACCGACCTGCGGGAAGAGCACATGGCCGCCCCGCTTCGCGTTTACGTCGAGACCGACCCGGTCACGGCCGAGCTTCGGCTTGCCAATGGCGACGCGCACACGCGCGAGGCGTTGGCCAATCATCAGGTCATCGTTACCTATGGCGAGAACTACGGCGCGCCGGATTGCGGCGTCCCTTTGAACGGGATCAAATATAAAACGACCCGCCAGCCGGTCGATCTGGACCTGTGGCCTTTCGCGTACGACCCTTCGGCCCCGTACTTCACGACGATCGGCAACTACCGCCAGAACGGCGGCGACGTGCAGTACAACGGCCAGCTCTACCACTGGAGCAAGCACCACGAGTTTGAAAAGTTCGTCGACCTCCCGCGCCGGACGAGCGCCCAATTCGAACTGGCGCTGAACGTCGATCTGCCGGAAGACCGGAGCCTGCTGGACTCGCACGGCTGGCGGGTCGTCCGCCCGCTGGAGATGTCATTGGACGTCTTCGGCGCCTACCCCGATTATTTCCGAAAGTCACGCGGCGAATTCACCGTCGCAAAGGACCAGAACGTGCGGCTGCGCAGCGGGTGGTTCAGCGAGCGGGACGCCTGTTACCTTGCCTGTGGCAAGCCGGTCATCGCGCAGGACACCGCCTTCAGCAAGGCGTTGCCGGTCGGCGAGGGGTTGTTCGGGTTTTCGACGATGCAGGAAGCCGTGGCGGCCATTGAGGCGGTCCAAAACGATTACCAGCGACACTGCTGCGCTGCCCGGGAATTGGCCGAGGAGTTCTTCCGCGCCCAGACCGTCGCCGGACGACTTCTTCGAGACGTAGGGCTTTAGAGATGGCGGCGGAAAAGCGGCTCATCATCAACGCCGACGATTTCGGCATCAGCCCCGGGGTGAACCGCGGGATCATTGAGGCGCACGTTCACGGCGTCGTCACCAGCGCCAGCGCGATGACCCGCGGGCCGGCGGCGCGCCAAGCCGCCGAGCTGGCACGCGAGTATGGCAAGCTCGGCGTCGGCCTCCACGTCGATCTGGGCGAATGGATTTATCGCGACGGCCGGTGGCAGGCCCTCTACGAAGTCGTCCGCGCCGATGACGCCGACGCCGTCGAGCGAGAAGCCCGCCGGCAGCTCGATGATTTCCGCGAGCTTTTCGGCCGCGACCCGGACCACCTCGACTCCCACCAGCACGCCCACCGCGACGAGCCGGCCCGCTCGGTCCTGCTGCGAATTGCGCGTGAGATCGGCGTCCCCCTTCGCCATTTCAGTCCCATCGAATACCGCGGCCAGTTCTACGGCCAGAGCGACGAAGGCGAGTCTTTTCCCGACCTGATCGGGGTCGATGCGCTGCTGCGCATCCTGGGCGACCTGCCCGCGGGCGCCACCGAGCTAGGGTGCCACCCCGGCTATGCTGATAGCCTTCCCTCCATATACGCGAGCGAACGCCAGATCGAGTTGCGGACGCTCTGCGACCCGCGCGTCCGCGAGTTCCTCAACCGCGCAGGCGTGCGACTGTGCTCTGCCCGTGAAGTGTCAGTTGCTCTCTTCACGGTCCCTCGTCCAGCCACTCGACGTTAATGTCGTATTGCCAGTGAGGGAAGTAGAGGTTGTGGCCGTCGATTTCGACTTCGCCGCGCTGGAAGTCGAGCGGCTCGCTGCGGAGGGAGCGCTTGGGGGGAACAAGCGGCCAGCCGTAGTCGCGGTTGACGATCAGGCGGTACGAATCCTGGTGGCCGAAGTAGAACTCGCGAACGCGCTGGTTGTCGCTTTCGCGAAGGCCATAGGATGGATCGGCGGGCAGCCATCCCCATGGGTCTACGTAGAACTCGGCCCAGTCGTGCATGTCGCAATTCTCCCGCTTGGTCTGCCACCCTGACTGCCAGCGCGCCGGGACGCCGGCAGCCCGACACATGGTGATGAAGAGCATCGCCTGCACTCCGCAGTCGCCGCGGCCGCTCGCCAGTGCCTTGTCCGACAGGCTCGGGATCGTGCTGTACTCCTCCTCCGCGCAGTAGGCAACCTTCTCGGCAACGAAATGGAAGATCCGCCGGGCCTTTTTCAGCGGGTTGGGTTCGTCGCCGACCACCTGTGCGACGGTCTTTCGGAGCTGCGGGGTGAATAGGATGTGCGGCGGCCGCTCGGCCAGGTTCCCGCCCGCCCAGTTGGCCGGCAGCGGCCGGGCCTGGGCATCCTCCAAAGTCGGGTAGTAGGCCGGTGACGTGAACTCGAACACCTCCTCGAACAGTATGGGCCTCGATGCTTCGGCCACGCGCTGCTCGAAGTAGATCGTCCGCTGCGCCGCGCCCCCCGACGCGGCGCCATTGGGGGCAATGACTTGATGTCGCGGCGAACTGCTGACAAGCCTGACTGATCCCTGTCGCTCACATTCCTGCGGAAACGGCAGCCAGACCCGCACCACCGCGCCTGGCATCACATACGGCGCGCCGGCCGGAATGCTCAGCCGGTAGCGGACGCGGTGACGGATCGGGACCACCTCGGCCTTCTTTTCCCGCGACGATGTCGCGATTACGCGGGCCAGGTGTTCCTCCAGTTGCCAACCGGGCGGCGACGGAGGGGAAATGCGCCGGCGTCGTTTCGCCTCGTCGCAGAACCGCAGCAGGTTGGCCGGCTCGCGTCCAAAGTAGGCGATCCGCCCGTCGATCGAGCGGTACTTCACCTGCCCTGCCTGCCGCCACCGCTCCAGAACGTCGCCGGTGGCGTCCGGAATCGCTTCGCTAACGCGGGCCAGCAGACCAGCGGCATCGAGGTCGTACGCCGCACGAAGGCGGCCGATGATATCGAGCATCTCCCCCGCCTCCGGGTGCGGCTTGCCGCTGTCATGGCGCAGCATATTCTCCGCCTCGGCAAATCTCCCCTCGCCGACGCGCTGTCGCGCCAAGGCAATCGGCGCATCGTTTGAAGTGAATGCAGATGACGCCCCGCTCGGCCCCGTGTCCGGGGCGTCCCTGGAGATATCCGTCGTTGCGATCAGCGGTGTCGTCATGGCGATCAATCCCGCCAGCACGATTGCGAACACATGCGAGGCAGGTCGCATCACTCCTCCTCAGGCCAACTCAGCATACCGTGACTTGAACCGGTTCACAGCAATCCGCCGTATCGGTCCGCGATGTAGGGCGTGGCCATCCTTTGTGGCATGGGCGTCTCGCCCATGTCGTGCGGTACCTCCGCACGGATCGGCGGTATTCCGCCGATATGGGGACTCGGAGACGAGTGAAAGCGAGCGGCCCGACAGCCCACGCGTCGCCGCGCTCTTGCTGATGTCGGCCGGGTGCAGCCGACGCTTGCGGAGTACCGCAAGTCCACGGGCGGGACGCCCGTGCCACGAAAAATGACCGCGCCGCGCGAAATATTCGGCGGGGTGTTTTCCGCTATCCGGCCCGTGCGCTCAGTTCCGCCGCCATCCTGCGCAACAGGCCCGTCCAGTCGCCGATCTGTTCCTGGTGGAACAGCCGCATCGTTGGATACCAGGGCGTGTCCTGGCGCTGGAGCATCCAGCGCCAATCGGCCGCGAACGGAAGCGCTACCCAGACCGGCACGCCCAGCGCCCCCGCCAGGTGCGCGATGCTCGTATCGCACGTCACCACCAGGTCGAGATGCTTCATCACCGCCGCCGTATCGACAAATGCACCGTCTTCGTCTAAGCCGGGCAGTTCGAGGATCGGGAAATCCCTATCGATCAGACACTCCTTCTGTAGGCTGACGAGCTTCACTCCCGGCAAGTCGGCCAGCGGCCGCAGCTCGGCGACCGGGAACGAACGATTCCGCCGCCACACCGTCCGCTGGTCCCCCTGCCAGCAGACGCCGACCCTGAGTTCGCCCCCACCCTCTCCCACCGGGAGAGGGCAGGGTGAGGGGTGCCGTGTCCGCTCCTCCAGCCACCGCCGCCACCGCTCGATTCTTGCCGCATCCACCACGAGATAAGGGAACTCCGTCCCCGCCGTCTGCGGGGTCACGCCAAGCAGCGCCGGCAAGCTCATGATCGGGGCGTACACGTCATACGGCGGCAACGATTCCCCGCGCGCGAATACTCTTTCCGTACCCGCGAGCTGCCACAGCAGCGGCGCCAGCGGCGGTTGTACTTCCACCACGACCCGCGCGCCGCGCCGCGCCAGCACCGGGACGAACCGCGCGAATTGAATTGTGTTTCCGAGTCCTCCCTCCGCATAGACGAGCACGGTTTTGCCCGCCGGATCGAAGCCCATCGATAGGTCCCAGCGCTCGCCAGAGAGCTTCCGCTGCCAGACCGGATGTTCCAATCGGCACTCGAAGGCCCGGAATCCCGTCTCCAGTTCGCCCTGCATCAGGAGGCCCATGGCGGCATTAACGCAGGCTTCCAGGTGCGACGGCTGAAGCTCGGTTGCCCGCCGGAAGCATGCTTCCGCCTCGACGACCCGATTCAGCTCCAGCAGCGCGGCCCCGAGGGCGTTGTGCGCTTCGGCCGATCGTCCGTCCAACTGCACCGCCCTCTCGGCCGCCTCAACGGCCTCCCCCGGTCGCCATCCCTTGCGCAGGGCATTGCTCAAATGTGTATGGGCCTGCGCATAATTGGGCGCCAGCCTCACGGCCTTCCGCAGCGCCTCGGCCGCCTCGTCGAACCGGTCGAGGTGTTCCAACGCGACGCCGAGATTGTTCAGGGCCTCGGGATAGTCGCTCCTGAGCTTCAGGGCCTCGCGCAGCTCCGCCTCCGCCTGGGCATGGCGCCCCAGGCCCCCGAGCACGCCAGCCAGGTTGTTGCGAAATTCCGGGGTGCCCGGCGACAACTCCACCGACCGCCGCAGCGCCTGCGCCCCCTCCTCGGCCCGCCCCGCCTGGCAGGCCGCCAACCCCAGCAGGTGCCACGCCCTGGGATCGGCAGGCTTGGCCTCCACCGCCCGCCGGTACAACCCCTCCGCCTCCGTGACCCGCCCGGCCCGCTGCGCCCGCAACCCCTCCGATAGCAGGTCATGTGCCGGGTCCATCTCGCCGAGTTTACCGTCTGACGCCGACGCCGGGACGCATCTCCGCTGGGCAGATCGTCGAAAGATCAACATGGAGCATGCGACAGAATGAGACGAAATGGAACAAAATGAGACGTTTTTTGTCTCATGCCGACCGTCTAATGTCTATATATTGCTATGACGCCGTTAGGCTCCACACGACCGACGATCATACGGTCAACGTCGCCATAGGCCGGCATTTCGTGGTCTCACTCTATGAACAGGGCTGCTGACACGGCAAAGATTTTGGCGAGCTTCGGGATTTGAGCCTTGCTCATCGACCGCTTGCCGTGAAGGTTCAGCGACGCATTGGGCTGGCTGCCGATGACGCGCCCGAGGTCATTGACGTTCATGCCCCGTTCTTCCATCAGGAAGTTGATCCGGTCGAGCGGGACGAGTTTGGGAAGCGCCGAATCGCGGCGCCCCTGCTCAAATCGCTGTGCCAGCATCCCCAGCGCCTCGAGGTAGTCCTCGCTCCCCCGCGTCCATTTTCCGCTCCGGCTTGGACGTGGCCAGCTTGCGCAGCACCTCCATGGCCCGATCGAACTCGCTCTCTGACCGGATCGGCCGCAGGGGAAAAACGTGAACCAGATCGAAGTACGAATCCTTCACCGGCCGCTTTATCGTCGTCACGCTCATTTTATTTCCATTTCTCCCGGTCGTACTCCTCGTGGGTGAGGACGTCCAGAATCATGACCCGCCCGGCGGCGTAATGGATGACGGTCAGCAGGCGATATTCTCCGGAAAACGCGGCCGTCGCCGTGCCACAATAATCACTTTCGCCGCCAGACACGTACAATATCGCCTACGGAGGCAATCGCATTGGCGGACATGCGACAATCGAGTTGAGCGAGGCGCGATGAGAGCCAATCTTCGCTCCGACTTCGCGCCTTCGTGCCTTCGCGGTAATCTGCATTTGAAGGTCGGATCGCGAGGCCGGTGAGGAGAAGAGATAAACCGCGTAGGGGCGAAGGGCGCGAAGTCGCAGATGCCTCGATCTGCCGATTGCAGTAGAGCCGTGCGCCGGTGAGGGTTCGTCATGGTCGTGTGGCGTGCATCCATTGACGAGAACCAGCGGAGTCGTGCCGCCGAGATGGCCGGGCAGGCGGGTCTCCACGCGGAGGAAGCTACGGCTGACGATGAAACGCATGTGGGCCTCTTTCTCACGCTTGAGCGGCTCGCGGTGATGACGTTTGAGCATCCGCCACCCACCGGCCAGACTGAGTGGTACAGTCAGTTGCGGGGACGCCACACCGTTCTGCTGATCGTTGGCCCGATAAGTGGAGGCAAGGCGAAGGCCCGCATCCATCTCATCGGGTGGAAGCGCTGGATCGTCGCGCTGGTCCCAGGGTCGATTGTGCCATACGGGTTCGCCCGTAGCATCATCCATCCCGGCCCCGGGCCAATCCCGTGGGGTGGGCGTTTGCGTCGCTGGTCCTACTAGGGCTTTTCGTGCTGCCGGCGTTTTTCGCAACGAGCTGGTGGGCGGGCTGTATTCGGGTGGTCCTCGTGCTGCGGCGCTTCATGACTCAACTCGAATCAGACAAATGCGACAGCGATTAAGGGCGGTGAATGCAGTGGGCGCCATAACGATGCTTCATCTCGTTTGCCAATGGGATTGGGGCCCGACGCTCCTGTATCTCATCATCGTGTCGGGCTTCGTGATTGTCCCTGCGACCGTCATTGCGTGGACCGGTCTCCTGCGGGCGCGGCCTCGAAGTGCGCTGTGGGTGTCCATGTGCGTCGTTCTATCCCTGATCTTCATCTTGTGGCTTGTCGCGGCGGTGGCGATGTACCGTCACCCGCCCGCGCCACCCGGGCTATAGCGACAAATTGACGCCGCTTCGCGGGCCACGGGATGCTGACAGTTTTGCGACAGTCGCTCGGTCGCACAGGAGAATGCGTGCAGACGGTTCCCGGGCCCCGACTGGTCCCAATCACTCTTTCGGCGGCGGATGGCGTGCAGCTATTCGTTTATCACTGGCTGGCCGAAGCGCCGCCGAGGGGCGTGGTGCAGATCGTGCACGGGATGGCGGAGCATGGCGGCCGCTATGCCCGGCTTGCCTCGGCGCTGACCGCCGACGGCTACGCGGTCTATGCCGGCGATCATCGCGGCCATGGCCGCACGGCCCGGGGGCCGGACGAGCAGGGATTCTTTGCCGAGCGCGAGGGTTGGCGCAAATGCATCGACGATCTCTGGCTGCTCAACCGGCACATCGCCGTCGATCATCCCGGGCTGCCGATCGTGCTGCTCGGCCATTCCATGGGGTCGTTCATGGCGCAGGATTTCATCAGCCAGCATGGCGATGCTCTCGCGGGGGTCGTGTTGTGCGGATCGAACGGCAAGCCCCCGCCGCTGGCGATGGCCGGCCGGCTCATCGCGCGGATCGAGCGGCTGCGCCTCGGGCCGCACGGCAAAAGCGCGCTCATCCGGGCCCTGGTCTTTGGCAGATTCAACAAGCCGTTCGAGCCGGCGCGCACGCCGTTCGATTGGCTGTCGCGCGATCCAGCCGAGGTCGACAAATATGCCGCTGACCCTCTCTGCGGCGCCTTCCGGGCGTCAGTCCAGCTCTGGATCGATCTGCTCGACGCCCTGCCCGAGATCTCGCGGCCCGCGCGGCAAGCGCGCATACCCAAGCGCCTGCCGATCTACGTGATCGGCGGCACGCGCGACCCGGTCGGCCGCAACACAAAGGGCCTAGAGCGTCTCCTTGCCGCGTATCGAATCGCCGGGTTGGAGCGGGTCACGCACCGGTTCTATAACGGCGCTCGCCACGAACTCTTCAACGAAATCAGCCGGGATGAGGTCACGCGCGATCTCATTGTGTGGCTAGATGGGGTGATCTACGGACCGCTCCTTCTGCGCGGATGACGCCGGTGAGCATATGCGCGAAAGGAACGAATCCCGCCTTTTGCAGCGTACGACGCGACGCGATGTTCGCGGTGTCGCACCGCGCGCAGGGAACGGCGCCGAGGTCGTAAGCCATGCGCTTCAATTCCTGCACGAGGTACGAGCCGAGTCCCCGCCGGCGAAATGGCTCAGGCACTTCCATGTAGATGTCCCCGTAAGGCTGATTGTAGTGAAAGAGGATTCCGCCCTTCCCGACGACTTTTCCGTCCAGTTCCAGCAGCCACTCGGGGCCGCCTTGTCGCTGTTCGACGTGCGCCCGCGTCTGGTCGTCCGCGGTAACGCACCGGAGCGTTGCGCCGTTGGCCGGCAGCTCGGTGGCGAGCTTGTCGTGAAACACGATCTTCTCGCTCTCGATGCCGTGCGCATAGGTGTGCAGCATGACATCGAGCAACGGGTCGTTGGATTGGATCTCCATGAACCGCGGGCCGCTCGCGACCAGAAGCGCTTCGAAGAGATCGAAAGCACGCGTGCGGTGCGGCGGCAACACGTAGAACTCAAACAGCGTCGGCTTGTCTTTCCACGGCCCGCCAATGGCCACCGATCCAAAACCTGCCCCGACACCGCCGAGCCCAAGAGCGTAGGTCAACGTCCAGCCCGCGCGCCGGTGTATCGAGTCGTGAACGATTTGGCAGTTCATCTCTTCGCGGTAGCGCTCGCGAAGGAGAAGAATGTCCGGAGCGGACATTAGTTTGGCCTGGATCATGGCGTCCCAGTGGTCTGCATTTCCGGCCAGCAATATACCGGGTCGCCGTGCGTGACTGCCTACAACTCATTTCCCCTTCAACAGCCGGAGCATCGGCATTCGGCTCAAGCCGCCTCCGTCGTCTTCACGATCAGGGCCACGTTCCGCGGCCTTTTGGGCCCGCGCTCCTTTGGAATCGGCTCCCCGACCTTCGCCAGCGCGACCAGGAACCCGCGCAAACACTCCTCGGCCATCGCCAGGGCCTCGGCGTACGTCTCACCCTGTGTGACGCATCCGGGCAGGGCCGGAAAGCTGACGACGAAGCCCCCTTCCTCCGCCGGCTCGATGTGAGCGGTAAACGCCTGGGGTCGCGCCGCCGACAGGCCGATGGCGCGCAGGTACTGCCCGACGCCGCGGAACCCGCGCCGGCGGGCCTCCTCCTCCAGCCGCCCCTTTTCCACGGCACTTAACCGCACGTTCACCTGTCGCTCGCGGCGTCTAGCCATTGGCTATCAGTATAGCCTTTGGGTGGACGATTGTGAAAAGCACGGTAGCGATACCGGGCTTTCCATCCCGATAGAATCGGGACACACCGTCTGGTGGTGAAGCTCGTGCGCCCACGGCCGAGTCGGCCGTGCCATGGCGTGATGGCTCTATTTTCGTCGAAACCAGACCAATTCGGAGCTTTCCGCCTCCGCGAGGCGCACCGCGAGGCCGCGGGCGGTTAGGTCCTGGCCGCTCGCGGCAGAGGGCACTCCGGCGGCGTCTTCGTATGAGAGCTCATATGTCGCATTCGGGTCCAGGCCGCGGAGCTTGAAGGCGTGCTGCGGCTGGTCGGTCTTGCCGCGGAAGGCCAAGAGCACGCCGCTCCCGGACTGAGGGTCGAAATATTCGATGCCGTCCCATCTGATGCCATCGGGGCGCTCGGAGACGTGATACAGATCTGCGCGGTTGATCAGCGGGCGCAGCTTCGTCTTGTAGACCTCGAACTGGCGTTTGGCCAGGTCGTGCTGCCTGGGCGTCCACTGCGTCGTGTCGAGCATGATGGTGCACCACCCCATCATGCCGCTGCGCAGCATGTACAGGAAGTTGGCGTCGGTCTTGCCGGGGTGCTGGGCGATGTAGCACTCGCACATGGCCGGGGGAATGAGATAGCTCGCGTCGTAAAACGCGCGCCGGTTGGAGAGGGGATCGTAGGTGTCGGTGATGCTGATGTAGTGGACTCGGCGGATGACGCCGAAGTCGACCATCTGCCCGCCGTTGACACAGTCCTCGAACAGCAGGTTCGGGTTTTCCTTTCGCAGCGCATCGTAGATCCGGTAATACGCTTCGCCCGACCGGAACGCGACGTCGACGCGCGAGGACGTATGGGCGTGGTCGGTCCGCGGGCAGTTCTCCACGATCATCCGCTGGTCATGTTCGAGCATGTCGAGCTGGTTCTCTTTCACGAGCGACCGAAGCAGATCGAGGCACCATCGCTCGGCGTCGGCGTCCGCGAGGCAGAGGGTTTCCCCCCAGAAATCGCCGGGCTTCCAGCCGTTTGTCAGACTCTCCGAAAGCCAGTCGCGGCGGGACGTGTCCTCGGTGCTGACTACCCGCCGGGGGTCTTCGCGAAAGCCGGGCGAGCTGCCGACCTGGGTCCATCCGACCCACAGGCCGAACTTGAGGCCCTTCTGATGCGCGTATTCGCTGACCGGGCGGAGGCCGTTGGGGAACTTTTTCGGGTTCGGCCGCCAGTCGCCGACGGCGCGGAACCAGCCGGCGTCGATGTGGAACATCTCCAGCCCGAGCTCGGCCGATTGATCGATCATCGAGCGGGCCAGCTTCTCGTCGACCGCCATGCCGCTGCCCCACGAGTTATTCACCAGCAGGGGATAATGCTCGTCGCGCACGGGCGGGCGCAGATGCGACGCGACCCATTTGCGGAACCGGTTGCCGCAGTCGTCCATGTCGCCTTTGAAGCAGCCGACGAACGCGGTCGGCGTGTCGTAGATGCCGCCGGGCTCGACGCGCGAATACAGGTCTTCCCTGGGCCCCAATCCGAAATCGGCATCGATCATTTGGCCGGCTGCCGGAGGGCGGGCGTGCAGCCGCATCATCACGCGGCCGGAGAACTCGATGCCGGCGTACCATCCGCCTTCCCGCATGTCACGAACCGCGACAAACGGGATCGGATCGCGCGGCTCGGTGGCGGCCAGCGGGCCGGACTTCAGCTCGAGCGAAAAGTCCGAGGCGATCGACGTGCGATGGACGCCAACCGGTGTGGGCGTGCCGCCACCCTTCTCCACCCACCAGCTCTCCAGCTTCGCCCCGGCGGGCACGGGCATGCTGAATGCGAGCGATGTCTGCCGCGGGATAAGGACCGCCCCGCTCCCGCGGTTGATGATCCGCACGTGATGCTCGACCGGGCCGGGCCCGTCATCGGCCTCCCAGATCGACATCAGCTCAAGCGGCGGGTCATCGCTCGTGAAGCGGAACACGGAGGCGCACTCACTCTCCCTGGACTGTTCGAGCGGCATAACGCGCCAGCGAACCGGCACGTTTTTATCGCCGATTCGGACGTGATCGATGAAGCGGGTCTGGACGTAGTCGGCGTATCCAGAGAGGACTTTGCCAGCAGGCATCGGAGAAAACGTCGTCAAGAGTGCAACTCGGACGCCGGTGTCCCGCGCCTCGACGGTGACCTCGGTATCCTGCGTGTGGACACCGGTGAAGCCCCTCGACGGCGCGCACGACGCCGCGAGCAGGACCCAGAAGCAGAGTGCCAGGGGGACACGTCGCACGCCCATACTTCGGCTTTTCTCCTATTCTCGGACGGATGCCGAGAGTTGTGACTTGGCGGCCCCGATCACGCGCTGGATGGCGGCGTCCACCTGCTCACTGGTGAGCGTGGCGGATGGAGATCGGAAAACGAGCGTCACCGTCACGCTCTTCTGCCCACGTTCCAGCGGCATTCCGCGGTACGTGGTGACATACTCCAA
>Ga0073928_10003108_pt1 | contig 26803 bp, 23 predicted proteins | sample PaiPotPPA55metaG_FD_76969 | JGI IMG/M metagenome (GOLD analysis project Ga0073928, IMG submission 76969) | Iron sulfur acid spring bacterial and archeal communities from Banff, Canada, to study Microbial Dark Matter (Phase II) - Paint Pots PPA... ...
CGGAACTGCTCGATCAATTCCGCTTTAGCTTCCATCAACTTGCCCCTCCCCCTGAATCGCCGTGCCCTTCTCTACGCTCTTGTCTCTTCTTCGATCACTAAAAATGCTAGCACAGAGGCCCTCTAGCTCAAAGCGAATTTCCGCAGCGCTCGGGTCTTTCTTTAAGCTAAATCAAGGCTTCGGCGAATTGACAAGCGACAAAAACTCGTCGCGCGTTTGCTTGTTTTCGCGAAACGCGCCCAGCATCGCGCTCGTGGTGGCCACCGAGTTCTGTTTCTCCACTCCGCGCATCACCATGCACAGATGCCGCGCTTCGATGATCACTCCCACTCCCTGCGGACTCAAATGCTCCTGGATGGACTTCGCGATTTGGCTCGTCAACCGCTCCTGAATCTGGAGTCGCCGCGCAAACATATTCACCAGCCGCGCTATCTTGCTTAGCCCTACCACTTTCTTCGACGGAATGTACGCCACATGGCACCGTCCGAAAAACGGCAGCAGGTGATGTTCGCATAAGCTGTAAACCTCGATATCTTTCACCACTACCATTTCGTCGTAACATACGCTGAACATCGCTCCATTCAGCAGCTTGTCGGGATCCTGGCGATACCCGCTGGTCAAAAACCGTAGCGCCTTCTCATACCGCTCCGGAGTTCGTCGCAGCCCTTCGCGCTCAGGATTCTCTCCCAGCAGCACGAGCATCTTGCGCACCAGGTCGGCAATGCTTTCGGTCCCCGCCGCCGGCGGAATTATGATTTCACTCGTTTCGCTCATGGCTCAGTTGCTCCCCTTATGCCCGGACCTGGTCCAAAGTATTCACGTCCGCTTCGATCTCAAAGCTGTTCTTGCTCGTTTCCTCCACGCGGACTCGCTCTAGCCGCGCCAGCGGAAAACCTTTCAGCCTGCGAAAAATCTCGCTGCAAACATTTTCCGTCGTAGCCACCTGCTCTCCAAACTCCGCTACTTCCTCATTCAGAAATTTCTGATCGAATGGCTCGATCACTTCCCTCTGCACAAACGGATCCAGCTTCCCCAGGTTCGCGATCATACCGGTCTCCGGATCCACCGGCCCCGTCACCGTCACTTCCACAATGTAGTTGTGTCCATGTCCGTAAGGATTGCTGCATTTGCCATAAACGCGCTTGTTCTCTTCCTCGCTTAGCTTCGCGGTGTGCAACCGGTGCGAAGCCGCAAAGTGATAGCGCCTAGTCAACGAGATTTTCACGCGCGCGCACCATTTCCAGCGGTCACCTCGGAGGTGCAATCCACAAAAAGTTCCGGAGATTCATACAACCGCACGCGGTCCAACTTTCCGCTCTTGATCTTCGGCTCCAGCAACTTCCAAATCACTGCTGCAATATTTTCGCAGGTCGGAATCTGACCAGCCAGTTCCGGAACCTCGTAATTTAGATGACGATGATCCATCCGCTCCATCACTTCCGCTTGCAAAATATCCTTCAGCTCTTTCAGATCCAGAACCATCCCGGTGGTCGGATCCGGCTCGCCGGCAATCGTCACTTCCAGAACATAATTGTGCCCATGCCCGTGCGGATTATTGCACTTCCCAAAAACCCGCCGGTTCTCTCCCGCTGAAAAATTCGGGTTGTGATAAAAATGCGCCGCACTGAATTCAATCTTGCGTGTGATGCGTATCATGCAGTCCTTGCGGGATAGGCCCGCCCCTTCCAGTGAACTATCCCGCGCGTGTTCTTCCACCACGAAGCAACCAGCGCCGCGCAGTAAAGGCACAGTCCTGGGACGTAATATTTGATGTACGCCACTGGATACAGATTCCGGTAAAGCTCCATCCCGTATCGGAACATTCGCCCAACCATCAGTGCTACCACCAGTCCGGGCAAGAACCACACTGGCGCCACATGTCGCCGCCCTGATTCCGCCCACACCAGCCCTATGAGCAAACATTCAATCCACGGGAACACATCCGCGATCTCGAGCAAAACCGCGGCTGGTTTTCCGCCCATCAGCGGGTACAAATTTTTCGTCCATCCCTGCCACATCGCTCGAAAACTTCTGTACATCCTCGTGCGCACAGTCCCGAACGGCGCTGTAAAGTAAATTCCGTATCCCGCGCCCTTCACACGACGCGCAAGCGCCACATCTTCCAGAATCTGCCCTGCAATCGCCGCATGCCCGCCCAGTTTTTCATAAACTTCACGCAGCAACAGGACAAATTGCCCGTTCGCCGCCGCATCCGTTTGCCTGCGATCGTTTACCCGCGCAAAAGAAAACTTATTTGCCAGCCTGCAATAAACAAATGGAATCAGCGCGCGTTCCCAGAAAGATCCCAGTTCCTGCTCAGGCGAATAGGAAACCAGCACCGCGTCATGTTCCACCGCATCGTACAGCGCTCGCCGCGTAGATCCATGCAGATGATAGGTATCCGCATCGGTGAAAAGCAGCCAATCCCCCGTCGCCGCCGCCGCGCCAATGGAAACCGCGTAATTCTTGCCAGCCCACCCTGGCGGCAACGCATCGCCGGTATTCAAAATTTTCAGTCTTGGTATTCGCGAAGCGAGTTCAGCCAGCACCGCGCCAGTGCCATCGGTGGACTGATCGTCCACCACAATCACCTCGCCAATCTCGGGCTGCGCCGCCACCGACTCCACCGCGCGCGCGATGGACGCTTCCTCATTTCGAGCCGGAATGATGGCAGAGACCATAGTGTGCGACTAAATCTTGCGGCGATTGGTAGTGTCTCCGTTTGATTACTTGGGGAGCAGGGATAATGCATTTACATCGATAGAACCTCCCTGTTATGGTCCATCCCCGTCAGCGTCGCGTTGTGGTTCATCGAACCACAGCCAATAAACTGTCTCACGATCGAGTGCTGTCGTTTGACTCTCGGTTAATCCGTTCCACGGACCGCTGATGGAAATAACCTCCGGAGGTGGCTCGGAAACCGTGCCCAGTGCCTCTTTGCCCAATAAAAATCCTCTGCAATGACAACACGGCCACCCTGGGGAGAATACTTTATTCACGCCGCGGCTCCATAGCTTGTCGCAAAATCCTCGCTTTCGATTCGCTGATACTCGTATTATAGGTCGCTTGGACAAAGGACTGAAACGGAAACTAAATACTGGCCTGGTGCTCGCCTTCATTGCGGGACTTCTCTTCCTGTTCGCGCGCCCCGACTATCGCCAAGGTGAGCCCAGCCTGCGCGGAACCCCTGCCAAAGACTTTGCTTTCACGCTCAACGGCAAGCCCGCGCATCTTTCCGACCTTCTCGGAAAAGTCGTGTTCCTCAATTTTTGGGCTACCTGGTGCCCTCCTTGTGTAGAAGAAACGCAGTCCCTGAACCAGTTGCAGCACCGTATCGCGCCGCTGGGCGGGACCGTCCTCGGCGTCAGCGTGGACGACGATCCGCAAGCCTATGAAGATTTCCTGAACACCTACCACATCACCTTCCCCACCTATCGCGACACATCAAAACAAATCCCCCTTTCCTACGGCACCACCATGTATCCCGACACTTACGTCATCACCCGCAGCGGCCACCTCGACCGCAAAATCGTCGGCGCTCAAGATTGGACCAGTCCCGACATGACCGCCTACGTCAATTCCCTGCTAAACGAAAAATAGCCGCGTGAGGCTTCGACGCCGAAAATGTCGACCGCATCGCGTATCAACTCCATCGGGGGCCAGAACATTTCACAGGAGCGCCGAACAAAAATTCCACCGCCGCGCACCCTTGTATTTGCGCTTCTAACTTCCTATCATTATCGTGATGATCATTTGGTTCAGCATCGGCGTTGAGGAGAGCGGGACGCAGACGCCTAAGACCCACTCGTCAGTCCGCGGAAAGGTGCGACCATTCCAAGCGCCTTACACTACCCGCCTCGAAGGGGTTTCCACCACCAAAAAACAGCGAGAAAATCGATGGTTTTGCCAAAGTGGTTGTAGCACTTCTAACCGTTCAGGCCTAAAAACAGAAGTTGCAGAAAACAAAAGATTAAAACCCTGTCTATCCGGGGCCAGAATGGATTTTAGTGATTTGGGTTTTCCTGCACTTTCGCTGCTACCGCGAGCGCCAAAAACTGGTCCTCAACCCATCCCCTGGCGTCGTATGTCGTTGGCGCGAATCTAATCGCTCAACGTGCCTGACCGAATGCAACAAGCGATGAATACGGCAGTAAAAGACCCCGTCTGCGGGATGACGGTCGACCCGGACCGTGCTGCCGCACAATCGGTCCACCATGGCAAAAGTTTTTACTTCTGCTCCCAGGGTTGCGCCGCGCGATTTGCTGTTTCACCGCAAAAATTCCTAGAAAGTTCAGCGCCTCCCGTGCGTGGATACAATGACGCGCCGCCCGCTGAACTTCACCCATCGAAGACAGGTTCAATCGAGCAAGGCCTTCCTTTAAAACAAATACCACCTGCCAACTACTTCTGCCCCATGGATCCGGAGGTAAGCCAGGATCATCCCGGCGCGTGTCCGAAATGCGGCATGGCGCTCGAGCCGGTTGTCCCCACTCAGCCTGCAACCCGAGTCGAATACACCTGCCCGATGCATCCTGAAATCGTTCGCTCAGCTCCCGGCTCCTGCCCCATTTGCGGCATGGCTCTAGAACGTCGTGACGCCATCGCGGAGCAGGACGAAAATCCTGAACTCGCCGGCATGACTCGGCGATTTTGGATTAGCGTTGCGCTCACCATTCCAATACTCGCGCTAGCCGTGTCCGACATGATTCCCGGCCAGCCCTTACAAGATATTTTATCGCCGCGTGCGGTTGGCTGGATTGAATTGATCCTGGCCACGCCCGTCGTCCTGTGGGCCGGCTGGTTTTTCTTCGAGCGCGGCTGGGCATCCATAGTCAACGGTAGCCTCAACATGTTCACGCTAATCGCGCTCGGCACCGGCACCGCTTATGTTTTCAGCGTGATCGCCGTCCTGTTCCCACAAACTTTTCCTGATTCTTTCCGCGTCATGGGTGGCGTCCCAATCTACTTCGAATCCGCAACTGCGATCACCACGCTAGTCATACTCGGCCAGGTCTTGGAATTGAGGGCGCGTAGCCGAACGTCCACTGCCATACGCTCGCTGTTGAAGCTTTCTCCGAAATCCGCCCGCATCGTTCGCGCCGACGGCACCGAAATCGACGTCCCGGTCGAACACATCGCCGTAGGCGACCTGTTGCGAGTGCGCCCAGGCGAAAAAGTTCCGGTGGACGGCGTCATCACCGAGGGTGAAAGCTCGGTGGACGAATCGCTGATGACCGGCGAGCCCATCCCCGTCGAGAAATCAGCAGGCGCGGGCGTAATTGGCGGAACCGTCAACGGCACAGGAACTTTCATCATGCGCGCTGACCGCGTGGGAAACGAAACGCTGCTCTCGCAAATCGTGCGCATGGTGAGCGAAGCGCAACGCAGCCGCGCGCCCGTACAAAAACTTGCTGACCGCGTGTCAGGCTATTTCGTTCCCGCCGTACTCCTTATCGCGATCATCACCTTCATTGCCTGGGCCATCTATGGTCCCGAGCCCAAGATGGCGCATGCTTTACTCAACGCGGTGGCGGTCCTCATCATCGCCTGCCCCTGCGCTCTCGGACTCGCCACGCCTATGGCCATCATGGTTGGTACTGGCCGTGGCGCTCTCGCCGGCATCCTGGTGAAAAACGCGGAGGCGTTAGAATTTTTTGAAAAGGTTGACACGCTCGTGGTGGACAAGACCGGCACGCTGACCGAAGGACGGCCGCGAGTCGTATCCGTGACTCCAGCAGCGGGCTGGGATGGAAAACAAGTTCTGCGGTTCGTAGCCACCCTCGAACGAGGCAGCGAACATCCGCTCGCCGGAGCAATCCTCGCCGCAGCCAAAGAGCGCAGCATCGATCTCGGCAATCTCACCGATTTTCGGTCGCGAACCGGAAAAGGCGTTCTTGGAAAGGTTGACGGCCGAACCGCCGCGCTCGGAAATCGCGCGCTTTTCGCCGAGACAAATCTCGCGATCGGGAAACTGGAAGAAACTGCTAAATCGCTGGAAGCCGACGGCCAAACCGTGATGTTCGTCGCGGCGGACGGTGCCGTCATTGGAATCATTGGTGTAGCCGACCCCATAAAATCCACAACACCGGAAGCGCTAGCGAAACTCCACCGTGAAGGCATCCGCATCATCATGCTGACGGGAGACAGCCGCCGGACGGCTGATTCCGTCGCGCGAAAACTGGGCATCGACCAGATTCATGCGGAAATTTTGCCCAGCCAGAAAAGCGAGATGGTGAAACAGCTACAGGCCGAAGGTCACATGGTCGCCATGGCCGGTGACGGAGTGAACGATGCCCCCGCGCTTTCACAAGCCAGCGTGGGGATCGCCATGGGCACCGGAACCGACGTCGCCATGGAAAGCGCTGGAATCACGCTCCTGCATGGTGACCTGCTCGGCCTCGCACGCGCCCGGACACTTAGCCGCGCCACCATGCGTAACATCCGCCAAAATCTTTTCTTCGCCTTTGTATACAACTCAGTCGGCGTACCCATCGCCGCCGGCGCGCTCTACCCGTTTTTCGGCTTGCTGCTTAGCCCAATCCTGGCGAGCGCCGCCATGACCTTCAGCTCCGTCTCCGTAATCACAAACGCCCTGCGCCTCCGCAAGCTCCGGCTATAAGAAATCTGACTCAATCCGCTTCATTTGCGGTGTAGCAAGTGAGGATTTGTGAGAGGCCGCGCCTTGGAAAGGGTGCTTCGATAACCTCGCAGTCCACTCTGAACAGGGCACAGATACGGCGCGCCTGCGGAGAATCAGCTAGCGCCGGAAAGACCTAGTCGCTACGGAGCACGGCATGGGAAAAGGCATTCCCTCGATAGTTCGTTCGAAGACAGCGGAGGTTCGACTTAGATCTTACTGGCGAGCGGGTTCCAATCTTCGCAGAACGGGGATTCTAGCCTGGCGCAAAACGCTCTCCACCACGTTGTCGGTCAGGCGCGATGCGTCGTAGTCAAAATGGAGCAGATTCTTTTTCTCATCATAGCGGAATTTCTGAAGACCGTAAGTGTTGGAGAACTCGCCCAGCGAGCGAAAGTGCTCCGGCTTGAGTCGTTCCTGCAATTCGTAGGTAGCAGTCATTAACGTCATGAGTGGATTATAACAGGAGCAATCTCGAACAGAGCAAAACCTCTTGTGAACAACAATGCGATCCGCTGCGTTGATCGACGGTCCCTAAAGGCCGCGTTCCTTGATTCGGTCTAGGCGGACCGAATCATGCAGTCATCCATTTGGCGTGCTATTGCCGTTCAATCCCGGTTCGGAACTGGCTCACGTGGACAATCCCGACTTGGCTTTGGTGGCCGGCTACCAGCATCGGCCCGTGGCGGATTCTTGGCAATTTCTATGCTCGGTGCTGTACAAGCCTCGTTCGGGCGTGCTCAGCACGACATCCGTGATAGCTCCTCATTGTTCGGCGCCCAAGCATGCTGCATAATGGGATCGGTAGTTTGAGGGCGCATGAAGAAATCTTTTATTTCTGTTTTGGCTGCAGTAGCGGGGCTCGCGGGGATTGCGATAGGAATTGCGGCGGGACGATCAAACCTGATTCGCGTGCCAAGAGTAGTTTCTATCGGCAAGCAGGTCTCGGCTACCGACGGTACAGCGACGCTTCGAAACGTCGCAGCACAAAAATCTGACCGCATGCAAGTTGTTCGACTTGCCGGTAACCCGCAGCCGGCTCCAGCTTTTCTCGCGCGCGACATTGACGGAAATGTGGTCTCAACGGCCGATTGGCAAGGAAAAGTTGTGCTACTAAATTTCTGGGCGACCTGGTGCCCCCCTTGCCGCGAAGAAATTCCCGAACTCATCGATCTTCAAAACCGGTACAAAGATCGTCTGCACGTAATCGGAATTTCCATGGATGATCCCGAAGAAGCGGGTCTAGTGAAAAAGTTCGCGGTGAGAGCCGGCATCAATTATCCGATCGTGATGGCCAGCCGCGAAATAATCCAGGAGTACGGCGGGGTTCCCGCGCTTCCCACTTCCTTCGTGGTGAACACGGAAGGGAAAGTAGTACAGAAACATGTGGGGTTATACCCCACTTTTGTTTACGAGACGGAAACGCGAGCCCTGCTGGGAATGCCGGTAGAAGCGAGCATCGAAACTTTCAAGGACGAAGGGCAAATTTTTTTGAAGAACGCAGCTCTGGCAACCGAACTCCCAGACGTCGATTTCAAGGGCCTGACGCCTGAGCTGAAAAAAGTCGCACTCAAGCGGCTAAATTCTGAAAGCTGCGATTGCGGGTGTCGTCTGACTTTGGCTCAATGCCGAATCAACGATTCGTTGTGCCCCATCAGCAAGAAACTCGCCGCAAAAGTTGTAGCGGAAGTGTCTTCCACTTCGCCTGCTCATACCGGCCCCGCTTCGTCCACGCCGGACTCGACCGCTCCCAGCTCAAATCAGCAATAATCGGTCACCCGGCTAACTTCTGCACGGAGCCATTCATCGGCGTTATCTGCCGCACGCATAAAACGCCAGCACCCCCTGTTCCAAAATGAACTAGATTTTGTACCGATGGGAAACTGTCCACCGGCAGAAACGAGTTTTGTGGCGGAGATCGTCTCGAGGAACGGATAAGCGAAAAACTCGATCGCGAACTACGGATGCGTCATATTTTCCGGGCGAACCAGATCGTCGAACTCCTGCGCGGTGAGATAACCCAATTGGAGCGCGGCTTCCCGAAGGCTGAGATGCTCGTGATGGGCTTTGTGTGCGATTTCGGCGGCTTTGTCGTAGCCAACCTTGGGGCTAAGAGCAGTGACCAGCATCAACGAGTTTTCAACATTTTGCTGGATGCGTTCCCGGTCGATTTGCATGCCAAGGATGCAGTGAGAAGTAAAAGAGTGGCAGGCGTCGCCCAGCAATCGTACGGAATTCAAGAAATTGTGAATGATCACCGGCTTGAAAACATTCAGCTCGAAATTTCCCTGCGAGCCGGCGAACCCAATGGCCGCATCGTTTCCGAAAACCTGCACGGCAACCATGGTGACCGCTTCGGACTGGGTGGGGTTCACTTTTCCGGGCATGATCGAGGAACCCGGTTCATTCTCCGGCAGCACTAACTCGCCAAAGCCGGCGCGCGGACCGGACGCGAGCCAACGAATGTCATTTGCGATTTTCATCATCGAGGCCGCCAAAGTTTTGAGAGCACCGCTGGCAAAGATGATTTCGTCATGCGCGGAGAGGGCGGCGAATTTGTTGGGATGCGAGCGAAATGGCAAGCCGGTTAGTTCTGAAATTTTCTTCGCGGCGCGCTCCGCGAATTCCGGGTGAGCGTTGAGTCCAGTACCTACGGCGGTTCCGCCAATAGCGAGGTCGTAGAGTCCGGGTAAGGTGTCTTTCAACCATTTGATATCGCGATCGAGCAGGTTCACCCAGCCTGACATTTCCTGACCCACGGTGAGAGGAGTCGCGTCCATCAGGTGCGTGCGGCCAATTTTGACAACGGTTGCGAAGGCGCGAGCTTTTTCGTCGATGGCGTTGCGCAATTCGGTGACTGCAGGGATGAGGAATTCTGTGACGAGCGACGCGGCGGCAATGTGCATCGCGGTGGGAAACGTGTCGTTGGAGGATTGCGACATATTTACGTCATCGTTGGGATGAATGGGTTTCTTGCTGCCCAGCACGCCTCCCGATATTTCGATAGCGCGATTCGAGATCACCTCATTGGCGTTCATGTTTGTTTGTGTGCCACTGCCGGTCTGCCAAACGTGGAGGGGAAAATCGTCATCGAGCTTTCCGGTGATCACTTCATCGGCCGCTTGCACAATGAGACGCGCCTTTTCTGGTGAAAGCTTTCCGAGATCCTGATTTACGAGCGCGGCAGCCTTTTTAAGGACACCAAACGCGTGGATCAGCTCGGGCGGCATGGTGTCGCGGCCGATGTCAAAGTGAATTATTGAGCGAGCGGTCTGGGCACCGTAATAACGGTCTGCGGGGACTTCAATTTTCCCCATGCTATCGGATTCGATCCGCATCTGCGGCTTTGGCGCAGGCGATGCTTTGGCATCCACGGTAAGTTCCTCCCCACGGCATCCGGAGCCGGGATAAGGCAGAAGTACAACTAAAGAATACTGCGGAAAGCGCATCAGCGCAGCCCCGTTTTGGCGGAGGGTGACAATTTGGAGTCAGACGCCGCGATCCAGACCCGAGCGTTCTCTATCTCAAAATCTTGCGGAAGCACTCCAGAGCAGCTGTTCGGAGGCTGCACCAACGTACAGGATGGATTTGAGAAACGTTCGCGATAGCATTTTCGGGACAAGTCTTGAAACAGACTAAGATTGATGGAGCACAAACAAGCGGTAGGCTTGCGCGATAGAAACTTTTACGGGGGCAGTGGCACATCCAATGGCTTCTCTTTTCAAGCGTCTCTTCTCGTCTGGCGGAGCGCGAACGGCGAGCGTGCAGGTGGAAGAACCGATCGCTGAAACGCCCACCGAAGAACAAGCTATCGATCAGGACGGCGTCGAAGACCGCGCTGGCAAGCAGGCGTCGCCTTCAGCTGAAGAGCTGAAGGAATTTCTCTACAAGAACTTTCTAGATGGGGCGAAACCGATCGAGATTCCGCAAGCGCTGGAAACATCGGCAGCGACTGCAACGGCGGTAAAGGCTGAACCTACGCCTTCGAATTTGCCGGAAGAACTCGCTTGGCCTTCGGCAGATGAGATAACGTCGGAAAGCGCAGGCTCGGCTGAGGAAACGGGCTCTGTGGACACATCATCGAATGTTTCTACCGACGACGAAGATCTCGCGGAGGATGACGTTGCTTCCCAGCAACGCAGTGTAGTCACTCCAGATGTAACAGCACCTGAGACGGAAACTATTCCGCAAGTGGACGAAACACCAGAACTCTCCTCACAAAACGAGGGCACGCCTCCAACCTGGTTAGCGCCTGAACACGAAATGATGGCTGAAATCGAAGTGGACTCGATGGCGCTGGACTCGCCCGAATTTGCAGCAGCGTTTGCCAATGAACGTGCTGCGAGGACGCTGCCACCAACATTAACGGAGATTCCAGAGGCGCTGCGGCCAAGTTTGACCGACGTGCTAGCAGAAACCCGCGACGAAAACACAGGGACCGATGATCACGCGATTATTCCTTCGCTGGTTTCCACCGAGAGCTCGACAGTCGCCCCGAGAATAGACTCAAGCGAGTGGGCGCTGGAAGAAGCTCTGGGAAACCATAAGGAGTGGCTTGATTCGCGGGGCGCGCTCGGAAAGAAGGCCAATCTCCGCGCCGCCAAACTGGAAGGCATGGAATTAATCAGTGCTAATTTGCGATATGCGGATTTGCAAGATGCAAACCTGAAGGCGGCCGATTTGTTGTTGGCCGATTTGCGGGATGCCTGCATGGTTCGCGCAAACTTGCAGGATTCTTGCCTGGTGGGAGCCAACCTAGAAGGCGCAAATTTGGAAGGTGCTTCGCTGGAAAGCGCGATGGGCCTTGTTGCGCGGCAACTGGCTGGCACCAATTTGCGAGATGCGTCTTTACCGGCGCAGATCTCGCACTTTGACGCGCTGGTAGAATTCTCGAAAGCTTCGCAAGCCTCGGCGCGCATGTTCTCAGCGATGCTGTTCGCCAGTTTTGTTTCCTGTCTGATGATTTGGAAGACCAAGGACGTGCAGCTAGTTTCGGATTCAGCTATTCTTCCGTTCCTCCGTTCTCCTGCCGCATCGGCTGCGCTTCCTACGGCTGAGATTTACCTGATCGCTCCGGTTCTGCTGCTTTGTGTTTACCTGCTTTTTCAATACCATCTGCAACGCTTGTGGGACGCGGTGCTTGAGCTGCCAGCAGTATTTCCAGACGGCCGCATTCTTGGCGAAAAACAATCGCGAATTGTCACGGGGCTTTTGCGATTACATTTCCACTGGATGAACCAAGACCCGCCATCCACACGGCTCATTGAAAAAAGCGCGTCTGCGTTGCTGGCATATTGGACTGTTCCGGTTGTGCTCGTTCTTTTTTGGGGCCGCTACTTAACGCTGCAAGAAATTCATGGAACGATTCTGCACGAGCTTCTGGTGATGGCAGCAGTCGGAATCTCGCTTTACGCAACGACTAAAATCGGCCGGCCGCAAGCACGCTGGGTGGTATCGGAACAACCCAAGAAAAATATTGTCGAGCGGTTGAGGCAGGTGAAACCTGCGACGCTCGTAATTATTCTGTTTGTGATTCTGTCTTTTCTTTCGATTGGAACGATCACCGGCGTGCCGCACGGTAAGGATCGCGCGCCGCAATTTTCGCCTGTTAGCGCTCGAAGGTGGGCTCCGGCTGTTTTGTGGACGCTGGGGTACGACCCCTACGCGGATTTGACCGAGGCAGCCGTTTCGTTGAAGCCTTCGAGCTGGCACAATGGCGGTACCGACGGTAGTGACGATCTTTCCGAGGTCAAGGGTGCGCGGCTGAACGAATCTCATTTCCGCTACGCACAGGCCTACGGAATATTTCTGGCGAACGCGCATTTGTGGCGGTCGGATTTTTATGGCGCGTTTTTGGCGGAAGCGGATTTGCGCGGCGCGGACTTCGGCCAAGCGGACTTGCGCCTGGCCATCTTAGACCGGGCGCGAATGAGCCACACGAATTTCGATCGGGCACAGTTGGACGGCGCGAATCTGGCCCGTGCGGATCTGCGGAACGCGAACCTTTCGTATTCCTCACTGCGAAAGGCGAATCTAGTTGATGCGCGGCTGGATGGCGCGAGCCTCTACGGCGCGCACCTATCTGCGGCGAATCTAGTTCGGGCCAACATGCAAAAGGCCGATCTCCGCGACGCGCAATTGGATGGCGCCAACCTGGAGCACGCGGATATGCAGCAAGCCTATTTATGGTCTGCGAAATTGCCGAACGCGCGAATGGTGAACGCGCAACTCTCCACCGCCATTTTTATCGATGCCGACTTGACCGGCGCGGACTTGCGCTGGGCGCAGTTCACTGGGACGGTGCTGAATGGCGCCAACTTGCAGAATGCGAATCTCGACGGCGCAGATTTGCGCGGAGCTCTGCAATTGGGAGCGGCGCAAGTTTGCTTGGCGAAATCACGCCAAGGCGCGGTTCTAGACGACGCGCTGCAGAAGTTAGTGGACGCGCAATGCGGCGGACAAGCGACCCCGGCAACAAAAACCGACTCTAGCGCTTTGGTTCCGGCTGTTCCTTAGACTCCTCTCTAAACTCTCCTACAACCGAGAGCGACAGAACAATCGGAATTCATAGGACATTCAGTTAGAATGTTGGCCTGATTCCGCCGGAAATGTTCCTGTGAATTCAACACCGCGCACATCTCTGTCCCCCCCATTTCTATCAAAGGCATCTACACTCGGGATCATTTTTGTCACTTGGGCGCTTATCTACGTGCCGGCGCTTTCACAACCCGGACTTTTAGACGACGCGGATTCGATTCATGCTGAAGCTGCGCGCGAAATGCTCCTGAATCACAACTGGGTGACGCTATATGTGAACGGCATACGCTATCTGGAAAAGGCTCCGCTGATGTATTGGTGCGTGGCCATTAGTTACAAACTTTTCGGCGTAGGCGAGTGGCAGACGCGTTTGCCGCTGGCACTGGGCGTCTTGGGACTTGGGTTTTGCGCGTGGCTACTCGGGCGGCATTTTTTGAGCGCGGAGGCGGGATTTTACGCGGCGCTGATTTTGATTACCGCGCCGGGAATTTTCGTTTATACGCGATTTCTGATACCCGATGCAATCGTAGCGATGTGGCTCACGTTGAGTCTCTATTTTTTCTTAGTGGCTTATGAACAGGACAAACCGGAAAGATGGGCTTGCTGGGGATTCGCGATCACCATGGCGCTGAATGTTCTGACCAAGAGCCTGATCGGCTTGGCGTTTCCGGGAATGATTATTTTTGTGTTTCTCCTGTTGGCTGGAAGCTTCAAAAAACTCCATGCCATGCGGCCGTGGTCCAGCACGCTGGTATTTTTGATTGTGGCGGCGCCTTGGCACATTCTGGCGGCAATCCGCAGCCCCGCGCAGCCGAGCGGGCCGGAAAAAGGTTTTCTTTGGTTTTATTTTGTAAACGAACAAGTATTGCGGTATCTGGATAAAAGAATCCCGAGAGATTACGACAAGGTCCCACTGCTCCTGTTCTGGGCGCTATTGCTGGCTTGGTTGATCCCCTGGTTCGTGTTTTTATTCCCGGCGCTCAAGGAAATACCAGGGCGGGCACGCCGGTGGCGGGCAGGTCTGAGTGTACGCGCTCAAGCAAACCTATTCTTTGGAGTGTGGGCGGGCGTGATCATGCTTTTTTTCAGTTTTTCCACGCGGCAGGAGTATTATTCCCTCCCCGTATTGCCTGCGCTGGCATTGCTTATTGGCGGGTGGATGCAACGGGAGCGCCAGTCGGATAGCTTCAGCCGTGAGCGCAAATATGGCAAGACTGCTTCGCTTATTTTGCTAATGATCGGTGTACTGGGTTTTGCGGCGGCAATGCTCGTTTTGGTGATGACCCATTCGTTCCCGCCGGGCACCGATATCGGGGATGTCCTGGTGCCGCATCCAGGGCAATACGCGTTGTCCCTCGGGCACATGGAAGATCTGACGATTGAAGCTTTCGGACTATTTCGCACGCCGCTTTGGCTGGTGGGATTCGCGCTGCCGATTGGCACAGGATTCAACTGGTTTTTCCGCAGGCGGGGAGCGCCCTTAAAAGGCAATCTGGCACTGACAGGGATGATGGTGGTAGTGCTCTTCTGCGTGCACCAGGGATTCGTAATTTTCTCGCCGGAAGTTACCTCGAAGAATATAGCGCTGAAAATCCAAAAGGAATACAAGCCGGGCGACACCATCGTAATCAACGGAAAATATGAATTCGGCTCGACCCTAAACTATTACACCGGAATCGAACTGCATGTGCTCAACGGCCGCGACGGCAATTTGTGGTACGGCTCGTACTTTCCCGAGGCTCCAAATATTTTCGAGGACAATCAATCATTCATGCGTCTGTGGCAAGGCCCGGGCCGAGTATTCTTGTTCACTGAAGACTATTTGAAGGACCGCGCCCTGCAGGATATCGATCCGAAGAATGTTTATGTCTTTGCGCGTCAGGGTGGCAAGGTCATACTGACCAATCATCCTGTCTAACTCACGATCAGTCGAGTTGGAGGCCTTCCAATGCATCCGTGGCATGACCTGAGTCCTGGCGAAAACGTCCCACGAGAGTTCCATGCCGTAATCGAGATTCCTCTGGGATCGAGCGTGAAGTATGAACTCGACAAAGGTAGCGGCATCATCAAAATGGACCGTGTACTTTATTCCGCGGTCTATTACCCGGCGAACTATGGGTTCATTCCGCAATCGCTGGCTGAAGATCACGACCCTCTCGACGTTCTCGTGCTCTGCCAGGTGCCGGTTGCTCCCCTTACGATCATGGATGCGCGAACAATTGGGTTGATGGCCATGATCGATTCGGGAACAAAGGACCACAAGATTATTGCGGTAGCCACTGCAGATCCGGAATACAGCGAATACCACGAGGCCAGCGAGTTGCCGCCGCACAAACTGGCCATGATTCGTAGGTTTTTTCAAGATTACAAAAATCTGGAAGGAAAGGTCGTGGAGGTGGACGATATCCTGCCGGCTAAAACGGCGTATCCGATAATCGAGGACGCATTAGCTAGATACGACCAGAAGAGACGCGCTGGTCATCACAAAAGATAAACGCATCAGAACCCAGGCTCTGCCAGATACTCTGGGAACATAAAGCGAAGCTCTTTCCCTGCCCTTGTTCTGTCCTTCTGTCCAGTTGTAGCTTCCTTCACTGGCCGAGCATACTTGCTGTGTAGATTCAGCTGTCTTGAATCCACTCGACATGTATGGTCACTCCTTTAGCACAATTTTCCGCGCAAAACCGGGGGAAAGAATAATGCGAAGTAACGTCGCGCTGATTCTGATCCTTCTAGGCATTGGTACCGCGAAGCCGGCGCAAGCAGCGGAAACCAGTCCGCTAAAATGCGGCGTGAACGAAGATCGCATTTGGGTGTACGACTCGTTGAATAGTTTCGACGTGGCTATGAAGCTGAAATGCGGCGAGCCGGTGGAAATCCTTAGTCGCGAAAAGGGCTACGTGAAGATTCGCATTGCCGGCGGTCGAGAAGGCTATGTAGAAGCAAAGGCTCTACCCAAGCCTCCGGGGACAGAAGAACCCAATCAGAGTTCCAGCGAAGCGCAAGCGAGCGAGAAACAACGCCAATTAGTTGCCGCTGCCGGACTGCACGCCCAAGGTCCCGCAAGCAGAACCGGGAGCGCGAGCAGCAAACCGGTTGAGAGCGCGCCTGCGAACGAAAGCGCAACGAAGTCAAATCCGCTGCCTGATGCAGAGCAAGGTACGGCAAGCAGCGCCAGTTCCACCAAGAACCCGACACCGGCGGTGGCCGAAAAAAGCAATTCTGTTGCGGCTTCTAACAACGTCGCCAGCCACCAGCAGCCTAGGGCGGAATCCGTCCCTAATCACGCGGAAGGCCAGCCGATCACACACTCCCCGGCATCGGCAACCAAGGCAGCCGATTCAACTGGTACAACGAAGGCCGTGCACACGACTCCGCGCGCGACGAAATCCGCTCGATCGACTGTTACGGCGAAAACAGATAGCAAGAGCACGGATGCAAAGACTAGTTCAAGCAAGACTGTGGCGATGTCAAGCTCGTCATCAGCAACCCCAAAGGCTGCGAGCGCAGGAGGCATGAAACCTGCTTCGGGCAGGACCCTCGCTGCGTCTAAAACGTCTATTTCAGTCGAGCCGGCGACTCCGCCGGCCTCCACGAGCGTCGTACTGGCTAACAACATATCCATCGAGCCCCAGCCTGCCAGTCGAAACGTTCATGCGGCGGCGAACCCTCGCGATCCTGACGAAGAAGAAGACGCACCAATGGAATCGCTGGGAAGCAAGGAAAACTGCAAACTTTATTTTTCTGCATACGGCCTTTCGCCGAATCAATACAGATGGATGACCCAAAACAGAGGCAAGAATTTTTCAGGCATCTGTCCCGCTCCGGCGCCGACCATGGTCGATTTCGTGGTTATCTTTACACACGACGCCGATTTTTTTAACGGCACGATGCCTACTCCTGTGCACACGGACAAAAATGGATTCTCAGACTTCACTCCCCTATCGACCATCGACACAGCGGTGGTTTCGCCGTCTGACGCCGATAAGAACCGTCGCGAGTATGTGTGGGTGTTCCATACCAAGAGAGGAACATTCGATCCGGCAAAGTTTTCACCGAAGCGCCGCCCATTGTTTTCTACTACCGAGTCTAATAAACTAGGTACGGCGGCCGGAAGCAGGTCAGCGGAAGACGCTTTACGCTTCATCGAGCAGCACGGCGTGGATCGTTGATGTCGATTGCACCGCGCGAAATTTACGATTTGAGCCGCCGTTAGATAGAAAACACACTGAAATTGTCCACGGTTGTAAACGTGCACCCCTTACCGTAAAACTAGCATCTACTAGTTCTGATATGTCTTCGACCGCTATTAATCCGAGTATCACACCGCGCGAGATTCTTACCTCCTGGGGACGGATTCTTACTGGCAGCATCCCTCTACTCTCAATTGAGATCACCCGAGAGTGCCCGCTCAGTTGTCCGGGATGCTACGCGTATGGGGATGCCCATCTTTCAGGGGGCGTTACACTGCGGGACCTGAACGACAAGCGCGGAGACGAGTTGGTGGAAGGCGTGCTCGATCTGGTGCGCAAGCATAAGCCGATGCACGTTTCGCTAGTGGGCGGCGAACCGCTAGTTCGGCATCGTGAGTTGAGCCGGATTCTGCCGGCGCTCAGCAAGATGTCTGTGTTTACACTGGTAGTAACCAGCGCCGTGATTCCCATCCCGTCGGAATGGATGAAAATTCCACGCGTGCGTGTTGCGGTTTCCATCGATGGCCTTCCGGAAGATCATGATATCCGTCGTAAACCGGCAACGTATGAACGCATTCTCAAAAATATCGAAGGACGAGAAGTAAACATTCACTGGACCATAACGCGGCCGATGCTTTCGCGGCCGGGTTATCTGGAAGAATATATTGCTTTCTGGAACGCCAGACCCGAGGTAAATCGAATTTGGGTCAGTCTTTATACCCCGCAGATCGGCGAGCAAACCCCGGAAATGCTGCAGCGCACGAATCGCGAGACTTTGGCGAAAGAACTACCGGCACTATCGTCTAAGTATCCAAAGCTTTTGATGAACGAGGGCATCGCGAAAACATTCTTAGCGCCGCCGGCTAACCCAGACGAATGTCTCTTTGCGAAGATGTCTGCAAATTATTCAGCCGACTTCAAGAGCCGAGTCGAACCTTGTGTGTTTGGAGGTAATCCGGATTGCTCGCAATGTGGCTGCGCGATTAGCAGCGGGCTCCATTGGATTCGGTCGGTAAAGGTTGCGGGCCCGCTGAAAGTGAAACATTTTGTTGGCGGCTCGATTGGTGTTGGATTGGCCATAAACAAGTTAAGGGCTGGTTCGATGCGCCCGGCACGGTGGAAGGGCAACAAGCCCGCCGGTCGGCAGAAGTCCGACTTGGTCCAGCTCCGACCCTAGAATCTTCTTGGAAATGCTTGAAACTACGTGTTTTAACGGAAAATAAGGCGTGTCCCTCCTCGTTTTTACAGGTCTCAGGGTATAGGAAACTCCAGATTGTCTGAGTAACCTGCCCAGGTCGTATCAAATTGTCCAAATGCGGGTCCGTTCCTTTTTGGATGGGTCGCTCGCTGAGTTTCATCGATCCGCAATTGTGTAGGGACAAAAACTAAGGAGTGACAAGAAATGAAAAAATATTTCTTAAGCTTTTTAGCTTTGGGTGCGTTGCTATTTCTTCCGGCGATCGCTTCAGCGTCCGATAAGGAAGACGACATTAGCCGCACGCAGAAAGCAGCCCAAGTGTTCCAAGAGATTATGAATGCGCCTGATTCCATATCTCCGAGCGTGTTGAACAAGGCTCGATGCATCGCGATAATCCCCGGCGAGAAGAAGTTCGCGTTTATCTTCGGAGCGAACTACGGCCGAGGAATTGCGGTTTGCCGCACCGCGAATGGATGGAGCGCGCCACTATTTGTGGCGATAGAAGGCGGGAGTTTCGGTTATCAGGCCGGCGGCTCGTCAACGGATTTGATTCTACTGTTCATGAATGACCACGCATTGGGGCATTTGTTGGCCGATAAATTCAAACTGGGTGGCGATGCTTCGGTTGCAGCTGGTCCCGTAGGGCGTAACGCTACAGCAAGCACGGACGTCTCGCTGACTGCAGAGATCCTTTCATATTCCCGCAGCAAGGGGATTTTCGCGGGAGTCAGCTTGGATGGAACCGCCGTTCACGCGGACAGTAGCGGAGATAAGGCAATGTACGGCGACGAAGTTTCACGCCACGACGTTCTGGGCGGAAGCGTCCCGGTACCGGACTCCGCGCGTCCGCTCGTTGCGGAGTTGGACAGGCGCTCCAGGTAAGCGGCCCCTTCAAAGATACCGGCGAGGAGACCCGAACAAGGTCTCCTCGGCTGGCTTATCACGATTTAAGAACTCTTCCCGCATGCAGTGACATTCGCCCCGTCATTTTGCTGTCCACGCCAGACACCCTTCTTCAAGTAAGATACCTGGGATTCTCATCTTATGGGACGGCAATCTCTAGTCGAATTCTTCTCCGAATATAGCCGCCACGGCGATGACATTGCATTCACCGGCCACCGAGGCTATCGAACAAATCGCTGGGGTTACCAGCAAATCGTTGCGGGTGCTCGACGGTTTGCCCGAGAACTTGAAGGTCGTCGCATCGGAAACGGCGATGCAGTTCTGGTTTGGGCCGAGAATTCGCCGGAATGGGCCATGGTCTTTTGGGGATGCCTATTACGCGGCGCGGTAGTGGTGCCGATAGATCGAATTTCTACTTCGGACTTTTCCTCCCGCGTGGCACAACAGGTATCAACGAAAATACTGATTTACTCACATGGGATCCCCGCCGCGGATCTGAATATCCCTCACTTAGCTATCGAATCTCTGTCCGACGCAATCGCGCACCACTCGGATGCTGAGTACGCTTCCCCGCAGCTTTCACGGCAGGACATTTTGGAAATCGTTTTCACCTCTGGTACAACGGCAGAGCCCCGCGGAGTGGTAATTACGCACGGCAACGTTCTCGCCAATATCGAGCCGCTGGAGCGCGAGATCAAGAAATATCTTCGCTACGAGAAAGTCTTTCATCCACTGCGATTTCTTAATTTGTTGCCGCTAAGCCATGTCTTTGGGCAGATGCTCGCGCTGTTCGTGACACCCATCTTGGGAGCGAATACTATCTTTCTTGAATCCCTAAAACCCGCTGAACTCCTGGAAACTGTGCGAAAAGAGCGAGTTTCAGTACTGATCGCGGTGCCGCGCCTGATCGAATCACTGCAAAGAGAAATCGAGCGGCAAATGGAGGCTCAAAGTAGCATCGACAAATTCAGGAAGGACTTCGAGGCTTCGGAGAAGGAACATTTCTTCTTGCGTTGGTGGCGGTTCCGGCGAATCCACAGACGACTGGGATGGAAATTCTGGGCATTTATTTCCGGCGGCGCGGCGCTGGCGGCATCGACGGAGTCTTTCTGGAACCGCCTCGGCTATGCAGTGATCCAAGGATATGGGCTGACCGAGACAACCTCGCTAATCAGCCTGAATCATCCATTTCGATCGGACAAAGGTTCCATTGGCAAACTTTTCCCGGGATTAGAAATGAAAGTGGATGCCAGCGGAGAAATTTTAGTTCGCGGCGAAAATATAGCCGCCGGATATTGGAGCGCTCGCAGTTTTCAACCGGTCGTTGGTGAGGATGGATGGTTTCACACCGGCGATCTGGCGGAAATGGACGAACAAGGGCGGCTTTTCTTTAAAGGGCGCCAAAAGAATGTGATCGTGACGCCCGCCGGAATGAAAATTTATCCGCAAGACCTCGAGCGAGCGTTGCACGAGCAGCCAGGCGTGATGGACATCGTCGTAATCGGCCTCGAGCGGGATGGAAATGCGGAACCGTGCGCCGTCTTGCTGCTGGACAATCAGACAGTGGATGCAGGGATCGTTGTTCAGAGTGCGAACAAATCGCTTGCGGACTTCCAGCAGATTCGCCAGTGGGTCGTTTGGCCTGACCGGGACTTTCCGCGCACGCCGACACAGAAGCCGCTGCTTCCCCGTATACGCGAATTCGCCGAGATGAAACTCGGCCGGCAGGCCGAAACTCAACACGTCAATCCGCTCTCTGAACTCGTGGCGCGTATTACCGGCCGACCGCAGAGCACCCTATCTTCTAACACCGCGCTAGAAGGCGAATTGAATATGAGTTCGCTGGATCGCGTCGAACTAATCAGCGCGCTCGAGGGGCGCTACCAGGTCGATTTGAACGAAGCGAAATTCGACGAAATAAAAACCGTCGGCCAGCTCGAGCAGCTTTTGCAAAGGCGGTCAGTTTCGCGCGCCGAATACAATTACCCGCGATGGGCGCAAAATTGGTTAATTACTGGGATTCGCTGGGCCGTCTATTACACACTGGTGTGGCCCGCAACTTATATTCTTGCGGCTCCGCGGGTGAAAGGCCGCGAAAACCTGCGAGGACTTCGGGGTCCCGTTTTGGTGGTTTCCAACCACGTTACCTACGTTGATATCGGCTGGATTCTCGCGGCCCTTCCGCCAAGGTTCCGGCATCGTCTTGCGACGGCGATGGGAGGCGAGCGGCTCGCGGCGCTGCGCCATCCGTCCGAGGGGATGATCTCCCTGCAACGGTTAGCCGGGCGATTGGGTTATTTTCTGGTGATTGCGCTTTTCAACGTTTTTCCGTTACCGAGAGATTCGGGATTTCGTCGCAGTTTTTCGTTCGCGGGCGATCTAGCGGATCGCCGTTGGAATGTCCTCATCTTTCCGGAGGGCTTGACCACTCCCGACGGAGAGCTTCATACATTCCGCGCCGGCATCGGTTTGCTCGCAACTCAGCTGGACCTGCCAGTAATACCAATGAGGATAGACGGGGTATTTGACTTGAGGCAAGCTGGACGCCGCATCGCTCGACCCGGGCATGTCCGCGTTACGATCGGCGAGCCCGTTCGCTTCGCCGCGGGGCAAGACGCAAATGGGATCGCCCGTGAACTTCAGCGCCGCGTTGCTGAATTGTAATTAGAAATAGAAAGTGGCGCGCCCGGAGAGAGTCGAACTCCCAACCTTTTGGTTCGTAGCCAAACGCTCTATCCAGCTGAGCTACGGGCGCGTCGTGGGATTATCTCCTATCGCTCCAACGAATTAAAGAATTTTCCTCAGTCTCCTCGAAGGCGTATTTTTGGACGGTCTTTGCACGGCGCTCGGGAACCTCCGGTTTTTCCTGCAACAAATCGTTCACAAATTCTCACCGGGAAGGCCGCTGTCTTGCGCTAGTAGCCTAGGGTGAATCCTGCGAAATGCGCGTAAGCAACGGGCGTGCAGGCCTGCTCTCACTTATCGTGGGTTTCGAGTTTGTGTGGACAAGGGTTTGTGTCTACCGGCCGAGCAAGAGCACTAGCCCGGAACATATGTGGAGTCGAGGTGTGGCGCGGTGGTTGAGGCGGAGCCTATCTGTTGCCGACTCTTTCGTCTGTCGGTGCCACACCAGCTCCGCCATGCTTCCGTTTCCACACCCCGCTCATCGAACCGGACGTGCGGATTTGCCGCATCCGGCTCTCGGAGAAGACTCACGCAATCGCCGAGGCCATTTGCATGTGACGTCGTCTGCGACTTCTGAAAACACCTGGGGAGTTCTCAGGCTCATCGCCAATCTCCCTTTCTATCGTCGCTTCTTACGTCCGCCTTCAATTGAGGCCTCTTCCCTCCGCCGGAGTTACCGGCTTCGTCAGTACTACGAACCTCTCCGCCATCCCAGTCAGCCCGGCCGGTCTCTCACGAGTTGCCAGGGAAACCACTCACTGCGAGATGCTGGAGGAGAGATGACGCAAGAATATCATTGGCGGACGCGACACATGTAATACGGCCGCTCTATTGCCACTGTCGGCGTCGGCGAGAATAGTGGAGTAGAGATTCCGGCTCGGAGAGATCGGGATCAAGCGCGGGGAGCTGGGGATGCGATTAAAAGAGGCATGTTTGACCGCCCTATCCATCTTGTGTATCCCTGCCTTAATTGTAGCTGGACCGGGCCGAGGAGAGATCGCCGGAGAAGTGACCTTTACGGGAACCCCTGCAAAACCTCAGGTCATTAACATGTCCAAGTTCCCTGATTGCGTCAAATTGAATCCCAAAACACGCATGACTGAAGATGTGGTCACGGGTCCTGGCAATGCGCTCCAGAACGTGGTCGTGTACGTCTCGGGCGGCGCGGCTGGCACTTATTCACCGTCTCCAGTGCCGGCAATCTTTGACCAGAAGGATTGTCATTTCAGGACGCACGTGCTCGCCTTTCAACCGGGGCAGGAGCTGCAGATGTCCAACCACGACCCGCTGGCGCACAATATTCACCCTATGCCGCACATTAACCGGGAGTGGAACAAGATACTACTACCTGGAACTCCGCCCTCCTCTTACAGCTTGGATAGCCCAGAGTTCATCCCGGTAAAATGCAACATTCACCCTTGGATGCGGGGCTATTTTGTTGTTCTGCAGACCAACTATTTTGCGGTTACAGGAGAAGATGGTCGATTCAGACTACCTGAACTTCCGCCGGGGAAATATACCGTTACTGCCTGGCATGAGGTCTTCGGCACGCAAAGCAAGGAGATCACTGTAGCTGAGGGCCAGCAAATATCGATGGACTTTGTCTTTCACGCAAAACCCCAATAACACAGCCCCATAAAACTGTTGGCCCTTGCCACTTTCAGTCTACTGGTGTCTAGGCGCGACATATCAACGCGCTTGCTAGTAAGCTCTCACCGGTCTACTTATGCCCTACTACTGGCGCAAAGAGTACGAGGAGACCAGTCGTCAAGCCGCACTCCTTCCTAACCAGGTTGGGAATCGTGGCAAGGCTTTCCTGAATGACGACTTTTGCGCGATCAACAACGAAGATTTCTTCGTTCGCGGACTTATCCAGCTCCCGATCATCGGCACGGCACGCTTCGCCTCGCCTCGCCAGTTCCGGCGCCCCGTGTTTAGTGGATCAATCTGACCGTGTGAGCATTCTAGCAAGCTTGCGGACAAAATCTTGATACGACCCTGGGTACTCCGAGGAATCGTTCACAATTCTGAGAAGCAATCCGCGCTTCAGTGCGCCACCAATTCTTGATCGAGCTGCGCCGGTGAAGGAATGTCGCGACGCTTGCGGTCAATATCCTTTTCCTTCAAATATTGAATCGATCGCTCCTTAAAATCCCAGTTTCTCGACGCGCGCACCCGGGCGACGATCCATGCTACCGGCACAAAAACGCAGAGCACTAGAACAATCCAGGCAATCGTGGGGATTCCGAATAGGGTCATGGTAATTTTCATCCTTCGATCGGAAATATAGGCGCGGATTGTTGGCCCAGCGTGCATTTCAAGATAATGTTCTGTGAAATTCTGTTGAAAGAAAATTTTAGTGAGCTAAAACACGCTTCGAAAGCGCTCCGCGTTCGTAGGGCACCCGTACGTTCGGCCCACACGACAAATTGCCTCATTCATCTTTGTTCACGCGGCGCTCACATTGCATTAACAAACACCCGGTAGCTTCAGCCCCTCCAATATCTATCCGAGATAAGAATTCTTACGTCGAAATTTCAAAATGGGTGAGGTGAAGGATGGCCACGAGGTCAACGACCGTTCTGGACCAAAAGATTGGAGCGGGCCCCGGCAAAATCGGCATGCTCGTATTCGGAGCCGCCTTGGTCATCGGGCTGATTTATGCGGGCGGACACCTTCTGTCTGACCTTTCGCAGATGCCTACCGTGCCTGTCGGACCGTATGTTTTGCTCGGCGTGGCACTTCTGATTGCTCTAGGCTTTGAATTTGTGAACGGCTTTCACGACACGGCCAATGCGGTGGCTACGGTGATTTACACGCACTCTCTGGAGCCTCACGTAGCGGTGGTTTGGTCGGGATTGTGGAACTTCCTGGGAGTCGTGCTATCGAGCGGTGCGGTGGCGTTCGGCATCGTTTCATTGCTGCCGGTGGAATTGATTCTGCAAGTGGGAAGCAAGGCGGGATTCGCAATGGTTTTTGCCTTGCTCGTCGCGGCGATCATATGGAATTTAGGGACCTGGTATTTCGGTCTGCCATCTTCCAGTTCGCACACTTTGATTGGCTCGATCATCGGCGTGGGCATCGCAAATCAACTGATGTCCGTGCAAAGCGGGACCAGCGGTGTCGATTGGGGACAGGCTGCCAATATCGGAAAGTCTTTGGTCCTTTCACCTATCGCAGGCTTTATGGTTGCAGGCGGATTGCTTTTGCTGATGCGCAGGTTGATTCCCAACAAGACGCTTTATGAAGCGCCCAAGGGAGATCAGCCGCCTCCGTTTTGGATTCGCGCGCTTTTGGTGACGACCTGCACCGGTGTGAGCTTTTTTCACGGCTCGAATGACGGCCAAAAAGGGATGGGCCTGATCATGCTTATCCTCATCGGCACAGTGCCGACAGCTTACGCGGTGAATCACGCAGTTACTTACCAACAGTCGCAGGATTTCGTTGCCGTTTCCATTCAGACAGCCGGAGTGTTGGACCATTACGTTTCTTCCAGCGCAGTAATCGGAGATCCGCGTGATGAGGTCACAGATTACATTCGTTTGAAACATTTCACGCCGAATACCATGCTCGCGCTGCGCAGTTTGGTAAATGGGATCGGCACTGAAATTTCGCAGTACAGAGAACTCAAGGGTGTGCCACAAGATAAGGTTCGCAACTTCCGCAATGACATGTATGTGGTCAGCGAAGCGTTGCGCCTGATGACGAAGTCAAAGCAACCGGAGTTTTCGACCGCCGACGCGGCCGTCATAGATAATTACAAAAAACACATCGACAATGCCACGAAGTTCATTCCCACATGGGTAAAGGTTGCGGTCGCCATCGCCCTGGGCCTCGGAACGATGGTTGGATGGAAACGCATTGTCGTAACTGTTGGTGAGAAAATTGGCAAAGAACATCTGACCTACGCGCAGGGAGCCGCAGCGGAAATCACCGCGATGGCTACAATCGGAGCTGCCGATGGTTTTGGATTGCCCGTCAGTACCACGCATGTGCTTTCTTCCGGCGTCGCGGGGACTATGGCGGCCAACCATTCGGGATTGCAATGGGGCACAGTAAAAAATCTTTTGATGGCGTGGGTTCTCACGCTTCCTGCGTCGATATGCTTGTCGGCGATTCTGTTCTGGACGTTTAGTAGGATCAGTCGCTAACCGCGGCCGTCGCCGGTCTTGTATGAGGTTGGTGCCGCTTTGTTTTCGCAGACGTTCCCCACCCATCACTCGTAGTATTTGACCGCAACAAATCATCGCTGCGAGTGTTCTATCACGTGAACGGGCTAGCATTGCGCTCGTCCAAACCCCCAGCGCTTGGAAGTATTGGCCTTAAATACAGGATTTCGGGGATTCCAATAGTAATGCGGCATCCCACATCATGCCTGGTGTGCATCTGTAGACGCCAGGGGGCGTCGTTGTAGTACTAAAATAGAAGCACTTGAAAACTGTATTCCGGCTCGCTGTTCCGACCATGGATGGTCAACGGTAGATATATCAAACTCAAATTACGAGGAGAAGCCTTGAACAAGCACCGTTCCGATACAATTTCTCAACTCGCGCTCCTGCTCTTGGGTTTTGCACTTTTGCTTATCCTGCCAGGCGTGACAAGCGCTCAAGACGCAGATCAACAAGACGCCGATCCTCCCAGCCGGGTCGC
>Ga0073928_10003109_pt1 | contig 26799 bp, 25 predicted proteins | sample PaiPotPPA55metaG_FD_76969 | JGI IMG/M metagenome (GOLD analysis project Ga0073928, IMG submission 76969) | Iron sulfur acid spring bacterial and archeal communities from Banff, Canada, to study Microbial Dark Matter (Phase II) - Paint Pots PPA... ...
CAGCCGTGGGTGAAAACGCGCGTGACCGATGTTTACAGTTGGTGGCTGGTGATACTGGGCCGGTTGAAACCTGGCGTTGGCCGCATGCAGGCGCAGGCTGCCGTAACGACGCTTTTTCAGAATGCCATGCTGCATGGCCCAAAGCCCTTCTCCAAGCCCGAGGATGATCCGCGGGTTGACGCTCTGCCGGCACAGGCGGGATTGACCGGTGCGACCCAGAACATTTCTACGGAACTGTACGTCTTGATGAGCGCGGTAGGGATTGTGCTGCTGATCGCCTGCGCCAACGTCGCCGGATTGCTGCTGTCGCGTGCCACGACCCGGCAGAAAGAAATGGCAGTGCGTCTCGCACTCGGCGCGGGCCGCATGAGAATCGTAGGCCAATTGCTCACTGAGAGCGTGATTCTTTCCCTGTTTGGCGGGGCGCTGGGAATTTTATTTGCCGAGTGGGGTACGCGGGCCATTGTTTCACTCATGGAGAGCAATTCGGACAGACCGTTTGGGTTTAGTCCGGGCATTGATTGGCGCGTCCTGGGATTCACTTTGGCCGCCTCGGTGGTTACGGGAATTATTTTTGGACTCGCGCCGACGTTTCGCAGCACACGACTGGATTTGACGCCGGCGCTGAAGGAACGCGCGGGCAGCTCCGCCGGAGAGGGCCGGGCGGGCGGTCGCTGGCTCAGCGTGGGAAATGGGCTTGTGGTAGCGCAAGTGACGCTCGCCGTGGTGGTGCTCGTCGGCGCGGGCCTTTTGGTGCGTACTCTGCAAAACCTGAGAAACGTCGATCCGGGGTTCGATACGCGCAATCTGCTGACCTTCCAGTTGGACCCCACGCTCATGGGATACAAGACGCCTCAAATCGATAACTTTTATCGCAATTTGCAGGAGAGACTGAGCGCTCTGCCGGGCGTTGAATCCGTGAGCTATTCCAACAGTACTTTGCTGAGCGGCAGCCTGTGGTCAACGGGCTTTCACCTCGCTGGCACGCCGAAGGATCAGGAGTCGGACGCGGATTATCTTCCGGTGGGGGCAGATTTCTTTTCGATGATGCACATGAAGCTGCTTGCGGGACGAAATTTCACTTCCGGCGATTTTGCCGAAGCGGAAATCGCGGAGGAAATTAGGACGGCGCGGGAAGCGGCGCAGGACGCGAAAGACGCGGGCACGCTTCGACCGCCAAATGCGAAAACTCCCGCCGCGAGCGCGGCGGATGAGGCGGCCGTTCCGGTGATTGTGAACAAGACCTTCGTTCATAAATACTTTGCCAAAGTGAATCCGCTTGGGCAGCGATTCGGCCAAGAGGAGGCCGATCCCGAAAAAGGAGAGACGGGAAGCCCTGGTTGGGCCATCGTTGGCGTTGTCAACGATGCTAAATATGAGGGCCTGCGAAGCACTATTGAGCCGACGATGTACGTGCCGTCGAGCGGTGGCAACACGAGTTTCGAGGTGCGCACCACGGCGAACCCGGCGGCGATGACTTCGACGGTCCGCGGCACGGTCAGCCAGATGGACAGCAACTTGCCGGTCTTTAACGTGCACACGCAAACGGAGCTGATCGATCAGTTGCTGTTTCAGGAGCGCATGATTGCGAAACTCTCGGGATTTTTCGGCGTGCTGGCCCTGCTGCTGGCGTGCATCGGATTGTACGGTTTGCTATCGTACGAAGTGTCGCGACGCACTCGCGAGATCGGCATTCGCTTAGCGCTGGGCGCGCGGCAAAGTGATGTACTGCGCCTGGTGTTGGGCCAGGGTATTATTTTGGTGATTGCTGGCTTGGCGGCTGGCGTCAGCGTCGCGCTAGGCGTCACCCGCTATTTGAAGTCCATGCTCTACGATGTGCACGCGAACGATCCAGCGACGATGATTGCAGTTGGGGCGCTACTGGGGCTCGTCGCGCTAGTCGCCTGCTATATACCCGCTCGGCGTGCGTTGAGCGTCGATCCTATGGTCGCGCTGAGATACGAATAGTTTCTGACGGCTTGCTCCGCATTGCTCTCCGTTTGATCTGGCAAGTGGACGTATAGTCGGATAATCGGAAACTAGCAGTACGAGGGACCCAAGATATCCGATAACTGCGACTTACTCCGCAAAGTCGTAAAGGCGCGGCGAGTCATTTTTCGCCCCTTCAGGATTTCGTCGAAACACCTTGCGAAAACCTCTCGCAAAATGCTAATCGTTGGAGCTAACGTTAGAGACTTAGTGAGGCGCTTGAGATGAGCACAAACCAACCCCGAGAACCCTTGAACCACATCGATCAGTGGGATGACTTTATTGCGACCAGGTATCGCGAGGGAAAAGATCCGGCTGAATTTCGCAATTACGACGAGGAGGCCAACCCCGGCGTCGTGGAGTTCTACCGGCTGAATCATGCTAACCAGACGCTGGCTTTTACCCTCGAGAAGGAAAAAGAGTTTGGCGACCTCAAGAGGGGCAAGAAAAGCATCTGGGCTGCCGCCGACTATCTCAACACGCTGGTGGACGACAGCGACCCGGACACTGATCTTACCCAGATCGAACATCTCCTGCAGACCTCTGAAGCAATTCGGAAGGATGGGCAGCCTCGTTGGTTTATTCTGACCGGGTTTATTCACGATCTCGGCAAAGTTCTATGCCTTTACGGGGAACCGCAATGGGCTGTGGTAGGAGATACATTCCCCGTGGGATGCGCTTACTCTAGCGAGATCGTTTTCCGGGAACACTTTGCGCAGAATCCGGACGTTCGCGTGCCCGAATATCAGACCTTATATGGAATTTATGAACCCAACTGCGGGCTTGAGAACGTGCACCTTTCCTGGGGGCACGATGAATACATTTACCGCGCGACCAAAGCTTATCTGCCCGAACCTGCGCGATACATGCTCCGTTATCACTCGTTTTATCCCGCCCACCGCCACGGCGCATACAGGCACCTTATGTCGCCGCACGATGAGAGAATGTTCGAGTGGGTGCGCCAATTCAATTCTTATGACCTTTATTCCAAGGGCGCAGTTAAACCGAATATAAAAGAGCTGAAACCGTTTTACGAAGATCTGATTGCAGAATTCTTCCCCAGTGAAATCGACTGGTGACGCTCTGAGCTGAATGCGACGGAACAATCGCGTGGACTCTCCTTCCGGATGGGACAGCCTTGACCGGGTTAGCGCGCGGCGTCGGCTGGTTGCGTTGAAATATTCAACGGTCGGTGATTTTCCCAACACCCCTGCATGCCTCGCAGGCCGTTCCCGGGACGGCCTCGCATAGAATCGAAAGGTTTTAACTTGCGTTTTGCGAGACCGTCGGCATTGGAACGGTTATTGCATGAAACACAATGACCGCCCATACGGGCAATCGAAGGAAGGAGAAAAACCATGGCAGCTACGAAAGCCCGCAAGAGCACCAAGCAGCTAAAGAAATCCAAGAAGCTCGAGGCAACAAAGCCGCTAGCCGTGGCGATGTCGCCAGTGCCGCCGCCGAAAAATATAATGCCGCGGTAGGACATATGTCGCGAGGCGGGCGGTAACACTCGGTGAGCAGATTTCCGTGGTCGCCTGTAAGGGCAATTGAAAAAAAGGAGAAAAACCATGGCATCGAAGAAGCTCAATAAGGGTAAGAAGATCCAGCCGACGAAGACCCTCTCATTCAGCAAGAAAATTGACAAGAGCAGCTAATCGTGACCGCTGGTTGGAACGATCTGGGCTTGAATTCCCGGCCCAGATGGCCAGAACGTGCCGCGGACGAATTCGGCACTTGCACTGCCGGCGGATGGCGAAGCCTACCGCGGCACGATTCTCCTTTTCTTATGGAGTTGTCAGAAACGCGATGGTAACCGTTGCGGAGCACGAGGGCGATTGAGGAGAGACATCTTCAGCGTGTCAGTTTTGAGGTACGACTACGACCTACCGGCGGCAAACGCTGTAAACTGCGGCCTACAGTCTTTCCTGTATATGGTCAACTCTTGTTGACGCGAACGTCGTTCCCACGCAGAATGCAAGCGTCGGCCTTACGCATTCGATCGATTAAAAACTTGGAAAACCCAATGAGCACAGGGAAGGCTTCGTCGTTTGCCCCAGGGCCCACGAAATCGGCCATTTCTCTGAAGCACCCTCACGTTGTGCAATTTTATCAGGAAGACCGGGCCCTCATCGAGGAACTCACACGTCTGATCGGAACGGCCCTGATCACTCGCGATGCCGCCATCGTAGTTGCCACTGAGGCTCATCGCTATGCCCTGGTGCACGAACTCAACGGTCGAGACGTGAATATCGATAGAGCCCAGGCAGAAGGGCGGTTTATATCGCTAGACGCCGCGGAGACTTTATCGCGGATTATGATCGGTGAGATGCCCGATCCAGAGCGATTCTCGGAGTTGATGGGCGGCACGATCGCAAAGGCCCGGGCCGCCTCCCGAGCAAGTGATCCCTGCATCGTAATATTCGGAGAAATGGTGGCTGTGTTGTGGGCAGAAGGAAAATATGACGCCGCGATGCGCCTGGAAGAATTGTGGAACAATTTAGCCGACAAACATTCCTTCTCTCTCCGATGCGCCTATCCCATAAACGGGTTTCACAAGGACGAGCACCGCGAACTCTTCATGAGAATTTGCGCGGAGCACTCGGGCGTTCTTCCTCCGGGACCTCCGGGACTCTTCCTCAGCGACGACGAGAGCTTGCGTGCCATCGCCCGATTGCAGCAAAAGGTGGACGCGCTCGAACACGAGACCGCGCTACGCGACAGCGAGCGCCGGTTTCGCCTCCTGGTGGAAGCTGTCCAGGATTACGCCATCTTCATGCTGGATCCAGGCGGCCGCATCATAAGCTGGAATCTCGGGGCCGAGCGCATGAAGGGATACAAAACTTCCGAAATCCTCGGCCGGCACTTCTCCTGCTTTTATCCCAAGGAGGACGCGGCCAAGCCAGCGCGCGAACTCGAGATCGCTATCCGGGAAGGGCGCGTGGAGGATGAAGGCTGGCGTTTGCGGAAAGACGGCTCGCGGTTTTGGGCGAACGTCGTCATTACGGCATTGAAGGATGGCGCGGGCAATCTCACCGGCTTCGCCAAGGTAACGCGAGACGTCACCGAGCGCCGGGAGGCAATGAAAAGCCTTGAAGAACACGCGGCGCTTCTGCACCTGGCTCATGACGCGATCATCGTGCGCGAGTTTGACGGCAGAATTCGCTCCTGGAATCGAGGCGCTGAAGAACTCTATGGCTGGCGATCCCAGGACGTGGTTGGCAAAACTACTCACAGCCTTTTGCGCACTCAATTTCCAACGGCGCTCGAGAGCATCAATCGTCTGACGCTTCAACTGGGCAGGTGGGACGGCGAGCTCGTACACACGCGGAATGATGGAACTGAGATTGTTGTGGCCAGCCGCTGGGCGCTGCGAGCCGACGCCGAGGGCGGTCCCGCTTTGGTGTTGGAAATCAACCGAGACATCACCCGAGCGAAGCGTGCCGAGGAGAAGTTGTCGGCCTCGGAGCGGTCTCTAAGGCAACTTTCGCGTCATCTTCTCCGGACGCAAGACGAAGAACGGCGCCGCATCGGGCGCGACCTTCACGATAGCTTGGGTCAATTGCTGGCTGTCTTGAAGATGAAGCTCGATTCACTGGCCACCGGGGCCCGCCGAAAGCAGGCGGATAATGCGAATGATGCGAGTGCCGCCGGTGAACTCACGGAATGCGCACGAATCGTCGACGAATCCGTTAAGGAAGTTCGCACCATATCCTATTTGCTGTATCCTCCAATGCTCGAAGAGTTGGGGCTGAAATCTGCGATTGCCTGGTACCTGGAAGGGTTCTCGAGTCGAAGCGGCGTCAAAAGCCTATTGAAAGTTTCGCCCGACTTCGGACGCCTCGACGCCGAGGTGGAACTTGCTTTGTTCCGTGTGTTGCAGGAGAGCCTCACAAACGTTCACCGCCATTCCGGGAGCCAGACCGCGAGTGTGAGACTGTCCGTCAATGCCAATAGGGCCATCCTGGAGGTCAGCGACCAGGGCAAAGGAATGCAGCTCCGCAATCTCGACGATGCCGGCCAATACTTGGCGGGCTCCCACGGAGTTGGATTGCGCGGAATGACCGAGCGAATGCGACAAGTGGGAGGCCAGCTGGAATTATCTTCGAGTAATTTGGGAACCACTGTTACTGCCACGGTTTCGATTCCACAAACCGACCTGCCCGCAGGAACATCCTGAAAGGCTTTCTTTTATGGCTGCGAAGATTCTGATTGTAGACGATCACGAAATTGTGCGAGCGGGCATCCGCACCCTTTTGGAACAGTCCGGGACTGATTGGGAAGTGTGCGGAGAGGCTGCAAACGCGAATGACGCTCTGATAGCGGTCAAGAACCTGAAACCCGATGTCGTGATCCTTGATATCACCATGCCAGGCACCAGCGGCCTGGTGGCCGCCCAGCGCATGAGCAAACTTGGCGTGTCGTCTCGAATTCTGATATTCACGATGCACGAATCTGAGATGCTTGAGGGCGAAGTTCGCGACGCTGGGGCGCACGGTTACGTGCTGAAATCCCAGGCAGCGCGAGATCTCATTGTGGCCATTCAAAGTCTCCTTGGCGGCGGCACCTTTTTTCGTTCGTCTTCCCGTTCCTTCGCACCAGGCGACGAAGAGTCAGGGCCGGGAATTATCTTCTTCAAGGCTTTCGCGCAGCTTGCCCCGCTTCGTTGTCGATAGACTTGCCGGGTGGCACAGTCGAGTCTCGGGTTTTTCGAGTACTGCATCCCTTCGACGGTTGAAGGGTGCGCCTGCCGGCACGGCCCACATCGTCGAGTTCCCCTATGGGCAAAATGGGGGGAACGCCCGCCGGGTCACAGGTCCGCCCTAAATTATTCAACAATTGGTGGTTTTTCCAACGCTCCCGCCAGCCTCGCGAGCCATTCCTGGCGCGGCTCGCGCGTAGAACCGAAAGGGTTTGCCGTGCTCTCGTCGAGGCTATGGACATTGGAAGGCGTATTGCCTATAAACATCGCGGGCCGCCCCGGGCGGCAATCTCAAAGAGAGAGGGGAAATCGCATGGCAGGAAAAAAAGCTACCAAGAAACTGAAGAAGGGCAACAAGCCGTTAAAGACCGCGGTCCGGCCATTAAAATACGCGGGACCAAGTTTTTGAGTTTATCAGTGTTCGAAGAGCCGCCATCACGCCGTTGACGGCCCTCTGATCGCGTGGGTGGTTGTCGCATGGGCTCGAAGAATACCCCTCGCCGCTCCATTGACGTTCGCTTGGCCTGTTTTCGCTTGCAAGTGCGCGCCTCGCGGATTCACAGGACGGGAGTGTTCGCCGCCGAAGATATCCCACGGGGCTGCAAGGTCATTGAATATACTGGCGAGCGACTTACCGCCAGGGAGGCGAACGAGCGTCTCGCGAAGATCTGCGGCCTCGGCGGGTCCGGCAGACTTTGTATCTTCCACTTGGACCGTCACCGGTGCGTAGACGGCGCCGTCGGCGGCAGTGGGGCTGAGTTGATTAACCACAGTTGCGATCCCAACCTCCTTTCTCGCAGAGTCCGAGGCCATATTCTCTATTTCAGTCGCCGGCGCGTCCATGCCGGGGAAGAGTTGACCGTTGACTATCGCTTCAGACGCAACGCCATCAGCGTTCCTTGCAACTGCGGTTCACCGAGGTGCCGCCGTACGATCAATCGGAAATAGTTCGCGCGCCGTTTCCACTCTGACGTGCGCGGCAGGCGGCGGCCCTACGGAGCAAGAAAGTGAAGCGAAGAGGGCCGCGGGATTCGAGACAATATGTGCGGGCCGGCGAGGCGGAGGCCGGTTCAGGCCTGAAAGCACGGCGCTGCAAGGGCGCGCGGCGCATCGAACGGATGGCGCCGGACACTCTCATGACGGCGCGAGGTGACATTTGAAAGATCATGGCTCGAAGGATTCGGAGAGGCTGGTCCACCTTTCCTCTGGCTCGAGGGCTTCTGGGCCGGGGGCCGCTGAGACGGACTCCGATCGGGAGGCGGCTTCGCCATTCTATGAGTGGCGTGATGGGGTGGCGCGGTTCTCCGAGGAGATGAAGCGCGAGCAGCGGCGCCTGAAGACTTCACTGTGGCGTTACATCCGGAGTTCGCGGTTTTTCGTGGTGCTGACGTCGCCGCTGATTTATGGATGCATCGTTCCGTTTCTCCTGCTCGATCTGTTCGTGACGATCTACCAGGCGTTTTCGTTCCCCATCTACGGGATCCCGAAAGTGTCGCGCGCGGACTACATCAGTTTCGATCGCGGCAAATTGTGTTACCTCAACGCGCTCGAAAGGCTGAATTGCCAATACTGCGCGTATGCCAACGGGTTGATGGCCTACGTGGTGGAGGTGGCAGGCCGCACGGAGCAGCACTGGTGTCCCATCAAGCACGCGCATCGCATGCGGTCGCCGCATTCGCGGTATTCACATTTCCTTCCGTACGGCGACGCGTCGGCGTATCGCGAGCGAATCGATGAGGTGCGCGATGATTTCAAGGATTTGCGGCGCGCGAAGAGTTGAAGCGCGGCAAAGGCAGATCTCTCGCCGCGCTCGGCAGACGCGGCGAAATGGAAACGCCACGAGAAGGGGCGCCGCAAGCAGCGCCCGACCTGAAACCAAGAATCCGGCGGACGACCAGCGCCACGAATGCGGCGGCGCGTTAGCGCGGAGCGTTCGTGGACGCGGAGGCGTCTTGATCGGTGGACGGTTGCGCGTTGCGATCGCGCCTCGCCTGCCGATGTTTGTTCGGCTTGGGCTGGGCATTTCTCGCCGAGGCCACTCCGGGACAACCGTAACCGCTGCACGGCGGGCCGGAAGCGCGGAGGCCCGCGATCGATGCAGGCGAACACAAGGTGAATAGCGAAACAGCGAGGCCGATTCCGATCATTTTGTTTTTCATAAAATCCTCTCGATGGCGCCTCGGGGGAGTGAGGCGCACTCACTGCCTACTGCTGTGCAAGGAGACTAGTCGTTTGGGAAAGCGGAAGTCTGTACAGTTTTGGACACTTCGGGTTCTCGGCTGTTTGCCCCTGCGACATGTTCCAAATGAAACAGACGCACTCCTTACCACCTTCTAAGATGCGGACTGTCCCGCGAACCGCCCCCGCCGGTGAGTGAGAAGCAAGAAGTGAGTGGGGAGAAAAGCATGCAATTGGAGAACAGGAAAAAATGGAACCGAAACAGGCAACTCCAGTAGAGGATTTGTTCGAGAGAGCTCGCAGGGAGTTTTTCGGGACCGCAATTACATCGCCGCAGCGGAGCGCGTCTTCATCCGAGTTCTTCCTACCCCAAAACGAAACCCCGTCCCCAGAGGTCACTCGCTCGATCTTCCGACGAGCACGAAGCAAGTCAGCCGATCGTTCCCACTCGTCGCGGGCGCGACAATTTTTGGCTTTCGGCCGTCGTGTGGCGCACCTTCGACGTTCAAAAGATGTGCGTCCCAGCTGATGCCGCTTTCCGGTATGAGTAGCGCAAATTCACTTCTTTCGCGCGGTCTCCATCGCGGAAAACTTCCGATCTACATGCGGCTCTGAACGCAGGCCGCCAGAATGCAGCACGCAGCGCATCCCCGCTGCGACACCACACGTCGGACAGGGAACTGAGGATAATTGCTTGGGTGTAAGTTTCTTCGCCATTGCCAAACACTGCGACAACGCGAGGCGCGAAACTATCCCATTTTGAACACCCTTGGCAGATCGCACCGCGCTTCGCACTTCGATCGTCCCGACGTTTTCTTCGGTCGCAACCCTGCTTCGGGGTTGTAGTACCAGGACTTTCTGGGTCTAGTACGACTGTTCAAAATTGTACAGTTTTGCCTTGAAGCGCGCGCTACTCTCTGCCCATGCCTGCTTCCGCCACTCGACGTGTACCTGTTTCCGTCAGGAGCCTGAGCTTGCCTGCGGGAAAAGCGAAGTTGGCCGGTGCGTTCGATTTGAAATCGTTTCTCGAATCCGCCGGCCTGGGTAGAAAAGTCGACAAGTTCAAAAGAAAAGAAACCATCTTCACGCAGGGCGATCCCGCGAGGAACGTGATGTACATTCAGGAAGGCGGCGTAAAGCTGTCCGTGGTGAATGGCGCCGGTCGGGAAGCGGTGGTGACGATTCTTGGACCGGGCGACTTTTTCGGGGAAGGGTGCCTTGCGGGTCAGTCGAATTGCATAGCGAGCGCCACCGCGATTGCCCCCACCACCGTGCTCGTGATTGAGAAAAAAGAGATGGTTCGCGTGCTCCACGGGGAACACGGGTTCTCCGACCGGTTCATCGCTTACATGCTGGCGCGAAACATCCGAGTGGAAGAGGATTTGGTGGACCAGCTTTTCAACTCGAGCGAGAAAAGGCTGGCGCGAACGCTGTTGCTGCTGGCGCGCTACGGAGCGCCGGGCGATCTTCAACAAGTGCTTCCCAAAGTGTCGCAAGAGATGCTGGCGGAGATGATTGGCACGACGCGTTCGCGCGTCAACTTTTTCATGAACAAATTCAGGAAGCTGGGCTTCATCAAATACAACGGCGAGATCCACGTCAATAATTCCCTCCTGAGCGTGGTGCTGCACGATTAGTGTTCTTCGCGAATCGCCGCGTCGAGCGGAAAGCAGTCGCGGGAGTAGTCAGAGATGAATGGCAAAAAGCCGAGCAAGTTCCTGTCTCGCGCGTTACTATTTTCGATCCTCGTGCTGACGTTGGGATTTCTGGGATTTGGAGTCCGCGCGTTCTCGACGCCGGATGTCACAAGGCTTGTATTTGCGGGCGTGGTGATTGCCTCGATCGGAATTCCTGTTTGGTATTTCATCCTTCACCGATCCGCGCGCGAAGTGGCGGCGCATTCGCCCGTCCAATCGATCGCCTCAGCGGAGCGGGCTTTGAGCCGCGCGTGGCGCAGGATTGGCGACAGTTTCCTGCCGCGGAAAGCTCCGTTGAAGCTGGGCGAGCGCATGGGCACCGAAGCCGGTGTGGTGCGAGTACCGAAACTCCCGGATTCACGCCGCGCTGCCTGAATGCGACGACGGCCCGGCTGAACCCTCTTCCCTCGACCCTGTCCCTACGCCGGGTGCGAGTTTGCCTGGTAGTGCTGGCGCAGGAGGTCTTTGCCGTAGTCGTTGCCGTTCGGCGTGCGGACGACGCAGTGGATGTGCTGCTGCGTGGGTTTATTCGGATCGGCGGCGAAGCGCCCAAGGTTTGCGGGGCGCTGGTGGTCGAACTCGATGAGGATCACGGGGCTGTGGACGCGATAGTAGAAGACGCTGTCGGCCGCGCTGCCGCCGATCCAGGCGAAGTATGTGTTGTCGAGGTGGCGCGTGACCTGGTCCATTTTCACGCGCGCGTGCCCGTCGTCCATGTTGCTGACGTAAAGGTGCACGAGATCGACGAGGCGTTGGCGCTGCGCCCCCGGAAAGTCGGCGGCGCGCAAGCCGGCGTAGTCGAGAACGACATTGTCCTTGAAAGCTTCGGTTAAATTATTGTTGCCGGTCTTCGAGAAATTCAGAGTGGCCTTCTGGCGCTGCGCGTCGGGAAGCGCTTGCAGCAATCCCAAACCATCGTTCTGTTCCTGCTGAAGAATCACAAGCCCCTTGTACTTCCCTGAGTCCGCGCGCACAGGTTCCGAGCCAATGAAGTGCGGCGTCATCACCACCTGATCGCCGAGGACGAAATAGTTGATGATGTTGTGATGGCCGTCGAGGCGCCATCCCCAGGGGTCGGTGGCGGAGGGCTTGCCCATGATCGTGAAGTAATAGAGTTCGTCGCCGAGAAAAACATGGTCGTTGCTGAGTTCGGCGAGCGTTTCGTTCAGGCGCATGATGTTGCGCGTGAGGTCGAAGCCGCGCGTGCTGAGCGAAACGCGCATCAGGCCGAAGGCGGCGTCGCGCTGCGCGGGCGTCATTTCCTGCACGCTGATGCCCTGGCGCACGTAGAAGTGCTGGTTCATCCATTTGCGCCATTCGATGTCGTCCACCGGGTAGAGGCAGCGCGCAAGCTGGACGGTGGAGAGGGAAGCGATGAACTTGGTGGCGGCGTTGCGGATGGGCTCGGTGGAGACACCCGTGGGCGAGATTTCGAACAGGTCAGAGAGCACGGTGCCATTCGTGGTGATGCCCTTGAACGGCTCGGCGAGGCCGGCGCGCTCGTAGTCCTCCGACATTTTGCGGAAACGCTCGGCGGTGTCGGCCGGAGTTTGGTTCTGCTCCTGCCCAAAAACTTTGGTAGCCCACGGCGCGAGAACGGCCGCGGAAATCAGCGACGAGAGAAACGCGCGGCGCGAGGCGTGCTCGGGCTTCGAGTGGGAATGGCTGTGACCATGGCCCGCATCGTGTAGATCCTCGTGCGGGTGCTGATCGTGATCGTGCCCCATGTTTGCCTCCCGCTTAGGAACGGCTTGCGTGAACGTGTCGCTTGAAAAAATGCGGACGCGAAAGCGCGTCGAAGATAAGCCAAGCGCGCAGCGGATGCAAGCAAGGTGGTGTCACCACTCACGCTGTACAATTCAGGTCATGCTCGAGATTCTGGAAGAGCTCGGGTGCGAATCGAAAATCGGCGAACCTGGCGCAGGAGTTTCAGGCCTGGGCCGTTCGTCAAGCCTGCAAAATCCCCGCCGATTGATGCAGCTCACCTCAAAGTTCAAAACAAAAGGCTCATTGCGGGTTGGCGGTCATGGACGCGCGGCGCCCCGTAGTGATCGAAAAATAGTCGATCCATAGCTTGCGAATTGCCTCGGTTCGCTCAATCAGTTCGCTGCTTGGCTTTGCGCCGTGCTGAACCACGATCACCATTCCGGTGTTGAATTGCCGTTGAGATTTGTCGACTCCGGGCGACCGCTCGCCCTCCGCTGCAATCACCTCCTGAATCGTTACCTTGGTCCTGTCCGCCTTGAAGATTGAGCGCCCGTTCGCGTCTTTGCCTGCGGGGACGAGGTTGCGAAGAATGAAAAAGTCGGGCACTTCGGCCGGAGAGATCAGGCCCATCAGGTAAAGGTCAAGGTACGACCATCCAGTGGCGGGAACGTAGTAGTCGTCGTCGAGTTGCGTGTAGGTGCCGTCGAAATTGTCGAGCCAGACGCCGCCGCCCATGATGGACGCTTCCGTGGGTCGCACATAGGGAAACGGCACGCGAGCCTGCAAGCCTCTCGCCCAGTGAGTAGGACCGAGCGGAATCGTTTCGTCGCCCACCTTGGCCGAGACGAACGCGGCCCATCGGTGACCCATCTCGTGCGCAATTTGCGATATTGCGTACATGTATGGAGGCATCTTGCTGTCCTGCGAAATCTCAGTGAGCTGCTGCTGATAAAACGTGATGTCGTGGCTGTCGCCCACCGGCGCGTCAGCGGGCGGGCGCTCCTGCATCTGGAGCGAGCCGACGTACACCGGTTGGATGAATTGCCATTGGAACCTGCCCGGCGTGCAATACGAGTCGAGGCCGTGCTGCGGGGCGCCGATTCCTGTCACCGCGCCGCCCACCGCTCCCAGCGGACCGTCGCTCGGCGTGCCCGCTTCCTGGTTGTCGACGCGGAAGTCCGAGTAGTACGCGAGGAAATCGAACTTGTCACCGAGGCCCTTGATCACGGTGCAGGTCAGGTCAGCAGCATTCGGCAGCGCGTAGTAGTGGAAGGCTTCATAGACCAGAGAAAAAGGGCCATCCTGCGGTTTGACGGAAGACAGGTGCACCTCAGGGTTGCGGATTCCGTTCAGCGTGACAGGCTGAGCGGCAATCTGCGCGACCGGAGCGTCGGAGCCGGAAGCCGACGAATCGGCGGAAACCACGATTTGCGTGACGCCGTGAAGGGCCGGAGGCAGAATTCCCTGGATCGAAATCGTGTTGCCGCTCGTCTTTGCGCCGCGCGAGACGCCCGGACCAAACGCAACGTATCGCGACGCGGCACCGTTCCCGGGGCGGCGTGGCGCGAAGCCCCGAACCTCCCAGGCAGCCTCGGCCTTGGCAGCTTCAGAAGATCCCGAAGGAGCCTTGTGCGAACTGAAGTAGACGCGATAGGCGATGCCTGATACTCCCGCGTCGCCTTCGGGCAATACTGGACCAGCGGTTTCGAATGTGACTTTCAAGAACAGGCCGTCAACAACCGAAAGCTTGAGGTTTTGTATATCGAGGTGCGCCGCAACTCCTGAGTTCTTCTTGCCTGGCAGCGTGGCGACGGGCTTTTCCACTCCGCCGGAAACGAGGGGGTAGACGCCGATGATTGCATCCTTCGCCGCAAGCTCCTTATAAGACATCTCGATCGTACCGTCCTTCTGCAGGACAGCCTGGAACCGGTTCACCGTCTTGGTCCAAGTAAAATCCTGGATGTTACCGTACGGCTCGGTAATGTCCCAGGTGACGACGACGCGATCCGCGAGTTCTTTCACGTAGCGATCGCCAGACATGCGTGGCTTGAAAAACACGCATATCGCGGGAACGGTGTTGGCGAGGTTCGCGGCGCCTTCGCTCAAGGGGTCAAAGCGCGCAATGGAAACTCCTCCTTGATCGACGCGCGGTCCGAAGCCCGCTCCCGGGCCATTGCCGCTGGGGGCGTCGCCGAATCGAATCGATCCCGTGACGCCGACGGAAAACGAATTCCAGGTCTTGCCGGAAAAAGGGAACGCGAAATTCTGAAGCGTAACCTGCGGACTGCTTAGCTTCGTCCCAAAATCCGCGTCCCAGCGCAGCGGAAGATTTTCGATGCGATATCCCGTCTTTCCGGGCGTGAAGCGGAGCGTGCGCTGGCCGAGATCGAATAGGTGCTGCTGGCCAAGCGCGCCTTCGTCCAGCTCCATCAGGATCAGGTTTCCGACGACGGACACTTTGCCGATGGGCTTGCCCGTCTCCCCGAATCCCTGGGCACGGGCGGCAGTCATCGGCGCAAGAATGGCGCAGGCGAGGATCAGGAGCGTTTTGGAGAAACGACGACGGGATGGCGACATGGGACCTCCTTAGTAGGACGGGGCATTGTATGTATACATTATCCAAGATGGGAAGTTTTTTTGATTTCCCATCTCGTTGAGGGCGTGAAGAAGTGGCGCTAGAGTTTTAGGCCCGAGTCGACTGTGGATCTTCGGAGCCCAGTCGGCTAAGACTCACGGTAGCTCACTCCTGCGGTGAGGGACCTGTACGGGATCAACGGCAGTCGCGAGATACTCGAAGCAGCTAGAAGCGACGAGTGGGTAGTGAATCTTGCGCCGGCAACTGAGTGCAGGCATGGCAATCGAGTCGCAGAACGCCACATCGATGCCGCGTAATTCGATACGGCCGTTTTGGGGCAGCAGGAATTCTCGAAACGTGTGCCGCCGCCCGATAGCCGGAGCAAAGAGGCTTCGCGCTGTCCTAAGCAAACTTTCACTCACCGATACCGCTGCGATGATAGACGGTTTCTTCAGGGTACGGATTAGATCGACGTGCTCGTCTGCACCGGAGTAAGTAATCGAGACGCAGGGTCGATTCTGCGGCACGAGCGGCGCCAGCTCTTCGATGACGTGGTCTGGGGCGAATACTTGAGCGCCGACCGCCAACCGTGGTTCCCTTACAAACTGTTCCGCAGAGCAGCTCTCCACGGGCAAATCAAGTTTTTCCTGAACCTCTCGGCGGATGATCTCGCGGAGGCCCGGCTCTTGTTCGACGATCAGAAAGTGGTCGGGTGGTTGGGCTAGGAGGCGTTCGCGTACGCGTTCGGTCAGCGCTTGGAGTGAGTAGCCCATCTGTTTGGCGCGCTGAATACTTTCATTAATAAGTTCGTCCAGGCTGGACGGAGACTGCGGGCTAGACCCAGAGTGGGTGCCTACGATGAGCCGACTGCCGCGCTGTCGGGTGAGCCAATTGCGGCGAACGAGATCTTGATAAGCCTCACTTACCGTGTTGTGGTGAACTTTTACGCGGCGCGCGAGAGCACGCACACTTGGCAACTGCTGGCCTGCTCGAAGATGCCCCGTTGTAATCAGGCAGACAATCTGCTCCGCGAGCTGCTGCCGCAGCGGAACGTCGCTTTTCTTACTGAGTGATATCTGCATCCGAAACGAAACGATTCTACCCTTCTTGTCTCGCTTTGATGTTAGAAAGCTCTTTACAGACTTGACCTTTTGACCTGTTGTGACACTTAAGGAAACTGTCACCTCCCTTGTTGTGCCAACGGAACTGTCCGCCTAACCTTGGCTTAGAAGCTCGCTATCGCAACTTTGAGCGAACTCAGGGGGAAAAACATGATTCCAACGGTCATCATCGTCGCAGCCACACTTTTCTTCTTTGTCCTTGAGCGAACGCTTCCCGGGCGAGCGCTACCGGAAGCTCCCGGCTGGTACGCTCGTGCAGCACTCTTGAGCATGTGCCAGCTCGGCATTATCGCGGTAGCAGGGCTCGCCTGGAATCAATGGATGCAGCATTGGTCTCTACTTCATATGTCGGCTTTCATGCCTCCGTTTCTGCAAGGCTTGCTGGGATGGTTTGTTGGAACCTTTGTGTTTTACTGGTGGCATCGCGCGCGTCACGACGTCGATTGTCTCTGGCGAATTTGCCACCAGATTCATCACAGCCCCAGCCGAATCGAGCTTCTGAAGGCATTTTACAAGCACCCAATTGAAATAGTGGCTGACTCAATGATTGCGAGCGCGCTGATGTTCCTGGTGTTGGGAGCATCTCCCGCCGGGGGAGGATGGTTTAACGTGTTCGCTGTGCTCGGCGAGTATTTCTACCACAGCAATCTCCGCACGCCGCATTGGTTCGGCTACTTGATCCAGAGGCCGGAGCACCATTCGATCCATCATCAACTTGATCTTCACGCGTTCAACTATGGAGATATCACGTGGTGGGACCGCTTGTTCGGCACTTTTAGAGAGACCGACGAGTTTGCCGCGCGGTGCGGCTTTCCGAACGGCCAGGAGAGGTATCTTGGCCGCATGCTTTTCTTCCAGGACAGCTATGAGTCAGGGTCCGATTTGGGAGCATTGCGAACCGAAGGCCTTGAAAAAACCGCACGGGCAGCGCGGCCTTAACATCGATACACAAACGGCATTTCTGGTGTTCCGCCAGGAGGCCGAAAAGGGAATCGGAAACATCGCGGCGCGTCGCGCACCTGCGTTATCATCTCTCGTTTCGGGTTCGCGCCGTATTCGTTTCGAGCGCGCGCACACCATCACAAGGACGGGCGATGAAGAAGCTGCGGAGTCAGGAATGGTACGGGCGGCAGGACCGCGACGGGTTCGTCTACCGAAGCTGGATGAAGAGCGAGGGCTACCCGCACGATCTTTTCGACGGGCGGCCGATCATCGGCATTTGCAATACGTGGTCGGAGTTGACGCCCTGCAATTCGCATTTTCGCGACATCGCGGAATGGGTGAAGCGCGGCGTGTACGAGGCGGGAGGCTTTCCGCTGGAGTTTCCGGTGATGTCGCTGGGCGAAACGCAGTTGCGGCCGACGGCGATGCTGTTTCGGAATCTGGCGAGCATGGACGTGGAAGAATCGATTCGCGGGAATCCGATGGACGGCGTGGTGCTGCTGATGGGCTGCGACAAAACGACGCCGTCGCTGCTGATGGGGGCGGCATCGTGCGATCTGCCGACGATTGGGCTCTCGGGCGGGCCGATGCTTTCGGGGAAATTTCAGGGCCACGATCTGGGCTCGGGAACCGGCGTGTGGCAGATGGACGCGAAGGTACGAGCCGGTGAAATGCGGCGCGAGGAAATGTTCGAGGCGGAAAGCTGCATGCATCGCTCGAAAGGGCACTGCATGACGATGGGAACCGCCTCGACCATGGCGAGCATGGTCGAATCGTTGGGAATGGCGTTGCCGGGAAACGCGGCGATTCCAGCGGTGGACGCGCGGCGCTACACGCTGGCGCAGATGACGGGGCGGCGCATCGTCGAAATGGTGCGCGAGGATGTGAAGATGTCGCAGATTCTCACGCGTGAGGCGTTTGAGAATTCGATTCGCGCGAATGCGGCGATCGGCGGATCGACGAATGCGGTGATTCACTCCATCGCTCTTGCGGGACGCGTGGGCCTGAAAATCAATTTGGACGATTGGGAGCGGCTGGGGTCCGAGTTGCCGTGCCTCGTGAACATTCAGCCGTCGGGGAAATATTTAATGGAGGATTTCTTCTACGCGGGCGGCGTGCCGGTGGTTCTGCGCGAACTGGGCGAGGCGGGCGTGCTGAACCGCGATGCGTTGACGGTGAACGGGCGCTCGATGTGGGAAAACGTCTGCGAGGCGCCCTGCTGGAATCGCGACGTGATTCGCACGTTCGCGCAGCCGTTCAAGGCGAATGCGGGAATCGCGGTGCTGCGCGGCAACCTGGCGCCCGATGGCGCCGTGATCAAGCTTTCCGCTGCAAGCCCGCACCTTTTGCAGCATCGCGGCAGGGCGGTAGTGTTCGAGACGATCGAAGATTTTCACGCGCGCATCGACGACGAAGCGCTCGATATCGACGAGAACTGCGTGATGGTGCTGAAGAATTGCGGGCCGAAAGGTTATCCCGGGATGGCGGAAGTGGGGAACATGCCGCTGCCGCCGAAAGTGTTGCGCAAGGGCGTGCTCGATATGGTCCGCATTTCCGACGCGCGCATGAGCGGGACGGCGTATGGCACGGTGATCCTGCACGCCTGCCCGGAAGCGGCGGCGGGCGGACCGCTCGCTCTGGTGCAAACGGGAGACACGATCACACTGGACGTGCCGAAACGCCTGGTGCAGCTCGACGTCGACGAGAAGACGCTCGCGGCGCGGCGGGCGCAATGGACTCCGCCTCCGCTGCCTGAACGCGGCTGGGCGCGCCTCTATGTGAAGCATGTGCAGCAGGCCAATCAGGGCGCCGACCTGGATTTTCTGGTAGGGCACAGCGGCGCGAAGGTGTATCGTGACTCGCACTAAGCGGCCGGCGATCAACACACCGGACGCTGCGCGCTTCTCGGCGGTTATCTCGAGGGCTCGCAACTCCCACTTAGCGAAGGCGCGCGGATAGGAGATGACATGGTTCATCGGGGAATTGCCACAATTACAACGCTTCTGGCGCTGTGCTTCCTGCTCCTGAGCCATTTTGATTCGCAGTTCTTCCTGATCCACTTTTACGAATCCCTGATTTACATTGCGATCGTGCTGATGCTTTTCTATTTTGAGGATCGCTGGGCCTACATGATGGGGATGGTGGCGCCCGCGATGTGGCTGGTGCTGACCACCGCCTGGAACGGCGCACCGTCAATCGGGCGGCAGGCATTGAACGCGTTTCAGCCAGGCAGCCCCTTCTTCGCGACGGACTTCTTGACGACGGCAGCCTACGTGCTTTCGGTGGTGCTGATCGTTTCCTGCGCGAACCGGTGGCGGCGCGAGTTCGGCGGACTCAACAAAGGATGGAGCACTTTCCTCGTTTCGTTTGTCATCGCTGCCGTTTACTATGCGGTTGTAGTGTTCTGGATTCTGCGTTTCCCGCCGCGAGGATCCTCCTGAGAAGGAATAGCCAGCGATGAGAATCCTCGCCTTGGACGGGTCGCGGTCTTCCGAACGGGCTTCGGAGCAGCCCACCCGGCCCTATCCGAGTCAGTACGTTGCGGCCTGGAAGATGAAGGATGGCACGACGGTGCAACTTCGCCCGATTCGTCCGGAAGACGAGCCGCTCATGGTGAAGTTTCATGCAACGCTTTCCGAGCGAACCGTATACCTGCGTTATTTTCACATGGAGAATTTGGGCGCGCGCGTGGCCCACGAAAGATTGCTGCAGAAATGCTTCATCGACTACGACCGCGAAATGGCTTTGGTGGCTGATCTTCAAGACTCTGAGACTCGGGAGCACGCGATCCTTGCGGTTGGAAGACTCACTAAAACACCCGACGAACCCGAAGCCGAACTGGCCGTGCTTGTGGCCGACCGCTGGCAAAATCAGGGATTGGGCACCGAACTGGTTCGACGACTGATCGAGATCGCGCGCGACGAAAAGCTTGCGCGCGTCCTCGCAAATATCCTGCCCGAAAATCAATCGATGCGGTCGCTCGCGGACCGGCTCGGGTTTACAGTTCGCCCGACGGACGATCCCAGCGTTTTAACGGCGGTCCTGACACTTTAGAGCGCTGCCCTGGATTTCAACGCGATAGGAGACGGTACGTGTTGCGGGCAATCTGAATCTCTTCCTCGCTGGGGAGGACGCGTACCTTCACACGACTCGCGTCGCTGCTGATCGTCGGAGAGTTGCTCTGGTTGTTTTGCGAATCCAGGGCGATGCCGAACGAATCGAGGCCGCCGCAGATTTGCTCTCGAACGATTGGGTCGTGTTCTCCGATACCTGCCGTAAAAACCAGTAGATCGACTCCGCCAAGAATCGCGATGAAAGCGCCGATCGCTTTTTTCGCCGCTCGGCAAAAGACTTCCACCGCGCATCGCGCGCCAGGATCGTCGCGCATCTGATGGAGTTGGCGCATGTCGCCCGAGACACCGGAAATTCCCAGCAGCCCGGACTCTTTGTCGAGCAAGTTCTCCAGGTGTTCGGCATCACTTCCCGCGGTTCGCAAGATATACAAAAGCACGCCGGGATCGAGATCGCCGGAACGCGTGCTCATCACGATGCCGCCCGTCGGCGTGAGCCCCATCGTCGTGTCAATCGAGATGCCATGGGCAATCGCGGTGATACTTGCGCCGTTTCCCAGGTGCGCGATGATCATTCGCGGTGGAACGTCTGCTCCGAGCCTGTGCATCACGGATTCGCAGGAGAGTCCATGAAATCCGTAGCGGCGGACCCCGGCGTCCCAGAACTTTCTGGGCAATGCGAAGATCGATGCCGATTCCGGCAGCGTGCGGTGAAAGGCCGTGTCAAAGCATGCAAACTGCGGCACGCCGGGGAAGTGCTGTTGCGCTTGCCGGATCATGGTCAAGGCGATGGGTACATGCAGAGGCGCAAACGAAGCGGCAGCTTCCAGTTCCGCGAGAACTTCCGCCGTAATTAGCTGGTGCTCGCAGAGTTTAGGGCCCCCGTGAACGATGCGATGGCCGATGGCCGTCGGCCTGGGGAAGGGAAGGCGGCCCAATGCTTGCGCGACGGCACGAACAGCCTCCTGTTGTTTGGCGAAGGCGTGGGGCTCGTACTTGAGGACTTCACCCTTCGCGCTTCGAATCCAGAAGCGGCCTTGATTCGAGCCGATCCCTTCAGCCGCGCCAGAGCACAGCGGACTCACCTCATCGTGCTGCGCGGTGAACAATCCAAACTTCAGGGAAGAAGAGCCGCTGTTGAGCGCGAGGATGATTGTCTCGGGCATACGCGCGTCAGCTCAGGGACCATTTCCAATTTCGCACCTCGGGCATATCTTCGCCATATTCGGAGACGTATAACTTGTGACGCTGCATCATCTCCGTGAATCGCTGCGTGGCAGCATCGGCGAGCGTTTTGAGGCGGGGCACCCGGTGTATGACGTCGAGCGCCAACTGAAAGCGGTCGAGCCTGTTGAGCACGGTCATGTCGAAGGGCGTGGTGGTGGTGCCTTCCTCGACGTACCCGCGGACGTGGATATTGAAGTGATTGCGGCGCCGGTAGGTGAGGCGGTGAATCAACGTGGGATAGCCGTGAAATGCAAAGACGACGGGCTTGTCCGCTGTGAAAAGCGCGTCGAAATCTTCATCGGACAGTCCGTGCGGGTGCTCGGAAACAGGTTGCAGCGCCATCAGGTCGACAACGTTCACAACGCGAATGCGCAAATCCGGGATGTGTTCGCGCAACAAGGAGACTGCAGCGAGCGTTTCGAGCGTGGGAACATCGCCGGCGCAACCCATTACTACGTCCGGCGCTCCGCCGTCGTTACTCGCCCAGTCCCAGATACCCGCTCCCGCGGTGCAGTGACGAACTGCCGAGTCGATGTCGAGCCAAGTCGGCGCAGGCTGCTTGGCCGCGATAATCAGGTTGACGTAGTTGCGGCTGCGCAAACAGTGGTCCGCCACCGAGAGCAGGGTGTTCGCGTCCGGCGGCAAGTAGATGCGGACGACGTCGGCTTTCTTGTTCGCGACGTGGCCAATGAAGCCAGGATCTTGATGAGAGAAGCCGTTGTGATCCTGCCGCCACACGTGGGACGTGAGCAGGTAATTGAGAGATGCGATGGGCTTGCGCCAAGGGATACTGCGTGTGGTGTCCAGCCATTTGGCGTGCTGGTTGAACATGGAATCGACGATATGGATAAAAGCCTCATAGCAGGAGAACCAGCCGTGGCGTCCGGTGAGAAGGTAGCCTTCGAGCCAACCCTCACACATGTGCTCGCTGAGGACTTCCATCACGCGACCGTCCAGGGCGAGGTTTTCGTCCGTGGGCAAGGTCGCCGCTTCCCACGTCTTTCCGGTCACGGCATATATTGCGTCGAGCCGGTTGGAGGCAGTCTCGTCGGGGCCGAAGACTCGGAAGTTGCGGCTGCCAAAGTTCAGCTTCATCACATCTCGCAAATACTGGCCCAAGACGCGCGTGGCCTCGCTTTCAGGGCTGCCAGGCGTTTTCACATCCACTGCGTAGCTGCGGAAGGGCGGAAGGTGCAATGGTTCGAGCAGCAGACCCCCATTCGCATGAGAATTCATCCCCATGCGCCGCTGTCCTTTGGGAAGCAGCGCGGCGAGATCCGCGTCGAGTTTGCCGCTTGAGTCAAATAGTTCCTCCGCCCGGTAGCTCTTCATCCACTCTTCGAGAATCTTGAGATGCTCCGGATTCTCGCGTACCTGCGCGACGGGCACTTGATGGGCTCGCCATGTTCCCTCCACGGGTTTTCCGTCCACCATCTTCGGGCCCGTCCAACCCTTGGGCGTGCGGAGAATCAACATGGGCCACCGAGGCCGTTCCGTGCGGCCGTCTTCGCGGGCGCGCTTCTGAATGGAGTGAATCTCGGTAACAATCGTATCGAGCGTGGCCGCCATCTTTTGGTGCATCTCAAAAGGCTCATCGCCTTCGAGAAAGTGCGGCTTGTAACCGTACCCGCGAAACAGAGATTCCAGTTCGTCGTGCGAAATGCGGGCCAGCACGGTGGGATTGGCGATTTTGTAGCCGTTCAGATGGAGGATCGGCAGCACCGCCCCGTCGTTAACGGGGTTCAAGAATTTGTTCGAATGCCAGCTTGTGGCGCAGGGTCCGGTCTCGGCTTCACCATCTCCGACGATGCAAGCCACGATCAGGCCGGGATTATCGAAAGCCGCGCCGTACGCATGAAGAAGCGAGTAGCCCAACTCGCCCCCTTCGTGAATCGACCCTGGAGTTTCCGGCGCGACGTGGCTGGGGACTCCGTAGGGCCACGAAAATTGCCGGAAGAGGCGCTTCATGCCGTCGGAGTTCTGCTCGATATAGGGATAGATTTCGGAATAGGATCCCTCGAGATATGTGTGAGCTATGATGCCGGGTCCGCCATGTCCCGGGCCGATGACATAGATCATGTCGAGGGCGCGTTCATTAATCAGCCGGTTCAGATGGGTGTAGATGAAATTCAAGCCAGAGGTCGTTCCCCAGTGCCCGAGGAGGCGAGGTTTGATGTCATCGCGGCTGAGGGGCCTTTCGAGCAACGGATTGTCCTTGAGGTATATTTGGCCCACTGAGAGGTAGTTCGCGGCACGCCAGTAAGCATGCATTCGCTTGATTTGCTCGTCGTTCAAAGGCCCGCTCATCTGCATCCCCCCTCATCTCTGAATCCCAACGCGCTACCGTGAAGTTTACAAGAATACGCCATAGGCCGCGCTCCGACTATGAATGCGAGATCACGGCGTTGCATGAAGGTGACTTCGGTGATGGCACGCGTGGCCCAAGAAGTGAAACGGCGCAAGGCCTGCTCCACTAAGCTCGGCCGATCCGTTCAGAGTGAGAGCCAATCAACGCATTCTTCACCGAGTTTCTTTCGTGTAAGATGTTGTGAGCCGATTTTAGGGGCGTAGCTCAGTGGTAGAGCAGCGGCCTTTTAAGCCGAAGGTCGTGGGTTCGATCCCCACCGCCCCTACCAACCAACCTTTTTCCCGACAACAACTTAGCGATTTCTCGCGGCGGCAAAAGGCGGCAATAAGAGCCTCAAGGGTGGCACCAATGGCTCAGAAGAACGAATTCTTGCGGTGTTGCGCGATAGTCGGTTGCTGAACATTCGTCAGGCTCGCACTCCATGGGCACCGAAGCCCGCACTCAACAGGGATCATTCCTCAGTCCGTTTGCTTGGTGGTACAGGATTGATTTCTATCAGGAGGGTTCTGATCGTTCCAGAAGTTCTCTTGAATATGGTTGGGACGGCCTGTCTCACATTCGGTTTACGCGCATCAAAAAAGACAAGCCAGCCCTCCCGTCGCCGCTTGTGGTTCATGTAGGTCGCCAGTTGCGCTGGCCCCGGAATATCCTTGCCCTTCAACATTTTCAATTCAATGACGTGAACTAACCCCGACGAGAACGTCACAAGCACATCCACGAATCCAATACCAGACACTGCCTCGCGGATTGCGGAACCTCTTGCCGCCAGTTTCGTGCGAGCGAACACACCGAGGAGTTCCTGTCCGAGCTTCTCGGGACGCTTCTTCAACCTTCCTTTTGTTCGCGATTCCCAAAACGAATTTACTGCCTCGGCTTCGATTGTGTTCTTGAACTCTTCGAGGAATTTGCGGACGGTAACGCGAGGCAGTCTCGCCAGGCCGCTGCCGGAGGCTTCAACTCTTTCTGCGACTGCCTTTGAGACGAAGAATAGTCTTTTTTTTTAAACTTACTGTCCAAGAGAGTCAGCATCTTGCGGTCAAACGTGTCGCGCTGGACACGATCGTTGCGCCGATAAAACACCGTCCGAATTCGTTTCATTGCAGCCAGAAAGGCGGGCGCAGTCTTTCCGTGACGCTCTCGGTCATATAATCTGGCCAGTGCGACGGCGTACTGGTCGGGATCGCCTAGCCCACGGCGATTGAAATAGTCTTCTAGGTAAGTTTGAATTGAGAAGATCATTCCGATTTCTGTGCCGCCTAGCTATTTCCTTTTCTTCTTCACTGCACTGTTCGGACGTCCGTCAGGCTTTAGGCTGTACTCCTCACAGAGGTACTTCGATATGCGCAGTGTTTTGTCGATTGTTTTTTTCGCCCAGAAATCCTGCCTGCCGGAAGCGTCTACAAGTTCCAGAAGCCCTTCCTCTTTCAAAATTCGCAGATCTGGGCTCACATTTGGTTGTTTCATCCCGAGATGCTGGGCGATCTCAATCACGCCGCGAGTACCATCGGCAGCCAGATAGACCTGCGCCCTGCGTTTACTCTTCTTAAAAATCTTCTTGACTGTCTCCTGATGTTTATCTGCCTCCGCCCGAAGTGCGAACGCGTTCGTCTCGTCTATCGAGTCCACCTTGTGTTCGATGTGCGCGAGCCGGTGCAGTATTTGCTGGTAGGGCTCTTCTGTCTTATCCTTGCGCGCCTCTTTCATTGCTGACCAGCCTCGCCTTTCTGCCTTGTTTCACGGAGACGCTCGTCTTGGTTGCGGCAGTTCTCAAACGCCCGATCTCCGCCTGAAGATGACCCCCGCGTTGAACGTGGAAATCATATCATTCCGGGTTCCGTTGCTCTTCATGTTCCGACGGTTTACGAGCAACGAGGATATCCAGCACGCGTCGCTAAGACTTCTTCTTTCGGCTGCCCCGGCTGACCAACTCGCGTACGCTTGCAACCGGGGAATCGAGTATGGCGGCAATGTCTTGGTATTCGAGACCGTGTCGTTTCAGGTACACGGCCAACTCGCCGGTTCCTTTCCTCTTTTTTTGTGTAAAATCCTCGTCCTTTACCAGTATGCGAAGTAGGAGGGCGATGACCACATTCAACTTGCGTGATTGTTCCTCAAGCAGTTCCGATTCGGCCATTTAATTGTCTCCGTTACTACCTTTCTTTCTTTTGTTCAAACACTTGGCGATACGATTGACGCGGTTCAGGTTTACTCGCACGACCTTGGCGATTTCTAGTTGTGGGACACCCGCAATTGCCAACTCAGCGATGAACATGTCCCTCAGCAGTTCTGACTGGGCCACAAGAAGCTGTTCCGTGCTGCTAGCCTTCTTCACTTTTTGCCTCCCCTCTTTTTCTTTGGGTTGCGGGCCAGCGAGAGTTCGACGTTGATGTGGTTCGTTGACTTGCCCAACACCCTTGCAATGTTCTTGGGGCGCATTCCCATATCGTTGAGCATGAGGATGCGCCCACGAAGATGTGCCGCGTCCGAATCGGGCAGGCTGCGCAGCAGCAGACCAATAATCACCTCAAGGTTTCTGTTGATGTTTTGCAATAGCTCGTTTTCCATGGTTTTGTACACCCGTGATAAACACAGTAGAACAAAATGGCCCCTTTAACACAAGCGAAATGTTGGTGTCTACAACTAAGTCTCAATTCGGACGTGGTTCAGATACGCGGTATCAATCACAACAAGTGGTATCACGTAATTATTAGACAACAGCCAGCTCGGAATTTAGAAAACTCGGCAACGGTGTGTGTCGGCGAGAAACGCAGAGCGAACTGGATAGGCCAGAGCGGCAGGGTCGGGGCGCGGTCATTTAATATCCTCGACTCCGTGCCCCAATCGCCTCCAGCGCGCCGATTTCGTTTCTTATTTTGGAATATAGAGCTTCGCCCGGAACGTTCCAGGACCTAAATGTCTGGAGATCACCGGATGAGAGATTTTTTGCCAAAAAGTCCTCCACTTTCGTCCTCCACCTTTCCCAATCAGCCACAACTTCCTGAGTGCCATCCATTGCTGCCCGATCTCTAATCAATATCCCCTCAGAAACTAGTGCCGCCAAAGCCTCGCCTTGAGCCGTCCTTACTTTTACTCCGCTAAGTTGACGCTTTTGTTCTGCGGATAGAAGCCTAAGTTGATCTTGCATTGCTGTGTTCACCTGCTGAATCGTGCGAAGGGTCTCCTTTTGAGTGCTAACGGCATCTTCCTGTGATTTCTGCAGAA
>Ga0073928_10003110_pt1 | contig 26789 bp, 18 predicted proteins | sample PaiPotPPA55metaG_FD_76969 | JGI IMG/M metagenome (GOLD analysis project Ga0073928, IMG submission 76969) | Iron sulfur acid spring bacterial and archeal communities from Banff, Canada, to study Microbial Dark Matter (Phase II) - Paint Pots PPA... ...
CCAGCGCTTCGACAACGACTCTCGGCGATCGCTTGAGCAGGTAACGCGAGGCTGCGCGCAATGCCTTGTCGGAACTCAGCGGTGGAGCGCCACTTCGGGCCGGCAGCTCGTGGAAGTCGAAGCGCGTTGCCACGAGCCTGGCCTCCTCGTGACGTCCCGCGCGCGCGAGACTACGGCACTCTTCGGCGGCCAGTGACAGGGTCACGCGCCGCAAGCCGCGCTGTTCACCAAGTTCCTGTCCCTCTCTCAGCATCGCCAGTGCGCCACTGTCATCGTGTTGCAGGTGCTGGATGCGGGACCGCGTCAAGTAGGCAACGATCACGGCGTCGGCAGGGCCGTATTCGTTCACGCTGCTCAACGCCAGTTCGAGATGCGCCAGAGCCGGCTCGATCTCGTCGAACTCGTAAGAGATGCCCGCAAGGATCGTGTGAAGCAGGCTGGTCTGCCCGGGATGTCCATGGAGTTTTCGCTCAACGAGCTCGAGTCCGCGCGTGCACGCAAGCCTCGCGTCGAAGTAACTCCCACGTTTGAGGTGCAGCACGGCCTCGACGTAGGCGGTCCAGGCCAGCGCATAGTAGCCTTCGCTTTGCTCGAGCCACTGGCGCGTCTCGGCAATCACCTCTAGTCCCGCATCGATGTGGCCCCGCGTCTTGTGTCCAAAACTCAGGACGTTGCCCATCACGCCCTTACGCCGCAACGACGCCTCCGGCCAGCGTGCGAGCCACGCCGCCGCCAATTCGCCGCCTCGCATTCCGTCATCGCGCAGGGCGCTCGACATGGCGACCTGCATTTCGACCGCACAACGCAACTCGTCGATCCCGCGGGCGTCGTGATGGGCTTGCGCCTCGAGATTCTGCAGCAGCTGCTGCAGGCGGTAGATCTGCGCTTCGTAATCCTGATACCGGGGGTAGAACGAGAGCGCAAAGGCGTACTGGATACGGATGACCGGGTAGCGATCGACGCAAGCCTCAGGAAGGGCGTTCATCCAGCGCAGGATCGTCTGGTGGTACCCGCAGCGAAAGACGAGTTCCTCCACACTGTCGGCGATCCAATGTGTCGCTCGCTCCCACTCCTGAGCCCGGATCATGTAATTCACAGCTTCTTCAACATGGCCGTTGGCGTGCAACCACCGTGCTCCCCGTACGAGGCACTCCCTGGCTTGCGCCGGCGCTGTTCGGCGATATGTCTCGCGGAAAAATTCGCCGACCAGATGATGAAAGCGTACCCACTCCCAGGATCGATCCAGCGGAATCAGAAAGAGGTTGCGCGTCCGCAGGCCCAGCAAGGCCTCTTCGGCGTCATTGGCATCTGTGACCGCTCGAGCGAGCGGTGCGCAGATGCGATCGAACATCGAGATGCGGAACACGATGTCGCGAGTTCGCTCGTCCATCTGTGACAGGACCATGTCGCATAGATAGTCAACCACGCTGGTATCCGTGCCAGCGAAGCGTTGGATGAACGCTTTCGGTTCGCTCGACCCGGCGAGCACCAGCGCCGCGAGCTCGAGCGCCGCAGGCCAGCCTTCGGTTTTGGTTAACAAAGTCTGCAGATCCAGCGCCGGCAGGTCTCGCCCGAGGCGGCTTCTGTAGAACTGGGCGGCTTCCGCGGCGTCAAATTGCAGTTGCTCGGCTCCCAGTTCGAGCAACTGGCTCCGTACCCGAAGACCGCTCAACCGCAGGCCGGGGTCCTGGCGAGTGCCGATGACATACTGCAGGGGTCGGGGCGCGTAGTTGATCAACCAATCGAGAATTCCGCGAACCTCAGGCCCCTCGACAAGTTGCAGGTCATCCAGGAACAGCACGATACGGTGTTGGACCTGCGCGAGGTCGCCTGCAATCGCCTCCAGCACGGACCTTGAATCACTCGCGAAGTCGGCGGTGAGGTCTTCCGCGAAGTCCTTGCCGATGTGCGCACTGGCCTTCTGTAGTGCTGCGATCAAATGACGTAGGAAGCGAGCCGCGTCGTTGTCGTCCTCATCCAGGGACAGCCAGGCGCAAGAAACTCCGCGCTCGAGGAGCCGTGCGTGCCACCGAGCCATGAGAGTGGACTTGCCGTATCCGGCAGGTGCGGCCACGACAACGACCGGAAAGATGCCGTCCAGCACGTCGCTGGACGAATCAAGCCTCGGCCGGGGCAACGGCTTCCTCGTCCCGGTGGCGGGAAACAGCTTGCCCTGGATTATCGGGTGCACTGGTCGTTCGCCGGTCATACGCTGGAGTAGTCTTCCCGTCGAGGAAATTCGGACCTATCTAACCCCTAACTTTGGATAGGCGCAACACGAACCGCTGCAGGGCAAGGTTGACCCGCGTCGACTCGCCCTGAGAAGTCAAAAGATGGCAGACAGCAACCAAATTACCTCAAATCCGCTGGCGCAGACGGCAAACCCTCAGGGCGTGTTGCCCGACGGGGCGGGACGGCCTGTCCCCATAGGTGACCGCGAGTTCGCCGGCGGCGGCGAAGGCAACTGCCCACTCTGGGACGGTCACATCATCGATGCGACCTTTCCGCTGCTGTGAACGTGCCCGCAGAGCCATCCCTGCGTCCATCCCGTGAGCTTGCCGTGAGCCGCCGCGACCTACTCTCTTCCGGAACCAACCATGCGGCAATGTCTTTGAGCTGCCTGCTTGACGAACGATCCATGTCTTCAGGAGGCTCAATTCAAGCCGTGCGTCAATCTTCTCTCGCAGTTGTCCGGCAGCACGATTCCACTGCCCTGAACCGGGACTCTCGCCCGCGGCGTACCGCCCTTCATGGTCCACACGGCAGCGGCCGGACCGAGAACCCGCGTTCCAGGCCACGCTCGGAGCTCAGCGCGCTGGAATCACGCAGCGCCCGGCTTTCCCCAAACACTCTGCTCGTGCGCGCTTGGCGGAGCCTCATCGAGCTGCGTATCGACGATGCCTTGGCGACCGTCGCGCAGTTCGACGATGAGATCGCGCGTGCCGATGCCCCGGTTGCGCCCCGATCGCGGGAGTGTGCTGAGGTTCTGAGAGCCGTGCTGAATGTGCTGGAGAACCAGGACGGCGCCACGGTGCGCGCGGCGCTTGCTGTACTCGAAAGCCGTCACCAGTCAGGTGGGAAGAGTTCCGCCCTGGCGGCAGCGCTGCGCGTCGGTTACTGGAAGGTGCGAGACTTTGATCGATACTACGCGGTGCCTCGTCTCCAACACGCGGTGCCGACTCATCGCGGCACGCACGGGCTTGCGACGATCATCGGGGCAACGTTCGAAGCGGTCGTGGAGGCTGAACAGCTCCGACTGGCCGTCGCGACGAGACTCGCAAGGAGCGCGCATGAACGCGCCGTGAATCGTTTCGGGAAGCGATCACCGGTGACCGCCCGAGCGGCCGTCGTGCTCGCAGAGTTGCTCTATGAGGAAGGGCACCACGCCGGCCTGGACGCTCTGGTCATGCAGAGCCTCGTGACGGTCCGAACGTCAGGGGACGAGGAGAGCGCCTTGCGAGGATACAGGGTTCTGGCTCGTCTGGCTGCCCGTCGAGGAGATACGCAGTTCGCCTTCCTCATCCTGAAGGAGGCGGAGGTCCTGGCGGCCGCACGCGACTGGACGGGGATGATGGCGGAGAGCTTGCTGCTGCGTACTCAGCTTCTCCTCACGGAGGGTCGCACGGACGACGCAGCGATCTGTGCTGAGCGCATCGAGACGCTCGTGCGCGATCAACGGTTCTCCTCGAACGACACGTTGCACGCCAGCCATGCCTTGGCACGTGCACAGGTACTGGTCGTCACTGGGGACGCGTGCCGAGGAGCGACGATTCTCCGGGAGCTTCAAGCGGCGAGCTGCGGCAAGCGAAACAACTACTGGGGACTGCGATTGTCGGTTCAGCTGGCCGACGCTCTGCTCGGGTGCGGAGACCAAGCCGAAGGCCGTGCGATGCTCGTTCAAGCGCTTCAGATTGGCGCGCGCGCCGGGGTGTATCAGACATTCGTCGATGCCGGAGCGCACGTGGCCGAGCTCCTGTTGTCCCTTCACCACGCCACCCCGCAGGACAGCCGCCTGCCCCCGGAACTCAGACCCTACATCGGAAGCATTCTCGCGGGCCGTGCTCAGCAGCGTGCACGCACGTTGCCGACTCGTCCCTCGCGCGTCACCGAGTCGCTGAGTCCTCGCGAACACAGCGTCCTGCTCTCGATGAGCTGTGGACTTTCCAACAAACGCATCGCTCAAGAGCTGCAGATTGCCCCGGAGACTGTGAAGTCCCACGTCAAAGGTATCTTCATCAAGCTCGCGGTGCAGACGCGCGCTCACGCCGTATCGACGGCCGGCGCTCTGGGACTGCTCTGAGCCACGGTGCGGCGCGCATGGTAAAATCAGCATTGTGACCGTCGAAAACGGGGGAGGGTGGACGCGGCTGGGCGACATCCCGTGAGTCGATTGCGAAATGGCCGCGGCGCTCTGGCTGTGCGGCTTGCCAATGCACTTGGCTTGCCGTTCGCCCGCCGAAGGCGCAGCCTTGGGGACAGCAACAGGCAGCACATGGGTACGACAGCTCTCGACGTCGACTCTCGTGAACGCGCTCCACCGTCGGAGCAGGGCGTGCTCGATTTAGCGCAGTACAAGCTGGAGCAACTGCAGAGCGATGCCGAGTTCGTGCTCTTTCGCGGCTTTCACCAAGGGCTCGGCGAAGCGGGCCGACCCTCCATTCTGGTGCGGGCGCCGGCCGCCGACCCGCCCTCGTCAGCATGTTTGCGGAGAATGCAAGAAGAATACGGCTTGCGGTCCGAGCTGGATCCTGGCTTCGTAGTTCGGCCCCTCGCGCTGGTGCAGGCCCAGCGCCGCCCGATGCTGGTCCTCGAGGATCCCGGCGGCCTGCCGCTCGATCTGTTCCTCCATGACCGGATGGAAACAAGGCACTTCCTGCGCCTGGCCATCAGTGTCGCCGCTGCACTTGGCCACGTACACAGCCGCGGCCTCATACACAAGGACGTCAAGCCGGCCAACATCCTGGTGAATACGACCCGGGACCGGGCATGGCTGACGGGCCTGGGGATCGCCTCGCGCCTGCGCCGTGAGCGCCAATCGTCCCAGCCTCCCGAATTCGCAGCCGGGACACTGGCCTACATGGCCCCAGAACAGACGGGACGGATGAACCGCTCGATCGATTCCCGCAGCGATCTGTACTCACTCGGCGTCACGTTCTATCAGATGCTAACGGGCTCACTGCCGTTCACCGCGTCCGATCCGATGGAGTGGGTCCACTGTCATATCGCAAGAACACCGACGCCTCCCGCGGAGAGGTCAAAGAATGTCCCGGTTGCCATCTCTCAGATCGTTATGAAGTTGCTCGCTAAGACGGCCGAGGAGCGTTACCAGACTGCCGCCGGCGTTGAAAGTGATCTGCGCCGCTGTCTGGTCGAATGGGAGTGTCAGGGACGCATCGACCTCTTCGCGCTCAGGGAGCACGACGCACCTGACCGGCTGCTGATTCCCGAGAAGCTCTATGGCAGGGCGCGCGAGGTTGATGCTTTGATCGAGTGCTTCGATCGCGTCGTCACGAGCGGCCAACCGGAGTTGGTGTTGGTCCGCGGATATTCCGGCGTTGGCAAATCCTCGATCGTCAACGAGCTGCACAGAGCGCTGGTTGCATCGCGCGGGCTCTTCGGATCGGGTAAGTTCGACCAATACAAACGCGACATCCCCTATTCGACGCTCGTGCAAGCGTTTCGGAGCCTGGTGCGACCTCTTCTCGGCATGAGTGACGCCGAGCTGACGATTTGGCGGGACGACTTTGTGAAGGCGCTAGACCCGAACGGGCGGCTCATGGTCGACCTCGTCCCCGAGCTGAAGCTCATCATCGGCGAGCAAGCCCCGCTGCCTGATCTTCCACCGCAGCAGGCACAAGCCCGGTTCCAACTCGTATTCCGGCGGTTTATCAGCGTATTTGCCCGGCCGGAGCACCCCCTCGCACTGTTTCTCGACGATTTGCACTGGCTCGATTCGGCAACGCTGGATCTGCTCGAGGATCTGTTGACCCGGTCGGAGGCAGCCCCGTCGGATCTGCAGCACCTGATTCTGATCGGCGCGTATCGGGACAACGAGGTCGATGCCGCGCATCCGCTGACACGGAAGCTCCAGGCTATCAGGAACGCCGGCGTGAAGATCGAGGAGATCACGCTTGTGCCACTTGGCCGTGAGCACTTGAAGCAGCTGATTGCAGACGTGCTTCGCTGCGAACCTCCTCGCGCCGCGCCGCTCGCGCAGCTCGTGCATGAGAAGACCGGTGGCAATCCGTTTTTTGCCATCCAGTTTATTTCGTCCCTCGCCGAAGAAGGATTGCTCCGCTTCGACCCTGGCGCTACGGGCTGGTCCTGGGATCTGGAGCGAATTCACGCCAAGGGTTACACCGATAACGTGGTGGACCTCATGGTCGGGAAGCTGACTCGTCTGCGGCCCGAAACACAGAAAGCAATGCGGCAGCTGGCCTGCATCGGTAACACCGCCGCGATCACGACACTTTGGATCGCGTTCGGGACATCGGAAGAGCAGGTCCACGCCGACCTGTCAGAGGCAGTTCGCTTGGAGCTGGTCGAGCGCCTGAAGGGCTCGTACAGGTTCGTTCACGACAGAGTGCAGGAGGCCGCCTATTCACTGATTCCGCAAGACGCACGCGCTCCGGTACATTTGCGTATCGGCCGGTTGCTCGCGACGCAGACGCCGCCGGAGGAGCGCGAGGAGACAATCTTCGAGATTGTCAGTCAACTCAACAGAAGTGCAGTCCTGATCACCGAACAGGAGGAGCGTGAGCGTGTCGCTGAGCTCAACCTGATCGCGGGCAAGCGCGCCAAGGCATCAACCGCCTACGTGTCGGCATGCGCCTACCTGGGCACTGGGATGACCCTCCTCGGCAGCGAAGGCTGGACGAGCCGTTACGAGCTCGCGTTAGATTTGTGGCTCGAACGCGCAGAATGCGAGTACCTCAGCGGAAATTTCGACGCGGCCGAGCCACTCATCTCGGAGCTGCTGGCGAGAGCTGCATCGAAGATCGACAAGGCAGCGGCCTTCCGCCTCGAGATCGATCTGCACGTAATGAAGTCGGAAAGTCCAAAGGCTGTCGAGAGCGCGCTGGAGTGCCTGCGCCTCTTCGGCATCGAGATGTCGCCGCATCCGGTGCGCGAGCAGGTCGAGGTCGAGTACGAGAAGGTCTGGAGTAGTCTCGGGGGACGGTCCATCGAGAGCCTGATCAATCTACCGCTCATGACCGATCCAGAGATGAAGGCCGCCATGCAGGTGCTTTCGGTCCTCTTCGCGCCGGCGTTGACCACCGACATCAACCTGGCTTACCTGCACGTCTGCCACATGGTGAACGTGACATTGAAGTACGGGACCACCGGCGCGTCGACACCGGCCTACGCGTTCTTCGGAATCATTCTTAGAACCGGGTTCAACCGCTATGCTGACAGCTACCGCTTCGGAAGGCTCGCCTGTGACCTGGTCGAAAAGCACAACCTGCTCGCGTATAAGGCAAAGACCTACATCTCGATGGAGATGATTGCCCTCTGGACCCAGCCGCTCCAGGCCGCCATCGACTACAACGAGATGGCGTTTCGCGCCGCCGTCGAAACCGGCGATCTGCATGTCGCCGGCTACAGTCGCAGCCACACCGTCACGGATCTTCTGTTGCGAGGGGATCACCTCGATGATGTGTGGCAGGAATCGGAGCGCGGTCTCGACTTCGCTCGCCGCGCCAAGTTTCACGACGCGGTTGATGCCATCGTCAGCCAACAGCGCTTCATTGAGAACATGCGGGGACGGACTGCCCACTTCTCGACGTTCAGCGGCGCAACATTCGATGAGGACAGGTTCGAGGCTCAACTGACCGAGGACCGGACCGCCGCGACGGTTTCCCGGTACTGGATGTACTGGATCATCAAGATCCAGGCACGCTTCCTGTCTGGCGACTACGCGACGGCCCTCGTCGCCGCCCGGAAAGCAAAGGCGCTCATTTGGGTGGCGTATTCCCACATCCGGTTGTTCGATTACTACTACTACACGGCGCTTGCGATCACCGCGGCCTACAAGATGCTCCCACCCGACGAGCAAGCCGAATGGCGCGAGATCCTGGCGGAGCACCTGAATCAGCTTCGAGAGTGGGCGGACAGTTGCCCAGCAACTTTCCGCGACAAGCACGCCCTGGTGGCGGCCGAGACCGCGCGTCTCGACGGCCGTGAGCTCGACGCTGAGCGCCTCTACGAAGAGGCGATCCGCTCGGCACGCACCAACGGCTTTGTGCAGAACGAGGCGCTGGCCTATGAGCTCGCCGCTCGCTTCTACGCGACGCGCGGTTTCGACGAGTTTGCGCGGTTGTATCTGCGGCACGCACGCGACCAATATCTCCGCTGGGGAGCGCTCGGGAAGGTGCGTCAGCTCGAGGAGTTGCATCCGCATCTGGGAGAGCACGCGCCTGCACCGGGTCCAACGAGCACGATCGGTACGCCGGTCGAGCATCTCGACCTCGCGACCGTGATCAAGGTTTCGCAAGCCGTCTCGGGCGAGATGGTCTCCGAGAAGCTGCTCGACACACTCATGCGCATGGCGATCGAGCACGCGGGCGCCGAGCGAGGATTGTTGATTCTCGTAGGCGATGAGCAGCGGATCGCGGCGGAAGCAACGACCAGCGGCGAAACGGTGATCGTGCATGTGCTTGACGACAGGGTGAGCCCGGTTGTTTTGCCGGAATCGGTTCTACATTGCGTCGTGCGCACCCAGGAGAGTGTGATTCTCGACGACGCTTCGGCCCAGAATCTTTTTTCAGCGGACCCGTATTTCCACGGGCACCGTGCTCGTTCGGTTCTCTGCCTGCCGCTCTTGAATCGCGGCAAGCTCATCGGGGTGCTCTACCTCGAGAACAACCTCGCACCTCGCGTTTTCGCGCCGGCCCGTATCGCGGTGCTAAAACTGCTCGCGTCGCAGGCCGCAATGTCGCTCGAGAATACTCGCCTGTACCGCGAGCTTGCTCAACGCGAGGCGAAGATCCGGCGGCTGGTAGACGCCAATGTCGTGGGGATCCATATTTGGGACCTCAATGGCCCCATTCTCGAGGCCAATGACGCGTTTCTCCGCATGCTGGGATACGGGCGTGAGGATCTTGTCTCAGGCCGCCTGCGCTGGACCGATTTGACGCCGGCCCAATGGCTCGGCCGCGATCGACAAGAAGTCGTGGTAGAGCTCCAGCGTACCGGAAGCTTGCAACCGTTTGAATGGGAGTACTTCCGCAAGGACGGGAGCCGCGTGCCCGTACTGGTTGGTGCGGCGAGCTTCGAAGGTGAGAACCAAGGTGTTGGCTTCGTGCTCGACCTGACGGAGCGCAAGTGCGTAGAACAGGCTTTGAGGCAAAGTGAGGCGTATCTCGCCGAAGCGCAGCGCCTGACGCACACGGGGAGTTGGGTCTACGATCACATCCTTGGGAAGGTGAAGCACTACTCGGATGAGACGTTCCGTCTGTTTGGACTGGATCCCCGGCGTCCCAGCGGTCCGCCCCAGCTCGAAGAGACTCGCCAACTGATTCACCCGGAGGATCGCGAGCGCGTGTTCGAACAGCTCGCGCAGACATTTCGCGACAAGGCCGAATATAGTCAGGTTTACCGGATCGTGCTGCCCGATGGAACGGTCCGGCACCTGCACTCGATTGGGCATCCGGTTCTCGACCAGGCGGGAGGGCTGGTCGAATACGTCGGAACCGTCGCCGATGTAACCGAGCGCAAGCGCGCCGAGCAACGCCTGCTCGTGCAATACCGCGTTACGCGCATCCTGGCCGACGCCGCGACGCTTGAGGAAGCGACGCCAAAGATCCTTCAGGCGATGTGTGAATGCCTCGGATGGGACCTCGGTGCGCTGTGGCGCATCGATCCGAAAGCGGGCGTACTCCGCTGCGCGGAGTTGTGGCGCACATCCTCCGTCGAGGCCGCGCAATTCGAAGTTGTCACCCGGGAGAGCATATTCCGCTCGGGAAGCGGACTGCCCGGCCGTGTCTGGGAAACCGGTGCACCCGCGTACATTTCGGATGTAGGGCATGACGAGGCGTTTCGCCGCGCGGACATCGCCACACACCAGGTGCTACGCGCGGCGATTGCCTTTCCGATCTTGCTGGGGTGCGGCGTCATCGGCGTCGTCGGCTTCATCAGCCGCGACGTTTCGCAGCCAGATCAGGAACTGCTCGTCGTACTGGCCAGCATCGGCAGCCAGATCGGGCAGTTTACGAAGCGCGCCGCAGCGGTCGATGAGCTGCAACTGCGGGTCAGCATGTTGCAAAACATTCCTGTCGCGGCTTGGTCGGTGATGCCCGACGGGACTCCCGACATCGTGAATCAGCTTTGGTACGAATACACCGGCCAGACACCCGAATACGTTAATTCACACCCCGAAGCGTGGATGGCTACTCTTCACCCTGAGGATCGAGAGAGCGCATCCCGGAGCTACTGGGACGGCATACGCTCCGGGCGGGGCTTTACGATGGAAGCGCGGTTTCTTCGCGCCAGCGACGGGACATACCGCTGGCATCTGAATCGTGCGGTGCCGGTACGCGACGCAGAGGGGAATATACTTAGATTCGTTGGCACCTCAACCGACGTGCACGATTGGCGGCAAGCTCAGGAAGCCCTGCGCAACACGCAGACCGAGTTTGCGCACATGACGCGTGTGATGACGATGGGGGAGCTCACCGCGTCGATCGCGCATGAGGTGAATCAGCCGCTCGGCGCCATTGTCACGAGTGCGGCCGCCGGCGCACGCTGGCTGGCGACCAAGCCTCCCCAAATGGACAAAGCCCGGCGGGCGCTGCAACGCATCGCTAATGATGGTAAGAGGGCGGCCGAAGTCATCCGGCGCATTCGGGCACTCATGAAGCGCCAGGCGCCGCGCAAGGAATGGCTGGACATCAATGAAACGATTCTCGAAGTGATAGCGCTTGCGCAATACCAGCTGCGCCGAAGCGAAATCCTGCTCGAAACACGCCTCGGCCTCGATCTACCGCTCGTCCGCTGCGACAGGGTGCAACTGCAGCAGGTGTTGCTCAATCTGATCATCAATGCGATCGAGGCGATGAGCGGGATCAAAGAGCGGCCCCGCGAGTTGACGATAGTGTCAGCTTCGGATGGGCCGGATTCCGTATCCGTTGAAGTGCGCGACTCCGGGACGGGGCTGGACCCGGACGATGCAAATCGCCTGTTTGAACCCTTTTTTACGACCAAGGAAGAGGGGCTTGGCATCGGTTTGTCGATCAGCCGCTCGATCGTCGAAGCACATGGAGGTCGCCTTTCAGCGGCAGCGAACGCACCACATGGCACGGTGTTCCTTTTTTCGTTGCCGGTCAACGAATCGACCCCGTAGATACGCGCGGTAGCTTGGTATAATAACGGGTAGACTGGGCGTGCGCGGGCCCGAATCGATCCGCGGGGAGCCGCATCATGGTTGAGGAGCGAGCCGTCGTCTTCGTCATCGACGATGATTCATCGATGCGCTTGGCGCTCGAGGATCTCGTGCGCAGTGTGGGCCTTGAGGTGCGCGCGTTCGCCGCGCCGCAGGAGTTTCTGCAGAGCAAGCTGCCGGACGCGCCAGGCTGTCTCGTGCTCGACGTGCGATTGCCAGGGATGAGCGGATTGACGTTTCAGAACGAACTCGCAAAAGAGGGCATGGCGCTGCCCGTGATTTTCATCACCGGCCACGGGGACATCCCGATGAGCGTGCGGGCGATGAAGGCGGGCGCCGTCGAGTTCCTCACCAAGCCGTTTCACGATCAGGATCTGCTCGATGCAATTCACGCGGCAATCGAGCGTGATCGGAAAAGACGCCGCGAGACGGTGCGCCTTGCCGAGCTGCGCGCGCGCTTCGCTACTCTTACCGAGCGCGAACGGCAGATCATGTCGCTCGTCGTCATCGGGCGGGCCAACAAGCAGGTCGCGGCGGAACTGAGCCTGAGCGAGATGACGGTGAAGGTTCACCGCGGGCAGGTCATGCGGAAGATGCACGCGGGATCGCTGCCTGAGCTTGTGCGAATGGCGGACCGGCTGGGCGAGCCTACCGCAACGTCGTAGGCGATCTATACCAAAGTCATAGCGCCTGTATACCTTCCTCGCCTGAAATGTCTGCAGGTGCGGATCCGCCCCCCGCACGGGCAATTGTTTCGCAGGTCCGCGCGCACTAGTGTCGCTCTCAACTGCCCACCGGGAGATCGAGGTGCCCAAGGGGCCGCTGGTTGCGATCGTTGACGATGACGAGTCGATGCGGGTCACAATTAAGGATCTGCTCGAGTCGGCGGGCTTTTCTGCGGCCGTGTTTGCGCACGCTGCAAGCCTGCTGAAGTCCGGGCGGCTGAGCCAGGTCTCCTGCCTGATCGCGGACATGCGCATGCCGAAGATGACCGGACTCGAGCTACATCAGCTTCTGGTCGCCTCGAATCGTGCGATCCCCACCATTCTCATGACCGCCTATCCGGACGAGCGGGCGCAGGCGCACGCAATCAAAGCCAACGTGGTTTGCTATCTCATAAAACCATTCGCTGCGGACGAATTGCTCGCGTGCGTGCGCTGCGCCCTGCGGCGGCACGATGCGGGCGGCGAGTAGCGGCAGGACCAAGAGCTGCTCGCAGCGCCGGCCTCGTCCCTAAGTCGTAGCCGATCCCTACCAACATCCATCGTTTCGTATCCCTCGGTTCGCGGATTTTGCAGGCGTGCATTTTTGCCTTACGCACGTGCAATGGCGTTACGCCGCGCATCGGTGGTTTCCTGTCTCCGCAGCTGATGTTCCAGGGTGTCTCAAAAAGAGGTTTGCTATGTCGAGCCGCGAACGTTTCAGGATCCATGTGTTGGGGCGCTTTCGCTTACTCACGGGGGATACCCCCATCACCATCCCCCCACGCCTACGCAAACCACAGGAGCTGCTGCAGGCCCTGATCGCGTTTGGTGGAACCGAAGTGGGCGCGGGCGTGCTGATCGATGCGCTGTGGCCGGATTCTGAGGGCGATGCCGCGTACCACGCCCTCGAAAGCGCACTTTATAGGCTGCGCCAGCTGCTCGGTGCACGCGACGCGGTACGCATGGAGGGCGGCAAGGTCAGCCTGAACCGGGATCAGTTGTGGGTCGACATGTGGGAGTTCGAGGAGGAGCTGCGGCGTCCTTATGATCCGGAGGCGAATGCCATCGAAAGGATCGGCCGTCTCCGACTCATCTATCAAGGGCATTTTCTCCAGCACGAGACCGAAAAGCCCTGGGTCTTGAAGGCGCGCCAGGAGTTGCGTGATCGATTGCTACGCGCCATTCGCGATGCGGCGCGTGAGTGCGAACACGCGTGCCGTTGGGAGAACGCTGCGAACTTGTACCGATCCGGGATCGAGCTCGACTCGCTCAACGAGGGCCTGTATCGGGGCTTGATGCTCTGCCACCAGGAGCTCGGAGATCACAGCGAGGCGCTGCAGGCCTATAGGCGCTGTCGCGAGTTGCTGACGCGCTTCCTCGGCATACCACCCAACGCAAAGACGCAAGCCCTCTTTCACAGCGTGCGCGAGCGCGCAGCCTGCGCCCCGGTCGGGAGCGGGCTGTGAGCGCGTGCACTTAGGCCGCGTGACGCCGCCATGCGTCTGTTCAGGCGAGGAGACAACCATGACATTCGTTTCTCAGGGTGTGAGCGTGCGCTATCTGGCCGGCAACTCAGAGGCAACTGGCTTCTGGTCGGGGAGCAAGAACCCCCGTTGGGTTCGCACCTTGTCACACCTCGGCGCGGCTATCTGCATCACGGCATCTACGTCGGTGCTCGCAAGGTCGTGCACTACTCGGGGTTCACGCACGGTCTGCGCAGAGGACCGGTGGAAGAAGTTCCTTTCGCTCATTTCGCGCGCGGAAAGCGCGTCTGGGTGAGATCGGTCGCGCCATCCGATTTCGACGTTCGAGAGGTCATCTGCCGAGCACGATCCCGTGTGGGGGAAGACCGCTATCGGCTGTTGACCAATAACTGTGAGCACTTCTGCGAATGGTGTCTGTGCGGCACGGCTCGAAGCTTCCAGGTCGAAGCCTGGCTTGCACGGCCCAGACTTACGCTGCTTGCAACACTTCGCCTGATCATCCGTGTGCCAATCTTTTCGCGCTCACACCACGAGCCGTTGCGACTGCCACGCCGCGAAACCGCCCCGCGGGATCTGTCCTGGGCCTCGGTCGCTGGTTTGCCTGGCAACCCTCGGTCCCGGATGTCCGTCCAATAGCGCTACGGCACGGGCGATATGTGCTCTGGTGCCGTCGCTGTCACCGTCCCTTGCGCGGCACGCGGCCTCGATGACCTGAGCGGTCACCACCAGTAGATCGCGGAGTTCTCCCCTGCGCTGGACTTCCGCAAGAATCGGATCTTCACATCCACCGTCGATCTGATTGGCGGGTGTCGTTTGGAACCGTTTAGATTGATGGGGTCAAATAGCTGTCCTCGATCATTCACAAGCCGAAACAGGCGCGGCAACCCCAGCACACGTGATTCAAGGGAAGATCCCAGCCTAACTCCGGTGGTCACCCTACGGGTTTTAACAGTTCCAGTCGCCACAATCGGCACCGCTGGCGCGATACGCCCCCCATTGGAGGGATACCGTCGCGGGCCCCTGAGCGACAGCATTCGCCGAGGACTGCATAGTGGCCAAACGGTAGGTGCGATCGAATGGGCAACTCTTCGCTGCTGGACAGGCACCGATTTTAATTAATGGCAAGGAACGTTAGGAATACATCCATGGGCTTGGTGCGTGATTTGTGTCGGCGCGGCAACCTGGTATTTACGAACAGAATCCAGCTGGGTCGTGCGATAGCTGTGTGTCTGATCGCGCTAGGATGTTGTGTGACGAGTCTCGCCGACGACACTGCGACCATGGCGCGGCCCGGATCGTTGAGCCAGGAGCGCTTGAACTCCGCCGCACAAAACAGCAATTATTTTTTCGTCACGCACGGCAACTATGCACAAACACGCTATCACCCGGCCCATCGGATCAACACGCAGACTGTCAAGGATCTGAAGCTCGCCTGGACTTTCCAGGTCGATGTCACCGAATCGATCCAGGGCGCGCCGATCGTCTATGACGGCGTAATGTATTTAACTACTTCGTTCAACCATCTGTTTGCGGTCGATGCGAAAACCGGCAAAGAACTGTGGCATTACACGCACGTCATAGACCCCGCCGTGTCGCTCTGCTGTGGTCCGAACAATCGCGGTGTTGCCGCACTTGGCGATCTGGTCTATATGGCCACGCTCGATGCCAAACTCGTCGCACTCAACGCGAGAACCGGCGCGGTCGTGTGGAGCAACCAGCTCGCCGATCCGCTCAAGGGTTATTCGATGACTGCCGCGCCGACTGCGGTGGATGGCAAGATATTGATCGGCCTGGCCGGTGCGGAATACGGCGCCCGCGGCGCGCTCAAGGCGCTTGATGCGAAGACCGGCGCTGAAGTCTGGACGTTCTACACGACGCCGGCCAATTCGGTTGGTGTGTGGGCGACGCATGACGCGACGGGCCTCGATCTGCATCGCGATATCGCTGCGGAAAAGGCGGCACTGGCCAAGCGCGGCGATCCGTACGAAACGCTCGGGGGCTCGATCTGGCAGAACCCGGCGATAGACCTTGCAAACAAGCGCGTCTACTTCGTCGTCGGCAATCCGTCGCCCGACGTCGATGGCAGCGTGCGTCCAGGTGATAATTTGTATACCGACTCGCTTGTGTCGGTCGATCTTGAAACCGGCAAGTACATCTGCCATCTGCAATATATTCCACACGATATCTGGGATATGGACGCAGTGAGCCCCGCTGTGCTCACGCCGGTTGCGGACAAGGCCGGCAAGAAGATTCCGGGTGTATTGCACGCAGGCAAATCCGGCTATCTATATGTGCACGATGCGAAGGACTGCAGCCTGATTCGCAGCACGGGTCTCGTCGAAGCAAAGAACGAACGCGCGCTGCCGACCAAGGAAGGCGTGATCATCCGCCCGGCTTTGAATGGCGGCGTGAGCGCAACGCCGCTTGCGATCGATCCGAAGCTCGGCCTCGCCTATGCGCTGACTAATGAATCGGCCTTGAAGTATTACTATTTCACGAGCACCGAATATCCGAACGGCAAGCTCTGGCTTGGCGGCGGTTTCAAGGGCGCGCCGGAAGAGCCGGCCTGGGGCGATATCGTGGCAACCGATTACAACACCGGCAAGATCCGCTGGAAGGTCAAGAAGCCGCTGCCGATGTTCGGAGGGATTCTGGCCACGGCCGGTGGCCTGATCTTTACCGGCGAAGGCAGCGGCGAATTCGGCGCCTATGACTCGGCCACGGGTAAAGAGTTGTGGAGCTACAAGACCGATGCGGGCGTTAACGCGCCGGCATCGACTTATATGCTCGATGGCAAGCAGTATATCGTTGTCGGCGCGGGCGGCAATACGCAATTGAATTACAAGCGTGGCAATAAGTATTACGTGTTCGCCTACTGACATGGTCACGAGCCGATCCATCCGCCTCGAAGCGAGCGAAGCAATGTCGCAAAAGTTTATGTTGAAGATCATCGCCCGCAGTGCACTGCTTCTGCTCGCAGGCTTTGCTGGCGTGAGCGCCGCCCAGGCACAAGCAATCGAACAAAAAGCCGCTGTCTGCCAGGCCTGCCATCTAACCGGCACGTTGCAAAGCACCTCGGTGATTCCAAATATCTGGGGCCAGAGCGAGGGCTATATCTACATCCAGCTGCGCGACTTCAAAAGCGGCGCGCGTAATGCGCCCGAAGACGCAGGCATGCGCGGGTTCGTCGCGACAATGAGCGATGCAGACATGCTCGAAATTGCCAAATACGCATCGACCCAGCCCTGGCCGAAGGTCGAGCCCATCTCGACTGATACGACCTTGCTCAAGAAAGGCGCCTACGCCGCCGCCGTGGTCGGCTGTGGCGGCTGTCACTTCAACGGCTGGAAAGGTTATAGCGCCAACCCGCGCATTGGCGATCAGAGCACCGCCTATCTCGCGGCCACGATCCGCCAGTTCCGCAGCGGCTCGCGCGCCAATTCACCGGGCATGTCCGATCTAGTGCGTACGCTTGATGAAGGCGATATCGACGCGGTCGCGGCATACCTCAACGCGGCACAATAATCACTCGCGCCTGCAGCTCCGATCTAGGACCGGGCATTGACGTGCTGAAACACCAAACCGCCCTGTGGGACTTTGGAGAGCAGTCGATCCCGGGTGTTACTGCCGATTGGAACCGTTTCTATTGCCCGCTTTGCGGTAGGTTGAATTGTGCGACTTTTTCGTCCCGCGCAAGGAGTGCGGCGAGCGATTCAAGATTGTGGATGACAAGGTAGATCGTGACTCGATCTGACTCACCACCGACACACGACTGCGTTATTTAGCACCTCACGCGTACTGTCGCATATGTTGACCTCCCGTCGCGCCGCTGAAGCTAAGCTCGCGGAGGACGATGACTCGGCGTTAGACGATGATTATGCCGATCTGGTCTAACGCGCTCCAATGGGCCGGCTGCTAATTCGCACGCCAGCCCCCCATTGAGGGGATGGGGAAGGGCGTGGAAGTTCCACAGAATTCCTCCCCATGTCTAACCGCGCCAGTGGATACCGATGGAGTCCTTGATGCACGCCGCCAGCCACGATCGGATGTCCCCGGAGGTCAGGAGAACACCAAGCGCATCCGCAATGTGGTTGCGAGCAATTTCGATCACGGGTGCTGCGATGTTGATGGCATCTTGTAACGAGGGTGTGCTCGACCCGCGCGGTCCCGTGGGCAAGGCAGAGCGAGTCATTCTCTTCGATTCGACCGCGATCATGCTTGCCGTCGTCATTCCGGTGATCGTGCTGACGCTGGTATTCGCATGGTGGTTTCGAGCCAGAAATAAGCGCGCGACTTACCGGCCGGACTGGGAATTTTCTGGTCGGATCGAGATGATTATCTGGTCCATTCCAGCCCTCATTGTCCTATTTCTCGGCGGCATAGCGTGGACGGGGTCACATGACCTCGATCCCCCGGCGCCGCTGGCGGATTCCACGGCACCACTCGATATCGAGGTTATCTCCCTCGACTGGCGCTGGCTTTTTATCTATCCGCATGAGGGGATCGCGAGCTTGAACCGTCTGGTTGTCCCAGCGGGAGTGCCGCTTCGATTTCGCCTGACGTCGACGACGGTCATGAACAGCTTTTTCGTGCCTCAGTTGGGCAGCCAGATTTATACGATGCCGAACATGGTCACGCGGCTCAATTTGGAGGCCGACCAACCCGGCACTTTCGAGGGTCTCTCAGCGCAGTTCAGCGGCGATGGTTTCTCCGACATGCGCTTTGATCTTGTGTCGACTGAAGCCGAGGCCTTCAAGGACTGGGTCAACACTACCAAGACGCAGGGTGGCGTCTTTGATGCGAGGGCATTTGAGGAACTGTCGAGGCCCGCCAAGGCCAACGGCGCGCAGACCTACGCGCAGGTGAGCGAGGGTCTGTTCGACAGGATTTCTTCGGGTCATATAGCGGCCGGTTTGCCGCAACGAGGGCAGTAAAATCATGGGTAGGCTCAGCTGGGCGGCAATTCCCTTTGACCAGCCGGTCGTCATGATCGCGTCTGGCACAGTCGGTTTCGCCATCTTTTGCGTGTTGGCGCTGGTGACGGTCAAAGGCTGGTGGCCCTACTTGTGGCGCGAATGGATCACCAGCGTCGATCACAAGCGCATCGGCGTGATGTACATAGGCTTGGCCCTCCTGATGCTGGTGCGCGGTTTCTCGGACGCCATGTTGATGCGCAGCCAACTGGCCCTGGCTGCCGGTCACGCACAGGGGTATTTGCCGCCCGAACACTACGACCAGATTTTCTCGGCGCACGGCACCATCATGATCTTTTTCGTGGCCATGCCGTTCGTCATCGGGCTCATGAACTTCGTCTTGCCGCTGCAGCTCGGCGTGCGCGATGTCGCCTTTCCGGTGCTTAACTCCGTCGGCTTCTGGCTGTCCGCGGCGGGAGTGCTTTTGGTCAACGTGTCGCTCGTGGTCGGCGAGTTTGCCCGCACCGGCTGGCTTGCCTATCCGCCGTTGAGTGAGGTCGCGTACTCCCCGGGGGTCGGCGTCGACTATTACCTGTGGTCCCTGCAGATTTCGGGTTTGGGAACGTTGATATCAGGCATTAATCTGACGACCACCATCTTGAAGTTGCGGGCACCGGGTATGGGTTACCGCCAAATGCCGATCTTTTGTTGGACCGCGCTCGCCTCGAATCTCCTGATCGTCGCTGCTTTTCCGATCCTGACGGCGACGTTTGCGATGCTGCTGCTCGATCGTTACTGCGGTTTTCATTTCTTTACCAACGATCTCGGCGGCAATCCGATGATGTACGTCAACCTTATCTGGTGCTGGGGCCACCCGGAGGTGTACATCTTGATACTGCCCGCGTTCGGCGTGTTCTCGGAGGTGGTCGCGACATTTTCGGGCAAGCCCTTGTTCGGCCGCCGCTCGATGGTGATGGCAACGATGGGGATCTGCGTGCTGTCCTTCCTGGTGTGGCTGCATCATTTTTTCACCATGGGCGCCGGCGCGGACGTGAACGCCTTCTTCGGCATCATGACGATGCTCATCTCAGTGCCGACGGGCGTGAAGATTTTCAATTGGCTGTTCACTCTCTATGGTGGCCGCATCCGTTTCACGGTTCCCGTTTATTGGGCGGTCGGGTTCATCGTGACCTTCGTCATCGGGGGTATGACCGGTGTTCTCATGGCGATCCCGCCGGCCGACTTTGTTCTACACAACAGTCTGTTTTTGATCGCGCACTTTCATAATGTGGTGATTGGCGGAGTTGTCTTCGGTGTCATGGCGGGCATCACTTATTGGTTTCCCAAGGCCTTTGGTTTCACACTGAATGAGCGGCTGGGCAAGGCGGTGTTCTGGTGCTGGTTCTTCGGTTTCTATCTCGCCTTCATGCCGCTCTACGTGCTCGGTCTCATGGGTGCGACGCGGCGCATGCAGCATTATTCGAACATGCATTGGCAGCCGCTCATGCTCGTCGCCCTCGCGGGCGCTTTGCTAATCCTCTTAGGTATAGCACTGACTGGGGTGCAGATCGCCGTGAGTATTCGCCAGCGCGAACGCAATCGCGATGTGACGGGGGATCCCTGGAACGGCCGTACGCTCGAGTGGTCAACTCCATCCCCGCCGCCGGCGTGGAACTTCTCGCATCTGCCGCAAGTGGGCCGCGCGGACGCGTTTTGGGCCATGAAACAACAGCATGGGAGCACGCAGGATCGCAACGTCAAGCGGACCTACGCAACGATCCATGTCCCTCGGAATACTCCGACGGGCTTCTTTCTGGCTTTCTTTGCGGTATTACTGGGGTTTTCCCTCATTTGGCGCATCTGGTGGGGCGCCGGATTGGGACTTCTGGGGGCGATTGTGGTTTGTCTCATGCAGGCGTGGCGCACCGATGGCGAAATCGAGGTGCCCGCGGAGAAGGTCGCCGCATTTGAGCGGCTCCATGGGCTGAAGGAGAGCGCGGTATGAGCACTGCGGAGCAAGCACTCGCGACCGCCGATGCGGTACCCCTCTCGCTTCGGGGCCCTGCGCCAACGCGCGTGGTCGCGGGCTACGGTTTCTGGTTGTTCTTACTATCCGACGTCATCATATTTGCCGCGCTCTTTGCCGCGTATGCAGTGCTTTCAGGCGAAACCGCCGGCGGCCCAACGGCCGCCACCCTGTTCGACAAGAGGCACGTGCTGATCGAGACCGCGTGCTTGCTGGCCTCGAGCGTTACTTGCGGCTTTGGCTCGCTCGCGGTGCAGAGCGGAGACAGAAACTCAACTTATTTTTGGATGGCGATCACCTTCATTCTGGGGATCACGTTTCTGAGCCTCGAAGTGAGCGAGTTCAGTCACATGCTTAGCATAGGCGCGGGGCCGTCCCGCAGTGCCTTTCTCTCCGCCTTCTTTACCTTGGTGGGCACCCACGGACTGCATGTGACCATCGGCCTGTGCTGGCTGATCGTCATGCTATTGCAGGTGGCAACGCTCGGACTCCAGCCGATGGTCAGCCGCCGCTTCTTCTGCTTTGGCCTGTTCTGGCACGCGCTCGACATCGTCTGGATCGGCGTATTTACCATCGTATATCTGGGAGCTCACCTATGAGTAGCGAAATCACCGAAATCGAAGCTCAAGGCATGGCACCGGGCGCCAACGTGCGCACGCACGGCGCGCGCCGAAGTTACCTGATTGGCTTAGGGTATGCGGTCGTGTTGACACTGGGGTCCTTTTGGGCTTCGTCGACTGATGTGATCTATCCGCCCGGCGTCCCCATCCTATTGGGGGTTCTCGCGATTGCACAAATGGGGATTCACTTGGTGTTCTTTCTTCACATCTCGAGCGCGCCGGACCAGACCAACAATATTCTCGCGCTCGCCTTTGGCATTTTCGTTGTGGGTCTCCTGGTATTCGGATCGATGATCATCATGGCTCATTTGAACCACAACATGATGCCCATGGATCGACTGATGCAGATGCAACGGTAGCGTTGCAGCCGCAAGCAAGCACGCGCCATGCGTTGCGCGGACCGTAACGACACTCAGCGCTGACTAATCACCCATTGCCCATGGCGATCGCCCCCCATGATTCGCTGATAACCGCACTATCCCGGCCAGGGTGGCGCGATTTCATGGAGCTCACGAAACCCAAAGTGAGCTTGTTGATCGTGTTCACAGCGATCGTCGGAATGGTTCTGGCCTCACCCGGGATGGTACCGCTGCCGGCGTTAGTGTTCGGCACGCTGGGCATCGCCATGGCATCCGGCTCCGCGGCGACACTCAATCACATCCTCGACCGGCGCATCGATCAGCAGATGGCGCGCACGCGTCGGCGACCTCTGGCGACCGGAAGTCTGCGGACGAGCCAGGCCCTTGTTTTCGCGGGCGTCCTGTGTGTGGGCTCAATGATGATGCTATGGCTGTCGGCCGGGGGTCTTTGCGCGCTATTGACGTTCGGCTCAGTCATTGGCTATGCGGTCATCTATACCGGCTGGCTCAAACGCGCGACGCCCCAAAACATCGTGATCGGCGGCGCCGCCGGCGCAGCGCCCCCGGTACTCGGGTGGGTGGCGGTGACTCACTCCATCGATGCGCAGGCATTGGTGTTGTTCATGATCATCTTTACGTGGACGCCACCGCATTTCTGGTCGCTCGCGATTGCGCGACGCGAGGAGTACGCGAAGGTGGGCATACCCATGCTGCCGGTGACCCACGGAATTCCGTACACGCGCCGCCAGATTCTGCTCTACACGGTCTTGCTCATCCTATGCACGCTGATGCCGGTAGTCATTGGCACGAGTGGATTGATCTATCTGGCGGCCGCGCTCGTGCTCGATGCGCGCTTTCTTTACCTGGCCTTGGCTCTTCACCGAGGCGCTCGGCCCGACCTCCCCATTCGAACCTTTCGTTTCTCCATAACCTACCTTATGGCTCTGTTCGGTGCATTCATCGCCGATCATTATTGCAGGCTGCTCGTGTAAGGATGCGGATCGGCGACGGTACATTTTCATCATCGATTCCCCAAACGGGGGATCCCGTTGGCCGCAGGGATGTCGTTACGCTATCTCCATTAGTAGATTCCTTTCAAATGTCATTGTACTAGGAGTTCCGATGGTCACGCTAAGTTGCTTCCGCCGAGTCAGCTCATGGCAAAGTCGTTTTCTTTTAACTGCGATGATGGGTATCGCGAGCGCGAGCGCTCTTCTGGCCGCAAGTCCCACTTGGGGAGATCCTGCGCGACCGATCGTCAATGAGAAATTCAGCGACTTCGCCCCAGCGATCGCCGAGCTGCGGCAGGAAGCAGGCCAGGACCGGCGCAACATCGTTAGGGCCAACATGTTGCTAACCGAGACCGAGAGCGCGCGATTCTGGCCGCTCTATGACGAATATCGTGCCGAGCGGCAGAAAATCGGGGACCGTAGGGTGCGGTTGATCACTGACTTCTTGGCGCAGGAAAACTCGATGAGTGAGGACGCAGCGCGAGCTCTAGCGAATGAAGATTTCGCGATTGGGAAGGACACCAGCGAACTGAAGGCCAAGTGGTATAAGAACATGACCAAAGTGCTTTCAGAGCGAACGGTTGCCCGCTTTTTTCATATTGACGAGAAGCTTGACGCGGCGGCCGACATCGCGCTTGCGGCCAATATCCCGCTTATCCACTGAGCATGAAAAGACGCTCAAGACTCTCGCAACCCTGGGTCAATCTGAAGGTCGCGGGCCATCCAATTTTCCCCTTCCTAACGTGGCGGAGATCACAATGAGTAAGAAAGTAGCGCAAGTCATTGTCGAGACCTTGCAGTCAGCCGGTGTCAAGAATTGCTACGGCATCGTGGGGGACACGCTGAACACGTTTGCCACCTGCCTGAGCCGCAGTGATATCAAGTTTGTGCACATGCGCCATGAGGAGGCGGGTGCCTTTGCAGCGCAGGGCGAAGCGCTTCTGATGGACCGCCTGACCGCGGTGGCCGGCAGCTGTGGACCGGGCAGCTTGCATTTTATCAACGGGTTGTATGAGGCGAACCGGAATCGCGCGCCGGTCATCCTGATCGCGAGCCAAGTGGTGCGAAGCGAGCTTGGATTCAATTTCATTCAAGAAGTGGATTTCCAACACGTCTTTGGGGGTTGCAGCGTATTTTGCGAAATGATCTTGACGCCGGACCAAGCGCTGCGAAAGACAGTCATGGCGTGTCAGGCCGCGATCTCCAAGCGGGGCGTGGCAGTTCTCATTGTCCCCGTCGACATCGCGGATTCGGATGCGGCCAGCGAGCCCCCGTTTCGCGTCCATGTCAACAATCCCGTCATACGGCCGAGTGACGAGGATTTGGATCAGATCGCCGACATTCTGGCGGAAGGCACGAACATCACGATTTACGCGGGCTCCGGTTGTGTGGACGCCCACGACGAGGTCGTCGAGCTTGCCGAGCGGCTCAAAGCGCCGGTCGCGCATACCTCGCGCGGCAAGGACGAGATCGAATACGACAATCCGAACAATGTGGGCATGACGGGCGTGATAGGGACCGAGTCCGGATATCACGCCATCTTAAACTGTGACACCTTGCTGCTTCTTGGTACCGATTTTGCGTGGCGCCAATTCTACCCGGACCACGCCAAGATCATCCAAGTCGATATCGACTCGACCCACGTTGGCCGGCGCCATCCGGTCAACCTCGGCGTGGTGGGAAATATCAAGGACACGCTTCGGGCGCTGCTGCCGCGCGTGGCGCAGCGCGAAGATGCCGCATTCCTCAATACGTATGTGGAACGTCACAAGAAGGCGCTCAAAGCGCAGGCGGAGAGAGCCACGCCGGGCTATCGCGGCAAAATACCCGGCCAATATTTGACGTCGATTATCAATCGGCTCGCCAATCAAGATGCTTTGTTTGCAGCCGATGACGGGACGCCGCTCGTGTGGATGTTGCGAATGGTGGAGGCGAACGGTAAACGGCGCATGTTCGGCAGCCTCCTTCATGGGACCATGGCGACCTCGATCGGGAATGCCATCGGATTGCAGCAGGCCCAGCCGGGTCGCCAAGTTATCGCTTTGGCCGGCGACGGTGGCTTCAGTATGTTGCTCGGCGATGTGCTCACCACCGTTCAAGAGAATCTCCCGATCAAAATTTGCGTTTACGACAACGGCAAGTTGGGTTTCGTGGAGCTCGAGCAGAAAGGCGAGGGATTGTTACCGGTCTATACGAATCTTACCAATCCGGATTTCGGCAAAGTCGCCGAAGCCATGGGGCTTTGGGGCAGGACCGTCAGCAAGGCAGACGATCTCGAAGGCGCCGTGGCCGAGTGGCTCGAGCAGCCCGGGCCCGCGTTGCTCAATGTCAAGGTCGAACCGATGGAACTTGTGATGCCGCCGTTCACGGCACCCGAAGCCGTCTATGGGATGGCCATGTATTCAATCAAGGCCGTCATGCATGGAAAGGCGGGCGATGTGTTCGAAATGATCGGCGAGAATCTTTAGCGAGGGGCCCAATCGGTGCCGCGACGGTGAACACGATACTCATTTGTCGCGATTGCGACACCGTGTATCGTGCGATTCCCTTACGCCGGGGCGATGTAGCCCTCTGTCGGCGTTGTGATGCGGTTCTGGCACGCTATTTTGCCGCGAAAGTGGAGAGTGGATTGGCACTCGTCTGCGCCGCGGCGATCTTTTTCGCCATCGCTAATCTCACACCGATCCTAAGCATCGACATCGCGGGGATTGAGACCAAGGCCAATATCTGGTTTGCCGTGCGCTCGTTGCAGCAGGGTTGGATTTCAGTCGCTGCCTTAGGATTGGCGTTCACTACCTTTCTAGTCCCGGCGGTGCAAATAGCGCTCCTCTTCTGGGTGCTGTTGTTCGCACGCGCCGGGCACCGACCGCCCGGCTTTGGACCGATTATGCGGGTGCTGCACCGGATGCGTCCCTGGAGCATGACAGAGGTTTTCTTGCTGGGCGCGTTGGTCGCAATCGTGAAACTCGCGAATTGGGTCCCCATTACGGCGGGGGCCGGCATCTGGGCGATCGCGGCCTTAACAACGGTGCTTGCACTACTCGGGCGATGTGACCCGGCGTCTTGGTGGTCGATTGCCCCCGCGGTCAAGACATGACGCCGTTGAAGCAATCACTCGAGCTCGGCTTAAGTCTTTGCCGAACCTGCGGTCTTGCAGTGTCCCGCGCATCTCTCAGGATAGATCGGCGCTGTCCGCGCTGCCAAACTCGAATCGAGCATCGGACACCCTTCAGCACCGAGATGACGCTTGCCTGGCTGATTGCAGGTATCGTCTTCTACATTCCCGCGAACCTGCTGCCCGTGATGCACACCAGCGGATTGCTGGGCGAGGCGGACAGCACCATTCTCGGCGGTATTCTCGAGTTCTGGCGCTCGGGGGACTGGGATATCGCCCTGTTGATATTCATTGCCAGCGTTGCGGTGCCATTCACGAAGTTTATCGCAATCGGCTTGCTGCTCTTCACGGTCCGCAAGAACAGCCGATGGCAGCAACATCAGCGGACCGCACTCTACCGGATCGTGGAGTTCATCGGTTATTGGTCGATGCTCGATGTCATCGTTGTCGCGTTAACCTCGGCACTGATGCAGTTTCAGGTGTTAGGCACCGCCGAACCGCGCGCCGGCATAGCCTTCTTTTGCGCCGTCGTGGTCGTGACCATGTTGTCGGCGATGAGCTTCGACCCCCGCTTGATCTGGGATCGACGCGCATGAGCGAGGCACCCCTACCATCTCCCGAGGAGGAGCTGCCCACGCCGGCGGTGCAGAATCGACGTTGGATTCCGCGATTGGTGTGGGTGGTGCCGATAATCGCTGCTGTCATCGGTATTTCGCTGCTTGTCAGGAATTGGGAGAACAAGGGTCCGCGGATCACGATCAGCTTCTTGAGCGGCGAGGGGGTCCAAGTGGGCAAAACGCTGGTCAAGTATCGGGACGTCACGGTGGGGAGCGTGTCGGCCGTCGTGCTGAGCGCGGATCACCAAACAGTCGTGGTGAGCGCCGATTTGTCGAAAGACGCGGCGAGCTTACTGAAGGCGGACACCCAATTTTGGATCGTGCGACCGCGCATCGGCGTGGGCTCGGTGTCGGGCCTCGATACGTTGCTATCGGGGGTGTATATCGGCATGAAGACCGGCACCGCCAAGCTCAGCGAGCGTCAGTTTGTCGGGTTGGAGAATCCGCCAGCTCTTTCGCACGGCCGGCGCGGTCGCGAGTTGCAGTTGCATGCCGCTCGCGCCGGTTCCCTCGCGATCGGTGCGCCGGTGTATTTTCGGCAGTTCCAGGTCGGTCGCGTGA
>Ga0073928_10003112_pt1 | contig 26781 bp, 15 predicted proteins | sample PaiPotPPA55metaG_FD_76969 | JGI IMG/M metagenome (GOLD analysis project Ga0073928, IMG submission 76969) | Iron sulfur acid spring bacterial and archeal communities from Banff, Canada, to study Microbial Dark Matter (Phase II) - Paint Pots PPA... ...
TCGCGGCCCTCTTCATTGACATCCTGTCTTTGCTTGTCAGCACCCGCAGTGAGCGCATTTTCAGCCGCAGTCTGGTGGCCGGTTTGAACCGCCTCGCTGACCGGCCTTGGGCCGAGATTAGGAAAGGCAAGGAAATCACCGAACACTGGCTCGCGCGGCAATTGCGTCCTTATGGCATTCAACCCCGGACCCTGTGGCAGGAGGAAATCTCGGCCAAGGGATATGAGATGGAAGATTTCAAAGAGACCTTTCGCCGCTACATTCCCCGGACCGAAATCGATGCCATGATGGCCGCCTTGCAGCCGCCGCCAGCGCAACCGATACACCACGACCACAGCCCCGCCGAGTGAGGGGGCAATCGTCGCACCGTGGGTCTGCGATGGCTGTCCATGCAAAGGTTGCGAAAGCGTACAGTAAAATTGTTGCAGCCGACATGAGGCTCTGAATCAGCGTCGTTCCCAAAAGAGATTTGAGTCTCGTTACCTCGACTCCTACAATAAGGGATGTTTTTGACGGGCTGCCAAGCAATCAAGTAAGCGACACCTTGTGATTTATGCCGTGTTCTCGATTTCGCCGCGCCCGGTTGACTGTCTTGCTGACGGTCCTCCTGGCCGCCAATGGACGTACCCATGGTGACGTTTGCGACCTGGCGGCGCCCGAATGGCCCACGATGCGACGAGAACAGCCCGAGTGACGAATAGTCTATGAACCCCCGCAAATACTCCCTCGGCCTGGACTACGGCACCAATTCCGTCCGCGCCCTCATCGTCGATGTGGCCAACGGGCGCGAAGTGGCGACGGCGGTTTGGCCGTACGCCCACGGTACGGAGGGCGTCATCCTGTCGCGCGACCCGAATCTCGCCCGACAGCATCCTGCCGACTACGTCCGCGGCGCGGAGGAAACCATCACGCGCGCCGTGGCCGCGGCCAAGCGCGCAGTGCGCGGCTTCCAACCCGATCAAATCATCGGCATCGGCGTGGATACGACCGGCAGCACACCGCTGCCGGTGGACGACCAGGGTCAGCCGCTGGCATTTCAACGCCGGTTTGCCAGGAACCCGGCGGCGATGGCCTGGCTCTGGAAAGACCACACGGGCGTCGCGGAAGCGGCGGAAATAACGGAGTTGGCGCGCAAGATTCGTCCGCAGTATGTCGCGAAGTGCGGCGGCACGTACTCCAGCGAATGGTTCTTTAGCAAAATTCTTCACTGCTTGCGCACCAGCCCCGAGGTGTTCGATGCCGCGCACCTGTGGGTGGAATGCGCCGATTGGGTCCCGGCCATGCTGACGGACACCACCGCGCCGGACAAGTTGACAGTGGGTGTCTGCGCGGCGGGACACAAGGGCATGTACAGCGACGATTGGGGCGGCTACCCGGACGCCGAGTTCCTCTCGCAACTTTCTCCGAAGCTCGGGGCACTGCGCGCGCGCTTGCGGCCCAAGGCCCACACGATCGAACGCTCCGTGGGCGGTCTGACGAAAGACTGGGCCACGCGCACAGGTTTGCCGGCGGCAATTCCCGTCGCCGTCGGCGCGTTCGACGCGCACCTGGGCGGAGTCGGTTCGGGCATTGCGCCGGGCACGCTCGTCAAAATCATCGGGACGAGCACGTGCGACATGATGGTCGCTCCATTATCCACGATGCTGCCGGATATTCCCGGCCTGTGCGGCATCGTGGCGGGCAGCATCCTGCCGGGCCATTACGGCCTCGAAGCCGGCCAATCCGCGGTCGGCGACATCTTCAACTGGTTCGTGAATTACGTTCAACCGCTGGGCCGCAAGGCCGGTTCGCACGAGGCGCTGAGCGCCGCGGCGCGCCGTCTCGCGCCGGGCGAATCGGGCTTGCTCGCGCTGGATTGGAACAATGGCAATCGCACCGTGTTGGTGGACCAACGCCTGACCGGCTTGTTGGTGGGACAAACTCTCTACACGACTCCGGCTGAGATATACCGCGCGCTCATCGAAGCCACTGCGTTCGGCGCGCTGACCATCATCAATCGGTTCGAGGAATTCGGCGTCAAGGTCGAGCGCATCGTCAATTGCGGCGGCATCGCCGAGAAGAACCCGCTGGTGATGCAAATTTATGCGGACGTCACGGGAAGGCCGATCCGGATCTCGCGCTCGGGCCAGACCTGCGCGCTCGGCGCGGCGATTGCCGGCGCGGTCGTGGCCGGCAAGGAGGCCGGGGGCCATGCCGATTACGCGCAGGCGCAGAAGGCCCTGACGGGATTGAAACCGCGCGCGTTCGAACCGGCGCCGCAGGCCCATGCGGTGTATCAGCGGCTTTATTCGCTCTATCGCAAACTGCACGACTCCTTCGGCACGCGGCAGTCGAACGGCAGCCTTTACCCGGTGATGAAAGAGTTGATCGAGATACGCAACGAGGCGCGAAAATGAATGGCAATCAATTTTGCGGTTTCGGAGCGCGGCTGTGTCTGCAAGACCAGCCGCAGGAAAGCAGCGCGTTGCCGGTGGCGCTCCGCACACACCCGCGCTCCCTTCAAAAGCTGAACCGCGCATGTTAGCGCAACTCAAAAAGCGGGTTTGCAAAGCAAATCTCGACCTCGTTCGAGAAGGCCTGGTCATCCAAACCTGGGGCAACGCAAGCGCAGTTGATCGGGACAAAGGGCTCGTCGTGATCAAACCGTCAGGTGTGCCCTACGAGCGCATGAAGCCCGTGGACATGGTCGTCGTTGCGCTGGATTCGGGCCGCACAGTCGAAGGCAAACTAAAGCCGAGTTCCGACACGCCGACCCATCTTACGCTGTATCGCGCCTTCCAGGGCATCGGCGGCATCGTCCACACGCACAGCCTCTTCGCCACGGCCTGGGCGCAGTGCGGTTCCGCGGTCCCGGCGCTGGGCACGACCCACGCCGATTATTTTCTCGGCCCCGTGCCCTGCACGCGCCCTATGCGCCCGCGCGAGATTCAATCCGATTACGAGGCCAACACCGGCCGTGTCATCGTGGAATCCTTCGCGCGTCGCGATCCGCTCTCGTGTCCCGCGGTCCTGGTGGTGAACCACGGTCCGTTTGCTTGGGGCAAGTCGGTGGAAGACGCCGTGCACCACGCCGTAGTGCTGGAACATCTGGTTCGGCTGGCCGGCGAAACGTTGCGGCTCTTTCCGCGCGCCAAGCCAATGCCGCGAGAGTTGCTCCACAAACACTTCTTCCGCAAGCACGGTCCGAAGGCGTACTATGGGCAAAAGAATCCGTCGTTAAGATCCTGAAGTGCGTCTTCCGAAATCCGGATGCCGATCATAGCCTCCCGATAGCCCCTTCAAGGATTCCCAATTCAACAGTCCAAATCGAACCCAATTCTCCAAATGCCAAAAAAGTTTGCATCCGTGGGCGGAATTTTCGTACAAGGGACGCACGACCTCAACACTCGAAACTGACAATATCATGCACCACAACTACCAATGTCTTATGATGCTCGCCGCTGCCCTGGCGGCGGTAATCCTCAGCGGCTGCACCGCCCCCACTCCCGCTTCCCAGGGGCAAATCAGCCAGCAGCCATTCGGCACGACGAAAGAAGGAACGCCGGTGAACCTTTACACGCTGCGCAACAGCAAAGGCGCCGAGGCGCGGATTTCCAACTACGGCGGGTTGGTCATTTCGTTGAAAGTGCCCGACCGCAACGGGCAAGTGGGCGACGTGGTCCTCGGCTACGACGATTTGGCCAGCTACATCAAGGACAGCCCGTTTTTCGGCGCGCTCGTGGGGCGATACGGAAACCGCATCGCCAAGGGCAAATTCACGCTCGACGGCAAGGAATACACTTTGGCCACCAACAACCCGCCCAACGCGCTGCACGGCGGCATCAAAGGGTTCGACAAGGTGGTTTGGGAGGCCTATACAATTGCAACACCGGAAGGTCCGGCCCTCGAATTGCACTACGTGAGCAAGGACGGAGAGGAGGGTTATCCGGGCACGCTCACGGTCACCGCAGTTTATAGGCTGACGCAGGACAATGCCTTGCAGTTGGAATACACCGCCACGACCGTCAAGGACACCGTCGTTAATCTCACGCACCACTCGTATTTCAATCTCGCCGGCAAGGGCGACATTTTGAGCCATCAGGTGATGATTCCGGCCGACAAATTCACACCGGTGGACAGCACGCTGATTCCGACCGGGGAATTGCGGCCAGTAGCGGGCGCGCCGTTTGATTTCCGGCAGCCGACCGCGATCGGCGCGCGGATCAATCAGGACGACGAACAGCTCAAGTTCGGCAATGGCTACGACCACAATTGGGTCATCAACAAAGCGCCGGGCAAGCTGGGGCTTATGGCGCGCGTTTACGATCCGCAGAGCGGGCGCGTGCTCGAAGTCCTGTCCACCGAACCGGGTTTGCAATTCTACACTGGCAATTTCCTCAACGGAACGATTACGGGCAAAGGCGGCTGGGTCTATCAATTCCGCAATGCCTTCTGCATGGAGCCGCAGCATTTTCCGGATTCGCCCAACCAGCCGAATTTTCCAACCGTCGTGCTCAAACCGGGGCAGGTTTACAAGAATACGATTATCTACCGATTCTCGGTGGGGTCTTGAACACCACGGAGCACCGCAGTTCCGTGACAGATCTTGAATACTGAAAGAGACCAGAAAGTTGAGTGATGAAAAAGTGTGCCGAGCCTCCAAGGGTCGGGCTCCGTCATTCCTTGGTCATTCGTCACGCGCTCGCGATTTATCGGAGTTCGTCATTCGGATTTTGGCCTCTTAATGGAACTAAAGATTTGAATAGCCCTCCGTAACCACTCCAACGCAACCAAATTCCATGAATACCCTCACCCCCCTCCTCGGTGCCGCGCAATTCGGCGGCGGCACCATGACCGGCCTCGATTGGCTGATGATCGTCCTCTACTTCAGCGTGCTGCTGTGCGTGGCCTGGTACGTGATCAAAATGAACAAGGACACGGCCGCCGATTATTTCCTCGCCGGACGCAACCTGGGTTGGTGGGTCATCGGGGCCTCCATCTTTGCCTCAAACATCGGCTCCGAGCACATCGTCGGCCTGGCCGGCTCGGGCGCCAAGGATGGTGTCGCCATGGCGCATTATGAATTGCACGCCTGGTGCCTGCTGGTGCTGGCCTGGGTATTCGTGCCATTTTATGCGCGCTCGCTCGTGTTCACGATGCCGGAATTCCTGGAACGGCGCTTCAGCACGCAGTCGCGCTACGTCTTGTCCATCGTCTCGCTCATCACGTTCGTCATCTCGAAAATAGCCGTCGGCATTTTTGCGGGCGGTTTGGTCTTCAGCACCCTGTTGCCCGACCTCAAAATCAACGCGGGCGGCACGGTCATCGACAGTTTTTGGATCGGCTCGGTGCTGGTGATCGGGCTGACGGGCCTTTACACCATGCTCGGCGGGATGCGGGCCGTCGCCTACAATGACGCGGTGCAGGTCGTCGTGCTGATTGGAGGTTCGGCTTTGCTGACGTTTTACGGCCTGAGAGAATTGGGCGGATGGAGCAAGCTGCGGGAAATCTGCGGTTCGGACATGTTCAACCTCTGGAAGCCGATGGTGCCGGCGGGTGTGGAAGCCACGTGGCGGCCCGTGATCGAAAAGAACGGCGCGGGCGAAGTCGTGAAGGCGGCCTGGTATTTCAACAATCGCTTTCCGTGGCTGGGCATGGCGATCTGCGCTCCGGTCATCGGCCTGTGGTATTGGTGCACGGATCAATACATCGTTCAGCGCGCGCTCGCCGCCCCCAACGAAACCATCGCCCGGCGCGGCAGCATTTTCGCAGCGTTCCTCAAACTTTTCCCGGTCTATCTGTTCATCATTCCGGGCCTGATCTGTTTCGCGCTGGCCAAAAGCAAGGTGAACCCGGGCCTGAATGCGGAGTTTTTTGGCCCGGCCGCACGAGCCAACCCCTATCAAGTGGCTTTTCCGCTGATGGTGCAGCACCTCTTGCCAGCAGGGCTGCGCGGCATCGTCGTCGCCGGGTTATTGTCCGCCCTCATGGGCTCGCTGGCCGGCGTGTTCAACGCCTGCTCGACGCTTTTCACGGTGGACTTGTACGAGAAATTCCGCCCCAAAGCCTCGCAACACGAGATCGTGCGCATGGGCCGCATCGCCACGGGCTTCATGGTGATCATTGCCATGTTGTGGATTCCAGTAGTGAAAGGCGCGACCGGGCTTTACGACTATCTTCAGGCCGTGCAAGGTTATTTGGCGCCGCCCATTTTCGTCGTGTTTTTCTTCGGCGTGTTTTGGAAACGGCTCAATGCCAAGGGCTGCCTTTACGCCATGGTGGTCGGTTTCCTGCTCGGTCTCTTCCGTATGTTGGTTGACACTCCGGTCACCATGAAACTCGCGGGCTTCGAAGGCGGCTACGCGCCGGGCTCGTTCCTGTGGATCATCAACAACATCAACTTCCAATACTTCAGCATCATCATCACACTCGTCTCCGGCGCGGTGATGATCGCCGTCAGTTACCTCACTCCCGCGCCCGATTACGAAAAAATTAAGGGCCTGACCTTTGCCACAGCGACCGGCGAAGACCGCGCGAAGACCTTCGCCAGTTGGGGCTGGCCGGAAGTGGCCGCTTCGGCCTTCGTGCTCGTTTGCATCATCGGAGCTTACATTTATTTCCGCGGGTAGCGCGCCGATCTTGACTGGACACCCTATCCCAAAAGCGCCGCCGGAATTTCGAATCTTTACACCGGCTGCCGTGGCCGTATATTGAGCGGCACTGACAGCCGATGTGGCGGAATTGGCAGACGCGCTAGACTCAAAATCTGGTACTCGTAAGAGTGTGTGGGTTCGACCCCCTCCATCGGCACCACCAGAAATTCCGAAGCGACAATTGTGATCGCTTCGCCTATTGGACGACAAACACGGGAGCCAGCAGATAAGGTCTCGGCCCGCTGGAGGAAGGCACGAACGCGCCCTGGTGACTACTGCGGAGCCTGCTGGGCCCCCGGATCAGGCGTTGGCTGCGGCGTCTGGCCGCCCAAATAAGGATGCTGAGGCATCCGCGGCAAATGGGCGCCCTGCTGCTGCAACATCTGGTTCTTCAGCCGGTTGGCTTCGTACAAAGTTACGGTGTCCTCCGGAGTCCGTTGGGCAGCCGCGGCAAGGGCATCGGCAGAATCAACGGCGTTGCCATTGGCTCCCGCGGGCTGAGCGTTGGCCTGGCCCAGCAATCCGCCAAGAGTGGCCGAGGCTTCGCTTGGCCCGCCGGACATCGCGACTCCTGCCCTCGAGCCGTAAGAAGAAATCCCGGCGCCGGATTGGGCGGACGGCTGAGGCGCTGAGGGAGTGACCGAGCCCGGCAAACGCAGGGTGCGCTGCGGCAGGGTCCGAATCGAGCCGAAGGGGCTGCCCGGAGGCGGCGGAACCGCTCCTGGGGCAGGTGCGCTGTTGGCTGGCGGAGAACTCGTCAGCTTCACACCGTCTTTGTCGAATGTCAGATTCGTGATCGTGCCGAAATCGTCGACCTTCACCATCCCCGCCTTTTCATCGAAGGCGAGCACTTCGATGTTGCCATCGCGCATGCCTTCGGCGAGCGTGTAACATAGCTTTCCAACAGAAAAAAACCAGTCGAAAGTGAAAGTTGCGGCAGGGAGGAGAAAGTTGGGAAGAACGGCACAGATTAGGGGCTCGGCCCAGAAACGACCTTCTTGACACTTTGATCCGCTTTGATTGAGCTTGATTGACCCTGCTGAGGGCCAGTTGGGCATGCTCTCTCTCATCCGGAGTTCGCCTCGGGAAAATTTCTATGGCGGTATTTGGCGGTATTAAGCGGTATCAGGCGGTATGAACCGAGACCCAATGTACTCAAACGCACAGCCCACTTCGGCCTTTCGGGTTTCGGATTTCGACCTTCCTTCGGGTTTCGGGATTCGGATTTCGGTTTTCAGCCCCGAACTACTTCGGGGCTGCCCCCCATTACCCCCCTACAGACCGTTAGGTCGTTAGGACCCCTGTAAACATTGGTCCGAATGCACTTTCAAACCGTTAACCCCCTTATTTTATCGTTAAAGACCGACCTTTTCAAAAAAAATATGCGAAATCCTTAGCAATTTCACTGTGTCAAGCAACAACAAACCGTTAGGAAACCGTTAGGAAGCGCACGGAACCGTTAGGAAGCGGAACGGAAATCCGCATCCATATGCCATCCATTGGACCTGCGGGGTGCCCCAAGTCCGTGGTTCAGCCTGCGCGCGGCCAACGCCAACTCGCCTGGCACCTAATTCGAAGTGCGGATAAAGGTCCTCATCTCCCCAAATCGGCATGGAGTTCCTTCTTGCTGCCAAAACGCTTGACGCCTTTGCCTTTCTTGCTCGCATTCGAAGGGATCTCGCGCCTGCACGGGAGCAATCACGCTCCTTTCTTCTTCTCTGCGAAAATTTGGGCGGCGCGGCAACGCCGCCCTACGATGAAGGTTGTATCAAAATGCGTCCGCTGTGACTAAGGTTCGTCGATAAAAGTTGCCGGGCACAACCCTCATTGTTATGGTTTTGCTCCTGATGAGCCGGCTCGGCGATACCACCATTGACGGTCTGGAATGCATGCATCCTTTGCGGTTTCCGGCAGCGGATGTAACAAGGCCCAGACGAGACGCGCCGATACCGCACTGTTCCTTGGATGGGCCTCAAGAGCAGCGGAAATGCCTGGGAACGCCGCATTTAGGCGGCAGGCGTCTCCCATCTGGGCTCAAAAACCCTGTAAACGCTGGCAAATCCACTTTTTTCAAAAAAAATCGTAAAAAACCTGTTGACAGATGAGCGCCGGCATGAGTAAATACATTGTAAATACATTGCATGTGCGCGTTATATACAGTTAAACCGGTATGGAGTTTGATTGGAATAACCCGCCGTTCGGTGTTAATGGCTCTTTGACGCGGCAGGAAATCGAAGAATCGTTCGAGGACCCGTTTGCAGTCCGGTTGCTGCCCGATTCGGCGCGGTTTACCGTGCAGGCCCGGTTTTTCAACCTCGGAATGACGGCAGGCGGTGTCGGGGTGTTCAGTGTCTATCGGACCAACGGCAAGCTCATTCGCGTGCTCGCGGTGCGGCCCCTCGAACCCGAAGAACGGTTCTTCTACCAGCGAAAGCTGGATCAGGCGCTGGCCCGCACGTAATCGTGCGAACAATTGGTGACGGTTTCGTTTGCGTTGGTCACGTTTCACGCATCAGCGCTTCGGTGAGTGTCTGGTAATCGGTGATCGGTGACAGTTGGTCGTCATGGGTAGTTGGTTGTTGAGTAGCCGATCACCGATTACCGAACACAATGACCGAACATGCGCAGCATAGCCCGATGGGAAGACGTGCCAATCTTCGACAGCGAAGAGGCCGAGGCGGTTTTTTGGGCCGAGAACAAGCCCGATTTGCGCCTCATGGAAGCGGCGGTCGCCGGGCCCAGTGAGGCCTCCGAGTCGGTGACGATTACGCTACGCATCGACCCGCGGATGCTGGCGCGGATCAAGCGGTTGGCCCGGTCGCGGTATTTGAATTATCAAAGCATGATCAAACAGTGGTTAAGCGAACGAATGGAACATGAATTGCGCGAACGCTGAACGATGTATGAGAGAAATCCGAATGACGAATGACGAAATCCGAAGGAAGCACGAAGCACGAAGCCTGAAGGGCCGCGCAGAATTCGGATTTCGGATTTCGGATTTCTCTCGGGTTTCGGCCTTCGGCCTTCGGATTTCCCGTCAGGGCTTTACTCTCATCGAGATGCTGGTGGTCATCGCCATCATCGGGATTCTTGCCTCGCTCATCTTCCCTGTCACCGCGGCGGTGGCCCGAGCCAGAATCCGCAGTTCCGCCAGGGCCCAATTGGCCCAAATTGAGACTGCCATCGCCGATTACAAGACCAAGCTGGGGTATTATCCGCCGGACAACCCGATTCTGTCCCTCGGCTCATCCAATTTTGCCGTCTGCCAGCTTTACTACGAGCTTGGTGGGACGATTAATACCAACGGCCCCACCGGCACTTACCAAACCATGAACGGCGCAGTTCAAATCAGCGCCGTCCCGAACAGTATCCATACGGCTTTCAATACGACCCGCTTCGACGGTTTCATGAATAGCTCGAAGGGCGCCACGAGCGATGACGCTCAAAGCCCCGTGAATTTTTTCAAGAACATCAAGTCAGGACAATCCCTGCTGGTGGCACCCTTCAGTGCGGCGAACCCCGTCGAGCTCCTCGGCGCCAACATCAAAGGGCCGCTGATGTACACCGACAGCTCAGGCAATGCAATCAACCCCTGGCGCTATAACTCCTCGAACCCGGTGAACAATCCTAACTCCTACGATTTGTGGATCGACGTGCTGATTGGTGGAAAGACCAACCGAATTTGCAATTGGACCAGCCAGCCTTTGATCGTTGCTCCTAATCCTATCGTCCCTGGAAGCTATTAAAACGCATCAACATATGACTTCGACATCCACCACGCGGCGGGCCAACGAAAGGAAGGTGCCGGTCTTCTGGCAAGACTTCGCCTGGCTGCCGGTGATTCGAAGCAGGAGGATGAAATCCGAAATCCGAATGTCGAAGCCCGAAGGAAATCCGAAATCCGAAGTCCGAAGTCCGATTCGGGATGCAGTCGCGAGAGCTTTCAGTGCTCGGCGTTCGGCTGAGGGGCTTCGCGTTTCGTCAAAAAATCGCACAACACGCTCCACGGTTCACGCTTCACGCTTTACGCTCCACGCTTTCTTTCCGTTTGCCACTTATCCACTCGATATTATGAAAACGACACCCCCGCGCTCGCGCCGGTTCCGGAGCGGATTCACCCTGATCGAACTGCTCGTCGTCATCGCCATCATTGCGATTCTGGCGGCCATGCTGTTGCCAGCCCTGGCTGCGGCAAAGAAGAAAGCGCAAGTAAAAATCGCCCGGACGCAAATTGGACTTATTGAAAACGCCATCAACTCCTACGTGGCCGATTACAGCCGTTACCCCGTTTCGTCCAGTACGGTGAACGCAGCGGCGGCGGCGAATTCTGGAGCAGAGGACTTTACCTTCGGTACCTGGAATCTTCCGGCGTTCAAAGGCCCGAACGGGACCCTCGCGCCTATCACGGCCAAGGACGCAGGGGGTATCAACCTCACAAACCAGGCCAATAACTCCGAGGTTATGGCCATTCTCCTCGACATGGAATACTTCAGCAACAATACCGCCATGCCGACGGCGAACCTGCACCACGTCAAGAACCCGCAACGGAAAAAGTATCTCAACGCGACAATGGTCGGCGATATTAATCAGGCAGGGATTGGCCCGGACCTGGTTTATCGGGATCCCTGGCTCCAGCCCTACATCATCACGGTGGACCTCAACGCGGATGACAAAGCCCGCGACTCCTTTTACCGCGGAATGGTTTCGCAGGATCAGGTCTCTACCACCGCCCCAAAGGCGGGTCTGAACGGGCTCAACCCGGCAACCGTAGGCGGGGCATTGGTGTATGAAGCAAATTCACCGGTGATGGTGTGGTCCGCCGGACCCGACAAGACGGTAGATCCCGGCAACGGATTAGCCAACCAAAGCGCCAATAGAGACAACATCGTAAGCTGGAAGCAATGAGGCGCGAATCCCGATCCCCAACGAATCGCAAGCAGGTGACGAATGATTAGTCCCGAAACAAATCCGAATTCCGCCGCCCGAAACCGGAGCGCGGAGCGCGGGTCTGTGACCCGCAGCAGCTTCGCCAGGCAGAGTTCGTTCCGAGCAGGCAGCGGTGCTCTTTCATCCCAGCGTGCTGCGGCTCACCCGCCTTCGCTTCGCTTCGTCGTGGCAAGCAGAGCCGCGCCCCGGCTTCCTTTGGATTTTGGACTTTGGACTTTGGACCGGGCCGCGCGCGCGTTCTCTCTTTTGGAACTCCTGGTCGTGCTGGCCATCATCGGCATCCTTGCCGCCGTGGCGCTGCCGAACATCAAGAACTTCACGCCCAACATCAGCGCGAGCGCCGGCCGGCAATTGCTGGCCGAAGTGAACCACGCGCGGCAATTGGCCATCAGCCAGCACACGACGGTGTACATGGTCTTCGTGCCGACGAATTTTTGGGCAGACCCCCTGGGCACCGGCTCGTCGGCGCTCTACAACGCCTTGCCGCCATCCGAATTGACCAAAGCCACCAACCTCTTCGACAAGCAGCTCATCGGCTACAATTTCGTCACGTTGCGCAGCCTCGGCGACCAGCCGGGCCACCCCATCCCGCGCTATCTGGGGCCGTGGAAAACGCTGCCGGATGGCGCGTTCATACCGTTGTTCAAATTCTACGCGCCGTTTTCCGCCGCCCCGCTCACGATTTTCTATACCAACACGAGCGGCGCGGCCATCGGGGCCATTACGAACGCGCCGTTCCGCACGACCAATAACATTCCCTTCCCGTCCGAGTACAACACCAATGGTCCTTACATCACGTTGCCATACATTGCCTTCAATTATCAGGGCCAGCTTGTGAATGGAAACGGGCAGTTAACCTACAGCAACAATTGCGAAACGATTCCGTTGACGGCGGGCCACGTCCTCTATGGCCGCAACGCGGCAACGAAAATTGCCACGATGGACACACCCAGCGTCAAAGAAAACCCCATCGGCAACACCAGCAACAGCTATAATGTCGTGAACATCGATTTCCTGACTGGCCGCGCCCGTCTCGAACACCAGGAGGTGCAATGAAGACGCGGCGCATGTGTTTAGCGCAAACGGCGGAGCGCGGCTCTGCTTGCCACGACGAAGCGAAGCGAAAGCGGGTGAGCCGCAGCACGTCCGCTGATTGGGAGGCGATCGAAGCAGTCCGTGGCGTCCAGAATTTCGGAGCTGCTGCGGGTCGCAGACCCGCGCTCCGTCGCGCCTGCGCCGCGTTCACGATGGTCGAGATTGCCATTTGCCTGGGCGTGATCGGCTTTGCGCTGGTGGCCATCATCGGCGTGCTGCCCACCGGGATGAACGTGCAGAAGGAGAACCGCGAGGAAACGATCATCAACCAGGACGAAACCGTCCTCATGAACGCCATTCGCAACGGGGCGCAGGGGCTGGATGACCTTACCAATTACGTCGTGTATATCACAAACACGGTGACGGAGGTCCATTACAACACTAGACCTCCCTATCCTTCGTACACGCTAGGCTACACCCCCGCATCCGCTTCACCGCCGTCGGCGATGCCGCTGACCAACGGCGCCATCATCATCGGCCTGCTCTCCACGCCAAAGATTGTTTACTTTACCCAGCGACCAGGCGGCCCTGTCACTGGCTACTTCAGCAATCACGTCGTGGCCGAATTCCGCGCCCTGAGCGGCTCTGCCAGCGACAAGCCGCCGCAAAACGATCCCTCCATGCTGGATCTGGCCATGACATACCGGTTGATTCCCGAGGTGGTGCCGTATTGCAATTACGATACGAATTGGGCCTATCTGCCGGTGCCAGGGGCGGTCAGGATTCTCGGCACCAACGAGTTTATTGTTCGTTCCAATTACCTGGCTTACGTGAAGAACCTCACGAACAACCTGCACGATGTGCGGCTGACTTTCCGGTGGCCGCAATATCCCAGCGGCAGCGTCGGGAACAATCGCCAGGTGTACCGCGCGCCCGCGACGGGGACGCTGGTCGCCTCGTTGATGCCGACAAATTCCCCGATTCCTCCGCAAACGCCTGAACCGTTCAACCGGCTCTATTTCTTCCAACCTTCGATTTACGCAAAAGCGCAATGAACTGCGAATCCCAAATGACGAATGACGAAATCCGAAACCGAGCCGGGGAGGGTTTCCTTCATCATTCCGCCGGGAGTCTGTCCGAAAAATGGGTGGCGCGGGCGACTCGCCCGCTCCGGTCGGCGACCCGCCGACCGGAAGTAAGCAGAGCAACTTTGCGAAAAGGGCCTGTCCATTGGCTCAGAGCGTTTCCTCCGTTCCGTCCGGCGAGTCGCCGGACGGAACAGGCGGGTCGCCTGTGCTACCCAGCAACGAATTTCGAAGCGCGCTCTCGCGCTTTTACGCTGGTCGAAATCCTCATCACGGTCGCCCTCCTGTCGTTCATCATTATCGGCTTGCTCATGATGTTTTCGCAAACCCAGCGCGCCTTCGTCTCCAGCATGACGCAAGTCGATGTGCTCGAAGGCGGGCGCGACGTGATCGATCTGGTGACCGCCGACCTGGCGAACATGACGCCTTCGGAGCAGCCCTATACGTTGAATTTTTACGCCGACACCAACGACTTGTGCCCGAATCCCCTGATTCAAGGCTTGCCGACAGTCTCTTCTGTCCCGCAGGTTCGGTACAATCTCATGCAAAAATTTTTCTTTCTCACCAAGAACAACCTGGTTTGGAGCGGGGTTGGCTATCAGGTCATACCGGATGATGCCAACGGCGTCGTGGGGACTTTGTATCGCTACGTGACCAATCTCAGCGTCTATGAGGCGCCGAGCCTTACGAGATATTTCACGAATGGCAACTATAACTTCGCAAATCAAAACGTCTTCGTATCCAGCAACAAGATTGCCGACGGCATCGTGCATTTCCGCGTGCGGGCCTTCGCCACCAACGGCTTTCCCTTTACCGCTGACCGATTCAATAATGCGTGGTTTCAATCGAGCGGCGTTACTTCATGGACCTCGAATGAGATGAACAATGCCTACGCCGCGCAGTGGGGCTCCGGCACGCCTTATGCCCCTTACTCGTCGGTACGAGAACCCTTGGGCTACCGATTCTCGAGCAACGCCATGCCGGCGGAACTCGAAATCGAAGTCGGGATCCTCGAGCCGCAAATCCTGAAGACTTACCAGGGCATGGCTGCGGGCGTGGCCGCGCCGCAACTCCAGTATCTTTCCAACCACACGGCCAACGTGCACCTGTTCCGGCAGCGCGTCCACTTGGCCAACGTCGATCCTTACGCGTACTGATGAAACGACCAATGACAAGGACGGAGAATTTTTTTGTAGCGCAGACTGCGGAGCGCGGGTCTGCGACCCGCAGCAGCCTCGTTGGTCTCAAAGCGCCTCGAGTTCGCCTCGGCGTCTCGATGTTTGATACTGCTGCGGCTCACAGAGCCGCGCTCCGAGGCTCGCTGCGTGGCGGCGCGGGCCGCTCCGAACGCGGCATCGCCCTGATCATCACGCTGATTCTGCTCTCGGTGATCACCTTCATGGCGGTCACGTTCCTCGTCGTGAGCCGGAGCGAACACGGCTCGGTAGCCACGACGACCGATCAGGCCGCCGCCCGATACGCCGTGGAAACCGCGCAGGCGGTGGCGACAGCGCGGGTGCTGGCGCCGATTCTCGCGCTGACCAACGAGTTCAATTACGGCCTGATGGTTTCGACGAATTGGCAGAACCCGAACGGCTTTGTCATCGGCGGCACAAGTTTGACCAACGTCAACTATTACTATAATACCCCCGGCGGCTTGGGCGGTCCGCTGCTCGGCAATGATTTGGCGCAAAATATCGCCAATTTGTTTTACGACCCGCGCGTCCCCGTTTACGTCACCAACCAACTCGCCCGTACTAACGAGTTTCGCTTTTATTACGATATCAATCGAAACGGACGCTACGACATGAACGGTTCGGCGCCAGTTATCAGCAGCGATCCGGCCAACCCCTATTACAACACCAACGGAGTTCCAATCACCGGCATTATTCCTGGCAACACGTTGAGCAATTTTATGGTCGGTGACCCGGAATGGATTGGTGTGCTGGAGCGGCCGGACTTTCCGCATTCCTCAAGCAACCGGTTCGTTTCGCGCTATGCCTACCTCGTCGCCCCGGCGGGTAATACGCTCGATGTCAATTACATGCACAATTACTCACCGGCCAGGGGTGGGCGGCAAAATATGCAGTCCGATTGTTTTCTGCGCAATGAGGGCGTCGGCACTTGGGAGGAGAACCTCGCAGCTTTCCTCGTGGACCTGAACTATAACTATTGGCCCACGAACACCTATCAATATCAATTCAGCACCAACGGCACTCTGTTTCCGAACAGCGGCATTGCTTTCGACGACGCGGTATCGATCCTGCGCTATCGATACAACTCCGCTTACAGGGTCGGCACTACTCCGTTGCCGTTCCCCGCTGTGTCGAATGTTTTGAGCGTCAATCAGATGTTCGGCGCGATCGGAATCACCGCCTTCAATTCCGATGGCATTGACGGTTATACTGCCGCCGCCGTACCGATGGTGGGCGTTTTTCCGCCTCCGGGGGATCCGGATCGCTTTGTCGACAGGGGCTTTCCTTGGGCCGGAGCGGACAACCCGACGCATTTCTTCAGCGTGCAGGAGTTGTTTGACAGAACGAAAACATATAATCCAAACAATACGACTCTCCCTTGCCTCGCGGATCGCCTGCTATGGGCTGGGACCAATGTTGACACTTACGACCGCACCACATTTTTCCGCTTGCTTTCGCAATTGGGCACTGATTCCGCGCCCGAACCGCTGACGCCCCAGGGCACGAAGAGGATGAACCTCAATTACGATAACCTGGACCCAACAATAAATCCATCCACAGGCACCGCCTCCGTCAGCGCGACAAATTTCGTTTCCTGGCAACCGACTAATTTTTTCTACAACGCGGCGAACCGGTTGCTGGCGAATGCGGGCTACACGTTTACGATTACGAATATCCAGATTTATCCAACCAACTTTTACACGCCGAGCGTCCATCAACTGCTTCAATTGGCGGCCAACATGTACGATGCCTCGACGAATCGCATCATTGGGAGCATTTCAAACGGCTACCCTACGGTATTTCGTCCATTCTTTCTGGTGGGGCCGACTACGCGGGGCGGGACCAACACGATTTTCATCAACGGTTACACAGAGCTCAACGATCCGGGTTCTATGGGGAAGATGATGACGGACTCCCAAGCCGGAACAATTATTGATTTGAATTATATTCAGAACGTGAGGGCGGTGCGGCCTAATAGCTTGATCGCCGGCATTCCGTTGATCGTTGGCGCGAAGAAGGGCTGGCCCAGCTTTAACGAATTCGGTTTGCAAAGTGCCATCCAAGTGACGCGCAACCTGGAATTCCACCGCGCCGTTGCGGGTGGCCCGGTGACGCAAACCAATCAGATGTATCAGTTGAGCATTTCCAACCAATTCGGGCTGGATGCCTGGAATTCCTACAGCAATATCTTTCCAAACACACTCCAGATTTATGCGTGGGCGGAGACGGTTACGAGGCTCACGAACGAAATCGGCAGCGACGTACTGGGCATTCCAAATTACGTAGCCCCCATCGGCTCTTGGATGCTCTATAATACCAATTACACGATCTTGCCTTCCACATGGAGAGGATTTGGGCGATACAACGACGGACGAGCGCAGTTCTCCTTCCAGGCGCCTGTCACCAATTATGTTTATATGCCGGTGACGAACATGACCTATCGGCAGTCGTCGCAGTCCTTCGTGCCGCTGCAAGGGTCCTATGAAAGACCATCGGGCTTTCATGTCCCGCGATGGTGGCTGAGCGTGAATACAAGAGTTCGGCTCCTTCTCTTTGACAGGGTCGCCAATCGCATCATCGATTACGTGAATTTGGCTACGGTTCAACCTCCCTACGACATTACGACCAGCTTGACGGCGGGCGGTACGAGCAACAACGTGACCCAAGCCGGATCCATGTGGATCACGAACCACGTCGTGGCGGGGAGTGACGCCACGCCAACGGCGGGTATTTTGAACCAAATCAACGTGGGTCTCGGAAATCCGCAAAACACTTGGACCGCGCGATCCCCGCAGAACCTGCTGGCTTGCGATGGGTTCCGGGCGCAGTTCCCGCCCCTGGTAATGTATCCCGTCCCTGGTTACGGCACGCCTGCGATTGCGCAAAGCAACACCTTTACGTGTCCTTTCCCGGCCAGTCGCACCTTGTACGTCACGACCACCTGGCAGGTCAATGATCCATTGGTGCACTACACCATTAGTGACTTGACGGACCCAACTTCGGTCACAAACAATCTGCCGCGCGCTTCTCAGAGGATCATGGACCTGCCGAATCCCACCGTGTCCCTCCCTCAATTTGGCCGGCAGGTAAGCGACCGCTATCGGCCCTGGACAAACTCCGTGTCAAAACTGAATCTGCACACCTTCGATTTGACGCTGAAGGATCCCGGAGTAACCCGTTCGGATGATTGGGCCTTTCCCACGAACAAATACCCGACCCCCGGCTGGCTGGGTCGCGTCCATCGCGGGACCCCATGGCAGACGGTTTATTTGAAATCCTCGGTCCCCGATCCCGCTGCGTGGGCGAATTGGACGGGAAACACGATGCTGGTAACGAATTTCGGCCAGATTTCCACGAGCCTGCTTCAACTCTTCACCAACGGGCTGCCTGTATCGCCGTTTGCCATCGGCAGCGACGCCTTTTTCTCGCGGCCGACGAATGATTTCCGGCTCGAGGATCTGTTCACGACGGCTCTCGACGACAATGCCACGCGGGGCCAGTTGTCGGTCAACCAGACCAATCTCGCCGCCTGGTCGGCCGTGCTGAGTGGCGTCATCGTCTTGCCCGATCTGACGAATCCCCCCGTGGTCATCCAACCCATTGGCGCATACAGTCTCAATGCTGGCGCAACCAATCCGCCGCTTTTCCAAATCGTGAACGCGATAAACAGAGCGCGGACCACGCCGATCATTTTCACGAATATCCAGGTTAATCCGGCTAATGGGCAAGTCAGCGTTACTCTAATCACCAACCAGCCGCCTGTGAACGGGGTCTTTGCTCGTTTGGGCGATATTTTACTGGTGCCCCAATTGACGGTGGCTTCGCCTTATTTGAGTACCAATACGGGTGCGATAAACGATGCCGTGTATGAGCGCATTCCCCAGCAGATCATGGGTCTGCTCAAGTGCGACCACACGCCACGTTTCGTGATTTACTGCTACGGCCAGGCCTTGAAACCGGCCAATCATTCCATCGTGACTCGCGCGCCATTCGCCGGCCTGTGTACGAATTACCAGGTCACGGCCGAGACGGCCACGCGCGCGGTCGTCCGCGTCGATGGCGCGCCGGCCAATCCGCACGTGGTGCTGGAGAATTTCAACGTCCTGCCGCCCGATTGAGGCGGCGTTTATGAAGGAAACCCTCCGAGCGCGTCCAAATACAAGACCCCGGGCAGCACAGGCGGCCCAGCCCGCTCAGCGGGCAGCTCTTGTGTTGTTCCAACTCCTGTGCCGTCTCCCGACGCGTCGGGACCGGACGGCACGGAGGCAACGATTCGAGCCAATAGAGACGGGCCTTTCGCAAAGTTGCTCTCCTTACTTCCGGTCGGCAAGTTGCCGACCGGGGCGGGCGAGTCGCCCGCGCCACCCATTGTCCGGACACGGTGTCGAAATAATCGGGAGGGTAAGATTCTATTTCGAGCAGTATATTTTTCATCGCTATTTACGCCGGTTCGTGCTTTAATAGATTGAGCTAATTTACCAACTATGCGCTGGCGACCTATGAAGTGGCTTTTGCTGGGCGTGTGCCTTTTGGCGGCTGCCATATTATTCTGGCAGTTCGGGAACCACAGGGCGGCAAGCAACACTGCAAGCAGCGCCCCTCCCTCCAACAATCCATCCCAACCCCAAAAGACGGGAGCTTCCACTTTGGCCGGCCAATCGCCGAGCGTGCCCTTTCAACTGCTCAGCCAACCCGGTGCGGTTCGCGCCAAACAGGCCGGCGTGGCCGCGCAAAAACGCGCCGACCGCCTCAAGTATCGGTTGAGCAATAGCAGCCAGACCGCAGGCCAACTGGCTCGCAACGGGAAGGCGATTTTGCTCGAAAACGCTTTGATCGATACCGCCAAGCCTTTTTCCCTTTCCATACCGACCAGCCTTGGCGCCCAAGGTGATCCGGGCACTTACATCGTGCAAGCGGGCGGTCCGCTGGATGCGGCATTCCGCGCGCGGTTGAAAGAGGTCGGTGCCACCATCGTTGCCTATATTCCCAATAACGCCTATTTGGTCCGCGCCAGCCAGGCCATCGCGGACGAACTGGCCACCGACCCGGGAACGACGGTTTTGGCCTACCAGCCTTATTACAAACTGAAACCGTCGCTGTTGGCTCTCACAATGGAGGACAAACCCTTGCCGGACAACAGCGTTCTGAACGTTTTGCTCTTTCAGGATGCTCGAGACGCAACGGTGGCCGCCCTACAACAAATGGGCGCTCAAGTCCTGAGTGAAGAGCCCTCACCTTTCGGTCCCATTCTCAAAGTGCGCCCGGGCAATCCCAATGCGATACCCCAATCATTGAGCACGCCTCCGCCTTCGCTCAACGAAGTCATCTCAGCCCTGGCCCGGCTGCCCGGCGTGCAGGAAATGGAGATGGCCCGCACGCGCGTGCCGGCCAACGACCTCAGCCGCGCGACGGTGGGAGTCGCCGCCAGTCCTCAGGCAACCACCAACTATTTGGGCCTCATCGGAAGCAACGTGTTCGTGAACATCAACGACACTGGCGTGGATACGAACCATCCGGATCTCCAGGGCCGTGTGATGTTCGATGTGCCCATCAGCGGCGTGGATTCGAACGGGCACGGGACGCACGTGGCGGGCACCATTGCTGGCAGCGGCCTTGAGTCCCTAAGCGTGAAGACCAATGCTGAAGGGTCTCCGATTCCGGCCACCAATTTCCAATTCCGCGGCATGGCACCTGCGGCGCAGCTATTCTCGATGCTTGCCGATCCTCTTTTCGGCCCAAACATCTCCGACACTTACTTGCAGCAGACTGCGGCGCAGACCAATGCGCTGCTGGGGGGCGGTCCGTTCATATCCAACAACAGTTGGAATTACGGCGGAGACAACGAATACGATTTGGCCGCGGCGAGTTACGATGCGGCGGTGCGGGACGCGCTGCCGCAAATGACCGGTTCCCAGCCCATTCTGTACGTGTTCGCCGCGGGCAATGCCGATTACGCGATCGACATTTGGGACGACGGTTCGGCGGACGACGGCCAAAGCGGCTCTCCGGACACCATTATTTCGCCGGCAACGGCCAAGAACGTCATCACGGTGGGAGCGATCGAACAGCCTCGCAATATCACGAACAATGTGGTGATTTGCACCACGGTGTTGGCCACCAATGGTGTGACCAACGCTTCGACGACGTGCGTGACCAACCAGGAGTGGCTGCCGTCCACGGATTCGAGCGACCAGGTGGCGGGCTTCTCAGGCATGGGTAACGTGGGCGTGGGCATCGAGGGCGATGCCGGCCGCTATAAGCCTGATGTCGTTGCCCCGGGCACCATGGTAATCTCGACGCGATCGACGCAATGGAACCAGGCCAACTACTACAATCCGACCAGTTACATTTTCCAGTCGTTCATTGGCCTGGTAGTCAATAGCAACTCGTTTGCGGACAATACGGTTTTTGTGCCGGACAATGCGGTATCTTTGACGGTCGAAGCCTTCTCCTCCCTGCCGCTGAAAATTTATGTCAATCAAGCTGCCGCCCCGACGAACGCGACGAGTGGGTTTGTGGCCTCCGGCACGAACATTGTCATGTTGCCGCCCGCGGCCCCTTTGAATCCGACCGGCGTGGATTGGTGGTGGGGCGTCGCCGATCCCACAAATACTCCTTTGACCTTCGATTTATTTACGACCATCGCCGTGACGAACCAATATGGCGACTTCCTGGAGGTTTTGAGCAACCTGAACAACACGATTGGACCATTCTACCGGTATGAGTCAGGCACGAGCATGGCTGCGGCGGACGTATCAGGAACGCTGGCCCTGATGGAGGAGTTTTTCGAGCAGCGATTGCACCTCACCAATAGCCCGGCGCTGATGAAGGCGCTGCTCATCAATGGCGCCCGGCCACTGGACCTCTACGATTTCAACGCCCGCACGCCGATCAATTATCAGGGGTGGGGCCTGATCAATTTGCCCAACAGCCTCGGGACTTTGACCAACCTTACCGCGTCGCCCGCGACTCCGGCCTCGATGTTTATTTTCGATCAGAACCCAACGAACGCGCTGGCAACCGGCCAAAGCCGCACTCGCTTTATCAAGATGTCCGACGTCGCGGCGCAGGGGCAGCCATTGCGGGTGACGCTGGTCTGGACCGACCCGCCCGGCAACCCGGTCGCCAGTCTCAAACTGGTCAACAATCTGGATTTGGTGGTGACCAATATGGACACCGGCGACGTGTTCTTTGGCAATGACATTACGGCGGGCAACGACTTCAACCTGCCGTGGGATACCAATAATCCTCCGAACCTCGACGTCGTGAACAATGTTCAAAACGTCTATATCGGCCCAACGCTTGGGAGCAATTATTCGGTCACGGTGCTGGGCAATCGTGTGAACGTCAATGCAGTGACGATGCAGACCAACGACGTCGTGCAAGACTACGCGCTGGTCATTTCCGCAGGTGAAGGGCAAGTGCCGGATTCGTTCACATTGACGGATACGCCGGTCTCGCCAGTGGTCACCACGCCGCTGGTCTCGACCATCGTCAGCAACAGTTTTGCGGGCGACAACCATGACGTCGGGGGCATCCTGTCGAATGAACGCGTCGGCGGAAATACTCCTCTGTGGGGCACCAATACGATTCCGCTGACGCCCGGGTCCACCAATGCCCAGATCACCATCGGCATGACCAACCAATGGCATTTTTATGCCGTGACAAACAGCGGCGGGTCTGATTTCACGAACGCCGCATTCCTGACGTTCCTGGCGAGGGACCTCTCGATTCCCCGCACGGGAGTCTATCAGGAGGGCAACCCAGCCAATGCGACGCGGGTCGAGCCCGATATCGATCTCTACGTCACGACGGATCCGAGCCTGACGAATTTGAATCCTACGGCCGTCGCCAACGCGACCAAATCCCTGAGCCGGGGAAGCGAAGAAATCATCGTTTTCTCGAATGCCGTCCCCGGAACGGTCTATTACGCCGGTGTGAAATCGGAAGACCAGGAAGCGGCCCAATACAGTTTTCTGGCTGACTTCAGCAATATTCCTTTCGGCTCATCGGATCAGCAGGGTAACCAGTACCTTCGGGGCTTTCCGGCGCCCGCGCCGATTCCGAGCGGAACTCCGCAAGACCCGGGCATAGCCACGGTAATTGCCCCCGGTGTCCAACCTATCACCGTCCATCGGGTGGTTGTCACCAATAACATCACCGCGAGCCTGATGGGCGGTTTGCTGGGCGCATTGAGTCTTAACGGCAATATCTCGGTCGTGCTCAATAACCATGCCCCCAGTTTTGGCGTTACCAATCAGACTTTTATTTATGACGATAGCGGCGAGAACAATATCACCGGGTCGCGCCATACGGACGGTCCCGGCACCCTGACTCGCTTCGGCGGACGCGATGGCGCCGGCGAATGGATGCTCACCGAGTCGGACAATGATCCCACCCATAGCGGCACCAACAATTATCTCTATATTTTCCTCGAGAAGCAGCAACCGCTGACCAGCGGCCTCACGCTCACTCTGGGGCCGGGTGGCTGCGACACCGAATACCTCGACGTGCCGCAGGCGGCGACGAATTTGATCATTGCGGCCAATATTCTCTCCGGAACGGGACCCGTGTCCGTGCAGGTCTGTCCGCTCAATGGCGGCGGTTGCCAGGATATTCAAATCAGCGGGCCGGGGACGAACAGCATCGTCATCAACAAGTCGAGCAATCCGCCCCTCAATCCCGGCACTTACGGCGTGACGCTCTGCAATCTCGGCACCGGCCCGGTGACGGTTTTCCTCATCGCTTACATCAACCTGGACCTGAACCCGATCATCCCCACCGTCTTCACGGCGACCGGGCCGACGCCGTTGCTGGACGACGCGGTTTCGTATTCGAGCATCAATGTCAACTCGAACCAGAACATCGTCTCCACGGAAGTCGGCGTGCGCATCGATCATCCGCGCGTTTCGGACCTGGTGCTGACGCTGATCAGCCCGAGCGGCACCCGCGTGTTGCTGTGCGAGAATCGCGGCGGCGACACGCCCAGCGGCATGGGCACCGACATCCTTACGACCAACGCCATACCGGTCAATGCCAGCGGAGGTCAGGCGCCGCAGACTAACACCTTCAATACCGGCATGGCCTCCGGAACGATTCAAATCAGTTACGACATGTACCAGCTTCCGGACTCGATGAACGTCTATTACGGCCTGCCGTTGACGAACAATCTCATTTGGGCGACGCCGGGCCTGGTCAGCGGCGCGGCCACGACCAACCTGAGTTATCCGCCGGCCGGCTACACGGGGCCGCCCACGACGGTGATCACGATCGTCATGAATCAATTCGGCAATCCCGACCCGAGCACGCAATGGACCTACACCATCACATCGACCGAGGCGCAATTTAATTACTTGACCTTCACCGAAAACACGAACATCACGACCATCCCAATCAAGTTCGCCGTGCCGCCTTTCACCAATAGCGTCGCGAACACCGTCAACGGCGTGAGCATCTTTAGTGATGGCTTCGATACCGGCGCGCCCGGCTACTACAACTCGATCGGCAGTTCGTTCTCCGGCGGGTGGGTGCTCCAGGGTGGCGACGTCTCCGTACTCACGAACGGATACCAGGGCGGTTTGGTCTGCGATTCGGGCAGCCAGTGTCTCCAATTGGACGGCACCAACTACGCAACGATTTCGACGAACGTCACGCTCGTTCCGGGGAACAACTATCTGCTGAGCTTCGCTTATGCATCCGACCCGGACAACGCGGGCACGGCTCCCCAGGCGGTGGTCTACGTCGACGGTATTAACCAGTGGCTGGTGACCGGCAGCCCAAGCAACACCTGGGCGAACGTAGGATGGCAGACGGTGTCGTTCCAGTTTACCGCTTCTGCTACGAATCAGGAATTGAGCCTGCAAGCCCTGACTCAAGGTCCCGGCATGTTGTTCGATACGTTCAATATCCAATTACAAACAGTGCAGACCGGGCTGTTTTATCTGCCCGAGGAATCGCTCGACAAACTCGCCGGCGAAAACGCTCTCGGCAACTGGCAATTGGAGGTCATGGACAATCGGGCCGGCCCATCCGGCGGCACCAATACAGCGACATTGCTGAGCTGGGAATTGTCGTTCATTTTCGATACGCCGCTACCCGAGCCGATTCCCGTCAATCCCATAACCGATTACACCAACAGTGTGCCGCCGGGTCAGATCGATTACTTCATCGTGTATGTGCCGCCCTGGGCGCTCGACGCCACGAATTGGCTCGTTTCGGCGACCGGACCAGTGAATTTGCTGTTCAACCAAAATATCGAGCCCACCGGAAGTAATGTCGCAGGCGGAGACTTCACTCTCCTGGCGAATATGACCACAGGCGTCGCTACCCTGATAACCAACAACCTCATCACAACGGTCCCGCCCTTGGTGCCCGGCGCGTCGTATTATCTCGGCGTCCAGAACACCAGCGCGACGAATATCAATTTCGTCCTTCAAGTGGACTTCAACATCACGGCCCTGACGAACGCCATACCCGTGACCAGCACACTGCAAGTCGGGCCGTTGCAGCGTTATTTCTCCTTCAATGTCGATACCAATGCCACTGCGGTTACGTTCCAACTGCTGAATTTGAGCGGCGATGTTGATTTGGTCGCGAGCAAAGTGCCCTTCCCGGATCTGGAAAACTACGCGTATGCCAGCACCAACCCTGGGACCAACAACGAAGAAATCATCGTCTTCACCAACTCCCTGCCGGTTCCTCTGACGCCGGGCGAATGGTATTTGGGCGTGTTCAACCAGGATACGCAAAACGTTACGTACACAATCCTGGCCACCGAATACACCAATGCCTTCCCGAACATCATCACGCTGCAAAACGGCATTCCTTATGCCAACAGCAACTCCGACGTCGCCCCTGCCACCGATTATTATCTATTCGTCGTGACGCCGGATGCGGTGCGGGCGCAGTTCGAAATCGATAATCCGAGCGCTCAGGTGGACTTGTTGGTGCATGAAGGCCTGCCGTTGCCGACCTTTGGGAACTCCGACTATACCAGCGCCAATACCGGCACCAATGGCCAGTTGCTCGTCGTCTTCAACAATTCGGGCCCCGTGCCGCTGGGGCCGGGGAATTGGTACTTGTCCGCCGTGGATGTCGCCGGCGTCCCCGTGACCTATACGATCAAGGCGACCGAATGGCCATTCTATGGGACGAATATCGTCATCACCAACGAATACCTCCAAAGCAACAGCTTTTGCATCACCTGGACGTCGGTCGCCGGCTTCGACTATTTCGTGGAGGGGAATACGTCGATCAACACGACGAACTGGGTCGTCGATTCGCCCACCATCCAGGCCACCGGCCCGTTGACGACTTATTGCATACCGTTGCCGTCGCCATTCTCGTTTTTCCGAGTCGTCGAAGGATTGGGCGCCGCGCCTGCGACGCTGTCGCCGATCAACATTACGAGCATTACCCGCGCGACGAATGGCATCGTCCTGCGCTGGACCGCCCCGACCAACAGCCAGTTCGAGGTCCAGTGGACGGCGTCGATTCGACCGCCGTCGTGGAACACCTTCAACGGCATCGTTACCTCCACCAACACGTCCTACTCGTACACCGACGACGGCACGCAATCAGGCGGTCTGGGCGGCCTGAAGTATTATCGGCTGCTCCAGTTGCCGTAGGCGAAGGACGCGCAGTTCGCCAGGGGGCGCAAGTCAGATTTTGGAGGCTGCCCCAGGCTCAAAGACTGGCCGGCGGCGACGGGATCAAAGGGGAGCCCCGCCCAGAGGCAATATTTGCCGGGTGCGCGGGAAATGTAACCGGTCAAACGCCCAATTCTCGAAATGTAACCGGTCAAAAACTCATAAAACCCCTGTATTTATTGGGTTGTAACCGCTTTCTGTACATGAAATAAAAATGTAACCGGTCGGAACAGCAAAA
>Ga0073928_10003113_pt1 | contig 26731 bp, 33 predicted proteins | sample PaiPotPPA55metaG_FD_76969 | JGI IMG/M metagenome (GOLD analysis project Ga0073928, IMG submission 76969) | Iron sulfur acid spring bacterial and archeal communities from Banff, Canada, to study Microbial Dark Matter (Phase II) - Paint Pots PPA... ...
GCGCCGGATCGGCTCCGGCATAGGCTTATGCTCTGAAATCGACATGTGTCGGAGCCCTCATTTGCTCCGACAATCACCTTTCCAGCGGCACACCGAAAGGTGCTCCGGGAACGCCGCTTACGCTCAATCTAGCCCGGGCGCGTTTCTATCACGGGCTGCTCGGCCATCATCTTCAAAAGAGCGGCCCCTCTGATCAGCGGAGGGGCCGGAGGTAGGGGAAAACACGGTCATTCAAAACAGAACCGCCCTCGGTGAGAGGGCGGTCCATTCGCGGCAGAGGGCTTAGGCGGCTATTGCCGTCCAACGTTGTTGAGAGTCTGACCTGACCCAGCCCACGTGCCTGTGGACATGCACTGGCTCAGCCGTTCCTGGCAGTGGTGATTGCACATGCCATGCTGTCGATGCTCACCACCGCTACAGCCGGCTTCGCACTTGGCGCTCAGCGCACTGCACGTCCAACCACCTCCACCGCCGCTTTGGGCTCGTGGTTGGGCATAATTTCCGGGTTGCTGCGCATAAGTTCCGGGTTGCTGGGGATAAGCTGAAGGCTGCTGCGCATAAGCTCCGGCAGCCAAGCTCATCATGAATGCAGAAACTAGCAGAACACGCAACGCATCCTCCCTTTTTTTAAATTGACGTTTCACGGTTTGAACAACACGACCGCAGCAATGGTTGCGGACGAAGCCGCCTCATCCTTCCAGCTGAGCAAACACGTGGGGCGATCGATTCACTAACCAGCGGGCAAACCGAGGACTGGCGCTACCTGCGGCACGCAACGTCCAAAAGCCGGGGGCGGCCGTTACAGCCGCCCCTCACCGCGTTCAGCGGCTCTGTCAGTATTTCTTACACTGAGCGGCGGCGTCTACGGATCAGACCGAAGCCCGCAAGAGCAGTTCCAAAAATGGCGAGTGAAGCAGGCTCTGGTACTGCCTTAGAGGAAAAGAAGTCGCCTTCCGCGAAATCTACGGTACTTGAAATGGTTAAGCTTGTTACTCCTGTTCCAGCCCAACCAAAAAACTGGGCGCCAGCATCTCCCGATACCGACTGCGTGAGGGTCTGCCCAGTATCCAGACCAAGCGTGATGTTGAAAGTGCCGAAAGGATCGGGCTCGATGTACATCCCAAACCCGGAAACCGGCGAAATGGTCCAGTTTTCACTGTGGTAGGAGCCAGTCCCATACGATTCAAGGACCTGTCCCGTATACCCACAGCACCACGTAGCCCAACCAGCTCCGATGCTGGCCGTCTGAAGCGTCTGCGCGAAACCAAGAGAGGTCCCATCGGCTAATGTGGCCGAGTTTACCAAGGTGCCGTTAGGCACTCCTAGGTTCGTTGTTTCAGTAAAAGAACCTACGGCCGCCTGCCACGCTGAAAGGCTGGACTCCATTGTGACGGCTTTCGCTGGATGAGCGTAGCTTAGTAACGCCAGCCCAGCCGCTATCGAAAGAGTTGCGGTAGTCAGTCGCGATGCAAATCTCATTCTTAATCTCCCTCTCTTTCATTTCTGGCTCAACTCTCTCGCAACAACCGTGCCAAGGAAAAATTGCCGATTTTTCAAATAAATAGGTCTCGACATGAACTGATTTGTAAAAATCATCGACAACGACTACGCCTATCTTTGGCGGCAAGGCCGGATCATTAAAGCGGCCCCTAGAAGTCCGAACAGGGTCTACGACATGGTTAATAAATGGTTAATAACTAGTAGTATGACCGTGACCGATGACTGGGAATATCGATCAGGTTGGAGCTGAATTACGTCGCAACGGCGCTGGTCGACGGAAGAAAAAGGCGCGGAGAACCCCGCCCTTCGCCGGGGATCAAGCCGCAGCTCGCGCAGCTGGTCAAAGAGGCGCCCGCCGGCGACGACTGGCTGCACGAGCTCAAATTCGATGGCTACCGCATGCATGCGCGGCTCGACCGCGGCCGCGTGCAGCTGCTGACGCGCAACGGGCTCGACTGGACCCGCAAATACCCGACGGTCGCCGATGCGCTGCAAAAGCTGGCGCCGTCGCAAGCCTATCTCGACGGCGAATTGTGCGGGCTGCGGCCGGACGGCACCCCCTCGTTCGAGATCGTGCAGAACGCATCGCAGCCGGGCAACGCCGCGGCGCTCGTCTTTTTCCTGTTCGATCTGCTGTATCTCGACGGCATGGATCTGATGCAGGTCCCGCTTATCGAGCGCAAGGCGCAGCTCGCCGATCTACTGACCGGCGCCCCGTCACCGCTGCAATACAGCGACCATGAACAGGGCCGCGGCCCGGCGTTTTACCGGCTGGCGTGCGAGCGCGGCTTGGAGGGCATCGTATCGAAACGCGCCGACGCGCCCTATGTGCCGGGCGACCGCGGGTTGTGGCGAAAGACCAAATGCCTCGGGCAGGACGAGTTTATCGTCGTCGGTTGGAGCGAGCCGGAAGGCAACCGACCGTATCTCGGTTCGCTGCTGCTCGGCTACTATGACGATCGCGGCCGGCTCCACTATGCCGGCCGCGCCGGCGCTGGCATCAGCGATGCCGAGCTGGAACACCTCTGGCGTCGGCTGCAGCCGCTCGCGATCGACAAGATGCCATTGGCCGAGCTACCGCCGAAAACCAGTCATTTCGGATCGCCGCTGCGGCTGTCCCGCGTGCATTGGGTGCGGCCAGAGCTCGTCGTCGCGGTGAAGTACCTGACCTGGACCGAGCAAGGGCTTTTGCGCCAGGTGATCTATCAGGGTATCCGCGAGGACAAACCGGCGCGCGAGGTGCGGCGCCCATCAGTCGGCTGGGAGTAACGTTGATCGCGGCATCGCCCGCGATCAGCGACGCGCCGTGGCCGGCTTCGGCTGAAATTTCGGTAGTGTCCTAATTTGCCCTTAGGTCTGCGGTGAGCCGCTTTTCTCCAGTGCAGCATGCGACAAGATCGTTGCCAGAAATTTGGGCTCCGCGACCATCGGATATTGCGACGTTGATGTAGTAGCCCTCAGAAAGCAACGCGCATGCATGCGCCAGCGCTTGCTCCAAGGTGAAGCCTCCCGGCTGTGTTCCGGTATCGACGCCAGCCGGGACAGTTCCGTGCGTCACGATGTAGGCCATCATTGCCTCCTAGCTCGACCTGCGCTCGACCAACTCGTCGAGCGACCACAGAACACTAGCGAAATTTCCACCAGCGCCGCCACCCGCGCGCCCGTGGCTGGGCTTGTTCCGATTTGCATGGGGCTCCAGACCCTCCGCGTCGACATGCACCTATGCGCGCCGCGGCGGCTTGTGGGAGGAAGCGTTGGGGGAGCATGATGGCCGCGGGTGTGGAAACCCGGACCTGAGCAGGCGAGGCTGCCCGTTGCCCGAGGCAACCGCCTGAACCGCGCGCCGCATCAAAGAGCGGCCCGCAAGACGACGGCTTGGCGGCCGTCCGTCAACCGGCAAGCTATGCCGGGAGGCGGGCGCCATACAAGACCTTCGGGGAAAACGACCCGACCTGTCTCAGGCAGGTTTCCAACCTCCCGGCGCCACGGCCGCACCGTGGCAACGGCTGTGGAAGGCCGAAACCTGAGAGCAAATCCCCATGTCGACACTTAGCGAAACCGAAGATCGTGACCCGTTTGCCGCCGGCGGCTGGAGCGGGAAAACCGCAACCGACCCCGCGCCGAATTGCGCGGGCGAGTGCGCCGAGACCGGCGTAGGCATGGCCGCGCAGCCGGAGGTCATCATCCCGGCTGTAGATCCCCCCAACAGGAGTGAGACCATGCCAGACGGAAACAATATTGCCACCCGCCCGCACAAGCTGACTGCCGAAAATCCGGTGCTGGCGAAGGCCGAACCGCGATCCGACCAGCGCATCATCGAGCTGTTTCGCGAGTGGCAGGAGGCCTGGACCGCCGCCGGTATCAATATAGGTCCCGACGGGATCGATGACGGCAACGCCAACCCCGAAGCCATGGAACACGTCAGCGAGATCGAGCACGCTATCCAGGAGATCCCCGCGGCCGGTCCGGTCGGAATGGCAATCAAGGCGTACATGCTGGCCTTCGTGCTCCGAGGGGCCTGCGCAGGTTCCGGAGCCTTCGGGATCGGCGGCTTTTCTGACAGCGAATACAGCCCCAGCGGTTGGCTATGTGACGAGGAGGGTTGGCTTAAGACCCTGCTCGAGGACGCAATGCGGTTTTGCCCGGAGCTGGCGCCGTTCACCGCCTCGGTCGTCGGCGCGCCGTCAACGCTGCCCGTGGCGGCCGAAGTCGCGGCAGGGATCGACGCGCCGATCGCTCCACGCGCCGAGCCCCGCCCCGATGTGGAACGGCGGCTCTATCCGCCGCTGCCGGGCGGCCAAAGGTTGCAACGTCTGTTCGACGATTGGGTGATCGAGACAACCGGTTCGCCGCCAGACCAGCTCTCGGACGACGAGCACCATCGCGCATGTGCTCGCTTCGCCGCCGGCGCGCACGTCGGGCTCGACACCCGGCCCCATGCGCCAGAACAGCAACAACAGCCGGTACAGGGCGAGCAGGACGACGAGGAAGAGGATGACGATCCGGAGCTGGTGCAGCGACGGCAGCTTCCGCTTAGCGAGGTCGCGATCGCCGCCGGCGCGGACACAGAGATCGGGCAACTCTTTCAGCAGTGGATCGAAGCCGAACAACGCTATAACCGGCTGCGGTCGGACACGCCCGAATCCGAGGCGGCGCAAGACGAGGCGTGCGATTTGATCCATGAATTCGCGATGACGCCCGCCAAAGGATGGCTGGGCGTAGGGCTCAAGGCGTACGCGCTGGTGCAGCTCGAGATCGGCGGCGGGCCAGTGACGGTCGACCCCTTGTTCTACCCGCCGGGGTCGTGGTCAGAAGCGGCAATGTGCTCGGGGCTTGACGGCGCGTTGCAGAAAGGCCTCGCGCTCGACCTCCGCCGCCTGGTGCCCGGGTTGTCACCGCTGATCGCGCCGGAGGCGGCTGCCTGCTGACCCACCGGCTCCGGAGGAAAAGGAAGCCCCGCTGGCGCCGGCGGGGCTTTTTCTTTGAAGGGCAATCGAGGGTTTTAATTTCAGCGGCGTCCAATCAGGGGGAGGGCGCTCGCGATGCTCAAATCGTTATTCCCGATCGTCATCTGCTCGTCGTCGATTGGAGCGATCGATTCTCCGGAGCGGCTCGCGAAAAAGCGACGCAGGATGGCCGTAACTACTTGGAAATCAGCATATTTGCGTCATCCAGCCCCATTTTGGGCTAACCCTTTAGCCGCGCTCGCGCCGCGTCGTGAATGCATGGGCATGACAGATCAGATCATCCGCCTGGGGCCAAATTTGGATCACCCCGAGGGCGTCGATACGGCGACCGCTATTGCGTTTCAGTGCCCCGCGCTCGGGCAGTTGTTGACCCGAATAAGCCGCAAAACCTACCGTGATGAAGGCTCGCGCTGGTCGCCGGCGATTTGGGGCCTCCGTGATGGCAGTTTACCACCCGAATTCGGCGGTGTTTCTGAGCAGTTGAAAGAAGCGGTCGATCGGCTCCTGAATAGATGCCGCGAATTCGACCAATATCCAAAATGTTGCGACGGTGACTCGTGCCAGGCCCTTTCAGGAAATCAGTGCCGTCTAACCAGAGAAATAAAAATCGAGAGCGCAGCCGAGGAGCTGGCAGGAGGTGCCTTCAAGGAGATGGTTGCGCCCGGGTGCGGATATATCCTCAAATACGCGCCGGTTGGGCGTCCGCGCGCTAAATGGCGACCGCTACTGCTGTCGGATCATCAGCTTCGCAATGTTAATGTCCGAACGTCTGTCGCGGATCTGGGAAGTTCGAAAATATGGCTGCGGGTATTTCGGGACGCGAATTCAAAACCGATTGTTCGCAAGCCCAACCGCCGCCGGGGCAGGTCATCCTCTCCAAAGCCCGGAGCGCCGGGCGGCCCACGTGTGATCCTGGAGATCACCAACGAGCCTCCTATAGGGCACCTGCTTTGACCGCAAAAATCGAATAGGGTTCCCCTTCCGGTGCGGTTGAAAAGTATCAATCAACTTGCCACCGGAATTGCCACCGGACCGCGTAGCATAGGACGGAATCAGACGGGACGAGTAAACACGCAACAGCGCACAAAGCCTGAGAAGGCAGGGCGCTCTAACATCAGCCGGCACGCGATGGGATGGCGGTGCGAGAACTCGAAAACCGTTGTCCTCCTTGCGGGGGACCGAGGGTTCGAATCCCTCCCTCTCCGCCAGGACCATCTAAACTCAAGGCTAGGTGCAAGCTCCGCAGGAACACTGGGCTTTTTGGCCTCTATGGTAGTACAATCCGGAGGTACAAAGTGGTCCAGTACATGCCCCAGCCGTTGAAGCATCCCAAGACGAACGTCTACTACTACCGAAAAGTCGTTCCCAAGGGTCTGCGCGACAAGCTCGGACGAACTGAGTTCAGGATCAGTCTCGGCACTAAGGACTTACGGGAAGCGAAGCGTCGGTACCCTGAAAAGGCCGCCGAGGTCGAGGCGAAGCTCGCTCGGGCCGGAGGCGATCCGGTTCATCTGACGCACAAACAAATCGTCGCGATCACCGGCGCTTGGTATCGTCGCATGCTGGACCAGTACGACGACGAACCGGGCAGCCCTGTTGGTTGGGACGAGTGGACGCATCAGCTACGGGATGCTTATCACGAGGGTCGCGTTGCTGAGGTAATTGGGCCAGTCGCCGATGAGCTACTGGATCGTGAAGGAATTTTGATTGATGACGAGAGCCGGGAACGGCTCAACGAAGAGCTATTGGCTAATGCCACCCAGCTCACAAGCACACTCATAAATCGCAGGCGAGGCGATTACAGCCCTGACCCACTTCTCAAAACATTTCCCGAGTGGGAAAGCGTCAAGGCTCTCGGCAACCAAGGCGGCATCGCGAGCATGTCCGGGCTTTTCGAGGCTTGGGCTGCGGAACGGCAGTTCGCTCCTAAAACGCGGTACTCGTGGGAACGCATCATCAGCAAGCTGACGACTTACCTAGGTCATCAGGACGCAACGAGGATCACCGAGCGGGACGTGATCGGGTGGAAGGACGCTCTAGTCGTCTCGGACCTCTCGCCTAAGACCATCGGAAACCACTTGATCGTGATCAAGTCCTTCTTCCGGTGGGCAACAACGAACAAGCGGATTGCGACGAACCCCGCGCGCGATGTCGAATACCGAGCCAAATCCGATCCGGCCAGGGCACGGCAGTCCTACTCGGATGACGATGCGAAACGAATTCTGTTGGCAGCGCGGCAAGAGAAACAACCTCACAAGCGGTGGGTGCCGTGGCTGGCTGCATTCACTGGCGCACGCTGCGATGAGCTGTGCGGTGCAATGGCATCCGACGTGCGTGTCGAGGAGGGTATCAATATCATCAGGATTGACCCGGTAAACCGTGAGGAGGGCGGTAGCGTGAAGAACCGCTCCTCAATCAGAAGCGTGCCGCTGCATCCTGCGCTGATAGCCAACGGATTTCTGGACTATGTGGCGGGGCTACCTAAGCATGGACCGCTGTTTCCGAATGTGACGCCCGACAGGTTCGGCAAGCGGGGAGGCAACGGCTCCAAAACCATTGGGCGCTGGGTTCGCGATAAAGTCGGTATCACCGATACGCGAAAGGCACCTAACCACAGCTGGCGTCACAGGTTCGCCGACCAGTGTAAGAAGGTGGGCATTCCGCGCGAGCTTCGGTTCGCCCTCGAAGGCCACGCCAGCAGTGATGCGGGCGATGCTTACGGGAGCGAGGGCTATCCGCTGCGGCTCCTCGCTGAAGCGATCAGAAGGCTCCCGAACCCGTTAGCACGGGCTGACGAAGAGGTTGCACTGGCAGAACGGGAAACCGGCATACGCCAGACCAGCGCGCCGCTATAGAGCCGCTCTAAAGCCCGTGCAGCACGGGGAAGTTGAAGGGCTACCAGGGTAGCAGGGTAGCTGAAAACGCCTTCCGGCGATCCTGGGGCTTCTACGGCCTTCTATGAGCCTGTTTAGGTGTTGGGTTAGGCCTCGATGGCTCGTTGCTGAATTGGGGGACAGGTTCAAAATCCTTTCCAGTATACCTCCAGTGGCCCTGTAGAGGGTGCCTATCAAGGAAATTAAAGAGGATTGTACTTACCAAGAATACCATTCACTCTAAGGCCCATCATTGTAACCTCAGAACCAAGCAGCCAAATGCGGGTGCGGAGCCAACTCGATCCGAAGATAGGGGATTATCCCGGCGATTTCTCTGTACCTACGTTCGAGGATACCGCGGGCCTCGTTCATCGATCGGATCGGGACTATGAGGCTGTCGTGGACGCTGAGGGAGGGGAGATCATGCTCTCGCATCAGCTCCAACATCGTGCCGATCACGGCCTCGCTCTCCAGGTACATTAGATCGAATGCGGTGAGAGCCTGCGTGGGCCAGTCCTTCAGGATCGGCAGAGCCTCTAGTATTCGGGCAGCGGTCTGCTTGACCGGGTACTGCTTCAGGTCGATGCGCTCCTTGCTGTCTCGTAAATCCTCAGCCACTTGCGTCGGCCACCTTGCATGCCACTTCGTGTGCCCAATGGTCATGGTGACCCACGCTTTGACTACCGACCTCGGCACGCCATCAACGTCGTAGGGGTCTCGCTCAGCGGCGTTGAACGGTATCCGGTTTAAGCCGTGGAGAAGCGTGAGGTATGACGCCCGAATGTCAACCTCAGCGACCGGCTCCCCATCCAACATCATCTCCAACCGCTGAGCCTTCTTCAGCGTCTGGTAGCTGTCGTCACCGGTGCTGTAGAGACGCCCGCCCTTGTCCCAACGGTAGGGTTTTCTGTCCCCCTGATTGAAGATGCGCCGGTAGCCCCGGTGAACGCCCCCTTGGATATTGTGATCGGCCAGGAACCTGTTCAGGTCGTGGACATCTCTCTCGATCTGGTCGGTCTGTGCCGTGCGCTCGAAGGGCAGGGTGCGTCCTTTGAACTTCGCCTGACGCATCCGTGTTGATGACCCCCTGAGCACCAGGGGCTTTGGAGGCAGCATCGGCAGCCGCCGCTCAAAGTGCTCATCGACGGTCTCGGGTGTCAGGCCGTGACTACCCGCGAAGGTGAACAGCTCGGGCCGCGCACGGAAGCGTGTCGCTACACCAGTCCCGGCGATCATCCCATCACCAAAGTCGAAGCGGCGGTAGTGCCCTGGCTGCTTCTCGATGAGGTGTCCCGCCTCGGCTGCTTTCAGGACGCTCTTGAAGTCGGTGTAGGAGACCAGCGCATCCGTGAAGCTCGCTGTCGTCAGCAGGCGGTACGACCAACGCCGAGGGTCGTGCTGTGCCGCCGTCAATAGGTCGGCCACAATTGCTCCCGCTGCCTCGTTGAAGGTCTTCTTACGCTTGCCCCGCCGCTGGTTCTTGCGGTGCGTCTCCAGTGCGGCCAGCGTGTCGCCGAGAGTCTCGCACAAAGCGGCTGCAGTCGGCGTTATGGGGGTGTAATCGAGGCCCATCAAACGGGCCCTTTCGGTGTTACTCCAGTCGATCTGCTCGTTCATGTGTCTTGCGCCTAATCCTCATCTCCGCCGCAGCACGGAGTGGCGATCTCCGGCGCCGGTCTAATTTTCTCTATCACAACATGTATCCCCCACTAGACAATCTTCACTAGATGTTGATCTTGGCGGGTTGTCATTGTGCATCAAGACGTTAGCCCAGCCGATCTGTGGGTGCTCGGCTATTTCCGTTGCCCCAGGTCGATTTGGCCAGTGTGGATGGTCAACCGGTTGGCACAGGGGCTACTGCACGGCCTGCCTCACTCGCCTGTTCGCGGCCTCCCAGTACCCGATAGACGCTGGCTCGCCCGATGTTCAGCCGCTTGGCGATCTCCGTCGCACCAATGCCCTCTGCCTTCAGGGCAAACGCCTGTGCAGTCTTCTCCCGCGCTGTCGGTGCCCGTCCCTTGTACTTGCCCTCGCTCTTTGCCTTGGCAATCCCTTCGCGCTGACGCTCCAGCATCATCTCGCGCTCGAACTGCCCGATGGCCCCGATCATCGTGAGTAGCAGCTTGCCTGTCGCCGTGCTGGTGTCCATGCCGAGGTTGAGGACTTGGAGGTGGGCACCCTTGCGCTTCACCTGCTCTACGATGTCCAGCAGGTGCTGCGTCGAGCGGGCTAGCCGGTCGAGCTTACAGACCACCAGCACGTCGCCTTCACGGATGTACTCCAGGGCGGCTTCAAGCTGGGCGCGAGGGGTAACTGAAGAGACCTGCTCACGGAACACCTTCTCGCACCCTGCTTGGGCTAGCTCGGCAAGCTGGGCCTCGAAGCCCGCTGCTTGGTCTATTGTCGAAGTCCTGGCGTAGCCCACCAACATCACCGCTCTCCGTCCCACAAGGATTAAGCACGTTGTGAGAGGAGTGTCTCAAACATCTGGACCCCATTCCTATGAGTCACATTGACTCACCCTGGCCGACGCCTCGCACGGGCAAGGTCAGTGAGACGATGTCTCCAGGGTTACGAAGGATGGTGAGGTAAATTGGACGGTCGCTGACAACCCGATCAGCATCGGCATGGTTTCTCTGCCGGTCGGCAGCAGGGCAGCATCCCCACGGGGATCGCTGGTTCCATACTGGCCCATGCCCCCTCCCAGAGGCTTCCTCGATGGTCAGGTCTCAAAAAGCCGCTAAAGCTCCTTGTTCTTGTTGTTCGACCACCGGCAGCACTGACTGATCACGCACTTACATCCGCGCCCAGATCATCCGTCCTTGCATTTGCCGTACTGGAACAACGCCAAGATCATCCAAGCGGTGGCCGCCTTTTCCTCGTCGGCGAAACAGCCCAATGTCAGGCCGAAAAACCCCTCGATCACCCAGCCCTTGTCGGGGTTGAAGCGGAACTTTGGATGCCGTGCTAGGGGTACATTGCACCAAGCCCAGAAAAGGCGCGGGAATAAGCCGAGGCTAATCCACCATTCCTCGGTCACGCTGGGCTATTCAAGTCGGAGCCGTGCCAATACCTGCTGTAACTCTGCCGCCCACATGCCGTAGTGGGCCTCGCGATGATGCAACGCGCAAAGGCAGGCGACGTTATCTGGCATGTCTGTGCCGCCATCAGCCAGCGGGCGAATGTGGTGGACCTCACAGTACGTCAAGCCCTCGCCAGTCACGAACACTGGCGATGCACAATCGGGGACCTCGCAGCGAAAATCGGCCCGCCTCTTCGCTATGGCTGCTACCACCGCATCCCTGTCGAAGCCGATGGCCTGCACCGCTCTCGCCCGAGGCTTTGGTTCCCGGTGTGCGGCGCCAGCCTCAAAGAGGGCCATGAGTTGGTCCAATTCCAGGCCGACCAGTCCCTTTATTTCCCGCTCTAAGAGCTGATCGGCAGCCTGGGCTAAGTCAGCCTTTCCGCCGACTTTTCCGCCATCCCACAGCCGATGAAATTCCTTTTCCAATGCTTCGTCTCGGATCGCGGCGGTGGTCGGATCGTAGAACTCAGCCCAGACCTGTCGGTCCTTCATGCTGACGGCGGACATGCCAGCCCGACTGTCACGGGGATCAAGCGCCCTGAAGTTCATGACCTTATTGTAAACTCCCGGTATCGCTCGTCCGATGAGCAGTGCGACGTCGGCCACGGGCGAGCCTGGCAACCTAGATACGGCTTGGTTCCGAGTACGATGATAGGCCCATAATCCGGCGACAGCCTCCGCGTATGTCCAGTCGAGAGAGGTCTTCGCCCAGAGAGCGTTGAGCCGAGCAGCTTCCTCCCCACTGAGCTTGTAATTTGTGCCGTTGGCCATACGCAGGATCAACAAGTCGCGGAGGACCGGATCGTCCTTGAGCCAAGTACGCCGGATCACGGAGCGCCCATCAGCGATCCGCACGATGCGCAGAAGAACGCGATCTGTGGTCTCATCAGCCTCGGTCGGGTCGCGCCAGAACTGGTGCTCAGATGGGTGCTCCTTGATCAGAGCCGGTCGCGTCAGCACCTCTCCTTCGGCAACTATGCCGCTATCGACTTCATTGCCACCACCAATCGCACGCCACAGGAACACCTGATCCCCGGGCCCAATTTCGTTCCGGTACCGGCTTACTATCCAGGCGGTCCGGGTGGGCTGTGTGGCTAAAAAGCCGTCTATGTCGAAGCGGTTAGGGTTGTTCTGGAAAAGCCAACTCCGGGCCACCTTACCCCTCCCCATCTAGCGCGACCGACGTTGTGATCTTGACACGATCCGAACGTGGACAGTCCATGACCGGAGCTGTTACGGCGGGTCTCGCCGCACCTCAGCCGCTGGCTTATCCTCGCGCTCGCCCAGGTACACGATGTGGCGCAGTAACCCGTCTTCGGCCCAGCTCAAATAACTCACCTCCACCACCATTTCTGGCCTGACCCAATGCACCCGCGACAAGACCAGCGGTGATCCGAACCGGCTGCTTCGTGGAGGCGGGACGGCGAGGGGCATGTTGTCCACGGCCAGTGGGGTCGCAGCTTCCGCCACAGCACGATCGCGCGGGCTCCCCAACGGTACCAAACAGTTTTCCTCAGGAACTACGCTAAGGTAAATTCGACCTATACCTTAGAGTAGGTTTCGACCATAATCCCGAAACCGAAGGGTGACCGGAGTTCCTGGTAAGGAGCGCCGAGATAACGCATAGCCGGTGCGATCACGCTACCGGCTACGGCGATCACCGATAGGCGAACACAGGCCGCAGGGAAAACCCGGCAATTTCGGTCTAAGGGAGGAAAATCATGAAGCGCATCCGGACAGCACTCGTCGTAGTTTCCTTACTCACGCTGGGCGAAGCGAACGATGCAGTTCGCGCTGACGACCGAACTGAGGAAAACCCAAGCGTCACCCTCTACACGACTTTTGATAATGGGGATTTCCTCACATGTCATGCCGTAAACGTTAGTGACAAAACCCTGCTGATAACCTTTGGAGTTTTTGACCATTTTGGCCACGCGCTCTCGTGCGCCAGCCCCACCACCTGCACTCGGGGACCGGTCATTCCTACCACTAACCCGACCCCTGAGTTCAGGTCCCTAAGGGCACGACGGTGTCAATAGACATTACCGAACCTCGCGGATCGAACCAGGATGGCTACTGCGCGGCAACAGTATCAGGGACCGGCGACCGTGATGACGTCCGCATAAGTCTCGTTACTAAACAAACCACCACGATCCCCGGCACAGCCATACCTGCCTTCATCACCAGGGTAGTCGAGGGACGTTAGCGCGAAGCGGGGCCGAGCTTCGATAACCCGAATGTCGGCTTTACGGGAGGACACTCAAATGAACATAAAGCGTTTAGCTCGATCGGCAATCGGTACAGGCCTGCTCATGAGCGTAAGTCTCGTCACCGTACAATCCGGATATGCAGACGAGAAGGAGCACGAAAAAACTTGCACCCTGGCTACGCTGAACGGGCGATATTTGTTTGTCGTAAACGGGACCTACTTCCCGCCAGCGGCCGGAGTGACAGTGCAGTCGTTATTTGATCGCACCGGCTCTCGTATCTTCTTTGGAGACGGCACGGGGACAACCATAGCAAGGGAAAGCGTCAACGGGGTGATAAGACCCGCCGATCTTCACAGTGATCTCATTTATACGGTGAACTCCGACTGCACAGGGACGCTGAAAATAACGAGCGTAGGAGCAAGCAGCGAAATCTTTGTCGCGCCTAGTGGGGACGCTATGACAGTTATAGCGACCGACAAGGGCCATGTAGAGGCGTACGCTAGCTGGCGGGTGGGGCCCGAATAGATCGCAGTACGGCGTAGCAACTCGGCGAGCGCACTTGCCACCTCGCCGTGGTGCAGGCGAGCTTGCCTCCGGTAGCCATCGAGCTTGATCTCGTGCAGCCAGCCATCGCCGTCAGGGGCCTGCTTGACCAGTGCCGCCAACTGGGGCGGAATGAAGCCGGGCGAACGCCTTCGGCGACGGGTCAGGGTCATTAGATCACGACCTCATAGAAGGCCCATCAGGACAATTTGCGTGATCCTTCAGAGAGCTGCGCTATCAACCTGGGGACAAATCTCCCAGGTATGGAGCCTGATTGGGCGGTCCCATTATCAACAGCGCCCATTCGTCGATAAAAGCCCGCTGCGTTGGGGTCGGCGTCGATTACCAGCGTCACGGCTCCGGCTTTGCGAGCCGCCTTCTTGGCCCAATCGAACAGCGCCTTTCCGGCACCGTGGCGAAGCATGGCCGGTTCAACAAACAGCTTGTCGAGTTCGGCAACTTCCCCTTTCACCGTGACCTGGGCCACCGCGATAACTCGCTCCTCGATCTCAGCGACCTGTAACGGACAGGACTGCATGACTGCAGCCGTAATCGTAAGCTCATCACGGCAGGCTTGCAGAAACTCTTCGTCGTAACCCCAGACGGCTTTGGAGCGGAGGCACAGCCCCGTCAGCGCAGCGGCCTCTTCATGCCGAGGAGTTCTTAGCTTGATCACGAACGTATGGTAGCCCAGAGAACCGATGAGCGTTTCCCATCATCTAGTCGCCCACCGGATCGAGATCACGGCCCGGCCCTTCTCATCACACTCGCGACAGCGCATCCGGCTTCCAAGGTCTTGGACTTTGCTGTCTGGGCCGACGCCTGCGGTGGTCAACATCGCCGCGGTCAGCCGCTCCGTATGGCCACAGGTGCAGTCAACTTGGACGAGGTCGCCAGGGCCGAGGTCAGCCACCCGAGCGGCGTAGAACGGCACCACGACGGTTCCCCTAGACGAACCACGCCAGCACTTCGTCAAGTGAGCACGAGACGCGCACCACATGACCGCCATGTAGCTGGACCATCGTTTCGTCGCCGCACTCGTCCGCATCGTGAATGACCGTGATGGCATGTTGGCGGACGGCGTAGCGAGTGCCGTCGATCCCGGTGATCAGGATAAATCCGCCTGCGGTGCGCCGACCTTGGAGGGCCTCCATGCCCAACCCTCTTGAGAACAATCCAGGAACATGATACCTTCGAACCAAGGAGGTAATCAAGGTTTCCCCCGGATGCACGCTGGAATCCGGAGCGTGCAGCGGTTGAGTTCGGCATTGGCATCGGCGAATACGAGGGCGTCGTTCGCGTGCCCTGCCGGGTATTTCAATCGTTGCTGGAACAGACGCCGATCCCGGAGCGGTGCCTTGAAGCCTACCACCTTCACCGCACCCGTCTTGAACTGATCGCGGAGCGGAAAGTGCGTCGCCGCCAACTGACCGAAGACGGCAACATCGAGATCACCGGGCGTGATCTGCGTGAACGAGAGCACCGCGCGTCCGGGGGTCAGAGTGATTTCGAGTGGGCGGCTCGATGAGTGCGACACAACAAGCTCCTCGCCAAGCTGAACGTGAATTTGCCGTTCGGATCAGGATCGCGGTTCCACCGGAGGGACTTGGCAGCCAACTCGATCAAATGGTCGCGTGGCTCGATGCAAATTGCGGTGCTGACTCGTGGTCAATGACACCATACGGGTCACGTGGAGTCGTGAATGACTCGCTCGTCATTTACTTCAGCGACCGGCTCTCGCCAGGGCGTTCGTGACTCGTTGGTGCATCGGGTGCCGAATTGATGTTTGAAGGCCTATTTCGATCCGTTCGGCGGGTCCGCGAATCGCTCGAAAGACGCTGGTCACGAGACCTGGGGCTATCAACATGTCAGCTTCGATAGCAGAGCAACCAGTTCACCTTGGCGGCGCGTGCCGCTTTTCTCAAACACCTTCTTGAGATGATTTCGGGCCGTGCCAATGCGGAGATTTAACCGCTCGGCAATCTCTTTGAGATCGAACCCTTCAAGGAGCAACGCCGCGATTTGCGCCTCACGGCCCGTTAGCCGGAACAGATTGCGGATTTCCTGTGACCGAACGGGTCGCGCTGATCCAAGGACGGTGGCGATGGCGGCGGCAGCAGCGAAGACATCTCGGTCCTTTCCCATCACCGGGATTATTTGGACAAAGTGCCTCGTGCCCTGAGCGCCGGTGATCGCCGCCAGAGCGGGTTTCTGAAATCTTACTGCGGTCGCCATGGCATGATCGAGCGATGGTTGCTCCAACCGATCCGTCGTCAGCAATCGCCCGTTACGAACATTCAGACCGAAACTCGTCCCATCTTTGCCGTGTTTGTCTTCGACAGTTGCGGCGTTCTGGCGGATCACTCGGCCCCAACTGTCGATTTCGAAGACATCGCCGCGCTCTTGCAGCAGACACACCATGCCTGCGGCTTCCGCTTCGAGCACGCGCTGACCGACCCGATATGCCGCCTGGAGTTTCGCTAGTAACGAATTGAGCAGGCAGATGTCCTGCGGTTCGTAAGGCCCGAAACCAACACGCCGTTTCAGTGTCAGCGAGACGCGTTCGCCATTCTGAAAGCACAAACGGGCCTTGGCGTGGTAGAAGACGCCGCGGGGTCGCAAGAACTCCTGAAAATACGGATCGGCGCGGATCTCATCGTCCGTCCATATGTCGTGATCGGTGCAGAAGCCCGCCGTGTAGGCGTCGTCAGGATAGAAACGTCGCGTGCTCGGCGGCGCACGACCGGCCAGTATTTCGGCTTCTGAGGCTGCCCATTCGGTCGAACTGATCTGTGCCATCGGGCAACCCGATCTGACCCGCACGATGCTCGCGCCGCCTGCGTCCGCTGCATCGGCGAGCCGTTGCAACGCCCCTCCCCAATCACCCAATAGGGCCGCCGACATGATGGATTCCGCTGCGGCTCTGGCTTCTTCGATCCGAACCATGGGGCCTACCCCTGTGGAATGTGCAAAGAATGTTGACGGCTTTCTGTCCCAAATGGGACATGCCAAACGGACGCCCCTTGATGTAAGACGCCTAGCATAAAAGCAGCGGTCATAGGAGTCTTACATCGGTGTTTGGGAGCGTCGAAAACTGAACCGATTCGGAAGCGAATCGTAATCCGGCTTTCATTTTTTTAAACATGCCGCAGAGCCGCGAGCGTGGAGGGGAGCCGTCGTGCACACCGCCGTTACCCTATTCGTCTGTATGATCGTGTCCGTGATGATAGCGCTAGTTCCTCGTCTTACACCGCGCCGGATCGCCGGTCTGACGATGGAGGTTCCGCGACTCGACAATTTCACATTCCGCCCATTGTTCTGAGCCAAACACGGTCAAAACCATCACACTTTCGTAGTGGACTTCCTGGTGTCGAAATCTCGGACGACTTTGCTGCCGTCCCGGTCTTCTCGATCCGGTCTCGATCTCCAACTATGGCTGCTCTCTAAGGCGATCGGTCTGCTGCAATACAATCTCTCGAACATTCCGCTGGTCGGTCCATAAGGGAATGCTACCTCATGACATTCGCATGGCCCGATATGTTCGGCTTTCTCGCAGCGGGACTGCTACTCGTGACATTCTCGATGCGCCAAATGATCGCGCTGCGATCTTTGGCGATCGTCTCGTCAGGGGCGTGGATTGTCTACGGATGGGCAGACCACATCTATCCGGTCCTTTGTCTGCACATGGTTCTTTTGCCCCTGAATAGCGTGCGCCTCCTTGAAGCCTTGGGGTATTCAATGCATTGGCCTTTGCTCAAGCGTGCGAGCATCATCGCGGCGGCCCTGCTACTTGTTATCAGTGTCGGCGTTTGGGTTGCCGAAGCGCGTAATTTGACCATGACCATCTTCGCGCCCTGGCCGCTCGGTTCGCCGAACCCGCAAACCGCGGCTGCTCCCCTGATGCGGCCCGGAGAGCCTTAATCATTCCATTGCTTTTCTAAACCATCCCCGCGAGTGAACCTGCAGCAGTGTAACGTGAGCACGATGAATGGAGGCTATTCTACACAGGTTGCAGTCGCACAGGCAGGCTCGCCAGTCCACGCAGCTTATTGTTGTAGCGTCGCTTTTCTGGCCCCGTTATCTCGATTGAGCGCACCTTCCGCGCCAGCGACAACAGCACGCACTCACCTTCGAGCCGCGCCAGCAACATGCCAACGCACTGGTGGATGCCGCTGCCGAATCCGACGTGGCCGATTGTGCGCCGGGAAACGTCGTAATCGTCAGGCCGCTCCCATTGGCGCGGATCGCGGTTTGCGGCCCCGAGAAACATCAAGACCTTCTCGCCCTCACCAACTTCAATCCCGCCGACGAGAGAGGCGGACCACCAACCGGCTTCCCGGAGCGCTGCATGAGCCGGGAACGGGTCCTCAAAAAACTCGGCCAAAAAGGGTCGATCGCTCGTTGGCGCGACGGTGAGCGTTTCCACGGTTATCGCAAAAATCCCGTATTGATCGTCAGGCGGGAGGCTGCCTTTCGAAGACATCATCGCCTTCGGGAAACGTGATCCAGGGCTGCTTTCTGCTGGTCCAGATGTGTCTTGTCGGGCGCAGCCATGAGGTATCGTCCAAGGTGCCTGCACGCACGCGCATCACCCCATCTCTCGGCGCACCGCAGATCCATGAGCCACACTCGGGGCAGACCAATCGAGTGTTGATGCGTCCACTGTCGGCAGTGCGTTGCAACTGACGCGGCTCAACTCCCATCAGTCTGAAAGCCTTGTTGGAGACGACAATACCAACACTGAAGGCGCTACTGGTGAGGCGCTGGCAATCCGTGCAATGGCACGTGTAGACCAAGGTTGGTTCTTCGCTGATCTCGTAGCGGATAGCCCCGCACTGGCACCCACCGGTCTGTGGAAGCCTCATTCTTGTCCCCCTTTTTGTGGCGCGGCCTTGGCCGCACTCCGCAATGATCTCGCTCGCCTCCTTCCGAAGCAAGGCCGCGCTGCTCTGCCTCTAACAGATCCTTGGGTGCGACATCAAATGGTGGAGCAGGACGGGGTTCCGTCTTCGCTTGGTCAGGCACAGGCAAGGGATGGGTCTGTATACGCATTGGGTTTTGCCGCGCTTGCTCGATCTGGCCATGCGGAATCAGGCGCTCGATCAGTATCGGCGCAAGACGATAGAGCAAGCGAGAGGCGTGGTGCTGGAGGTTGGGGTGGGTTCCGGCCTGAACCTGCGGCTATACGAGCGAGATGTTGATCGCGTCTACGCGCTCGATCCTTCGCTCGAACTCCTCGCCTTGGCCCGTGAGGGCATCGGGGATGCCGTTGTCCCGGTTTCCCTGGTGCGAGCTTCGGCTGAGGCAATACCGTTCCCGAGTTCCGCTTTCGATACCATCGTGATGACTTGGACACTCTGCTCGATACCCAAACCCGCATCCGCGCTCGCCGAGATGCGGCGGGTGCTCAAGCCGGGCGGGCAGTTGCTATTCGTGGAGCATGGGCTATCGCCCGAAACCCGAGTGGCTCAATGGCAGCATCGGATCACACCTTGCTGGCGTTGGATCAGCGGCGGTTGTCATCTCGACCGCAAAACCGATGACCTCCTCCGTGCTGCTGGATTCCAGATTGCCTCACTCGAAACAGGCTACATGAAGGGTCCGAAACCTTGGGTATTCATCTACCAGGGTCACGCAGCAACCGACGTTTAATGGGAGCCGTTGCGATGTCGGGGCTGGTGGATTTGATAGTCTGATTGGCAAACCATGCAGAGCAGAACCCGATCAGCAACACGCACATCACGCGATCATCGCGTCGCACCGACTGCCGGTGCCGATCACCCGCCAGCCTGGATCAAGCCGCAACTCGCGGCTCTCGTGAAAGAGGCCCCGGAAGGACCCGATTGGTTGCACGAGATCAAGCTGGATGGCTATCGGATGCACGCCCGGCTTGATGCGCGTCGCGTGCAAATCCTTACGCGTCGGGGAAACGACTGGACCGACAAATACCCTTTCATCGTAGAGGCAATTGCCGGTCTCCCCGTGCAGAACGCCTATCTCGACGGCGAACTCTGTGGGGTGATGCCGGACGGGAGAACAGCCTTCAACCTGATTCAGAATGCCACCGAGGGATCTCTGATCTTCTTCCTATTCGATCTGCTGTTCCTAAACGGGGAAGACCTGATCGGCTTGCCGCTGGTCGACCGTAAGAAGCGGCTGGAAAAGTTGCTCGCGGATGCACCTGACGTGCTTCGCTACAACGATCATCAAATCGGTCAAGGGCCAGCCTTTCACCGTTTAGCCTGCCAGCACGGCCTCGAAGGGATTGTGTCGAAGCGCGTCAACGGCAGGTATGAGCCTGACCGGCGCTCATGGCTGAAGACCAAATGCCTCAACCGAGAGGAATTTGTCGTGGTCGGGTGGAGCGATCCCGAAGGCAGCCGACATCGGATCGGCGCACTTCTGCTCGGCTACTATACCCCGGAAGGAAAGCTGATCTACGCGGGCCGTGCCGGGACGGGAATGCCGGTCGCCGAATTGGAGCGCCTGTGGCAGCGGCTTCGACCGCTCGAAATTGACAGGATGCCGCTCTCCGTTCCGCCGCCACGCGGGAGCCGTTTTGGATCGCCACTGGTCCTGAGCCGGGTCCATTGGGTGCGCCCTGCGATGGTTATCGAGATCACCTACGCCGAGTGGACGCCGGATGGCCTTCTCAGGCATGTCGTCTACCTGGGCGAACGAGAAGACAAACCGGCAAACGAAGTGCGCCGTGACCCGCCCGCCATTGAGCGAATGTAAGGCGGCGAAGTCTGCCGCGAAGCCCCAATAACGGGGACGGGACCTTCCTAGCTGAAGCCGACAATCAATCGCAGTATCATTGAGGTCGTGGGGAGGGCGCTACGGGAGCAAGCATATGACCACAACCCTCGACCACGAGGTGGTCGATCTTCAACGACGGCTCGATGAGGCGCTCGCCGAGCGCGATGATGCCGAGGCTCAAAAGACCGCGATGGCCGAAGTCCTGGAGGTCATTAATTCCTCGCCCGGCGATCTCGCGCCGGTATTCGATGCCATATTGGATAAGGCGCACAGCCTGTGCGGAGCCGTGATCGGGATATTGACCGTCTTTGACGGAGAGCATTTCCGCGCACTCGCGACGCACGGATTAACGGACGAGTTCGCGTCGGCATTACGACAACCGTTCCGAACGGCCCCGCATAGTCCGCAGGAGTTATTGGTCCGCGGCGAGCCGTTCGTGCAGATCCCTGACCTCGCAGCCGAAGCGGAAGCACTCTGGGATCGTAACGATCCCAAACGCGCCGCGACCCTCGCTCTTGGCATCCGAACCCTGTTGTGGATACCGCTGCGGAAGGATGGGGTGCTGCTGGGTTACCTGAGTGCGGATCGGCTTGAACCACGCGCGTTTGCCGAAAAAGAGATCGCGCTGCTTCAGAACTTCGCGGCGCAGGCGGTCATCGCGATTGAGAATGCTCGGCTACTCGGCGAGTTGCGCCAGCGCACGAACGATCTCCAGGAATCGCTCGAATACCAGATGGCAACGAGTGATGTTTTGAAGGTCATCAGCCGCTCGACATTCGACCTTCAGCCCGTGTTGGAAACAGTCGTTGAGACGGCGACGCGGCTTTGCGACGCGGATATGGGCTTCCTACTTCGCCGTGAAGGCGAACTGTATCGAGCCGGGGCAGCTATCGGCTTTACACCGGAATATGAAGAATTTATGCGGACCCACCCGATAGCTGTCGATCGTGGATCAGTGACGGGTCGAGTCGCCCTGGAAGGCCGGACAGTCCACATAGCGGACGTCGCAGCCGATTCAGAATATACGCTTTCAGAATCTACGACACTTGCCGGGCAACGCACAGCACTTGGCGTGCCGCTTTTGCGCGAAGGACAGCCCATCGGGATTATCGTGCTCGCCCGGAAGCGCGTCGAGTCGTTCACGGACAAGCAGATAGAGTTGGTCACCACCTTTGCTGATCAGGCGGTGATCGCGATGGAGAACGCGCGGCTCATCACCGAGACACGCCAAGCTTTGGAGCAGCAGACCGCTACCACCGAGGTCTTACAGGTCATCAATTCGTCGCCCGGCGATCTCGCGCCGGTATTCGACGCGATGCTCGAAAAAGCAATGCGGCTGTGTGAGGCGACATTTGGGGGACTTACCTCCTACGACGGAGAACGATTTCACACACTCGCCATACGCGGTTTGGCATTGGAAGCGGCGGAGGCATTTCGCGAGCCGTGGATTGCCGGTCCGGGCAGCTATCACCAGAACCTAGTCCGTGGTGAGCCGCTGGTGCACACAGATCTCATTGCCGATGACGCCGATCGGCGAGCACACCCCCAGACCCGCGCAGTGACCGCGATCGGCGGTGCACGAACCGGATTGTTGATCGCACTTCGCAAGGATCATCTGCTGCTCGGCTCGCTTTGGTTCTACCGTAAAGAGGTTCGCCCGTTCAGCGACAAGCAAATCACGCTCTTGCAGAACTTCGCAGCCCAGGCGGTCATCGCAATGGAGAACGCGCGCCTTAACACCGAGACGCGCGAGGCGCTCGAACAGCAGACCGCGACCGCCGAGGTTCTGGGCGTCATCAATTCGTCCCCTGGCGATCTGGTTCCAGTGTTCGATGCAATGCTCCAAAAGGCGATGCAGTTGTGTGAGGCGGCGTTCGGAGGATTATGGGTGTTTGAGGGCGACCGCTACGTCTCGGCTGCGTTGCGGGGCGTTCCGGCAGCTTATGCCGAGTTTCTGGGCAGCACGACGGAAATGCCTGGACCGGGTTCCGCCCCCTACCGCTTTCTGCACGGCGAGCGCTCGGTTATCCAGAATATAGATCTCAAAGCTGAGGAGCTTTACCGCATTCGCAATGCGCAGAGGCGGGCACTCGTCGACCTTGGGGGTGCACGCACCGCATTGCAAGTGCCGCTGTGCAAAGACGACGCTGCTCTCGGCGTGATCACAATTTATCGCCAGGAAGTGCGATCCTTCACCGATAAGCAGGCAGCGCTATTGCAGAACTTTGCTGCGCAAGCTGTTATAGCGATGGAGAACGCACGGCTGATTAATGAGACGCGAGAGGCCTTAGAGCAGCAGATCGCGACTGCTGAGGTCTTGCGCGTCATTTCCGGCTCAGCGACCAATGTGCAGCCTGTCTTCGAGGCAATCGTTCAGCGTGCGATCAAACTATGCGAGGCGGAATTCGCTGGCGTGGCAAGAATCGAGGGTGATGGGATGCTACGGCTCGCAGCAACCAGCAATTTGTCCTCGGAAGAAGCCGCGGCCTTTCATAGCCTCTTTCCACGTCCTGCGAACCGTGGCTTCGTTATGGGTCGGGCGTTTTTGGAATGCCAGCCTATCAACATCGAAGACGTTTTAACCGACCCCGAGTATGACCAGCAAACACAGGCGGGTCTGCTGTCCTCCGCCGGGTATCGCTCGTTTCTCGGAGTTCCAATGCTCCGCGATGGGAAGGCTATTGGCGTGATTGGGTGCGGGCGACGCAAAGTAAAAGCGTTCACGACGGCAGAGGTCGAAGTTTTGAGGACGTTTGCTGATCAGGCAGTCATCGCCATAGAGAACGCTCGGCTTTTGTCCGAACTTCGTGATCGAGAGGCTGAACTGCGGGTTACCTTCGATAACATGGGCGACGGCGTGGTGATGTTCGACGAGGCCCTACGGCTCGCCGCCTGGAACCGCAATTTCCAGCGGATGCTTGATCTACCAGATTTAATTTTAGCAGAGCGCCCACGCTATCGCGATTTTCTCCACATCCTTGCCGAACGCGGAGAGTTTGGCACCGAGGATGTGGAGGCCGAACTCAATCGGCGTCTGGAACACATGGATCAGGAGTTTCGCTCCGAACGCACGCGCCCAGATGGCCGGGTCATAGAAGTCCGCAGGAATGCAGTGCCAGATGGGGGCTTTGTTCTCATTTACAGCGACATTACGGAGCGGAAGCGCTCGGAGGCCGAGATCCGGACCGCTCGGGATGCAGCCGAAGCCGCTTATCGCGACCTGAAGGCGGCGCAGTCCAGTCTCATCCAAGCCCAGAAAATGGCGGCGCTCGGCCAACTCACGGCTGGCATTGCTCATGAGATCAAGAACCCGCTCAATTTTGTGAACAACTTCGCGGGATTATCGGTCGAACTGCTGGATGAGTTGAAGGAGAGCGCCGCGCCCGCCATCGAGACTCTCGACGAGGATACCCGTGCGGGGATCGACGACACGATGGAGATGCTGACCGGCAATCTGGAAAAAATCGTCGAGCACGGTCAACGGGCCGATGGCATCGTGAAAAGCATGTTGGAGCACTCACGAGGGGTAAACAGCGAGCGGCGAAAGGTGGATCTCAACAATCTCGTCGAAGAAGCCCTGAACCTCGCTTATCACGGTGCCCGTGCGCAGGACCAGAACTTCAACATCACGCTCGAACGTGAATACGACAAGGACCTAGCTGAGATTGAGATCGTGCCTCAGGAGGTCAACCGCGTCTTTATCAACCTGATCGGAAATGGGTTTTACGCGGCGGCTAGGCGGCAGCGGGACGGCGGCGAGGCGAGCTTCCGACCAACCCTTAAGGTATCGACACGCGACCTTGGCGGAACCGTTGAGGTTCGCATCCGCGATAACGGCATCGGTATACCCGCCGACATCAGGGACAAGCTATTTCAGCCGTTTTTCACGACGAAGCCGACCGGGGAGGGCACGGGCCTTGGCCTCTCAATCAGCTATGACATCGTAACGCATCAGCACGGTGGCACAATCGAGGTAGACAGCGAGGTCGGCGAATTTACGGAATTCAGGGTGCGAATCCCGCGGAGCTATCGAGCCACAGCGGAGGCCGCGTCGTGAGCGTAAGCATTCTGGTTGTAGACGACGAACGCGACGTAGCCGAGTTATTCCGGCAACGCTTCCGCCGTGAGACCCGTCAGGGCACCTATGTCCTCCATTACGCGGCTTCCGGGGAGGAAGCATTGGACCGCCTTTCGGGTGAAATCCAACCCGAGTTGTTGGCTGTCCTATCAGACATCAACATGCCGGGCATGGATGGCCTGCAATTGCTGGCGCAAATCAAACAGCGCCGTCCAGATCTGCCTGTCATGATGGTAACTGCTTATGGCGATGATGACCGTCGCCGCCGTGCCGCAGAGCACGGAGCAGCGGAGTTAATAACCAAGCCCGTCGATTTCGAGCACCTGAAGACGCAATTGCGGCAGTTGCCGACAGCAGCGGACTAGCTATCCCGATATGGCTGGCCCCATCGGTCACCGTAGGTCACGTCCGCAAGTGGCACTCGGCGAACCGGCCCGAAGCGGCCCATAGGATAGCCGATGGGGATCAGCGCATAAGAATGCGCATCCGCAGGCAAGCCGAGAGCGGCTTCTACTTCCTTCTCAAAGTTGAGATACAAGGTGGTAAGCGTCGCTCCGAGGCCGAGCGCGCGTGCCGCCAGCAGCATGTTCTGGACGGCGGGATAGATCGAAGAACCCGCCGTGCGTGTCGGGTTTGCACCCTGCATACACGGCACGACCCAGACAGGAGCCTCGTGAATGTGATCCGCGAGGTATTGAGCCGCGTCTAGCATTCGGGAGAAGCGCTCCGGGTTGGTGCCCGGAGCCGGATCGCCTTGCTGGTATCGCGGTCTGGCAATCTCGTCCCAGGCCCGTTTGTAATAAGCCCCAACCGCCTTCTTGATCTCTGGGTCGCAGATCACGAGAAACCGCCAGCGCTGCATATTTCCGCCCGAAGGGGCGGCTACAGCAGCCTCGAGAATTTTGCGGATCAATGCGGGTGGAACGGGGTCCGGCTTCAACCGCCGCATCGAGCGGGTTGTCTGCATTATTTCGAACAGAAGCGATGGTTCCTCTGACATGGCATCCTCAAACGGATCGAGCGTTCGCCTACCTTAGCAGAATGATGAGCGCACTGCGGAACGCGGACAATGTGCAACGACTTCGGAAACCACATCCCATACAGCGATTACCTCACCGCTTTCAGCCAGACACGCATTCCTGTGAAATGGCCGACAGCGGCTCCGAACCTGGAACCGCGAGAGGACATCTGGCCGACCGACAAGGCTCCTGTGATTCGGCGGCTCGAAGACGACACCAACGAGCTTGTCGAGTTGCGATGGGGCTTCCCACCGGCTCGATCGAAAGGAGCACCCATCATCAATTTCCGTTCCGAAGGGCGGCGGTTTCCAGTTGGCAGATGCCTAATCCCGGCCTCGCATTTTTTCGAGTTCACGGGCAAGAAGTCACCCAAAGCGAAGTGGAAATTCACCAGGGCAGGCGAGGACTGGTTTTGCTTCGCCGGACTATGGCGTCCGATGCCCGAAGGTGGCGAGGCATTCACGCTGCTCACCACCGCACCTGGGCCGGATGTCGCGCCCATTCATGATCGGCAAATGGTCGTTTTGGAGCGCTCTGACTGGTCGGCTTGGCTTGAGAATACGGGAAATGAAGCTGAACTCCTACGAGCGCAGCAGGGTCCTTGAATGTCGAACAGGTCCGCTAGACTAGGAATTGCGATTGCCGAGACACTTCCGCGGTGGTGGTCGCGCTAATCAGCAAATCTAATACAATCGCGTCCAATATGGTGTGTGGAAGCCGATTCAGCAGAGATTGTCGTCAAAGGAAAGGCCGGGCGGTAGGCCCGGCCCGCCTTTTTCGGGAAAGGGGTCTTGATTATTGGCTTGCGCCGTTCTGTTGCTCTTGCTGTTGCTGCTGCTTCTTGTTCGCGTTGTGGTGTCCAACAACACACCCGGCCACCGCACCCATCTTGCCGTGACCAACCATGTGGCCCGCTGCGCCGCCGACAAGCGCACCTTTGATGCAGCCCTTAGCGTCCGCCGTTACGGTTTGCGCCGTTAGCAGAAGTGCCGCCGTCATGGCTGCTAATACGAACTTCATGCGAATCCTCCCTACTCGGACGATTGCTCAACGAGACCCGCCAGAAAGAGGTTCCGATTAGCCCGACCATTCACTTTTATGTCTCGGCTCTCGCCAGAGCGAGATGGGCCAGAAGGGCGGGGACCGCCAACACGAGTGCGTAGGGGCGCACGGGCGAGTCCTACATTAGCAAAAGCC
>Ga0073928_10003114_pt1 | contig 26730 bp, 19 predicted proteins | sample PaiPotPPA55metaG_FD_76969 | JGI IMG/M metagenome (GOLD analysis project Ga0073928, IMG submission 76969) | Iron sulfur acid spring bacterial and archeal communities from Banff, Canada, to study Microbial Dark Matter (Phase II) - Paint Pots PPA... ...
CGTCGGAAGTAGTTGCCGCTGAATCTGGCTCGCGATTTCGATTTCATGGTCGAGACGCACCTTTGCCCGGGAAGCAGCAAACAATCGCGCGTTTTCGATCACCGTGGCCGCTTCTCGCGCCAGAGTTCGCAACACCTCCCGGTCTAAATCGCTAAATGCACTCGACGGCGTATGGCTGTCCATATACAGGACGCCGAGCAGCTCGCTTTGCCGCGTGGAAATAGTCGCGTCGAGAGTTTCGATCACAGGCAGCTTGTCGATTGGGATGGCAACAACCGTGTGCAATTCCAGGCGCGCCACGCTCTCCGTTTGATTAAGCCCGGGGTTATCGCCCATGTCGCTGACGATTAGTTCTCGCCGTGAATTCACCACGCGCTTGACTACGCTTTGCGAGACTTGCAATTGGTCGGGTCTGAGCGTCCCGCGTTGCGAATCACGCGCCACGGCCATTTGCAGCTCCCCTGTCGGGCCCGCCAGGAGAAGCACACCGCGCTCGGTTCGCGTAACTTGGATCGTTGCATCCAGCACGGCGGTCAGAACGTCTTCGAGCGAAAGTCCTGTTCCCATCGTCCTGGCCACTTCGAGCAGAACTCCGAGGTGGTGCAGCTCGCGCGAACCCGGATCTTTGGGAGCGGGCGCTTCGACTCGTTCGACTAATTCCTCGAGCGTGGCGCCTTCGCCGACGTAAACAAGCTTGTAAGAATCAGCCATGCCGAAATCGATGCGGTCTTTCGGCTGGAGTTCGTGGCGAAGGACTTTTTCACCGTTGACGTATGTACCATGGCGGCTACCCAAATCCTCCAGCACCCACCCGCCGTTTATCGACAGTATCTGAGCCTGCTGCCGGCTGATGCGGCTGTCGCGCAAAGTGAGTTCGGTGCCCGCCTGACGCCCAATGCGGAACGGAGAGGCGGTAATCGGCGTTTCACGGCGAACGCCGTTGGGTTCGATCACGATTAGTCGGGGAGCACGCGCCATTGGCTTTGGGAACAACGGTAGGACGCGAATCGCCTCCAGGAACGATTCGAAGACACGCTCATGGTAGGGAATCTCGCGACCGAAGTAAATAGGTGGCCCGGGAATTGGCCGATTTGCAAAGGAAAACGCACAAAATGGCTTTCACTTCGAATCCGGAGTTTGACGGGGCGTGTCTGCACGAATTAGGATAGCGTCGGCGGGCGTTGCAAGGAGAGTTTGGAATGAATCGGACTCGATGTCTTGCGCTCGCGTTTGTCCTGTCCTCCTTAGCCCCTCTCGTTTTCGCCGCCTCCCGGCAGGAAGCACGCTCGGCTGATCCGCCACTAACGATCGAGAATGTGACCATCGTCGACACGGCGGGAGGCCCGCTGCAAACGAATATGACGGTCGCCATTTCCGCAGGACGGATCGAAACGATTGCCAAAACTGGCTTTCGCCACAAACTGCGTAAACGCGAACTTGTCATCGACGGGCGCGGCAAGTACCTGATTCCCGGACTTTGGGACATGCACACCCATATTGCGGGAGTGAGCGCTAAACCGGAATGGTCGAGCCATGTATTGATCCCGCTTCTGATCGCGAACGGGACAACAGGAATCCGCGATATGGGCGGCGATCTCGATGCGCTTGAATCGTGGCGCCGCGAAATCGAAAACGGCCAAATGATCGGGCCGTCGATCGTCGCTGCGGGGCCAATGCTTCTGCAAGCACGAAGTTCCGGCGCGCCGCCAGCCCACGCCGATCCGGCTGTTCTTCGCGTCGGAACGATGGGCGAGGCCCGAGCGGCCGTGGATTCCCTGCAAAAGCGCGGAGCGGACTTTATTAAAGTGATTCAACTGTCTCGGGAGGAGTATTTCGCTGTCGCGGCGGAGGCGAAACGCGATGGTATTCCGTTTGCCGGCCACATCCCCACGCGCGTAGGTGCAATCGAAGCTTCGAACGCCGGACAAAAAAGCGTCGAGCACATCATCTACAGTTCGCTCGCATTCGATTGTTCCTCGAAAGAAGAGGAGCTGCGGCAAAGAGGCCTTGATGCAGCCGCACGGGGCGACGAACAGGCTGTTGCGGACGCTACAGACGAAGCGAACCGCACATTTTCGCCCGAAAAGGCCGCTGCGCTCTGGAGCACATTCCGCCGCAACGGAACGTGGGTTACACCGACGCTCTTCACGATTCGAGTCAACGCGCACCGCCTCGAAGACTCGCCAAATGATCCGCAACTTGCTTACCTCCCCACGGCGCTCCGAAAGGAATGGGAACTTCCAAGATCGCCGGCCCAAGACGATCGCGACACGTCCGCGTGGTGGGAGCGTCAATTCGAAAACGATCGCAAGCTGGCGGGCGAGATGCACCGCGCCGGCGTGCGACTTCTTGCCGGAAGCGACGCTCTTGATCGATACGTGTTCGTAGGGATTGGCCTTCACGAGGAACTGAAACAGCTCGTAGGCGCTGGCCTCGCGCCTCTCGAAGCCCTGCAGGCAGCCACGCGAAATCCCGCCGATTTCCTTGGACGCAATGACTCGGGAATCATCGCCGCCGGAAACCGCGCAGACCTGGTTCTTTTCGACGCGAATCCGCTGGAAGACATCGCCAACACCCGGAGAATTTCAAGCGTTGTTCTCAAGGAGAAGTATTTATCGCGCGTGAAGTTGGACTCGATGCTTTCAAGCGCTCGCGCTGCGGCCGCCGCCGTCCCGCCCGGTGCACGACTCTCGCTGATTCCATTCCATGCAGCAATGGCGAACGCGAAAGATTAGGCCGATTTTAGGGGATGGACGCCATTCCACGGGGAATTGCTAAGTCGCCGCACCGTTTCTCGGAGACGTACCGCGAGACTGACAACCGTTTCAAGCCGTTGCGTATCCGTCGCGTGCATACGATCGCGGTGAGCCAGGAGTAACTCCGCGTTACCGAGAATCCCCGTAAGCGGGTTGTTAATTTCGTGCCGAAAAATCTCGGCAATGTTTCCGGGCAGTTCGGCCCGGGGCTGCCCACACGCCGACTTCGCCCTTTCGGCCCAACGCACGCGGCGTTCGAGCAGGCTTACGGCTAGAGGCACGAAATCTCCGACTCGTACTACAAACTCTAAGTCGCCTTCCGCCACTAGGCCCGCAGCCTGCGCCTGCCGTGCCGCGGGCGCCAGCAAAATCACCGGCGCGCTTTCCGTCAGTCGACACAATGAATCCAATAGCGGTGCGCCGCCGAGGAACATGTCGTCCAACATAATAGCCCCGGGAGAAGTGCGCGTAACGGTGTCGCGCAATTTTTCCATGGTAGCGGGGCATGCAAGCGCGTCAAGGCTTGTAAAGCGCCCAACCTCATCTGCGAGCCGCTTGGCAAGGCGAGCATCCCCAATTCCAAAGACTACTTGGACTTGCCATCGCACGGCGGCGGGAGTTGCGACCGCATCCATTGTTCTCAAGTTCGTGAATTCGCGCTTTGGTTTGCCCGCAACCGCGGCCGAGCAGCATCTCGTAGTTGCGTTCGTCCTTGCTCGAGTAGCCGGTTGACCGCGATTTTCAGTTCCTCCACCAGAAAGGGCTTTGCCAGATATGGGAAGCCACTCGGCTCGAGAAATTCGAGCGTGCGCGGCGCAAGCGTATCACCGGTGATGAAAATGATGCGGTCCGCCATCGGGCTCCCCGCCTGGACTAGCGCTTCGTAAAACGCGCGACCGTCGAGCCTGGGCATCCGTAAATCACAAATCACCAGGTTATAGTTGTGCCGTGCGATACGCGTCAGTCCCTCCTGGCTGTCCAGCACTGCCTCGACGTTGTGCCCCTCTTCGCGAAGCACGTCTACGATCAGTTGAGCAACCGTTGGCTCGTCTTCGACCACCAGGACTCGGCCTTTGGACGAAATGCTGGATTGGTCAGAAGTGAGCGCTTCGCGGTATCGGTCTGGGACGAGCTGTCGCGCAGGCACCGCTATCACCGGAAGCTCGACAAAAAACCTTGCTCCCGCTCCATTTGTACTCTCAACGCTGATTTCTCCCCCGTGCTGCTGCACGATGCCATAAACGATTGAAAGCCCAAGGCCGGTACCCACGCCCAAGGGTTTGGTGGTAAAGAACGGTTCAAAAATTCGCGAAGCGATCTCCGGCGGAATTCCGGGTCCATCGTCCGAGATCTCCAACGAAATACGCTCGCCCGCTAAGCGGCGGGTCCTTATGCCCACGTTTCCCTGTCCCCGTCCTTCGAGCAGAGCCTGCTCCGCATTCACGAGCAGATTTAGCACTACTTGCTGCAATTGATGGGGGTCAGCCATCGTTTCGGGGAGATCGCTGGCAAGGTCGCATTTGACTGCGATGTTTTCGACTTTGAGTTCGTAACTCCGCAGCCCCAGAGTCCGTTCGACAATCTCATTCACGTCCACGCGGGTACGCTCGGGTTTGTTCTCTCGTGCGAAGTAAAGCAAGTTCTTTACGATTCGCCGGGCGCGTTCCGCTTCCTGATAAATCTTGCTGGCCTCGGAAAGTTGTGCGGGAAGCAGCCTGTGGCCGAGCAACAGTTGTCCGTAACCCATGATCGCGGTGAGCGGGTTATTCAGTTCGTGCGCAATCCCGGAAACAAGTTGACCCAGAGCCGCCATTTTTTCCGTCTGCAGCAATTTCGACTGAATCTGACGCTCCCCAGTGACGTCGTAATACAGTTCGAGCCATCCGATGGCGTATCCATCGGCTTCGAGCACCGGACGAGAAAACCGCTCGAACACCCGGCGCGCGGGCCGTGTCATCTCGAACTCATCGTGTCCGGGAATTCCCTGGCCCGATACAAATGATCTCCACGGTGCGGCAAAATGCTGAGCGCTGCGGCATCGATTGGCTACCAGCGTCTCAAGATCGTCCATGGTTAGGTTTTTCCGGATGCGCCTGTCGAGTCCAAAGAACTGCGCGAACCTGTCGTTCGAGGATCGAACACGTCCCGAACAATCCACCAGAATCACGCCCGCCTGAACGGATTCAAGAACGCTAGCCAGTTCCGAGTTCACCTGGCACCACTTCGCCTCCGCGCGCTGGACAACGGAAGTTTCTTCGAGACACAGCAACAATTGTTGTGAGCTCTCCATGACGGCCCTGAACGCGATCCGAGCATGTAGCCCCGTCGGAAGCACCGTGTCGAAACTCGATGGATCGCGCAGCGTCATGACCCGCTGGCACCACGCTAGGAACTCGACCGCGAGTGACGGCGAGAGTAGACCACCCTCATGTTGCAGTGGAGGAGTTGATTCCTTTAGTCGCAATACTTCCCGTGCGCGGCGGTTGGCCGCGCGGAGAATTCCTCGCCTGTCCACAACCGCAAGGGCTTCGGCGCTCGTATCAAAAACAGCCCGGAACGCCGGATCCTCAAGCGGGTCGAGGACGTCAACAGATGAATTCAGCTCCGGAATCGGAGACACATCCAGCAAATTGGGCTGGTGGGATTGAGGCCGGACCCCAGGATTTCTCATTGGGGGTTTACCAGCGCCCCTGCAGAATCCAATAACTGCACAGCAAGGCGGCGCCAATCGTGAGAGTGTATTCAACGAAGTGGCGCGCGGATCGCCACAGGCGTTCTTGCTTCCCGGTGTATGTCGCGCTTCGCATGAGAAACTCCCATGCATACTCCACACCAAGCGCGCGATTCGCGTAACGCCCCTATTTTGAGTGGGTTGGAGTCAATCGCCAGCTGCGAGCGGGATACAAGGTTCCCAATACGATACCGTTTACTCGCAGCGGTTCTGAAACGAAAACCTGAACGAGGAAGGACCGGTGGCGATTGCGGCCCGAATCCTCAATCGGCCTGTGCCTGCGTTTCGTACAATTTCAGCTTGCGATAGAGCGTTGTCTTTCCGATACCGAGCAACCGCGCGGCAGCGAGCTTGTCTCCCGCCGCCTCCCGCAGGGCGCGCAATATCGCTCGCCGCTCCAGCTCTTCCAGCGGAAGCAATTCGTCGCGCTCCGGCAACCGCTCAGCCGTGCCGTATTGCATATTCGAAGGCAGATCACCGACATGCACAATTGGTCCGGACCCGAGAGCGATCGCGCGCTCGATTGCGTTCTCGAGCTCCCGTACATTGCCGGGCCAGTCGTACGCCATCAAGCGCGCCATAGCAGCCTCTGAAATAGTTCGAATTCGGCCGTTGGCCTCGCTGAATTTTTCGAGGAAAGAATTCACAAGAATCGGAATGTCGCTCTTTCTCTCTCTCAGCGGAGGCAGCTTGATTTGCACCACGTTCAGGCGGAAGTATAAATCCTGACGGAATCCTCCCTGCCGGACTGCCGCCTCAAGATCGCGGTTGGTGGCCGCGATGATGCGCACGGCAATGGAGACGCGGTCCGTTGACCCCACCGGCTTGATTTCCTTTTCCTGAAGAGCGCGGAGCAGCTTTGCTTGCAGATCCACGGGAAGATCGCCGATTTCATCTAGAAACAGGGTTCCGTTGTCTGCCGCTTCCATCAGGCCGCGCTTTGTCTGCACGGCGCCGGTGAACGCGCCTTTTACGTAGCCGAACAATTCCGATTCGATCAGCGTTGGCACGAGCGACGAGCAGTCCACGGGCGCGAACGGCCGGTTTCGACGCAAACCGCAAAAGTGAATCGACTTGGCGACAAGCTCCTTTCCCGTTCCGCTTTCGCCCAAAATGAGTACCGGATAGCTGTGCTGGCTCACCTTCTCGATTAGCCGGTAAACGCGCTGCATTTTGGGTGACGTGCCGATCAGGCCTCCAAACCCTGGACGCGTGCGGAGCTGTTCGCGCAGCACCCGGTTTTCCTGGTCTACTTCGAGTAAGCGCACCACTCGGTTGAGTTTGCTGCGCAGATCGGGCACGTGAAACGGCTTCGTAACGTAGTCCGCAGCCCCCATTTTCGTGGCTTCCACTGCGCTTTCGATTGTGCCGTATTGCGTCAGCACTATCACCGACGTTTGCGGATACATCTCGCGAATCCGCCGTAACAATTCGATGCCGCCCATCTGTGGCACTCGCAAGTCTGTGATCACGATATCTACCGGGAACTGTTCCAGGATATCGAGTGCCTGTTCGGTGGTAGAAGCGGTGCGCGCGCGCAGTCCCGAATCGACTACTACGTCCCGGCAGAGGTCCCGCGTTGCGTTCTCGTCGTCCACGATTAGTGCGGTTACTGCGATAGGCCGCTGGACTGGTTCCAAAGCCTCAGTCGCAGCAACCCCTTCCGCGCGATTTTCCAGAGGTTTCATTTCGATTCCGCCCTTTGTTGATTCATAATTTCCTGAATCCCGAAGCAAGGCGCATACCAATTGGGAACACCCGGCAATATTTCAGATTCCAAAGCTCTTGATTGCTCGAAGGCAAGTTCAAACAGGCCGGAGTGTAGTGTCAGTTTGGGAAGATTAACAAGTCCGTATTAGTACGCAACAAGGTAACCCTAGTTACGGGCATTAGATGCAGGATTGGGAAGCTTGAAATTTTCGAAACGGGACCGCGCCCTCTTTTGGGACTCGGCCCGCCGCATACAAATCAAATGAACCTTTAGACGTTCAAATTTATGGCAGGACGGTAACGTTCGCCGAACAAGTTGAGACTTTTCCGGCGCCGTTGTCGACTCGCACCGTTAGCGTATAGCTGCCCGCAGCAACTCCTGCTGAATCCCAACGAGCGTATGGACCGTTGCCCTCAATCCTTCCGCCCGAGGCAGTCCAGCTATACGACAGCGGATAGCCGTGGCTGTCCGTCGCACTAGCGTTCGCCTGCACGATTCTCCCGGCCGCCGCGCTCACGGAAGGCGTATCGACCGAGCAGGATGACGTCAAAATGTCCGATTTTCTCGAGGCTTCCCTTTCCTCGCGGCGCAGACCAATTCCAAGCTTCGCGATGAAGCCGTTGCGATCCAAGTGTTGCGACAGGCTCAGCGAATACCGGTAGCCCGCATCGATCGCAACGTTTCTCATAAGGTAGAGACGGATGCCTTCGGTGCTGTCCACGGGATCGCGCGCGCCAAAGGTGGTGTTCGGGATGCCATTACCGACAAAAATCAGCGCGTTATATTCCGTAATGACCTGAAAGCGCTTCTGCGGAAACATGAGCAAGCCAACGCCCGCTGTCATCTGATCCGATGTATTCAACACCGCAATCTCGGTCGTAGGCGTCGTTGTTCCGTTGGGCAGAGTCACGCTTTGGCCTGGGCGGACGATCACTCCCGCGAGTCCGCCGCTACCCGCCGGAATCGTAAAGCTCGAGCTGCGTGTGAAGCGAAAACCCCAGTTAAATGTCGCGAGAATGCTCTTGTGCATCAAATACTTGCTGGCCTCAAATCCGATCCCGTAGTTAAACTTTCCAGACTGCACCTCGTTGCTGAGCAAATCGTTCAGCGACGTCTTGGTGGGGATATAGAAATCGTTGCGGATCGACAGGCTAATGGGGTTCCCGCGTTTCTCGGAAAGAAGTCCAATCTTGAACCCCAGATCGATCTCGCCGATTCCGCCTCCATTGTGAGATGCGAACGGGAAATCCTCTACGTAGGCGGGATGGTCGCCCGGATCATTATTCGCCTGGATTATCGGACTGTAAATCGTGTTACGGAACTGGACTGCATTCGGAGAAGCAAGGCTCAGGTTACTGGGCACGTCCACGTGGATGTGTTCATCTGCGTCAATCTGTAAAAAAAGCGAAAGCCAGCGGTTCACACCCACGCCAAACGCGGGGCCCACTTGGAGCACTGTGATGTCTCCAGGCATCCGCGAAATCTTGTTCGCTCCCGCCGTAAAGTCGAACGCGCCTCTCGGCAACGTGTCGCCCGTTTCAAGATTGAAAAGCCCGGGATTCCCGTTCCAAGCCGGCATGGGAACCCACTTGGGACCTTCGGATGCTTCCTCTTCCGAATCTCGCATCGCCGCGGGGCCGGGTTTTGCATTCGACTTGGAAGCGGGAGTGGCGGCGCCAAAAGCGCCTTGGCCCGCCGGTGCATCTTTCGCCGCTTTCACGGCTGAGTCATCAGCCGTAGAAACCGCAGAGTCGTCGCCTTTCTTGTCGGTTTTTTTCTCATCCGCACGGCTCGCGGACACTGCAAATAGGACCAAAATAAGAATCACTACAGCGCGCCAACTAAATCTCATCCGCTCCTCCGATTTCCGTCAAATAATCCGTTATCGCCTTGCCGCGCGAAGATCGCTCTCGGAGCCAACCGCGCCCGCGACCCATTCCTGTACTGAAACCAGAGCACACAATGCAACATGGGAGGTCACGAGTAAACGGGTAAAACCGGGGGGATTATAGTTCACCGACGCGCCTTCTCGAACAGCTTTTTTCCGCATCAGGTTCCCAACAGTACAAAACCGCGCACATCTGCAAAACGGTCAGGCCACCCTCGTCGATTTCGTGTCATCTTACTCTCGACTTTCAAATGGAGCTGTCTACTTCCGGTAGAGGGCGCCAAAGTTCAGGTACAAAGAGGAACCTATGAGCCGCTCAATGTTGCTATTATCTCTGGCTTCCGCGTTCACTTTCGCCGGCTTGCCAGCCAATTCCGCAACGCAGCAGACCGAACCCACCACGCAACCCGCACCCGATCAGGTCGCGTCCGGCACCCGCATTCTCATCGGCCTCCAAGATGACCTGAGCACCAAAGAAGACAAAGCGGGCAAGCATTTCAAAGCTCGCACGCTACAGCCGATCGCAACCGCCAGCGGTGCAGTTCTTCCCGCCGGCGCCGAAGTGTTCGGTCACATCGACAAAGTCGAGGCCGCCGGCAAAGTCGGACGCGCTCGAATTTGGCTTACGTTCGACGACATCGAAACGCGCGGTGGTCGCATACCGCTGGTAGCGGAGTTGATCGACGCTCCCGGCGTGCATTCCGTTCATGTGGCCTACGATCGCGAAGGCGAAATTGAAACTCCGCCCAGTAAGCGCCCCAAGGAAGAGCAAGCCGCGGCTGAGGGCGCGCTCGTGGGCGCCTCTGCTGGCATCAATGCGAAAGACAAGAAAGACGCAGCTATCGGAGCTGCAATCGGCGCCGCAAATGCCTTCATGGCCGAGTCCGGGCTCGGAAAGGAATTGCTGCTTCAAACCGGCACGAAACTTGAAATTGTTCTCACCAGGCCGCTGTACCTCGGCGGATCGTAACCGTGCCGCCCACCCGCTAAATCTCCTCCTCCGCAAGGGCCGGACCGCCGCGTCGCCCGGCCGAGCGGAGAGGTCCGTTCCCTTGGTTTTCCCGCGGACTGCTGGTAGATTCAAGTTGGAATGGCTCCAGATAACCAGACGCTGCAACGAATCCTGATCGTCGAAGACGAAGAAAACGCACGCAAAGGCTACGAGGCCCTGCTTCGTAAGTGGAACTACGAGGTATTGGGCGTGGGAAGCGGCGAAGACGCTCTCGCGAAGTTTCCGGAATTTCGCCCGGGCGTGATTCTCGCCGACGTCGAGCTTCCCGGAATGAATGGCCTCGATTTGCTTGCCCACCTCGGCGAAGAAATCCAACACATTCCCGTAATCATAATCACCGGGCGTGGCAGCGATGAACGCGTTGTGCAGGCCATTGAAGCCGGCGCTTTCTGGTACATCGAAAAGCCCCTCAAGCCGCCAGTTTTGAAGGCCTTGCTCGACCGCGCGCTGGGGCGATCGCGCGACCGGAAGGCCGTCGCGGTTCTCACGCGCCAGCTACGCGAGGCCGGAAAGCTCGGAGTGCTGGTCGGTGCGTCGCGGCCAATGCAAGAAGTGATGCGCCAGGTCGAAATGGCTTCACCTTCCACTGCTTCGGTCCTCATTACGGGTGAAACCGGTTCCGGCAAGGAAATGGTAGCGCGCTCGATTCACATGCTTTCACCCCGCGCTGAGCGCCCTTTTATTGCGATTAATTGCTCCGCGATTCCCGAATCTCTGATGGAAAGCGAAATCTTCGGCCATGAACGAGGCGCCTTCACCGGCGCGGCCGAGCGCCGCATCGGCTGCTTCGAACTTGCCGACGGTGGCACGCTATTGCTCGATGAAATCGGAGAAATGCCGCCGCCCACGCAGGCGAAATTGTTGCGCGTTCTCGAAGACCACAAAATCAGGCGGCTGGGCAGCAAAGTCGAAACGCCGGTCGATGTGCGCGTTTTGGCGGCGACGAACAAGAATCCCGAGCAAGCGGTTGCGGACGGGCACCTCCGCCAGGACCTGTACTTCCGTCTAAACGTTTTCAATATTCACTTGCCTCCCCTTCGCGATCACAAGGAAGACTTGCCGCTTCTCGTCGACAGCCTCCTCGAGGAAGTTTCCGAGAAGCACGGGAAAAAAGTCGCGGGTGTGGGCTCGGACGTCATGGACATGTTCAGGTCGTATCCCTGGCCTGGAAATGTGCGGGAGTTGCGAAACGTGCTCGAGCGCGCTGCGATTGCTTCCGACCGGGGCTCGGTTTCGCGCTCTCATCTTCCGTCGGAATTTGGCCGCGCCCCCGCCACGATCACCGCGGGCCTGGGCGCGCTTCGATTCCCGATCGGGACCACCGTGGATGCGGTCGAGCGGGAGCTAATCCTCCAGACGCTGGCAGCGACGAGCCAGAACAAGACTCGCGCCGCTGAATTGCTCGGCATCAGCTTGAAGACCCTCCACAATAAGCTCAAGGAATACGAGGCGGGGCGGGGCGATGCGTCTCAGCCTGAAAACTAAGTTCACGCTCGCGACGTCGCTTCTGGTTCTGGCGGTCGTCACGATTGTCTCGACGCTCTATCTCGCGCGTCTCACGCGTCAGGTTCTGCGCCAGGCGGACGATCGCGCTCGCTTCGTCGCACAGCAAATTTTTCTCGCCTGCCAAAATGCATTGGGAGACTCAGCCGAACGCGGCGAATCTCCCGCATCACCGAGCTCCGACGATCTGCGACGCTACGTCATGCGCTCCTTTGACGACAGCAGCACTCTCAACTCCCTAATCGAATCCGCGGTGGGATATTCACCCACAATTTACGAAGTCACGATCAGCGACCGCAACGGCATCGTCCTGGTTTCAAGCGACGCATCGCTGCGCGGCCAGAAAGTCGCCAATCGCCCTAGCGTCTCGTCGTTCGTCCGTACGGGTTTTTTCGAGCAGCTCCGCACGCTCTACGGCCCGCCACAGGTCTATGAATACTCACTCCCGTTCAATCTCGGCCCCGGTCCCTTTGGCGACATCCGCATCGGCCTCTCATCCGCCCTCATCCGCGACGAAATTTCGCCCAGCCTGCAATCCGCGGCGTTATACGCCCTGGCGTCCGTTTTTCTCTCAACTTTTCTTGCCGCCGTCGTAAGCCGCGTATCCCTTGCCCCCATTGAGCGGATCACTCAACAGCTCGACCACATCTCCGCCGGCGAATTCGATTTTGAGCCCGTCGAGCGCGGAGATGAATTGGGACTGGTCAGCACGAAAATCGTCGGAATTGGAAAGCAGCTGCGAGACGTGCGCGAAATTTTCAGTACGCTGCGCGACAATCTCGATCAAGTCATGGGCGGCCTTGAGGATGGCCTTTTGCTCTTCAACTCCGAAGGCCGCGCCGTGCTCGTCAGCCCTTCGATGCAGAGATTCCTCGGCGGACGCCCCGAAGAATTGCGCGGACGCCCCGCCAGCGAGATCTTTCCTCCCGGCCACCCGGTTCGAGCCGTTTTGCGCATGGAAGGAAACGAAATTCAACCCATCGAAGGCGCGGAAGTCACTCTCGCCGGCCCGTCCGGACCCCAAAAAGTAGGACTGCACGCCCAATCCGTTCGGGAGCACGGCGCTCAGATGGGCACGTTGCTCACCCTTCGGGACGTCGAGTCGTTCGAGCGCATCGGCAGTCATCTCGAACTCTCCGAGCGTCTCGCCGCACTAGGTCGCGTCACCGCCGGCGTGGCCCACGAGGTGAAGAATCCTCTGAATTCGATGCGCCTTTGGCTCGAGGTTCTCAAAGCCAACATGCCGATTGATCCCGAACCGCAGCAGGCCGTAAAAATGCTCGACAGCGAGATTGACCGGCTCGACCGCGCCGTGAAGACATTCCTGAATTTCACGAAACCAGTCGAAGTCAACCTCGAGGAAACGGATCTCCGCGCGCTTCTCGAGGAAGTCCTCGACGCGGCCCGCCCCGCCGTCGTCAAGGCCGGTGTTGAGCTGCGCGTCGAACTCGGCTCCGATCGCCCGTACGTCCTCATCGACCGGCAACTCATTCAGCAGGCGTTCCTCAATCTCCTCCTCAATGCCTGCGACTTCACGGGCGCCGCGGGGCGAGTTACGCTCAGCTTGAGCCACACGGGCGATTCCGCCGTGATTACCGTTGCCGATTCCGGAGAGGGCATTCCCATCGAGAACCAGAAGAAGATTTTCCAGCTCTTTTTCACCACCCGCCCCGGTGGTACTGGCATCGGGTTAGCCAACACGTTTAGATTTGTGCAGTTACACAATGGTCGGATAGAATTCGATTCGCAGGTTGGGCGCGGGACCACTTTCCGAGTGGAACTGCCGCTGTCACGCTCGGTCGAAGCGGCGGCGGGTAAGACCCGGAATTTCAGCCAGCCTTTCGCCCAAGAAAAAAGATAAATGCCCAGCCGCCCTATGAACGCTTCCGCTGTGACTGCGCTAGTTGCATGCGCGCTCGCGCTTGCGCTCGCCGGATGCAATCATAAAGTGCAGGCTGCGGCGCCAGTCGCCTCGGCGCCCGCTCCTACGCCGAAACAACCGCCCGCTGCAACACCGGCGCCCGACCTGCCACAGCAAACAGACGCTACTCCACCACCAACCGACTCCTTGCCAGTCACCACCACTCCGCCTCCCGCGCCGCCCCACAAACCGGCGCCCAAGAAACCTTCTGAAACTCCCGCGGAGCCGGTGGAACAGCCCACGCGCCCTCCAGCTCCGCAAATTTCTCCTCAACTTTCTGCGGACGATCAGGCGAGCTACGAGCGTAAGACCAGTGAAGATATGTCCGCCGCGGAGAAGAATTTGGCTCAGGCGGCCGGAAAGCAGCTCAACGCCGGTCAACAGGACCTCGCGGAAAAGATTCGCAGCTTCCTCTCCCAGTCGCGCGATGCCAGCAAGATTGGCGATTGGGCTCGCGCGCTGAACTTGGCTCAAAAAGCGCGGCTGCTTTCTGTGGAACTCGTAAATTCTTTCTGACGTATCCTCTCCGCTGCGTCCGCTGTTTGGGATGTCGGCGAATTTGCTGCTAGGATTGCCTCGTGAGTTCCTTCGATGTAGCAATCGTCGGTGGCGGGCTGATCGGCGCCTCGATCGCGTATGAATTGTCCGCCGAAAAACTGCGTGTCGTAATCCTCGACAGCCAGCACCCGGGACAAGAAGCTTCCTGGGCCGCCGCCGGGATGCTGTCTCCTGGCCCCGATTCACCCGAAGCCTTGCCGCTCGTCCCACTAATGAAAGAAAGCCTGCGTGTTTATCCTAAATTCGTGGCGGCCATCGAAGACCTCTCCGGCAAATCGGTCGAGTTTGCGCGCGAAGGCGCGCTCCAGATTTTTCTTGCGCCGCAAGGCGAATCCGAGCGAGACACCCTATTCTCGGAATACCGTCGGCTCGAACTGCGGGTAGAGCCGCTTTCGCTCGATGCGGCCCGCCGCCTCGAACCGTCTCTTGGACCGAACGCCCGCGCCGCAGCATTTCTGCCGAACGAGGGGACCGTCAACCCGCGGTCGCTGACTGCCGCGGTCATAGCCGCCGTGCGACGCCTCGGCGTCGAGATTCACACCGGCCGCGCTGTAAACGCTTTAATACGCGAGAACAACAGATGCACCGGTGTGATCGCGGCAGCAGAACGAATTTCCGCGAAGTTTGTCGTGGTTGCTGCGGGCTGCTTCTCAGCTGGCGTCGCGCCCCAGGACAACTTGGTCTCGCAGTTCATCCCCACGCGCCCCGTCCGCGGCCAGATGGTGTCGCTTCGCCCGAAAGGAATAAGCCTGCGCCACGTCCTGCGGTCTGATCGAGGCTACATCGTGCCGCGTCACGATGGACGCGCCATCGCCGGTAGCACTCTCGAAAACGCCGGACTCGATAAACACGTCACGCCTAGAGGATTGCAACAAATCTTGAACGCGGCGCTCGAACTCGCTCCGGCCCTCGCTGACGCCGAACTCCTCGAGACCTGGGCCGGCCTCCGTCCCGGCACTCCGGACGATCTCCCCATTCTCGGTCCGACCGGTATCGACGGCTTGCTCATTGCCACCGGCCACTATCGAAATGGAATTCTTCTCGCCCCAGTCACAGCAAATCTCCTGCGCGAGTGGATTACGACGGGCAAAACTACCTTCGACGCCGAAATTTTCTCCCCTCTTCGATTCACCCGCGAAAAACTCCCCACCGGTGCCGCTCTTTCTTCGTAGGTCGCGTTTTCAGCGTGTGCCTGAGAACCGGTCCTAATACAGTCCAGCTCCCCCTGTTGACGCAGAGAGCTGCGTCGATTCTTCGTTCCTTCTTTGTAGGTCGGGCTTTCAGTCCCGACATAAAAGGTCGACGCGTGAAGCGCGACCCTGTCGTAGCTTCTTCTAATCGACAGTGCATGCCAATTAGAAATTGACGTAATTCTATGTAAACAAAGGATCGGAGTTGGATCTAATCGTCGCTGGATTGCGATGTTGCCGGTCCAGAGGTTGCGCGATTATTTGAAGTTGTTTCCGCAGGTCTTAAAAGGGGATTTTGCTGCGCGTCGGTTCGCGATTCGGCGGGCCCGCGAGCGTGGACGCTTGCCCGGGGCTCGTAAATTGCACCTTGTCCGCATCGAGAAGGACGGGACGATCGAGTATGGCCTCCACTGTCGTCCCGCGCGGCATTTCCGCTTCGGGACCGCGCGTGAGCAGCACCGTAGCCAGTCCTACCGCAGCGCCAACGCCGGCGCCGATTCCGGCGCCCGCCGGTGTTCGTGTGGCGATGCCGCCGATGCCCGCGCCCGCCGCGGTGGTTTTCGCGATTGTGCCGATGTCGGACGCCTTGTCGCTGTCGCCGACGATCTGTCCTTCGTTTCCCATCGATTCTCCGCCGCCCGTTCCCGCGTTGCTCGGCACCGCTTTCAGATTAACCATGTAGCCGTTCGGCAGAATCATTTCATTCAGCCTGATCATCAATTCGCCGCGGCCCTTGACGCGGCCCGGGCGCTTCGATTCGGTCACTTCGCCGCTGACGTACGAACCCGCCGGAATCACTACGTGGCCATCGATCATGACCGGAAAGAGAGTCTCGAAGTAAACCGGGTCGCCGGGCTTCGTGCTCTTCGTCGAAATCGCATTGTGCAGCACCAGCGGAAGGTGCGTGCCGCCCGGCACGCGGACAAATGTTTTCGTCCCGGTCGCGGGCGGTGCAGCAGCGTCATTCGAACTCGATATCGCGTTCGAATCCGTCGCGTTCGCGGGAGGCTGCGCGGAATCCGCCTGTGGCATATCGGGAGACTTTGCCGGCGGCGGGGGAGCGGGTGGAGCTTGAGCTGCGGGCGGAGCGGGCTGGCTCGCTGGTGCTGGCGGCATCGGTCCGTCCTGGGCGAACGCAGGCAGTGCAAGCACCAGCGCGAGTATCCCCAGAAAGCACATCTTCGTTGCGGATGTCGGCGATGCCGGCTGATGCAAGTGGAACAAGCCGCTTCTCATAGCTGCCCCCGAACTTCCTCTCCTAGCAGATGCGCCTTGGTTACCTTCAGGTGGCCTGAGGGTAACCCTTCGCGCCATTCTTGGCTACTCTTTCATTCCCAAGTATCCATCCAACCAAGGTCGCATCTTTTAACCGGGCGTGTACGACTAAGGCACGCACGGACGCGCGGCGTGGCGTGTGCCGCTATACTCGATACGGAGCCAAAAATGGGGCCGCTCGAGGCTACGCGCCTTCGGTTTTCCTCATCCCTTCGCGGCAAGACGCTCCTGATCATCGGCTTAACGATGTTCGGGCTTGTCGGCGGATTGTACCTCCTATCGCGGGTCGTACTTCTGCGCGGATTTTCCCACCTGGAAGAGGATTTCGCACGCCAGAATCTCGAACGCATTTCGAGCGCTCTCGCGAATGAGCTTGGCACTCTCGATCGCACGACCAGCGAATACGCTTCCTGGGATCAATCCTACGCGTTTCTTCACGGCAAGCAGCCGAGCTACTCCAGAACCGAATTTCCCGACGCTACGTTCCAGCAACTAAAGATCAATTTCGTAGTGATCCTCGATAATTCGGGAAAGAAGGTGTTCTCCAAGGGCTTCAACCTGGTGTCTCTCGATCCAGCGCAAACGCCCGCCGGTCTCGATGAACATCTGCGGCCAGGTTCTCCACTTCTCAAGTACGACACGCACCCGGGCAAGGTGACTGGCATTCTGCTCCTGCCATCCGGGCCCGTCTTGATCGACTCCCGCCCGGTTCTCAACAGCAGTTCGGAAGGCCCCGTTGCCGGCACGATGATCATGGGCCGCGCACTCGATTCCGACGAAGTGCTGCGCCTCGGCGAGATGACTCACATGCCCCTCGACGTCGAGCGCGTCGATGGAAAAAATACGGCTCCGGACTTCCGGCTCGCGCGTGGCACCGTTTCCGGGCCGAACGCCACCGTCGTTCGAGAATACGATCAGGCATCTCTCGCGGCGTACGAGGTATTGAACGACATCTATGACAAACCGGCCTTGATCGCACGCGTGCTTTTTCCAAGGGATATTTATCGGGAAGGCCGCACGGTTTTGCTGCAATTTTTATTGCTTTTGCTTGCGGCTGGTCTCGTGTTTGGAGCCGTTACGCTGTTTTTGCTCGAGCGAGTGGTTCTCTCACGCGTCGCCGACCTGAGCGAGGGCATTACGCAGATCGGGGCGAGCGGCGATCTTTTGGCTCGCCTCGACGTTTCCGGCAAAGACGAAATCGGATATCTCGGCACGGCTATCAACGGAATGCTCGAGGATCTAGCGAATACCGAGGCCGAACGCCACGAAGGTCGCACCCGCCTCGGTGTGATGATCGACAAGATGCCTGCGGTACTGTGGACGACGGACACGAATCTGCGCTTCACGTCCAGCGTAGGCGCCGGACTGGCAGCGCTCGGCGTTCGCTCGAACGAATTGGTGGGGCAATCGCTCTTCGAGTACTTCCACACCAACGACCAGGCGTTCCCCGCGATTGCAGCGCACCGCAAGGCACTCGAAGGCGAATCCAGCACCTACGAGATGGAATGGCAAAAACTCGTCTTCGAATCGCACGTGCAGCCCATGTACAACAGTGAGGGCGAACTGCTGGGAGTGATCGGGGTGGGACTCGACATCACCGATCGCAGGCAGTTGGCCGATCAGTTGCGGCAGTCGCAGAAAATGCAGGCCGTAGGCGAACTCGCTGGCGGAATCTCGCACGATTTCAACAACCTTCTAATGGTCGTAAAGGGCCACGGAGAGCTCCTCCTCGACCGCCTGCCAGAGGGTTCGCCGCTGCGTCAAAACGTGGAGCAGGTGCAAAAAGCGGCGGATCGAGCCGCCTCCTTGACGCGCCAGTTGCTCGCGTTCAGCCGCAGGCAAGTGTTGCAACCGCGCGTGCTGGATTTGAATGAGGTGGTCAGCGGGATGATCGAGATGTTTTCGCGCGTAATCGGCGCGAACATCGAACTCTCCTGTTTGCCCGGAACGAACCTGGGCCGCGTGAAAGCGGACCCCGGGCAAATGGAGCAGGTTTTGCTAAATCTCGTCGTCAACGCGCGCGATGCGATGCCCGAAGGAGGCCGCGTAACGATCGAGACGACTAACGTCGAGATCGATCGTAGCTACGCCGCGCTTCATTCGGGGATGGGCGCCGGCCATTACGTGATGCTGATTGTGAGCGACACCGGCAGCGGAATGGACGCAACAACGCAGGCGCGCATTTTCGAGCCCTTTTTTACCACAAAAGAAAAAGGCAAAGGCACCGGGCTCGGCCTGGCAACGGTGTACGGCGTCGTGAAGCAAAGCGGCGGATACATCTGGGTGTACAGCGAAGTGGGACACGGCACGACCTTCAAGATTTATCTCCCGCAGGTGCTGGCGGAAGCCGACAAACGCGCCGCAGAGAAAGCCCCCAGCGGGCCACCTCCCGGGAATGAAACCATCCTTTTCGTAGAAGACGAAGAGAGCGTGCGCGTCCTCGTCCGCGGCTATCTCGAAGGCACGGGCTACCACGTCCTCGAAGCGGTGGACGGTGTTCATGCTCTCGAAATTGCAGCGGCACATAAAGGGCCTGTCCAGATTCTCATTACGGACGTGGTGATGCCGCGGCTCAGCGGCCGTGAAGTAGCCGCGCGCCTCAGCGCGACGCAGCCTGACATGAAGGTCCTCTACATCTCCGGCTACACCGACGACAGCATCTTCCGCGATGGCGTTCTCGAAGGCGGCATGGCATTCTTGCAAAAGCCCTTCAACCTTAAGACGCTGGCACAGAAGATTCGTGAAGTTCTCGACGGCCAACCGGTCGCTTCCCTCCCGGGCCGTTAGCTCACGAGGAGCAACTGACGATGGCGAAACTGGCTCTGGTTTACGGTTTGCGGCTTTTTCCTGCGGAAGAACTCGATTCAGTCGGCGAAGCAAACGTAGCGTTGAAGAACGGCCGCAACGGCCGCGTCACGATGCACTTGATTGAAGGAAGCAAGGAAGAAATCGAGAAGACGTTGCGGCAGTCTCTCGATGCGTTTTTCGAAATGTATCCAGAAATTTGAACGGCGTTACATCAAGACGACGGTCTGGCCGGTGAGGTCGAAGCGTTTGCGGCAGCGTATGTTCCGGCAGGCCACCATGTCGTCGACGCGGACCATATAAGAGCGCGCCTTTCCAAATTGCGCGCGATCCTGATCGTTGGCGCCCTGCGGAATGTGGTCGCGTTTCGTGCGCACCATCCAGCGAACCGGAAAAGTGCCTTCCTGGCGGCAGTGCGGGCAGACCAACGGAATATGCTTAGTCTCTTCCTTCTCGGTGTAAAACCTCTTCTCGTCCATTTGCTCCTGCCCCGACAGCGCGATTCGCCAATAAGCATACCAGCTTCGTGGCACTAGAACTCGTCCAAATTCACCATTCGCAGACCTGCATCCCGCCAGCGCGGAAGCCAATATTCAACGGCGGCCAGCGTGTGGCGGCGATCGCCTTGGAGCACTTTGTGATCTCCGTCGTGGAGCAGGACGATGTCGCTTCCTCGCGCGCGTCGCAGTCGCTCGATGACGCGCTCCGCGGGCTGCAGCTTCCAGTCGCGCGCCATTGCCGACCACATCACGACTCCCGCGCCTCCGTTGTGCCGAACAACTCCGTCGAGCTGCGGACCGCGGAAACCGAAGGGCGGCCGCATCAAACGGGGAGCCTTGCCCGTCGCAGACGCGATGGCTGCGTCGCAGCGATCGAGTTCCTGGTCAATGCGTCGGCGCGAAAGAAACGTAAGCTTAGGGTGAGTCTCGGTGTGATTGCCCACGGTGTGCCCGCGCTGCGCAATCTCCTTCGCCAGCGCCGGAAACGCGCGCAGGTGTCTGCCAATCAGAAAGAAAGTGGCATGGGCTTTGTGCCGGTCGAGCAAATCAAGCAATTGCGGAGTGACCGCAGGGTTCGGCCCATCGTCGAAGGTAAGCGCCATGGTGGATGCGTTGCCGGTGCGACGAATCGTGCGGCCAAAAAGTTGCGCGGAAGGCGAAGCGGAGGCCCATGCGAACGTGCCAGCGGCAGCACTAGCCGCGCCCGCAGCGAGAAATATGGGAAGTATACTCATGCACGATGGGAATCTTCGCACGCGCGGACGAACTCCGCCAGAGAATCGTACCGCCGGTGAGTTCAAATCGGAGATTGGGGGCTGCGAGCCGCGCTTACCGCGTCACGGCTCGCTCCCAGAAATGTAGAATCTGAAGTTTAGGCAACGGCTAGGAACTGCCACTTGCCGGCGACGGACTTCATTTGCGTCACTTTTCCCTCGTCGGGGTGCAGGAAGTACTCACCGTCCGGAATTCGGTGAGCGTGGGGCGACCGCACCGAGCACTCCGTCCACTGATTGGACGTTGCCGGCGCGGCGGTCCTGCCATGCTGGCGCTCTCCGATGGTGATCCGCATCTTGAATTCGACCTTATATTCGACTCCGGTCGGGCGTGTGGGGACAAGTCGGCCTGTGCCTTTGATCTTTTCGCTGCTCATGACTTTCTCCTAATGGGATGCCCCATTTTAATCTTTCTGGCGCCTTCTCTCGAGAAGGGAAATGCGAGAAAGTTCCAAAAAGCAACCATTGCGAACTCGTCAATGGCGGCTTAGTCCGCCATCTGGGTTTGCAGAATTTCACCTGGCATTCGGCTCATGCGGTTTGCCGCAGCACCGCCGATTTTGGAAGCGGAGTCCATGCGTTCCACGGCCGTGCGGTTCGGAGCTTGTATCGCTTCGGGAATTTCATCGTTGCGCATGCGAACCATGTGAATGCCGAGCGTGCGTTCGAGCTGTAGAAGCTCGGAGCGCTGCTCTCGTCCATAAAGAGTCGAAGCAACACCGGTTTCGCCCGCGCGCCCCGTGCGCCCGACGCGATGGATGAAATTCTCTGCAATCTCGGGCAGGTCGTAGTTAATGACCTGCGCGATGTCCTGCACGTGAATGCCGCGGGCAGCCAAATCGGTTGCGACCAGCACGCGGAATCGGCCCTGCTGGAATCCGGTCAAGGCTGCGGTGCGCTGGGATTGCGAGCGTCCGCCATGAATCATGGCTGCAACGAAGCCGTCGCGAGTGAGGCTGTAAGCAAGCCGCTCGGCTCCGCGCTTGGTGCGCGCAAAGACCAGGCAGCGGCCCGGTTCGGCCGAGAGCAATCGCTTCAGCAAATCCTGCTTGCGATCCGCGGAAACTTCGAACGCCTGCACTCGGACGTTTTCCGAGGGCTTCAGCGTAGAGCCCAGCGCAACGCGCACCGGATTCTTCATGTAATCGTTCACGAGGTGAACGACCGAGGCTTCGAGCGTCGCTGAGAAGCACATCGTTTGGCGGTCTTTCGGCAGGATCGACGCGATGCGCCGAATCGCAGGAAGAAAGCCCATATCCAGCATGCGGTCGGCTTCGTCAAGGATAAGCACTTCAAGCGACCGGAAATTCACCAGCTTGCGATCGAGGAAATCCTCGAGGCGTCCTGGCGTGGCTACCACAACGCGGGCTCCCCGGCGCAGCGCGGTGAGTTGCGCTCCTTCGGATAAGCCGCCCACTACAAGCGCGGCGGGTGAAAGCTGCTTGCCGCGCAGAGCGTTGTACTGCTCGACGACCTGCATGGCGAGTTCGCGCGTGGGAACGAGCACGAGTGCCGCGATTCCGGGTTTCTCGCTGCGAATGAGCCGCTCGATGATGGGGATCAGGAACGCCAGCGTTTTGCCGGTGCCGGTGGAAGCAGTCGCGAGCACGTCCTTACCTTGCAGCGCGAGCGGGATTGCCGCGGCCTGCACGGGAGTGGGCGTCACGAACTGCAGAGATGCCAGGCGGTCCAGAATAGAATGGGAAATCGGTAGTTCTGTAAAGCTTTGCATAAGTCTAGTTTTCTCTTTGTCTGGAAGCCGCCACCGCGCACACACGAATCTCGAGGGGGCGCAGCAGCGTGCTTTACCAGTTCTTTTTTAATTACGCTGAAGACTTCGGAAGGAACCGAGGGCGGGTACTACGAGAGCAGCCGCACATCACAACCGCGGTATTAAGCGCAAATGAAGTCTACCACATTTCGCGGGATTTGTATCACTTATTTAATGCGTTCTAAAACGCCACTATCGGCGGCTTAGTTTGCGGCGAGGGCACCGATCAGTGCTGCGGCCTCCGGAGTGCCGAGGCCGGTGACGTAGTCGTATCCAGCCAGTGCTTCGCACAATATTCCGCATGTTCCGTTCGTACCCTGAGTGACGGGCCGGAAATCGCTTCCCATGCTGCCGTGCGCAAGCGAGTAAAGAATCGTGTTCGGGCCGCTGAGGTGGGGCTTGCGCGCCGCCGTCCGTATCGAGTTCGCGATGGCAATCAGCGCGGCCCACTGCGGCGCCCCGGCGCTGGTGCCCCCAACCTGCAACCAGCCGGATGCGCCGTTGATGGCAACGGAATCGTAGATCGCGAAGCCGGTCACCGGACTGGCGTTGTAGGACACATCAGGAATACCGCGAAATCCGCGCGGGTCGTCCGGGATCCCGAACTGCGCTTGGAACAATGGCTCGCGTTCGTAACGGCTCAAGCCGCCGCCGCTGCCGTCCCACGCTGTTTCGCCCAGATAATTCCCATTTCCATCCAGAATTAGCGTGGTGCCGCCGACTCCAATCACATCTGGAGAAGCGGCCGGGTAGTCTGCGCCTGTGCCGCTGTCGCCCGAGGCTGCCACAAAGGTCACGCCGTTTGAGACGAAGTGCTTGTCCATCGCCGTTTCGCCGGAGAACTCGCCGCTCATCCAGCTCATGGAAACAACTGAAGCGCCGTTGCGGACGGCGATGTCCACCGCGGCGGTCAGGTTCGCCAAACTGTTCGAAGACGCCTCAACAAGAATAATGGAAGCCTGCGGGGCGATCGCGTGCGCCCATTCCACGTCCAGCGCGATTTCGACGGACCAGTTGGCATTCGCCGCGGGGCGTTTCCCGCTGGCGTAAATCTGACGGAAGCAGCCATTGAAGCCCGTGCAAGGCGGCAGGCCGAATTGCTTGCTGAATACGTTCAGGTCGTTCTGCACGTTGGCGTCGTCATATGAGTCCACGATTCCGATTGTTTGTCCCGCGCCTTGATTCACGATCTGATCGAAGCCGTAAGCGTTGCGCACTTGAGCCGGAGTGTACGCCGAACTTGGCGGACGCACGCTATTCGCAGCCGGATCCGCGTACACCACGAAGTGGGGACGCATGAAACTAACTGGATTGTCGCCCGATTCATCGAGCGACGGCAGACGCGGAACCATATGCTGCGCGTAAAGCGGCTGCGAAAGAATGAATGCGGCGGTCACAATCAGAAGGCGGCGTGCGGAATTTCGAAGCCACTCGGTTCTCATCTCGGAATCCCCTCAGGTTGCCGACCCCCCGCTGCGGCGGGTGATGATTGCGGTGCCTGCAACGAAATAAGAATGACGGCCAGAGTGAGCTAACGGCCATAGGCCCGCATTCTCAATCGGTTGGTACGGAAGTTTCTGCTCCGGAGGGAAACTGTAGAAGCGTTGGCTATAAAGTATTGATTGGAAGGCGCTTATGACTCGCGGAGCGCCCTCAGGTCAATCCCAAGCTGCTGGCATTTTTTGTAGAGGTGGCTGCGCTCGAGACCTAGGGCTTTGGCCGTGTTGGTCATGTGGTGATGATTGCGCTTTAATTCGGCCAGCAGCGTCTCGCGCTCGAAAGCCTCCACGCGCTGCGCAAGAGTGCCAATCGAAAGCGCGCTCGCCGTGCTGGGGATGCCCTGAGCAGCCGCGGCGCCCGATCGTGTATTCGCTGGCGCGGAGGCAGCGGTCGGACTGTATTGCGGCAGGGCTCGGGCTACGGTCGCGGCTTCCACGATATCGCCGGTCCCCAGCAGAAGCGCGCGTTCCACCACGTTGCGGAGTTCGCGCACGTTTCCCGGCCAGGCGTAGCTTTCCAATTGCTCGATGGCCTCGGACGAAAAACTCTTTTGTTTCCAATTGTTCTGCTCCGCCAATTGGCGTGCGAAATTCTCCGCAAGGACGCGGACGTCTTCACGGCGGTCGCGCAGCGGCGGCAGGATAATTGGAAATACGAAAACGCGATGATACAAATCTTCGCGAAAACTTCCCTGACGGATTTGCTCCTCGAGATTGCGGTGCGTCGCAACGATCGCGCGCACGTCCACCGCAAGCGGCTTGTCGCCTCCCACACGCTCGATTTCGCCTTCCTCAAGAACGCGGAGGAGCTTCGCCTGCATGGCAATCGGCATATCGCCGATTTCGTCGAGAAACAGCGTGCCGCGATGCGCTTGCTCGAATTTTCCGACGTGCCGCGCAGCGGCGCCGGTGAAAGAACCCTTCTCGTGGCCAAACAGCTCCGATTCCATCAGCTCGGCGGGAATCGCGGCGCAATTGAGCGAAATAAAAGGCCCGGTGCGCCGCGCGCTTTTTTCGTGAAGCGTGCGCGCAATCAATTCTTTTCCGGTTCCCGTTTCGCCGCGAACGCAAACGCGCGTTTCGCTGGCGGCCACCTGGTCCACTTGCGCCATCACCTCGCGCATCGCGGGGCTGGCCCAGATGATGTGGTGGCGGCCGAGCCGGCGCTTCAAGTCACGATTCTCTTCTTCGAGGCGCGTCAACCGCAGAGCGTTCTCGACCGTCAGCAGCAGCTTGTCCGTTGAAATCGGCTTCTCGAGGAAATCCGAGGCGCCGAGCTGCGTCGCCTTCACCGCCATTTCAATAGTGGCCTGGCCGGACATCATCACGGTCGGCGTCGCGATACCTATGTTTTTCAAATCTTCGAGAAGCGCGATGCCGTCTTTTCCCGGCATCACCACGTCGGACAGGATCAGATCAAAGCGGTCCGCTTTCGCAAGTTCCAGCGCACGCGCCGCATTATCGCAAACGGTGGCTTCGTGCCCTGCGAGGCGAAACGCGCGAGCGAGCGACGCGAGCGTGTTTGCGTCGTCATCAATAATGAGGATATGAGCTTTGGCGGGCACGCGGAGTTACGCTTCCTTCTACGCTTCGTTGTGGGCTTCGTCGTGCGCTTCCTGCTGTTCTTCTTTGGGTACTTCTTTTGACTCGTCTATCGTTTCCGCGGGCGGTGCTTTAACTTTAACCTCGTCTAATTCGTTCGCCGATGCCGGGAACGCGACCGTACGCGACGGCGGCTTCACCGGAAGATCGATGTGGAACGACGTTCCAACGCCCGTCTCGCTCTCAACGGAAATGCGCCCGCCGTGATCGCTGACCACGGATTGCACGATTGCCAAACCGAGCCCCGTGCCGTGCAGCTTCGTGGTGTAGTAAGGAGTGAAAAGCCGCTCGCACTCTTCGGGCGTTAATCCCGTGCCCGTGTCTGAAATTTCGAGGTGCACTTCGCCGCCATCGTCCCTGTGCGTGGTGCGCAGCATTAGCACTCCACCCGCAGGCATCGCGTCCATCGCGTTTAGTACGAGATTTTCGAGCGCGCGATGCAGCAGCGTCGCATCCGCCTGAATCGTGGGCAGCCCTTCTTCCAGGTGCAGCTCCGGCGTGATGGGCGGACGTCCCACGGCGCCGAATTGCGCTTCGAACAGCTTCACGATACCCCGCACCACATCGTTAAGATTCACCGGACCCAGCTCCGGTTGCGGCATGCGCGCAAAGTCGCTGAACCGGCCGACGATCTTTTTGAGATTTTCGATCTCGGAAATCAGGATTCCGGTGGACTCGCGAAAGACATCCTCGAACTGGTCGGAGTTTTGCGCCTTGGCGCGCTGAAGGTTCTCTACCGTCGTCTGAAGCGGAAAAAGCGGATTCTTCAATTCATGCGCCAGGCGACGCGCCACTTCGCGCCACGCAGCCACGCGCTCGGTTTGAATTAATCGCTCGCGCTGTTCGGTTAATTGCTGCGTCATTTGATTGAACGCGCCGGCCAGTTGCCCGATTTCATCCCGCCCGCCGATATTCACGCGCGTGCCCCAGGCTCCCCCGGCCACTTCTCGCGCGCCTTCCGCCAGTTTTCTCACGGGGCGCGTTACGCGCGCGGCAGCCCACCAACTCAGCAGCAATCCAATCACCAGACCGATCCCCGCTACGCCAAGCGCCAGCCAGAGGATGCGGCGCTGGAGCGTCACCACATCGCGCTGCGAACTTCCCACCAACAGAACGCCCAGTAAATCTCTCTGGCGTCCGAGCAGCGGCGTGGCATGGAACGCTTCCGCGCTAGCCGCATCCGCGGTCCAATAAATCTTTTCGTCCTGCTCGCCTGGTCGCTGGCGCTCTTTCTC
>Ga0073928_10003115_pt1 | contig 26722 bp, 24 predicted proteins | sample PaiPotPPA55metaG_FD_76969 | JGI IMG/M metagenome (GOLD analysis project Ga0073928, IMG submission 76969) | Iron sulfur acid spring bacterial and archeal communities from Banff, Canada, to study Microbial Dark Matter (Phase II) - Paint Pots PPA... ...
CTGGCGGGCGGGACGTCGCGCGCGATGCACGATCTGTTTTTCACGAGCCTGACGCGACGAGAGGAAACGCGGGAATAGGCCGTGACGCGGGCGCGCCGCGGCCGAAAAGAAACAGCAGATCCCTCGTCGGCTGAGAAGCGCCTCTGTCGGGATGACAAAGCGGGAGGCGGAAGAGAGGTCCCTCCGCTACGGTCGGGATGACGGCACCAAGGATTAGAGTTCGAAGGGGCCGAGCGGGGTGCGCTGCGAGGCGACGTACAGCGCGCCGCCAAAGCTGAAATCGGCCGGGCGGCGGCCGAGAGCTTCTTCGGCGCAGATGCGCGCGACGTCGGGCGTATTGTTCTGCTCGGAGAGATGCGCGAGAACCAGATATCGCGCGCGGCCGTCGAAGACTTCCGAGTCCGCCAGAAAATCGCTGACCACCGTGTTCGAAAGATGCCCGGTGCGGCTCATCACGCGCTGCTTGATGTACCAGGGATACGGCCCCACCTTGAGCATTTCGAGATCGTGATTCGATTCCAAAATCAAAAAATCGGCTTCGCGGAGATGGTGTTTCACGAGCTCGGGCATGTAACCGAGATCGGTGACGATCGCCACCTTCGTACCATTCACGCGAAAGGCGTAACCCACGGGATCGGCCGCATCGTGCGGAATCGCGAACGCGCTTACCTCGATGTCGCCGATTTCGAATCGCATCCCCGGGCTGATGTGCTGGATGCGATCGATGCGCGTTTTCGGGCTTGGCTTCTCGCCGTCCTCGTACATTTTCTGCATCTCGCGATACGTGGGCTCGGTGAGGTAAGCGGGACAATCCCAATCGCGAGCGAGCTGCGCGACGGCGCTCGAATGATCCGTGTGTTCGTGGGTGACCAGGATGCCGTCGACGCGCTCGGGGCGCGCCCGGCCAAGGACCTCGAAGCGGCGCAGAATTTCCTTGCGGCCGATTCCGGCGTCAATGAGGAGGGTGGTGTGTTCCGTTTCGAGCAACGTGCAGTTGCCCGTGCTGCCCGACGCCAGAATGGATATGCGTAACGAGATGCGCTTTTTCTCCGCGTGCGCGATGCCGCGAAGGATGATGGCAAACCTGCGCACCGACGTCAATACGAAGTCGCGCACACGGTGCTATTTTCGGTGCCTATTCCAGCGCGAAGGCATGGCGGAGCCGACCAAGAGACATGGCTGTGTCAGATCGAAAGTTGGTCGCGGGTGAGCTGGAAGCCATCGAGGCTGCCGACAACCGATGCGGCGAGGCGGTCGGTCTGGAAGAATTCGCGGGCGATCTGCTGAACTTCTTCGGGCGTCACGCTTTCCAGGAGGGCGATCAATTCTTCCGGCGTGAAGTGGCGACCGAAATAAAGGTGGTAGCGCGCGAGGCTGTTCATGCGGTGTCCGGTGCCTTCGAGGGCGAGCAACGTGGCGCCCTTCAGGTGGTCTTTCGCGCGGCGCAACTCTTCTTCGGTGAGCGGCTCGTCTTTCAGGCGGCGCAATTCTTTCAGAACGCAATCCACCATCTGTGAAGCAGTCTCGAGCGACGTGCCGGCGTATACGGAAAGCGCGCCCGCATCCTTATAGGCGTTGAGCTCGCTGAAAATCGCGTACGCCAGGCCCAGGCGTTCGCGAATATTCTGAAACAAGCGCGAGGACATGCCGCCGCCCAGGACATTGTTAAGGACGGAAACGCCAAAGCGGCGCTTGTCCGGCATGGGCAGAGCGGGAACTCCGATGCAGATGTGGAGTTGCTCGAGCTCGTTCTTGTTGCGCAGCGTGATATGAGGAGCAGGCTGCGGCGGCGGATCGGCGAGCGCGTCCTGCGACGGCGCGAGTTTCGAGAAACGGCTGGCCACCAGCTCCACCATTTGCGGATGCGTCAGATGCCCGGCCGCGGTGACTACGAGATTGTTCGGCGCATAGCACTGCCGAAACCAGGATTGAAGCGTTTGTTGCGTGAACGACGAGACTGTTTCCGGCGTGCCGAGAATCGGCCGGCCCAGCGGATGCGGATTCCAGAAATTCTGGGTGAAGAGCTCGTGGACGAGGTCTTCGGGATTGTCCTGAGTCATGCGAATTTCTTCGAGAATCACCGACCGTTCCTTGCTGATGTCTTCTTCGTCGAATTTGGGATCGAGAACCATGTCGGCGATGATGTCGAAGGCCTTCGGGAGATGCTCGTCGAGAATGCGCGTGTTGAAGCACACCATTTCCTTGGCGGTGAACGCGTCGAGCATTCCGCCAATGCTGTCCACCTCGCGCGCGATATCCTGCGCCGTGCGCCGCTGCGTTCCCTTGAACACCATGTGCTCGATGAAATGCGAGATGCCATTCAGGTGGGCCGGCTCGCGGCGCGATCCGGTGCGAAGCCAAATCCCCACCGAGACGGAATGGACGTGCTCCATCCTCTCGGTGAGAATCACGAGGCCGTTCGGCAGAATTTCCTTTTGCACGTCGCGAGCGGTTTGTGTCATGTAGCTATTCTATTTTTGCACGCGGCGGCGGCAAATGTCATCGCCGCGCAGAATCCAGTTTCCAGATTTTTTTCGAGCAGTGGTGTCCAGAAACGCGATTACATCAGCTTTTCATCAGGAGAAAGTTTCCCATACTCGCTTGAATAGTGGAGCGGAACGTCAGAGTACGCGCCTTTATCCATCAGATACACTTCGCAGGTGGAATACGGATACGAATAAATGTGGATGCTCGTTGCGCGGCGCCCGAATTCGGGAAGGTTCAGCACCTGGTGGACCGGCTGCTCCGGCTGCACAACGCCGGGATGTTCCGGATCCATGTCGTAGAAATCGGTCGGAACCAGTTTGCAAGTGCCGCGCGAGGCGTCGCGATCCTGCACCGCAAAATTCTGGACGCGCAGGCGTCCGATCGGCGCCGCCATCCAGCAGTTTTGCCCGCGGTGATTGTGAATGCGGCTTACCTGTCCGACTTCCCAGCAAATCGCCATCACTTCGAAGAGATCGCATTTGAAGATCAGGTTCCGCGTGTAATGGCTCTTGGCGTAGAAAAGATAGGGAGTGAGCGTTTCGGGAAGAATAAGATTGCGTTGCGTGAACTCCAGGACCTGCGGGATCGTGAAATCCTTCGGTGTGATCGTGCAGAGACGTTTCACCCAGTCATCAATCGCAAGAATTCCCATGGTTGCGCCCCAAAACGTGCAGAGAAGAAGCCTGAAACGTGATTATAACTCCACTTTGACGCGCTGCGACGGCGGAAAATCACGCGAATCAAGCGTGTTATGATCGAAATGCGAGTGTCTATGGGAGCTTTTGGCAACGATCGCAACCTGCTCGGTAAGGGCCCGGAAGAGCTGCGCTCAGTCGTTGAGTCTCTCGGGGAACCCGCTTACCGCGGCTCGCAGATTTATCACGCGCTCTATGCGGAGCGCCGGTTCGACTTCGCCGCGATGACGAACCTTCCGGCATCGTTGCGCGGACGTCTGGCAAGCGAAGCCTCGATTTCTTTGCCACGAGTGGCGCGGCGCTATGGCTCGAGCGATGGAACGACCCGCTACGTGCTGGGGTTCGCGAGCGATCGTGCGGGGGCCGACACCACCGGCACGAAGAGTGCAACCGTCGAGGCCGTCTTCATGCCTGAGGACAACCGGCAGACGATTTGCATTTCCACGCAAGCGGGATGCGCAGTGGATTGCCATTTCTGTTTGACGGCGACGCTGGGTCTCGTGAGGAATTTGACACCGGGCGAAATCCTGGGACAGGTGCTGGTCGCGCTCGAAGAGAATCGCGACGCGCTCAAGCCGCAGACCAACGTCGTCCTGATGGGGCAGGGCGAGCCGCTCTTGAATTACGACGCGGTGATGGCGGCGATGCGAATTCTGCTCGATGCAAACGGCATGGCCATCTCCCCTAAGCACGTGACGCTTTCGACGAGCGGGATTATTCCCGGCATCGAGCGCCTCGCGCAAGAGAAAGTGCGGCCAAAACTCGCGATTTCCCTGAATGCATCCTCCGATGAGCAACGCGACCAAATCATGCCCATCAATCGAAAGTATCCGATTGCGAACCTGCTCGATGCTTGCCGCCGGTATCCCCTGCGGCCGTGGGAGCACCTCACGTTCGAATATGTCCTGCTCGGGGGATTCAACGATGGCCCTGACGATGCGCGCCGCGTCGTCAGGCTTGTGTCGAACTTGCGCGCGAAAGTGAACCTGATTCCGTGGAATCCGGGTGAGCTACCGTACGAAAAGCCTGATCCATCCCGCGTAGAAGAGTTCCGGAGAATTCTTGCTGACAGAGGCGTGCTGGTTTTCGTTCGCTATTCGCGCGGGCAAGACGTAATGGCCGCTTGCGGACAACTCGCGCTGCTGGAGTCCGCGGCGACGTCCTCGAACATCACGCAGATTTCGCGAGCCACCCTTTAGAACCTTGAAACCACAGACGAACACTGATGAACACAGACAGGTCTTAGAAACAGAGAAGAATCCGAACACCTCTACAGGATTCCGATCGCAGTCATCAGCCGGCCGGTAGTGCGTTCGCGGCGGTAGCTGAAGAAAAGGTCCGTCCGGCAAGCCGTGCAGAAGCCGGAAGCCGAAATGCTTTCCGCTGCGACTCCGGCTTCCATCAGAATCGAGCGATTTGCCGCGATGAGATCCAGATGAACGCGTTCGGGCGGAGGCGCATGCCCCGGCGGCTTCATCGTGAGCCAGGGCAGCCAGTTCGGATCGTTGTCGCCTGAGGCGACTCGATCGAACGGCCCTTCAAACCATTGGCGGGCATTCGCGAATTTTGCCTCGAACTGTCCTGCAACGTCATGACCCACTTCGTAGCAACAGCGCCCGATTCCCGGACCGAGAGCGGCGATGACATCTGTGGGTTGGCTGCCAAATTCCATCTGCATTCGGCCAAGAGTTTTTGCTGCGATCCGTTGAAGCGTGCCTCGCCAGCCCGCATGAATCGCCGCGACAGCTTTGCGCTTCGTGTCCACCAGAAGAATGGGAATGCAATCAGCGGTTTGAATCGCCAGCAGCACGCCACGTTCGCGCGTGAGGAGAGCGTCCCCCTTGGGGGCCTCGGCTCCGGCGTTTGGGTTCGACAAGCTAATCTGGTGCACAATATCCGAATGAACCTGGCGCAGTGTGACCACTCGCATCGCACCCGCCCCGATCGCGGTGAGAAATCGCTTCCGATTTTCCGAAACGTTGTCGCGCGAATCCCAATCGGTGAACCCGAGATTCAGGACGCGCTCGGCTTTCGTACTGGTCCTCAGGTTGCTATCGGGCGGCCCGAGCTGGCTTACTCCTCCCAGGCGCGTGCTGAAACCATGAACGAGCCAATCAAGCTTCGCAAGCGCAGGAGATTGGACAATCTGCAGGCCGCCGCTCGGGCGCAACTTCCAACTCGAAGCGTCTTTGGAGCGCCTCTTGGCCTGCGCGCGAACCGTCGTCCGCGGGCCTTTTTTAACAGTAGTCGCCATTGTGTCGCCGATGTCTCGTCCAGTGCCCGCCACAATTATAGGTATAATCGCCGAGCCGTGCGGAGCTGAATCAGCGGTGGTTCAACATTCAGCGGGCATAGAGGGCACGTGATCGTCGGGCTAGGGTTGGACATCGCGGAAATCGACCGAATTACGGCGGCTATCACTCGTCATGGGGCAGCGATTCTCGAACGCCTCTTCACGCCGACGGAAGTTGCCTATTGCGAGAGCCACAAGAATAAGTTCGAACGCTACGCCGCTCGGTTCGCGGCGAAAGAGGCGGCGATGAAGGCGCTGGGCACAGGCTGGACTCACGGCGTGCGCTGGCGCGACATTGAAGTGGCAAACGCTCCGGGCGGAAAGCCGACGCTCCGTCTTCAAGGCGTGGCGCGACAGTTTGCCGAAAAGCTCGGCGTCAGGAATATTTCTCTCACCATCACGCACAGTGGGAACCTGGCTCTCGCGCAAGTAATCTTCGAGAATTGAGAGCAGCTTGTGTCGCGCCTACGGCGCTTGACGGCGGCGTAAGGCGATGAGCCTGCGCGGCTTATTCCGGAGCGCTGAGGCGCTGCTTTCGCCGCATAAAATGCTGGGAATTCCACAAGTGCACGGCACCGTCTGCTATACCGGTGCCGACGCGAATGCGACTTCAGTGGGGGAAGTGGTGAGCCGAACGTCATGCCACTGATTGGCGGCGTGCGACCCCGCGATTCGGACCTTCAAGTAATTGCCGGTTAGCGCTTCGGTCCAGTTTTCTCCCGCGCGATTGAGCGTCAGGGCGCGGACCCTGCATCCCGACCGCGAAGTACGGAACTCCGCGGCCTTCCTCTCACCGAGAGACCTTAGAGAGCGAGCGCGTTCTCGAATGACGTGACTCGGCACCGCAACGCCGAACTTCGCCGCCTCGGTTCCGGGGCGGGGCGAAAACGAAAAGACGTGCAGATAGGTGAAAGGCAAACGCTCGATCAACTCGACAGTCACCGCGAAGTCCTCATCCGACTCGCCCGGAAACCCGACGATCACGTCCGCGCCGATTCCTGCGTCCGGCAGCGCTGCGCGGATGAGCTTGATGCGCTCCGCGTAGTGTTCCGCGCGGTACCAGCGGCGCATCGCGCGCAAAATTCGGTTCGACCCCGATTGCAGCGGCACATGAAAATGTGGCGCGATTCGATCCGACGACGCCACCAGCGCCACAAAATCTACCGTCACGTCCTGCGGTTCGATCGAGCTGAAGCGAAGTTGCTCGAGCTCCGTCTCATCGAGGATGCGGCGCACAACGGCCGGGAGTTCGGCGCGCGGCGACAAGTCGCGGCCGTAGCTGCCGAGATTGATTCCGCTCAGTACGATCTCTTTCGCGCCTTCCTTCGCTGCCTCTTTCGTTCCACCCGCGACGAGAGCTCGCACCTGCGCGACCACTGCGTCGGGGGCCAGGCTTCGGCTATTGCCACGAACGAAAGGGATCACGCAGTACGAGCAGCGATTGTCGCAGCCGTCTTGAATCTTCAAGATTGGGCGCGTGCGATCCCCGGTGACCAACCCGGTCGGCGCAGCGAACATCGAGTCCTGCGCGAAAATGTCGCTCGTGAGAATCTTCGCTGGACCGCGAGCCAGCGACATTGAGTCGCTCTGAATTTCCGCGAGCGGCACGACCTCACAGGCCGCCCCAGATCCCGCTCGCGCAGCAACTGGCGGGACGTCTTCAGCGATGAATGGACCAATGTCGGACTGATGCGAATTGCCGACGACCCATGTAACTCCGGGCACCGCCGCGACCTCTTCCGGAGCGCGCTGCGCATAGCAACCGGTAACCACAATGCGCGCGGCCGGATTCGCGAGATGAACTTTGCGCACGGTGTCGCGCGCCTGCGCGTCGGCCGCCGCCGTAACCGTGCACGTATTCAGCACGACTACGTCGGCATGCGAATGCTCATCGGCCAGCGTCAGGCCTTGCGAAAGCAACTGATGGCGCACCGATGCGGCGTCGGCGTCTGTCGCGCGGCAGCCGAAGTTCTGAATGCTGAAAGTGGTCATCCCAGTGGTCCCGGTGGAGCTACGGACCGAGAGGAGCAGAATTATAGCAGCACGGAAACCATGGATTTGACTCGAATACGGGTGATTACTGTCCGGCGGTACGGCGTTGGAAGCACAGCAGGATCAAGTCCGCCCGGCGACGCACGCCGAACTTGGCCAGGAGGTTTGAAACGTGAAATTTGACGGTTCGCTCAGAAATGTGCAAACGATCCGCCACTTCCTTGTTCGCCAAATTCTCGAGCAAGCCATTCAGCACTTCCTGTTCGCGCCGGCTGAGTTCCGCGGGAGAATCTCCGCGAAGTCTGCGCCCCTGCGTGCTGCTCAGAATGGAATCGACAAACCGCGAGAGGACCGTCCGGGGAACCCAAAAACCACCGGCAGCCACCAGCGGCAGAGCGCGGGGCAGTTGCTCGCGAGCTTCCTCGTAGTTCAGGATTCCTTTCACACCCTGTCGAAGCAGGGTGTAACTGTCGGCTTCTTTTAGCTTGTCGCCCACCACCAAGAGCCGCGCAGTAGGGAACCGGTCGAGGATGTTGCCGAGAAGCGCTCCCGTTGCCTGACGGGCGGCGTGAGCGTCGATCACAACTACGGCGCCGCGCGGCACCTCAAGATTTCGCAGGTCCGGGGCGAGCATCGAATCGAGCTGCTTCGAAACAATCTGAAATCCCGAGCTCTCCAGCAGCCGCCGAAATTCATCGAGGACCATCGGATGAGGAGAAAGGAGACAGACCTTTAGGCTCGATTTAGCCACCGCTTTAGCCATGGGTATTTTAGGCTAACGTAAGTGAATTAGCGGAGCAAGCAACGGAACGCGGGCAATTTCCTACCAGATACGGGTCCGCACACATATCGTTCGGAACGGAAGCGAGTTCGAAAGGAAGCAATTTGCCCGGCAGGAAGGGGGTTAGACACCCTGCCGGGCAAACCGACGCAAAGCGGATGAGCCTATGCAGCCTTCTGATTTAGCCCGTTTACGAAGCTCTTGCGCCGAATCGCTATCGCGACGGCCAATAGTCCCGTCAACATGAGGGCGAAGCCACCCGGTTCCGGCGTGGCAACAATGAACTCCTGGGGCGGTGTGTTCGCGCAATAGCCGCCGTCGCATCGAATGGGATCCGTGGTGTTCGGCGTATAGATCAGGATGTTCGCGAACTCTCCGGACCAGAATGTTTGGCCTTGAGCGTCGTTGATCCACCACCACACGTTTGCCTGATCGCCGGCGGAAAGTTGGTTGAGTGCGTTGGGGTCAAAGAGCGTCCAGATTGCGAATTGGATATCACCGGCTTGTCCAGGCCCGGCTGACAGCAACTGGAGCGAGAGCCATGCGGCTTCCTGGTAAAGATTGGCTGAGTTGCCCAGATCCACCCACTTCGTGCCGCCAAGGCTGTCGAGCGTGGTGACGTTCGCCGTCCACGTCTCGTTGATGTAAGACTCGTCGTCGTAATCGTCGCAAACCACGGATGTCGACACGCCGTTGATCTCAATGTTGTATGGACCGACGTCGACACCGCCTAGCGAACCGTTATTCCCCGCACCCGTAAGCAACATGCTGGCGGTATCCGCCAAGGCCGTCGGAGCAAAAAACAGAACCGCTCCGACTAGAACTGATAGTGACACTCGAACAAGAATCTTCTTCATTGGGCCCTTTCAGCTTCGTCTGCCGTTCTTCAAACCGCATCTCGTGCGCCGAATCTCGAAGAGCGAAGGCACGGCTTCGACACCTTCAAGTGCTACATCTGTCGTTGCATGTCGAATACCACGCTGCCAGGTCCTAAGTCACTGATAAGTAAGCCTGTATCTCTATGAGACAGAGGCCGCGATGCCCTGGAATTGCCATCCACGGGCAGGTGACTACCATGTGCCAAAAAAGGGCGGCGAAGCAGGTTTCTGCAGAACGGGGCAGCCTAGTCTATGGGGAGGGACGTCGTGCCGGGCAATTCCACATCGATCTTGCGTTGGGGCCGCTTTGCGGGAAGTCCCGCCTGGCGAACTTTGTAGAGCAAGGCTCGGTAGCTGATTTTCAGCACTTCGGCGGTCTTCCGGCGATTCCAGTGATTTGCTTGCAGGACCTTGAGGATCAGGTCGCGCTCCATACGCCGCGTAACCTGCTGTGCGATGCGCTTCAGAGGGATGTTGCCTTCGGGGGTGGCGTCGTACAAAAAGGCGACAGGTTTCTTCTCGTCTCTGTCGGCATAGAACGCCTCCTCGGAGCCGAGTATGACGTATCGCTGCAGACAATTTTCGAGCTCCCGAACATTTCCGGGCCAATCGCGCTGCTGCAGGAATTGCACGGTCTCTCGGGATAATGGACCAGCATCCCGCTTGAAACGCTGATTGAAGAGCAGGCGGAGATACTCCACCAGATACGGAATGTCATCGCGCCGTTCACGCAAGGGAGGCAGAGTTATGCTGATTACGTTGATGCGATAGAAGAGGTCGGAGCGGAAAGCGCCGGTTTCGATTTCATGCTGAAGTTCGCGATTCGTCGCGCAAATGACGCGGGCATCCATTTGCTTTTCTTCATGGTCGCCGATACGCGTGAAATGACCGTCCTGCAGCACATGAAGAAGTTTGGCCTGGAGGCTGGCGTCCAACTCCGCAATCTCGTCGAGGAAGAGGGTCCCGCCCTGCGCCATCTCCATGCGGCCGGGTTTGGCCGCGATCGCCCCTGTGAATGCGCCCTTCTGAAACCCAAACAGTTCGCTCTCCAGCAGGGTGCCGGGGATCGCGGGGCAATTCACCTTGACGAAAGGACTACCTCGCCAGGGCGATCTCTCGTGTATAAACTTGGCCAGGACCTCTTTGCCCGTCCCACTCTCGCCGAGAATCAAAATGGGGACGTTGAGTCCGGCCGCTCGGTCGACGCGCTGGCGAACCGCCTGCATGGCCTCTGCTGGGCCAAAATAGATGTGCTCCGGGGGCAATTCGATTGCGTTCGGGGCTAGGAGTCTGGTTTCGGCGGCTGAAGCCATTCGGCTAAGGTCAGGGTAATCCTGTAATCGGACCGGGTATAAGCCTGCATTCGGGCAACCAAACCAGCCACGTTGTCTGATTCACCCATACCCGACCAAGGTGACAACACCCATACGCAAGTAATTGTTTTCATGGGCTATAGGTTCTGCACCGGAGGAGGTTCCAGTACTCGAAACCACTCGCCAGACCCGTGGAGAGTCCCGGCCAACCTGAAAATGCTTAGCACTTTCGGGAAGCCTATTTCCTTCGCGACTTGAAGGGAATTCGATGACGGTGCTTACTGTGCAAAGAGGAAACAGACCCTCATCGGAACGTGGGACGTGCCATCCGGTCACAGTGAACAACGGGTCCTGCGGTGGGATTTTTGAAATTTCTATCTTTGCGGAAACATCAGGGCCTCGAGCATGTCGGCTCGCGCCTTTTGATCTGACGCGAACAACTGAAGCAGGTCCGTGACGGAAATCATTCCGCGGAAGCCTTTCTCAGCGTCAACCAACAGTAAGTGATAAATCCCGTGCTGATCCATGAGACGCAAACAATCCTCAATCGAGGTTTCCGGCGTGGCCGTTACGAGCTGCCGAGACATGATTTCCGAAACTCGCATCCATGCAGGGCACTTGTTCTCCGCGGCGACTTTGTCTGAGATGTCGCTTTGCGAGATCACGCCGAGCAGGACGCCGTCAGCGTCGCATACGCCCACAGCGCGCACCTGATGGTCACGCAGGTATCTCGCTGTGTCGTGTATGGTCGTGTCGTCTCTAACAGAGAAGACTTCGCGGCGGGAAGAAACCAGGTCCGCTATCTTCATCGGACCTCCTAAAGAATCGAGCACATGCTAGAACGAAAGAACCACAACCTGCAACAAAAGTTCGCAACTAAATGTGCGTGCCTTCTCCGCGGATGATGTCGTAGCGCTCGATCACCGCGGCGACGCCGATCGTTTCGTGTTCTTCGTCGCGTCGTTTGTCCACTCTGACCACACGGCCATGAGCGCGGACAAACACTTCGGTACCGCGCGTGATCTCGGCAGGCAGAGTCAGCGTGAAATCCAATTCCGTACCCGGCGAGAGTTCTTTGTGCATCATAAAATAGACCCCTCGCGTCGATATGTCGCGAGTGTGGCCGCTGTGTGATCCAGGCTCCCTGTTAATCGGCAGGCGGACGTTTACCGGCAGCGAGAGGTCGTACCGGCGGGCCATGCGACGCTCGGTCATCCACGCTCCTCAATAACACGATTGAAGTTCACGCACAAACCCCCGCAGTAAGATCAGCAATCACGCTTCCAAAGGGAATCCGCCATTGCCAGACCCAGTACCTTCGGCTCCCAGTACTCCGTGTCAGGCATGATCCGGCATCGTCAAAAAACGGCCGCGATGGCAACCCCTTTGAAAACAGCAACAAACGTTTCTTTGCTTTGCCTTAGGCGAGTGATGTGAACCCGGTCGCAAGTGAAACAAGAATCACCCGTGACCCACTTCGGGCACGAATACTAGACCAACCTTGTCACCTGCGGTAGCGGAAATTTCTTCGGATGTGCTCTAGATATGCAACTCTTTTCAGAGGCCTAGGACTACCTGAGGCTGTGGGAATGGCTGCGGGTGCGAATCAAACCTGGCCGAACTATGAGCCGCGGACCCCTGGGATGGCAGGAGCGGGCACGGCCGCTTTTTCCGTTGCTTCCCTTGCGGCTGCCTCCTTGGCTGCCGCTTCCTTCGCCGCAGCCTTTGCCGCAGCAGAGCGTGATCCGCGTCCCGAGTCCAGATTGAATTGCCGCATTTTGTAAAGCAACGCTTTGTAGCTGATGCCCAGCATGCGCGCCGCATCCTTGCGGCACCAATTCGTTTTTTCCAGCGCATCCGCGATCGCTTCCATTTCCGCTTCGTCCTTCAAGCCGCGCACCAGCGCCTTCAAACCTTGCTCCTTTGGTGCGGGAGTTTCTTCGCGCGGCGCAAGGCGCTGTTGCTGGCCCGTCATTTCCAGGAGCTCGCGGAAACTTCCCTCGTCGTCCTCGAGGATTACGTAACGTTTTACGAAATTCTCGAGCTCGCGCAGGTTTCCCGGCCACGGATAACGCAACGCCGCTTCCAGCAGATGTTTGGAAGGCTCGGTGGCCGGCTTCTGGTATTTCTCGCTGTACTTGACCAAAAAATGTTTGAAGAGCAGGGGAATTTCCGCTGTGCGCTCGCGCAGCGGCGGAACGTGGATCGAAAGCACGTTCAGCCGGTAGTAGAGATCCTCACGAAAGCGCCCCGACCTCATCGCTACCTTCACATCCATGTTCGTAGCGGCAAGCACGCGCACATCAACGTTCACCACGGACCTCGCGCCGAGCCGGGAGTATTGCCCATCCTGCAGGACGTGCAAAAGTTTCGCCTGCAAATGCGGGCTCATTTCCGCAATCTCATCCAGGAAGATCGTGCCCTTGTTCGCCATCTCAAACTTTCCGGGTTTTGACCTGACCGCGCCGGTGAATGCGCCTTGATCGTATCCGAAGAGCTCTGATTCCAGCAGCTCGCCCGGGAGCGCGGCGCAATTCACCTTCACGAAAGGTTGCTGCCGCCGGTTCGAGCGCAAGTGAATCATCCGCGCAACCACTTCCTTGCCCACTCCGCTTTCTCCGCTGACGAAGACGGGCACATCCACGGGAGCAATCTGCAGAATCTGCTGGCGGATTTTCAGCATCTGGGGGCTGGCGGCGAGGAACGAAAGATCCTCGGTTAACTGCTCGCAATATTCACGAAGCGCGTCGTTTTCCGAACGCAATTGCTGCTTCTGCCGCACCTTGAGAAACGCGGCATCCAGTTCGGGCTTTTCAAAAGGCTTCGTAAGATAGTCGAGAGCGCCGAGACGTATTGCTTCCACGACCGTGGTGACCTCGTTGGAGCACGACAACATAATCACGTTCAAGGATCGGTCCACCTGCATCAAACGGCGCAAAGTTTCCAAACCGTCAATCTCGGGCATCAGCACATCGAGGATGATGTAGTCAGGACGCTCGCCTGCGCCCACGCGTTCCAGCGCTTCTTTTCCGCTGGCGACGCTCTGAACGCTGAAACCATCCACTTCGAGGAGCGTTTGAAGATACTTTCGGATGCTAGGTTCGTCGTCTACTACCAGGATCTTCTCTTTGTCAGCCATTGTGTTCCTGCGAAACCGAATTTCTTGCTATTCCATTCAGCTGCTCGAGCCGCTTACTCAATTCGCTCGCTCGGCCGACTCATTCGACATTGATCGGCAACAAGAACGAGAACGAACTCCCGCGCCCCACTTCGCTGTCGACCCAAACCTTGCCTCGATGCGCCTGAATCAATCGTTTCGTAATCGCCAGCCCCAATCCCATTCCTGAGGATGATGGATCCACGCGCACAAATTCCTCGAAAATCTCCTGATGAAACTCCGCCGCGATACCGCCGCCTGTATCCGAAACGGCAACCAGCACGCTGTTGGAGCGGCCGCCCCGATCGCGACGGCGTTCTTCCGGCGGAGCAGCTTCGCAAACGCGCCGTTCCCAGAAATGCGGCTCAGCCACCAACGTAACGCATCCGCCGGGCGGGGTATGCTTCAACGCATTGTCAACCAGGTTGGCCATGCATTGCTGCACTTTCTGGTAGTCGAAGCGAAAAAGCGGCAGGTCCGGATCCAGTTTCAGATCGAGCCGCACGTTTGCGCGCTGAAATGCGTCCTGCCAGCGGCACGTTAGATCATTGATGCAGTCGCGAAGATCGTTCTCGCGCAATTGCAATACGAGCTTGCCGCTTTCCAACGCCGAATAATTCAAGAACATCGAAACAAGACGCACCAGCCGGTCGCAGCTTTCCTTCGATTCCTGCAGAATGTCTCGCTGGCGGTCGCTCAGCTTTCCGAGAGAACCTGAAAGCAGCAAATCGTAGTAGCCCTTCATCACCGCAAGCGGCGTCTTCAATTCGTGAGCGGCAGACGCAAGAAACACCGTCTTCTGGCGATTCACTTCCTGCAAACGCAGATACGCAGCCAGGAGGTTCCGGTATGTAATTTCCCGCTCCTGCATCAACTCCTGTACGGTCTGCCGCATCTCGGCTGCGTGCGACGAGGCTTCCGCGAGCACTGGCTCGATGTACACAACCAACCAGTCGGGTTCCGGCAGCCAGCGAATTCGTGCCCTGCTCTTTAGGTCAGAGCCCTCGAAAGGAAGACTCAGCTCCTGTTCTCCACTCTCAAGCTGGGCCAAAATCCCCCTTCGATCACACTTCAGAATGTCCCGGAATAGGTTCGTTTCCGGCTTGGAGCTCACTCCCGCCGCGCCCAGAGCATCCTGGGCGTGCAGGTTGGAAAAAAGAACTCGACCGTCTCGTCCTGAGACGAGGACCGGCCGATCCAATGCGTCCAATAGGCTGGCAACCAGTTGGAATGCAGCCTGGTTCCCTGCTTGCTGGGTTGCGGTCAAACCTTCCGGCAAGTCTCCTCCTGAAACGATCCTAAAGACACACCCTCTCTGCGGCAGAGAGACAGTGAAAGAAATCGTATGCTCGCAAAGGGACCCTGGAGTGTCAATGGTAAAAGCGGCCTAAGTTTGCACAATCGTGGAAACCGAGTGGAGTAAATTTGCACACTCTTGGGGCTACCCCCTGTGGCGTGTCCAGTGTACCACGACTTAAGGGCCTGTAATTAAATGACTTAATAAAGTGGTCGCGAAACCACAAACTTGCATTCAAATTGCGAACTAGTGGGAGTACTAAAACTGAGGTACCGCAGGCGTGAGGGAAACAGCAGTCCATCAAAGGGTAGGGATGTCGCCGCTTTACGAGGAGCGGCGCCGCTTCCAGAGGATTCACCTCCAGGTGCCTCTCTTCATACGCGGGCGCGACGCGCACGGAGAGCAGTTCCTGGAGCTAGCTAAGACCCTCGATATCAGTGGCTTAGGAGCCTTCATCACTTGCCCGCGCGCCCTCGCGGTGAACGAAATCATTACTCTTACCATCCCTGCGCCATCCATAACCTCCTCTGCACTCGTTCCGGCCGGCATGCCCCCAATTCAGGGGAGAGTCAAGCGTCACCATGAGGCTGGGGATGTTCACCTCATTGGAGTTGAATTTCTCAAGCCCATCGGCTGAGCTTGGTCATACTCTGCACTCCGTACGTGCACATCGATACGCTTAAAGGGAAGTACTTTTCACATCTCGGCAAGTCAACGCATGCTGGCCGGTGAGGTTCGTCGCGCCTCGTTTAATCCTATTCCCTACAGCAGCTTACAGATTCCCGCTTCGAGCATGGTGATCTTGGATTGGACTGTGCCGTGCTACACTCTCTCTTCGCCCCCGCAGGCGGTCTCCCCTAAAAGTTAGGGTGGAGTAGAGCTTTCTCGGACCAATTAATGGCCCAGCCCGGCGAACCATCTCAGCCGCAGCCCTCGTCCGAAGAGTCTTTTCTCGATCTCTTGGTCGAGACCCTCAACGGTCTCGATGACTCGATCCGTGCGCCTTTTCTGCGTCAATTCTTCCGAACTGTCGCGCAAATCGACCTCAGCGAGCCTCAGTGCGTCGAATACTGGTTGATGATTCTCCAGCGCCGGCGGGAGCTTTCGGAAAGCATCGGCAGGTCCTTTTCATTGAAGGCCGCCATGATCGACGTGCTGGCCTCAGCGAACCTCCTGCGCGTTCCTATCATGATGGAGTATTCGGATTTCAAGAAACTTCAGATCAATGCGGCGACGGATGCGCTCACGGGACTCTACAATCGGCGTCTCTTCGACGAGTACTTCGAAAAGGAACTCAATCGAGCGAAGCGGTACACCCACCAGCTCGCTGTCGTCATCCTGGATCTCCACCGGTTGAAGGAAGTGAACGATCAGCATGGGCATCTCCAAGGTGACCAGATCCTGCAGCTCGCTGCCGCAACTTTTCGCAAAACACTTCGCTCATCCGATTTCGCTTTTCGCATCGGCGGAGACGAGCTTGCCCTGCTGCTCCCGCAAACGGATTCCGAGCAAGCCCTCACGCTTTCCCGGCGTGTTCGCGCGCAATATGAAGCCGACTTGCGTCCCCTGAATCTGCAGATCGGTGTGACGTTGGACTTCGGCACGGCGGTGTATCCCGAAGACGGTGACAAAAAGAATGATCTCTTGGAAGTCGCGGACAGACGGCTCTATCAACTGAAGGCCGCCAGCCGCTCGACTTCTCGCGTCGTCCCGTTTGAACCCGGCAGCCCTCGGGATAATTCACCCGTTTCACCTGCCGGACCCTCGGCTGCGACCAGTCCTGAAACGCCATCTCCGAAAGCCGAAGCCGAACCGCTCAAAGTCCCAGTGCCCGGGCCGGCCCCCGCCCCTTCGCGAGTGGAGAAGCGGAAGTGGGAGCGGGTATCGCTCTCGGGAACCAAAGCCTATGCCGTCATCGCGGACGCCGGCCAAAAAACCGCGCGCGTGATCGATCTCAGCTACGGCGGTGTCTCGCTGCTCATGGACAAGCCCGAGGAAGTCGCCTACCAATTCAGTGCCGTTTTGCACGTTCCGATCCTGCCTCCGGTTCGGGTAGTTCTCCGCAGGACGTACGCCATGCGAGTCGAGAGTGGTCGCACGCGCGTTGGCTGCTCCTTCGTTTCTTAGAGATACATTCCGGTATGCGTCAGGTCCGACGCTCGCGGTGGAAATCATTCCAGGAATCAGTTATAATTGAGGTTTCGCGCTGGCCTAGCGACGCGACTTGTACGTCCCTTTCGCGCAGACCGGCCAGCAGAACGGAGTCTTGCAATGAAGGAAGGCATTCATCCTGATTACCACGCCGTGACGGTGCACTGCGCGTGCGGCAGCACATTTCAGACGCGCTCCACTTCCAAGGGCAACATGATCCGCGTTGAAATCTGCTCGAGCTGCCACCCCTTCTTCACGGGCAAACAGAAGCTCATCGACACAGCCGGCCGCGTTGAGCGGTTCCAGAAAAAGTACGCCGACAAAGCTCCCAAGAAGTAACTGCCAGTCTCGGCGCCTTTCTAGGACTTCTTCGCCGAAAAGAAGCTAGGGGTGCGCGCGGACCTCTCCGGCTGCGCACCTCATCCGCGTCCGGACGGTGTACAATGCCGAAAGATGGTCACGCGATTCTCTCCTACGCCGGACTCGCCGCAAGAATCTCGGGTTGAAACAGCGCCGCCGCGCGTGACCCTGCGAAACTATTTCGCTCATCCATTCGATTCCGCGATCGCCGCTGCGCGCACGTGTTATTCAACGCGCCTCATCAACTCCGACGAAGTGAACGACAAGCAGCGCGTCACCATCGGGTCCGCTACCTATTACGGCGGGCATCATACCGTCTATCAACACGCGCACTTTGAATTTGGCCTCGAAAATGTGAGCCGCCAGTTCGTGTGGTGTTTCCTGCACGCGCATCCTTTCTACAACTCCGAGCAGCAAAGCCAGCGATACGTGCGTCTCGACCGGCCGCAGGCCTACGTCCCGCCGGAAGGTGCCGCGAATCCGAATTTCGGACCCGCTGAGCGCGCGATCTACGAAAATGCAATTGCGCGCTCGTGGCAGCACTACCGCGACCTGACCCAAGTCCTCCAACCCGAAGCTCGAGGCATCCTCGCGGATATCTGGCACCTCAGTTCGATGTCGCATCCCAAGCGCGTGCAAAAAGTGGATCGCCAATCCGAAAAACGCGCGATCGAAGTGGCCCGCTACGTTCTGCCCGTCGCGGCGTTCACGACGATGGTTCACACCGTTTCGGGCATCGTGCTGCACCGCCTGTGGCGCATGCAGTCCGTGAGCGACACTCCAGCTGAAGCGCGCCACGTGATTGGGGAAATGGTGGAGCGCGTCCGTGAAGTGGACCCGCAGTTTTTCGATCGCTTCGACAACGCGCCCCTGGAGGATCCGCCGGAATGGCACGAACCACCGCGAGACGGCAAAGCGTTCGCGCGGGAGTTTGACGCTCGGCTGGGTGATTTGACGTCGCGCCTGATCGACTATTCGCCGCGCGCCATCGAAGCAATGGCGGAAGCCTACCGCGCCGTCGCCGGTTTGACCTCCGCGGAGTGCCCTGACGCCGAGGCGCTCGATCGCATGCTCGATCCCGCCCGGAACCCATACCGGCGCGAAACCTTGAACATTGGAGTCCACGCGCCGTTGATGCGCCCGCTGCAGCACGCGAATTTCACGTTCGCCAAAAAAATTAGCCACACGGCCGATAGCCAGGACCAACGGCATCGCATGGTGCCAGGTTCGCGGCCGCTCCTGACGCTCTCCGATACGCGCTCGCCGGACTACATCACGCCGATGCTGGTGCGAGAGAATCCGCGAGCGTCGGAAATTTATCATCGTGCGATGGAGGAAGCGTGGTCGGCGAAGAACGAGCTCGTCGACCGCGGTGTTCGGCCCGAGTTTGCTCTCTATTTGCTACCCAATGCCAAGGCCATCCGGCTGGTGGAATCAGGATCGCTCCTGCACCTTCTGCACAAATGGACGATGCGCACCTGTTTCAACGCGCAGGAAGAAATTTATCAGGCGTCGATCGAAGAAGTGGACCAGGTGCGCTCAGCGTTTCCGCAGCTAGGCCGCTACATTGGTCCGCCCTGTTACCTTCGCGCGGGAATTTCCACGCCCATTTGCACCGAGGGGTCGCACTTCTGCGGCATCAAAGTCTGGGTCGACTTCCCCAACATTCAGCGCCGGATATGACGCGGCGCGGCAGCCTCGTTTATTACTTTTCCGCTTGGGTTCTCGGCTGTTTCTTCATGTGCACGCTGATTTGGATCACGTGGATGTATCCCGTGAAACTGGAACATCCGGTGGCAGACTTCGCGTTTGGGCTGCTTTCCCTCTACTTTCTTGGTCTCGCCTCCGGGGCACTGGCCTCCCTGCTCGTGGGATTTCTGCTCCGGCGCGCGATGTTGGCTCTGGAATGCAAAACTCCAAGCCATTGGGCTGTGGCAGGCGCAATCATGACGCCAATTGTGATCGCGGTTCTAGGAATATGGGGCCGGCATATCGCGATGCAACAGCGCTCTGGGATGGGCTTGCTGGAGATGCTCACGTACGGTCCGAAAACGGTTCTCGAGGCGGGTTGGTGGCTGGCAGTTCCGGCCGGGGCCGCTACGGCGTTTTTTCTGTGCCGCATCCAACAGGCTTTTGCGCCGCAGAAAACTGCGGTTTAACGCTTGAGGATGCGGGTTTCGTTCACTGAAACAAGCTCATAACGAACTCCGCGCCAGCGGATCTTCTTCGTCAGCAGCGACAGAATAAAATTCCACGAAAAGAGAAACGGAACGATCGGCGCAAGCGCCATCCACACCCAGCCCCATTCTGTTAGCTTCGCTTTCCACTCGGGCAGGAGTTCGTTCACCGCGATAGTGCGCATTGCGCCCTTCATCGCTGCCAGCAGTGGGACCGCCAGGGCCAGCAGCGCGAGCTGCCCCCACGGATCGCCTCCTATCATCGCGACGACGACGACGATGAACGCGTAGATGAGCGTCAGTGAATACGCGAGATGCGAAATCATGCCGAGCACCCACCGCCGCGGCGAATAGACGCGCGTGATGACGATCTGGCGCGTGGTGAACTCGAGCAGCTCGGTTCCGGTCCAGGGATGCGGCGTGGCCGCGAGGCATTCGGGGCAGAAGACGATTGGTTTGCCCGCTTGATTCAGGGCGTTCGTAAGCGCAAAGTCGTCGCTTACCGCCCCGTTCCAAAACTCAAGAACCTGAGCGTCGTCAAAAGTTCGGCGTCGAATCGCCGTGCCGCCGCCCCAGCAAAAGTTATCCTTTTCCTTTCCTAGCATCGTGGCAACGGCTGCGTTCCAGGCCGAGGCCATCGCGCTCGCGAATCCGCCTTGCCCGATACTGCGACTGGGAATCATCCAGCGGTAGGCGGTTGTTGCTCCAATGCGCGCGTCCTGAAGCGGAGCCACCAGTTTGGTCAACCATCCACGATTGAGCCGCACATCGGAGTCGGTGAAAACAATGACCTCGAATTTGTCGGCTGGCAAAGATTCGACCGCACGACGAAGGTTGTAGACTTTTTCTCCGCATTCCTCCGGCGGACCTGCAATCACAATGTGAACCGGCCGCTTGCTTGCGGCCTTCACACGCTCGATCACCTTCAACGCCGGATCGAGGCTCGTCGCCAGCGAAAAATAAATCTCATAGCTCGGGTAGTCGAATTGCGTGATCGCTTTAAGATTGTCTTCCAGGCCCAGCTCGCTTCCTTTGCACGGGCAGATCACGGCTGTCACCGGGGCGTAAAATCCAGCGTGCGAACCCATCCGCCGGCGAACCATGCGAAACCACTCGAACCCGGTCCACAGGGAATAGAACCCGACGGTAATTTGTAGAATTACCAGAATGTAGAAGGCAGCGGTCACTGGCGCGAGAATAGCAAAAACCAGCCTGCGAATGTATCGGCACGGCACCGCAGTGTGCCAAAGAGGAATACCCTTACAGAGCCCGAATGCGGCGTTGCATCGTCATCGAGACCCTACTCTTCGCGCAGCGCCTTCAGCGGATCGATCTGGGCCGTCCTGCGCGCCGGCACGTAACAGGCCAGCATCGCCACGGCTGCCAGCAACACGGGTGCGCCGATGAGCAAGCGCGGATCGTTGATACCGACCCTGAGCGCCTCCACGAAAATGTTGGTCAGCGCCGAAAGTATTTTTGCCATCGCTATCGCGCCCAAAAATCCCAGAACTGTTCCGACGCTCACCAGGGCCGCGCCTTCGCGCAGCACCAGCCGCAGCACCTGCGCCCTGCTTGCGCCCAGCGCCGTGCGGATTGCGATCTCCTTGCGCCTTTGCGCCACTGAGTAGGCCGTCACTCCGGCGAGTCCGATTGCGGCCAACACCAGGCCGAACGCTCCAATTCCGCCGTATGTTTGCACAGAGAACCGCGTGGACGACCGGCTGCGCTCCAGATAATCGCTGAGTGTTTGCACATCGAAGATGTTCAGCTTGGGATCAATGACGGCGATCTCGTTCCGAATGCCGCTTGAGGCATCTGGCCCCGCACCCGACCGCACCAGAACGGTGATGCCCCCGGCCGACGGCCGCGCAAAATCGCGCGGCGTCAGCGGCAGGTAAACGATGGATTGGCTGATTCCGACTCCATTCTTCAAGTCGGGGACCACGCCGACCACTTCATAAGATCGCATGCCGTCCTTAACACGCTTCCCGATGGCATTTTCATTTCCGAAGAGTTTTCGCTCCGATGTCGCATTCAGGACTACGGGCAAAGATAAAGTCTTCGATCCGTCTGCCTGGCTCCTTTGATCGCGTTCCTCGAATTCTCGCCCAGCCAGCATCGGCTCGCTGAGCGTCGCAAAATAGCCCGCGCCCACGGTCTCCTCGATCACGGACTGCTGCACGCGCGAGGATTCCGCCGAGTCTTCCGCAGTCATTGGCGTGGCGTCGTCCTCGTCATTGTCTATCGAAAAGGGCGCCTGCGCCGCCAGCGCAATGCTGCGCACCCGCCCGGTGGTCTTGAGCCGTTCGGAAAGATTTTCGAAAAAAGCTTGCGCTTTTTCAGGGGCGTAACCATCCCGCACCGGGTCGATGGACAAGAGATACATCGTGCCTGGATCGAATTTGGTTTGGACGCTGCTGGTTTTGCTGATTCCCATTACCAGGAACCCCGTCATCAGCAGCAGCATGAGCGATGCCGCCACTTGTGCCACCATCAGCAAGTTGCGCAGGCCAAAGCGCCTATAACCCGGCAACTGCAGCATCGAGCCCTCTTTGAGTGCCGGAGTGAGATCGGCTTTCGTCGCTTGCAGGGCGGGCGCCAGACTGAATCCGACGCCGCACACGAGCGCGAGGCCGAACGCAAAAATGGCTGCGCGCCAATCCAAGTGGAAATTGGTTTCGACGGGCACCGCCGTGGGCGGCATGAAGCGAGAGTTCAACACGGAGAGCCAGTACGCGAGCACGAATCCCGCCAAGCCGCCCAACAGCGAGAGCAAAATGCCTTCGCTCATCATCTGCCGCACGAGCCGGAAACGGCTGGCCCCGATCGCCAAGCGAATCGCCAACTCTTTTCGGCGATTCGCGTCGCGCGCCATCAGCATGTTGGCCAGATTCATGCACGCAAGCGTAATCACCAGGCCCATGAGCGCAACAAAGAACCCGGCCAGCACGGGCCTCAACTCCCTGGGAATCGGCACCCTGGTGCCTGCCGGAAGTAAAGTTACGCGTCTGCCTTTGTCGGTGCGTGGCGGCAACGACGGATCCTGGTCGTCGAGACGTCGCGTGATCGCGTCGAGAGCGGCCTCCGCGGAGTCAATGGTCACGCCGGGCGCCAGGCACATCATTGCCAGAAACTCCCTGGCGTTGTGCTGATGCAGAACGTCGTTCGCCAGCTCCGGTGCGACTCCGGCCTGCGCTGTGATCGGGACGAACAGCTCGGCAGGATTCACGGCCAGGGCGCCATGGAAATCCTTCGGCGTGATTCCTACAATTGTTGCAATTTGGCCATTCAGGCGAAGAATCTGCCCCACAGCGCTGGGAGAAGAATTGAGGCGATTGCGCCAAAAACGATCGCTAATCACCACGACGGGGGCGTCGCCGGGTTTCTCAAACTCGGGACTGAGCACTCGTCCGCGCTGGGGCTGGACGCCGAGCACGGAGAAATAATCGGCCGATACAAGTTGGCCGAATACGCGCTCGGGCTTTCCACCTACGTCGCCTTGGAAGGTGACATTGAACGGGATGCCGGTCTCGAATGCAGCGACCCCCGCGAACAGACTGTTTTGCTCCCGATACTGCTCGATGTAGTAGTAGGAGACGGGCTTCTCAGGCATCACTAACTTTTTGGCGTTCGCCGCTGCAGGCAGATCACGAAATATCAACGCCCATTTCGAGCTGTATACGTTGGTGGTCAGCCCGATTCCGAGTGCCATCGAAATGATGCCGACCAGTGCAAATCCGGGCGACTTGATCAGCGCGCGCAACGCATATCGCATGTCGCGGCGCATTTCGCTCAGGTATTCGACCGGCACGCGAATCGCGATGTCCGCGATCAGCCGTATCAGCCCGGCCACCCCCTGTCTTTTGGTAATCTCTTCCACCACATCCTTGCCCAGTTGCGTCACGTCTGTGCCATAAGCCAATTTGAATTCGTGTGGGAAAGCCTGGGCCAACCGCCGGTAGATCCGCCATGCGAAATTCATTCCGTCACCGCGGCTTGCTTCACTCGAATGGTGCGAACCAATTCCTGCAGGCGCTCACATTCCGCGTCGAGGACTCGCTTGCCGAGCGGCGTCAGCCGGTAGTAGCGGCGGCGCGCGTCGTCCAATTCCGGCGCGGGCCTTTCGTCGGATTCCTCGATCAGTTCGGCCTCGATGAGCCGCTTGATCGATCCATATAAGGTTGCCGGCCACAGCCGCACTTTCCCGGTGGTGCGATTCAGGACTTCCTGCATGATTCCGTAACCGTGCTGCTCTTCGCCTGCAAGCGAGAGCATGATGTGAAACCAATGAGCCTTGAGAGGAATGAACTTTTGAGGATCGACTCTAGTCATGCGGATATCTATATCACACGATATCTATATTTGTCAATACGCATACACCTTGTGCCCGTCGAAGTCGGTTTGGGAGTCGTACCAACATCGATTGCCCACCAGCAGAACGATTGACTCCCTCCGGACTCAACGCTAGACTGCGGGCAATTTTCCAAGCCCAATAATCAGGAGGGATACTCATGGCTACCAGCGCGCCTCAACCAATCAACGAGGCAAAGCTGCACGAGTTCGTGATGAGAGCGGTAGGTGAAATGGGAGCCGCCATGAACGCGGCCCTTATCATCCTGGGTGACAGGCTTGGTCTTTATAAAGCGATGGCCGGCGCCGGCCCGCTAACTTCGCAAGAGATCGCCACCAGGACCGGCACCACCGAGCGCTACGTCCGCGAATGGCTGGCGGCCCAAGCCGCCGGCGGATTCATCACTTACGATGCCGGGTCCAACACTTACACGCTGCCGCCGGAACAGGCGCTTGCGCTCGCGGACGAACAGAGCCCGGTTTTTCTGCCTGGCTTTTTCGATATCGTAGCCGCCTGTGTGAAGGACGAGCCGAAAATCAGGGAAGCATTTCGTTCGGGCAAGGGCGTGGGCTGGCATGAACACGACCACGGACTTTTCGCCGGGACTGAGCGTTTCTTCCGTCCGAATTATCGCGCGAACCTCATCAAGTCCTGGATTCCTGCACTTGCCGGCACCGAAGCAAAACTGAAAGAAGGCGCGAGCGTCGCCGATGTTGGTTGCGGGCTCGGCGCCTCGACGATTCTAATGGCGGAGGCCTATCCGAATTCCACCTTCGTCGGCTTCGACTACCACTCGGGCTCAATCGACATGGCTCGTGAAGCCGCCAAGAAGGCCGGCGTCGCCAATCGCGTGAAGTTCGAGGTCGCGAAAGCCAAGGATTATCCCGGCAAAGGCTATCACTTCGTCGCTTTCTTCGATTGTTTGCACGACATGGGAGACCCGGAAGGCGCCGCTCGCCATGTTCTTGGGACGCTGGACCGCGACGGAACGTGGATGATCGTCGAACCCTTCGCGAACGACAAGCTCGAAGATAACCTCAATCCCGTCGGCCGAGTTTTCTACGCAGCTTCGACGATGCTGTGCACGCCCGCTTCGCTCTCTCAGGAAGTTGGTTTGGGCCTCGGAGCGCAGGCGGGCGAATCGCGTCTATCGAAGGTCTTGCGGTCGGCGGGCTTCACGCGCGTGCGGCGTGCCGCTGAAACACCATTCAACATCGTGCTGGAAGCGCGCCCGTAGAACCGCGGCCCGCGTCGGCGCGGAATGCGCGCCGCAGCGCATCAATTCACGCGCCGCTGCGAAAGCACTTTGCCGAGCACGCGATCGGATGCCGCGTCAAGTTCCCGATGGAACTTACTCGCAGCGCGGCGAGCTTGCTCCATGAGTGAAGGGTCCAGCAGGAAGGCGACGCGGTCCACGAACGGACCCGCCGCCATCAGCCGCGCTTCACGCCTCGTGTGCCGCCGGTCCTCGCGTTCGCTGAGGGTTTCGTAAAGCTCCAGGTCGCGCCAGAACTCGTCCGCGTCGTCTTGGGTCCAGTTCAACGCTTGCCCCAGAGCAACAAAAAATTCCTCGCGGAAAAGATCGAGCACCGGAATCGCGAACTCCCACCCGCGACTCTTCGCCGGCACCTTCGCCTTCGGTTTTTTCCCGCGCGCCGCCGTTTTTCCCCGCTTCGATTTTGCGTGGCGTTTCGGCGTCCGCACCGGGACGCGAACTTTCAGCCGCTTCGGCAAAGCGCCTTCCACACGCAGGACCATCGCCAGAATCGCCTCGCGGCGAATTGTTTCGAGCTGTTCGCGGTAGTGCGCGGGCTGGTCGGCGCGGCCCGGTCGGCGATGCTCGGCCGCGTAGATGTCCAGGAATCGCTGCACCATTTCGTTTTGGTCGAGCGTTCGCAGCAGCAGAGTAGCTGCTTCACGCGCGCGTATCACGAGCTCTCGGGGACGCAGAGGCATGCGATTTCACCTGTACGCGAAACCGGCAAAGCCCGCAACCGAAATCTCGGTTGTGCCCTAAAAGAAAAAGGCCCGGAGTTTCCTCCGAGCCTTTGCGGCTGTCTTCTTTTTCTTACCGCTGTTCCAGTTCTCGATGCCTAGTGCACCGGTCCTGGAGCTGGCGGCCTCTCTTGACCAACGGGTCCTCCCGGAACGGGCCGAACCTGCTTGTCAAACTTGCCCAGCGCTATTTCGAGAGCCTCTTCCGCCGTATGGACGAAGTGAATCTGCATCCCTTCGAGCATCTCCGGCTTAAGATCCTCCTGCACGTTCGGCTGGTTCTCCGACGGCAGTATCACCTCTCGAATCCCCGCTCGCTTCGCGCCGAGTACCTTTTCCTTGATTCCGCCCACCGGCAGCACGATTCCGGACAGCGAAATCTCGCCCGTCATCGCCACGCGCGGTCGCACCGGCCGCCCGGTGAGAAGACTCACGAGGGCCGTGACCATCGCAACACCGGCCGATGGCCCGTCCTTCGGCACTGCTCCCGACGGAACGTGAATGTGCAAATCCTGCTTGCGGAAAAAGTCCGGATCGATGCCGTAGCGCTCGGCGTTCGCTCGTACCCAGGTGAGCGCCGCGCGCATGGACTCCTGCATCACCTCACCCAGATGCCCGGTCATTGTGAACGACTTCCCGCCGCGCATCTTGCTGGCTTCGATGAAGACGATGTCCCCGCCCACGGGCGTCCAGACCAACCCGATGGAAACGCCGGGCATCTGCACCCGCTCTTCCACCTCTTTTTCGAGCCGCACCTTCGGGAGGCCCAGCGCTTCACGAATCACTTCCGGCGTC
>Ga0073928_10003116_pt1 | contig 26717 bp, 25 predicted proteins | sample PaiPotPPA55metaG_FD_76969 | JGI IMG/M metagenome (GOLD analysis project Ga0073928, IMG submission 76969) | Iron sulfur acid spring bacterial and archeal communities from Banff, Canada, to study Microbial Dark Matter (Phase II) - Paint Pots PPA... ...
AATAATAAGAGAGCCATGTCCTTAACATCCATGTCTAGCGTGGAGCGTGTAGGGAAAGAGTATCTAGTACTATTTTAGCGACAAGCATATTTCCCGGGATGAGTTCGAAATCATCTGCTAGGTGGCTTTGCGCTCGAGGGATTCGCGGTCCCACTTCGCGTTTATGGCTGCGGCTTCGTAGGTACTTTGGCAAAAATCCAGCAGTGCCGCCCTGGGATCGCTGGCCGCGCGTACGTCGTCGTAGGAAAGCAAGAACTCCCCGAGTTTTGTGTCGAAGAACGCCTTTGCCGGACGCGCGACGCTCTCGCGAAACCCTGCGGGCTCTGGCGCGCAATAAGAATAAAACATAGGGCTCGTCGCCTCGCCTCCGCCCGGCCACCATCCAACGCTCTGAACTTCATGCGAGTAGGCTTCTTTTGTGATTTTGTCCGCTCCGGGGCGCTCGGGCGCGCGCCTCCCCGAAAAACGAGACGCCGCCATGTCGAAACTACCCCAGAAAAAATGCACCGGGCTGGCCTTGCCGATGAATCTCCCACGAAATTCTTTGAATATCGAATCCACGGTTACCAGAATCCGCCAAAAGCGATTGGCGTAACCGGGCTCGTAACGCCCGTGAGTCACGTCCTGATCGAAACGAATCGGATTCGGTATCTCCACCGGCACGGGCCAGATTCTTACTTCGAGCCCTAGCGAGCGTAGCATCTCCATGAACTCGCGATAAAATCCAGCGACCGTGCGATGGTAAAGCGCAATCGTGCGAGACGCGCCGCCACTGGTCCTGATATCCAGCCGATGATCGATAAAGTCGAAACTAATCTCAAAATTTCCGCCGAGGCAGGGAATCGAGGAGGTAGTCAGCCCTCGCGCGGAAACGTAGAGCGGCACTTCCCACCAGTGATTGATCAGAGGACTCTTCGCGAGCCGCACTTTTCCGACGATCTGCGTCCACATGTGCAGTGTGGCGCAAGTGTCTTTCCACTCCGCAAACGGAAGCGCGGGCCAGGCCTGTTCTCTATCCGACATTTTGTCGTTCATCTATCTCACCAGCGGCACCGAGAAATTAATGTGAGCCGCGCGAAACCAGTCCGTATGATAGAACGAATCGCATGACGCTCGCGCGCACTAAAATTCGTATTCGCCGCCTCCGCCGGAGCGAGCTGCCTATAGATACCGTCGAACTAGCGCGTTTTCTCATTGGCAAAACACTCGTGCACGACCTGCCGCAGGTCCGGCTCAGCGGACGCATCGTTGAAACCGAAGCCTATATCGTTGGCGACGCCGCGGCCCACACATTCCGTGGACTCACGCCTCGCAATCGCTCGCTTTTTCGCGAACGCGGCCATGCCTACGTTTATTTTATTTATGGCAATCACTACATGCTCAACCTTCCCGGCCAGCGCGACGGAATTGGCGAAGGGATTCTTTTGCGTGGCCTTGAGCCGCTCGAAGGAATCGGGTGGATGCAGCGCCATCGCTCGATCAAAGGCGTGCGCACGAGACCGGGCAAAAAATCGACGGCGTCCTTGACCGAACTTTCGCGCGGCCCCGGCCGGCTAGCCGCGGCGTTGCGGATTACCCGCAGTTTGGATGGGCTCGACCTGTGCGCCAAAGGCCCTCTTTGGCTGGGCACTCCCGCGAGGGCGACGGGAGAAATCGGCGTTAGCGTGCGCATCGGAATCAGGCTCGAAGCTCACCGCCTTCTCCGTTTTTACGAGCGCGGCAACCCGTTTGTGAGCGGGCCGCGGCGCCTCAATTCGTGAGAGAGTTGTGATAGGAATTCGTGGGGAAATCGCTCCAGTTCTTGCAGCTCATGGCTGGTCACTGCGCATCATTTTGCCGTCCACGACATTGACTTCAAAGGCGGCGCCTCCGGTAGCGGTCCAGGTCTTGAGATCGAACTTGTCTCCGGCGCTGAGCTTTAAGACTTTTACATGGCGCAGCGTGAGAGGTTTTCCATCCGCGCAAACTTCCGGGCGATGATCGAGGGTCATAAAGTAGACGGAATTTTTCCCCACCACGCGGGCGTGGCCGTCGGCTTCCACCAGCACTGCGGTTGTTTCATCCACTCCGATTCCGTGCGCTTCCTGAGACCAGCCGTCCTGAACAATGCGCGCCAGAAACGCGAGCGAGCGTCCCATGCGTTCGCGCTGTGAAAAGTGGCTGTCCGTGATGACATCTTTCAGCACCGGTATGGAGAGGAAATCGCGGACCAGCGTTACATGCGAATCATAGGGATTTGCCAACGCTTCAGGGCTCTTCACCGTGTCCTGCATGGCGGTAAAGACGAATTGGCCCTGCACCGCCAGCCCTGCGCTGATTCCGCCCAGGGGGACGCCGCGCGCCACGTCTTCGTTGATTTTCTTCTGCACGGCTTGGCCAGTCCAGTAATTCACGTAATGTGACTGGTCGCCGCCGGAGAGGAAAATGGCGTGGGCGTTGCGAATTTTGCCGGCGACATAGGAATCGCTCGCGCCTTCCGCCGAAGTGATCACCAGGGTGGTGACGGAATTTTGCGGGCAGGCCTTATGAAAATCCGAGTTGTACTCATCGGCCCCATAGGCGCTGAGAACTACGAGCTCGCCTCCTCCGGAATGCTCGCAGAGAAAACTGGTAGCCTCGTCCACATGGCCATGGCCGCCAAGCAATACGGCCCCGAACCGCGGCGCGTGCGCCGGTTTCGCATCGTTGGACGTCCCAGCTTTATGAGCATCTTTCGCGGGCGTGCTGTATGCCGCCCAGCCATTGCCGTTGGCCGTTTGCGCGAAGACGGGAAGCGCGGCGAGCAGGGCCGCTGCGAGCGCTGTAATGTTGCGCACTCTTAGAAGGCTATGCATTGCCCTCGGTCATCTCTTCCCACCCTTCTTCAGGGCATTTTTACTGCTGCCCCGACCGATGCTAAGTGAAGACGGCGATGGATTACAAGGGTTGGATCTCAACGTGCAAAGAGCCATTGGAAATTGGTCTTCGCTTCAAGTGGGCTACGTTGGGCAGCGCGGTATAAAGCTTTTCAGCCTGCTCGAGATCAACCAGCCTAATGGACCGGCGGCTGCTTGCTTCGAGGGTGGAGGTGATTACTTCCTATGTGAACAGCAAAACCGGCCGTTTTTTAACCAGTTTCCATTCTTAGGGGAGACCACTGAATTCGGAAACGCAGAAAATTCAAGCTACGACGGCTTGCAGGTGACGTATAAGACGCGCTCCTGGAAAGGCCTGAACGTCGTAGCGGGCTGCACCTATGCACCTCCATTGATCAATCCACCAGCAATCGGCACTTCAACGTTCAGAACAGCCTTGACGTCCGAGCGGAACGGGGCAACAGCGACTTAGACCTGCGCCACCGCTTCACGTTGGGGCCAAATTTATCTGGTAAGCTGAAAAATAGGTTTCACACCGGCGTAAGAGAAACGGCTAACTCATCGCCGCCACTGGGCTTGCAACTGTGGCGGCGTGATTTTGTGCCGGCGGGCGCAAACCTGCTATTCTGAGCTTGCGGTGGCCGAGGCTACCTGCGTTACTCGCGGGTCGTTGGCCGCATCGAAATAGCATGCCAAGAAGAAAACAAAACTCCGTGCTGGCGCGGCTGATGCAAACCTCCTCTGCTGCCGGATTCCGCAAAGCGTACCAAACGGTGCAAGTCGATCCGCAGAAATTCCTGAAGCAGATGAAGCGCGCGCACAAACTGCCGATTGAATCCTGGCGCGACATGTTTTATATGGGCGAAGAAGTAGTGACGCCCATTGCCAACCGCATCATCAAGTCATCCATGCGGACGGCCACTCTGGAGGGCCTGGGACTGGGAATGGGAGGGATGCTAACCATCATCCCTGACGCTGGAATTCTTTCCGCAATTACGATTCGCATGCTGCAGAAATTGAGTCTGATTCACGGATTTGAGTATTCTACCGAAGACGAAGTCGGCGAGCTATGGATGGCCGCTGCCAGCGCGGCGGGCGTGGATTTGGGACGCGACTTTTTGGAGAAGCAAGCAATCGAGCGTCTGGTGCCGCGAATCATCGACCGCATTGCGGTGAAGGTGGGAACAGAAGTCGCGGAAAAATGGTCGGGCAGGCTGATTCCAGTTCTCAGCGCTGGGTTTGGCGGGACGCTGAATTATTATTTCGTACGCTCGTGGGGACGCCGGGCGCAGAAACATCTACTCGAACGACATCGTCACGTTCGCTCGCAGCGGCTTCTGGAAGGGCGAGTGGTACCGTCTTCCGGGCACCCTCAACTTCATCCCGCTCGATAGAGCCGTTGGTAAACGGCTGCTGATTAAACATTTCAGACAGCGATTAACGAAAGGTGGCACTTTGTCACAATGAAGTTTGGTAAAGACCACTTCAAGAGATGGATGGCTGCGTTGCAGAAGGTATTCGGCGAGTTGGACCCATCCTAGCCGGAAAGTCGCGTGATGAATGCCCGTTCATTCTTATAGTTCCTTTTCCGTACGTCCCTCATTCAGAAGGATGCCGACAGGTCAGCGCCAATTCCAAACTGCGAAGTATTTCCGATCCGGCAATTCGTTCACAATCGGTATAATGCCATCGCTCAGCTTTTGTCCAGCGTGGTCCACTCGTTATTGGCTGAGAACCCGGGCGGAATTTAGTTGTCTATAAAAAACCAGATTCCAACGCAAACCTATCGGCTACCAGAGAACGCCGTCGCGATGGAAACCGGGGATTGGCTTGTCCTTGGCGGCATCGCTTTGTTTGGCGCGGTGACGTTGATTTGCCCGATGGTCCGCGCTTTCTATCACTTTCAAATCAATTATGTCGAGGGATGGGACGTTTACAACGCGCTGAAGGTTACCGAGCACATTCCCCTTTATGGCGAGAAGTATGGCTGGACGACGGTGAATTACCCGGCGCTATCTTTTTACGTGTCTGCTTGTCTCTCGCATTTCACGCACAACTATTTGCTGACGATGCGTTTGCTCTCTCTCATTTCACTTTGCGTGTCGTGCTTCCTGGTCGGCTTGGTCGTCCGCAAGCTGACGGGGGAATGGCCTGCGGCATTCTTCGCAGGATTCTTTTGCTTAGGGCTATTTTGTACGCACGCTACGGGTTATGTGGGGATGACCGACCCTCAGATATTTGCGCAAGTATTCTTCCTCGGCGGTTTGCTGCTCTATGTTTCGCGTCCGCCGACGATTGCCTGTATGGCGGCAATTGCGTTGCTTTTCATCCTGGGCGGAAATATCAAGCACAACCTGATTGAATTTCCGCTAGCCGTGTTTATCGACCTATTGATTGTGTCCCGGCGGAGGGCAGTGCAATTTGTAATGGTTGCGATTCCGCTGGCCGCAACCGCAATCGCGCTGAACATAAAGTATGGCGGACCTTTTTTCATTTCGAGTTTGCTGCATCCGCGCAGCTATTCCGTGCTGGATGCATTTGGGGATTTCTTCGATACGAACGGGGCTATTCTGCTGCCCTATATCGTCGCTATTATTTGGGTGGTCGGAAATAGGAAGGACGCTCGAAGACGTCTGATCTGCATTTTTTTCCTAGTCTCGCTGTTTGTGGATATGGTTTTTTCCGGCGGAATCGGAATTGCTATCAACATTTACTTCGGCAGTTTCTTGGCGCTCTCGATCATCATGGGGTTCGTAGTTCACGACGTTTGGCGCACTGCGGGGCCGTTTGCCCATCGTAATTTGTGGAGGCGCGGCGTGCCGATTGTCTTGTCCGCTTCATTGTTTCTGGCGCTATTTTTGTCAGGGTACAGCAGAATCTTGAACGCCTTAGCGAAGATGCCGGATGAACAGCGGCAATTTGACTCCGAAACTTCCTTCATCGGTGCACAACCCGGCTTGGCGATGTGCGAGATGCTCCTGCATTGTTATGACGCGGGGAAAGAATATGTGTTCGACCCATTCAATAGCACTCGGCTTGTACAGTTCCATAAATTGGACGTCAGCGAGATCGTTGGTAAGATCGAGACTCATCAATTCGGTGCGATTCAGTTGGATACTCCTGGCGTAACAAGGAAGCGGCCCAACCAACGATTTCCAGATGAAATTCTCGACGCCGTCAACCAATACTACGTTGTGGGTTATGATGACGCGAAATGCGTCGTGTACGTTCCCAAGGCCGCGCAATAGCAATCGATTGGCCCGCCGCAATGGATGCCTGGTTCAATAGACACTCAGTTCCGACCATTCTTATCGTCAAACGGTATAATACCGCCGCTCAAGTTTCGCTCAGAGCGATCCAAGTACGTTTATGGGCGGGATAAACGCGCGGACACTCATTGCTTACAAAAAATCTCATTCCAAACGCTCGCCAACGCCTCGCGAATACTTCTTTCGCCACGGACACCGGAGATTGGTTGGTGCTGGGAGGCATTGCTCTATTTTCTCTGATGACGTTTATTTGCCCAATCGCCCGATCTTTCTACCGTGTCGAGATAATTTACAATGAAGGGTGGACTCTCTGTAACACTCTTAAAGTCGTTCATCACGTTCCACTCTACGCCGCGAAATATAGTTGGACAGCCGTGGACTACCCCGCGTTGTCATTCTACGTCTATGCCTACTTATCGCGTTTTATTCACAACTATTTGCTGATGGGTCGCTTGCTTTCCATCATCTCGCTCGCGATTTGTTGCGTTCTGATCGGGTTGATCGTGCGGAAACTGACTGGAAACCTTGCTCCTGCTTTTTTTGCTGGTTTTTTTTGTTTGGGGTTGTTTTGCACGCACGCTACCAAGTACGTGGGGATGTACGATCCGCAAATGTTCGCTCAAGTATTTTTCTTGAGCGGTTTGCTGCTCTATATTTCCAGTTCACCAACGCTTGGCGCCCTTATAGCGATAGCACTGCTTTTTATTGTGGGTGGAAATATCAAACATAGCCTCATTCAGTTTCCCATCGCAGTGTTCATCGATTTGTGTTTCGTGTCTGCCCGGAAAGCAGTGCAATTTGCTGTGGTCTCGACCATCCTGCTGGCAACTTCGATTGTGCTGAGCATAAAGCTGTGCGGGCCGTTTTTCATCGCGAATTTGACGTATCCGCGGACTTATTCGCTGCTCCATGGAATCCTGGATTTCCTCTATAACTACGGGCCGATCCTGTTGCCTTTTGTTGTGGCGTTCATCTGGGTAATCGGGAACCGTGGCGATGATCGAACGCGTGTGATTCGCATTTTTTTTCTTGTTTCACTGATTGTGGGGGTAGGCTTTGGCGGGGGAACGGGAATTTCCATAAATGTCAACTTTGCCAACTTCTTCGCAATTTCGATTGTCTTGGGATTAATTCTTTACGATGTCGGACGCACTCCCAGCCCATTTCCGAACCACCGGAATTTGTGGAAGCGAGGCTACCCGATTGTTTTGTCAGCGTCCTTCGTGCCCGCTCTCTTTCTGTCCCAGTATTTCAATGTGTGGAGCCGGCTGCAGATGATGCCGGTTGAGCAAAGGCAATTTGACACGGAAACCTCCTTCATCGAAGCCCAAAGGGGACCGGCTCTCTGCGAGAGCATTCTGCGCTGCTACTTTGCAGGCAAGGAATATGTGTACGACCCGTTCAACAGCACCAGGCTGGTCCTGTTCCATAAACTGGACGCGAGCGAACTCGTACAAAGCATTGCAGCACATGAATACGGAGCCATTCAGCTTCACGCCCCTGTGGGATCCTTGGAACGTCCCAATGAACTTTTCCCCGATGCCGTTCTCGATGCGGTAAGCCATTACTACGTTCTTGGATTTGACGACCCTGAATGCGCGATATACGTGCCGAAACGAGAACAATTAACCGTACGTTCGAACTGGGAAATCGCGCAGAGCGAATAAAACGGATCGCTCACTTGATTTGGGCGATGCGTCCGTGGGTGGGGAATTTTTGGAATTGCAGAGCATCGTGGCCCGGCACCACGCGGTCAGCCGAGCCGGCAAGTTCGATCATGCGCGACTGCGCGGCGATATTGGCGGGATGATCGGCGTCGCTGAAAGTTGCGCTGGCCATGTGGAACGAGAGATTTCGATAGAGATAGCAATTGTCGGACGCCAGTACGAAGTTGGGATTTCCTTCCACGCGAAGATATTGTGAAGCATACGTATGCCGCGCGCCTGTGTACGCGCGAATCCCCGGGAAAATTTCTACGTCGTCGCCGTCCACCAGACGTAGGCGCCCTTCGGTATTCAATTGCACTAATTGCTTGGCGTCTTCCGGCTCGATGCCGCCATGCTGCCCGCCAGGTTGCCACGCGTCCATCGTGTAATAGCGATATTCTTCTTTTTGAATCCACACGTTGGCTTTGGGGAAAAGGTCAATGCCGCCCAGGTGGTCCCAATGCGCACGGCTGATGACGATATCGGTGACCTCTTCGGGCTTCACAGCCGCCAGCCGCACTGCTTCATCGGGACGCAAGTAATCTGTCACGGGGAAGTCTTTGATGAAGGTGTCGCGGTGAAAGCCGCTGTCGAAAAGAATGGTGTGGCCTCCGCCTCGGATCAGCCAAATAACCATCGTGATTTCGATCTTCTCGTCCTTGGGCGCGCCAATCACGAGCTCGGAGACTGGCACATTGGGGGAGCTCGCGTAACGGATCGCCTGGATCGAATATTCTGGCGTGGACGCGGAAGCCGCCAATAGGATTGGAATGATACAGGCGAGCAAGTAGCTCTTCACGATTTGTACTCCTGTGAATTCTTAGCGTTCATTTGGTTTCGAGGGGATGGCGCGCTTTTTCGTAGAATTCATTTTGTAACTTGAGGCTTTCGGTGTCGGATTTGACCGCTCGCAGTGCGCTTACGAGTTCGCCGGTCCATTCCTTCATGTCGAATTCGCCGAGCGCTTTGGTGGCCAGTGCGCCTTCACCCGCATAGTGATTCGGAAAACGCGCGTACCACCAAATTGCGGTGTACAGCGTGTCGGGCAGGTTCAGGCGCTTCTGGTCGGCTCCGGATTCGTCTTTCGCGCGGTCGATGTGAACCAAATCCGGGCGCGAGATCATGAGGTGCGACGTTTCCGTCTCGCCTGCGTGCATGTCCGCAGGATTTTTCACCGAGGGACGGCCGGGCCGGTCGAGATGCTCGGGCAGCGGGAAAACATAGACGACGTAATCGCGGGGTGTGGCGAGTTGCGTTTGCGCGAAGTAGGGCAGCAGACTCTCGTTGCCGCCGTGGCCATTGGCGATCACGATTTTCTTGCAACCGTTTCGCGCCATCTCGTCAGTGGTTTCCTGCAAAAGCTCGAGCTGGATTTTTGCGCTGTAAGCTACCGTGCCGGGCTCCTGACGCGCTTCGAAGATTTGTCCGAAATAATATTCGGGGAAGACGACTGCAAATTCCTGTTGGGCGGCGGTGACGGAGATGTAGCGGATATCGAAGAGGTCAGTGCCGAGAGGAAGGTGCGGGCCGTGCTTTTCGAGGATTCCGATGGGGAGGATGCAGGTGCCTTGGGATTGCTGGACTGCTTTCGCGAAGTCGGCGGCGGTTAGCTCCTCCCATTTGACCGTTGGCGTTTGGGCGAATACAGGCGTCTGCAAGAGCGCGAGGAGTGAAAGTTGCAGAAAAGCCCTACGTATGACGGCTATTTTTAGTCGAGTCATTGGGTAAACCTCCCGTTCCTCAAGCGCGAACTTAGGGCAGAGTGCGGCCGTCAAAGTATCACACGAGCAAAGAATTTACATTGGGTTCGCCCGGCGCAAGGTAATATACCGTGCGCTTTTGTAGTGCGATCAATACGGCGGATTGCCGGGGCCGGGCCTCTTTAAAAGGGAAGGCAGAGAATATGAAACGCTTGTTTTGCTTGTTCGCGTTTTGCGCGGTTTTGCTTGTGGCAATTTCGGCAAACGCTCAGGAATGGAAGCCGCCCACTTCGATGAAAAAGTTGCCGAACGGGCTGACCGTGGTGGTTTCAGAAGATCATTCCGCGCCCACGTTTGGAATCTGCATCAGCTATGGAATCGGATTTCGACTGGAGCCGGAAGGGCGAACGGGCTTTGCGCATCTATTCGAACACATGATGTTCGAAGGCACGCCGAATTCGCCGAAAGGGATTTTCGACCGCGCGATCGAGAGCGGCGGCGGGACGACAAACGGCGACACGCGTTATGACTATACAGAATATATCGAGACGGCTCCGGTGTCCGCGCTGGACCCGTTGCTCTGGCTGGAAGCCGACCGCCTGAAGACGCTGGATTTTTCGACGAAGAACCTGGAAAACCAGCGCAGCGTGGTGGAAGAAGAAGTTCGCGTGAATGTGATGAATCAGCCGTACGGACTTTTCTTCGCCATCGACCTGCCGGGGAAAGCGTTTGACACCTATCCGAACTCGCATAACTTTTACGGGGATTTCAAGGACCTCGATGCGGCAAAAATCGAGGATGTCCGGAAATTTTACGAACAATACTATGTGCCGAATAATGCGGTACTGGCGATCGTGGGTGATGTGAAACCCAGCGAGGTGTATGAAAAGGTAGAGAAGTATTTTGCGGGTATTCCGTCGCGGCCGACGCCTCCGCGGCCTGCGGTGGAAGAAAAACCGCAAACCGCGGAACGACGCGAAAATGAAACCGACAAGCTTGCGCGAGTTCCCGCACTTGCGATTGGTTATCGCATGCCACCTCCGCGGACAGCGACTGCGCTGGCCGGCGCGGTAGCGGGAGAGTTACTTCAGAACGGGCAGGCTTCACGCCTCTATCAAGCGCTGGTGAAAGAGAAGCAAGTGGCGCTTTCGGTGGACGGCGGAGTGAATTGGCCGCTGGGGAACCCGTTCGAATATAACGGGCCGACGCTGATGACGTCGTTCATCGTATATCCGCCGAACGTGCCTGAAGATCAAGTGCTTGCGGCGTACGACGCGACGGTGAACGAACTGGCCACTAAAGGTCCCAGTCAACAGGATTTGGAACGCGTGGTGACGAAGATGCGCTCGGATTTTTACGCGCAACTGGAAATTCCGATTACGCGGGCTTCGGCGCTGTCGCACGCAGTGCTGTTTACTGGAAATTTCGATCGAGTGTTCCGCATACCGGACGAACTGACGAAAGTTACCCCAGAGCAAGTGCGGGAATTTACCGCGAAATATCTGGTGAGCGCGAACAGAACAATCATCAATCGAGTCCCCGCGCCCGCTAGTCCGGGCGCTGGGAAGTCCGGAGGCGCACAGTGAGAGTCCTGAAACTGATTGCGATTGTGGGGTTGTTTGCGTCGTGCGCCGTGGCGCAGAAACAGGCGCAATTGCCGAAAGATCTTCCGCCGTATGGGCCGGAAAAAACGCTCGAGGCGCCTTCGGTGAAGATCGCCAAACTGGATAACGGACTTACGGTGTGGCTGGTATCGAAGCCGGGCTTTCCGAAATTGTCGTTCGCGGTTGCCGTACGCGGGGGATTCGCAACGGACCCGGGCGACCGCCCGGGGATTTCCGAGTTGCTTTCCAACACGATCGATCAGGGAACGAAGTCGCGAAAGGCCCGGAAAATCGCAGAAGAATTTCAGGGCGCGGGCGGAGATCTTGGCGCCGCAGCCAATCGGGACGATATAGAAGTTTCGACGACGATTCTCGCCGATAAAGCTGAGGTGGCGATTGCCGTTCTCGCGGACGTTTTGCAGAACGCGTCTTTTCCCGATGACGAGGTGGCGCTGGCCAAGAAAAATCTGGCGGATTCGCTGCAACAGCAGGAAGCCGATCCTTCGTTTCTGGCTTCGCGTGCGGTGGCCAAGGTTTTGTTCGGGGCGAGCCCTTACCACGTGGTTTCTCCCACGCAAGAATCGATCGCAGCTTCCACCTCCGCGGACTTGCGGAAAATATACGCGCAAAGATTCCGTCCGGACGAGGCGGTGTTCATCGCGGTAGGAGATTTTCAGAACGAAAAAATGCTCGACCTTGTGAAGACGAACTTTGGGAGCTGGAAAGCTCCGGCCGAATCGCCGATCGCAGAGGTGGCGCGTTTCAATCCTGAGCCGACGCACGCAGTTTTTCTGGTGGAACGGCCCGGCTCGGTGCAGACAACGATAGAATTTGCCGCCGCAGGTCCGCTGCGCAGCGATCCGGATTACGAGTCGGCGGTGGTGGCGAATGCGATTTACGGCGGGACGTTCGGCTCGCGCTTGACACTGAACATTCGCGAGGACAAGGGTTACACCTATTCGCCTTTTACCTCGCTAAATAGCTACCGGGCGGCCGGGGATTTTATAAGTCACGCGGATATTCGCAACGCGGTCACCGGCGCCACCTATAACGAGATGACCTATGAAATGAACCGCATGGTTACCACCAGTCCGACGCCTGATGAACTCAACCAGGCCAAGCGATTTCTGGTTGGTATCCAAGCGATTCGATCGCAGAGCCGAGCTTCGGTAGCGGGCCAGCTGGCGGACCTTTGGGTACGGAACCTGCCGCCGGAGGAAATTGGGATCTACGGGAAGAAAGTGGCGGCCACGACCTCCGACGATGTGGATGCCGCGGCGAAGAAATATTTCCCAGCGTCTCGCGCCGCGATTATTGCAGTTGGCGAAGGCAAAGTGGTTCGCGAGGCGCTGGCACCGTTTGGAATCCAGATTCGGCCTGCGCCCTAACGTCAGCTTGGGGGACAAAACTTAATTGATACGCGTAACCGAGAAGCAATCGGCGTATCTCGCGCCGATTGCAGTCCTTTTCATCATTGCACTTGCGCCGCCGGTTGCGGCGCCTGTTGTCGCGCGAGCTCAGACTTCAACTTCGGGCACTGAGGAACTTTCGGGAAAAGTTGATGCCTATGTCGCGGCAGAGATGCGCGCGGAGAAAATTCCCGGACTTGCGCTGGCCATCGTGCGCGACGGAAAAACAATCAAGTCTCTCGGTTACGGGCTGGCAAATCTCGAGCTTGACGTTCCGGTGAAGCCGGAAACGATCTTTCAGACCGGGTCGGTGGGGAAGCAGTTTACCGCCACAGCCGTAATGATGCTCGTAGAAGACGGCAAGATTCGGCTCGACGATCCGATTGGAAGATATCTTTCCGGCGCTCCCGCGACGTGGAAAAACATCACGGTGCGAAATCCTCTAACGCACACCTCCGGTATACACGACTACGAAACTGAATCGCTCAAGAAAAAGGGCGCTGCGTTCATCAATCTTCGCAACGATTACACGGAAGACGAGCTATTTAAGAAATTCAGCGGATTGCCCCTAGATTTTCCACCGGGGTCAAAATGGAGTTACAGCAATTCCGGCTACGTCATCCTCGGCATTCTGATTCACAAAGTGACCGGACAGTTTTATGGTGACCTGCTGCAGGAGCGAATTTTTCGGCCGCTCGGCATGACCTACACGCGAATCATCAGCGAAGCCGACATTATTCCGAATCGCGCCGCCGGTTATCGGCTAGTGAATGGGGGAATAAAAAATCAGGAATGGGTTTCGCCCATGCTGAACACGACCGCGGATGGCGCCCTTTACACGAACATCGTTGACATGGCGAGGTGGGACGCGGCGCTTTATACCGAAAAGTTGTTGAAAAAGGGAAGCCTGGATCAAATGTGGACAGCGGCCTGTTTGAATGACGGGAAAACAGCCGACTACGGATTTGGATGGGATGTGACCAGCGTAAATGGCCACCGGCTGATCGAGCACGGCGGAGCCTGGCAAGGGTTCACCGCGCAAATTTCGCGATATGTGGACGACAAGTTCACCGTCATCGTACTCACTAATCTTGATTCGGAACATTCACAACCGGATAAGGTTGCCCACAACGTAGCAGCGATCTACAATCCCGCCCTGGCGCCGGTTCCTACCAGAGAACACTGAACGCGGGCCCTGCGTTCATGTAGGATTTGGAATGGCTGCTCGTGCAGATGTTTCCGCGTTGAAAGGTGTGCTGCTGCAAGTTTGTCCGCGCTGCCGCACCGGTAAAATCTATCCAACATCTATTTTCCTCAGCTTGCCAAAGATGGATGACCAATGCGCGGTTTGCCGCCTCTGGTTTGAACGGGAAGAAGGCTATTTCCTGGGCGCAATGATCGTTGATTACGCGTTAGCGATGGTAATGACCACGATTCTCGGCGCAATCCTTTGGAGCTTCACGCATTGGTCGTTTGAGAAACTGTGTGTGGTGGCTATCTTGTTGTTTCTCCCGGCAGTTCCCGCCGTTACGCGGCTGGGGCGAGTAGTTTGGATCTATATCGATCAACTCATCGATCCGCAGCGCTAATGTAGGATTCGAGTGATGCGCGCATCGGACGGTTGCGCTGAGGGCGGGCGCATGTCATCCTTCTCCGTTCAGACACACTGTATGGTAAACCCCCGAGAACAGGAAGTTGTAGGACATGCCAATTTGCGAAGGATGCGGAGCGCGAGTGGACGAGGCGCACGTGCAACGCCGCAAAGAGCGACTCGACCTCGCAGCGCGTTTTCGACCAACGCAAATCAAAGTTTTGGTGCTTGATTCTGCCCCACGTGGGACGGCGGAGGATTATTTTTATCGGGCGGCAACCGACAGAACAGTGCGTTCGGTGACCGCGCGGATGTATTTTGACGAGTTGGTGAAATGCATGGGAACAAAGGTTGCAAAGATTGACGAAATTCTTTGCTTGAATGAATTTCGCAACAAAGGATTCTTTCTAAATTATGGCGTCGAGTGCCCCATCGAGAATAAAGGTGAGTTGCTCAACGCGCTTCGCCGCCTCGCGCCGACAATTGTGAAGCGAGTGCAATACCTGCTGCAGCCTACCTATATCGTTCCGATTTCCAAAGGTACCGAAGAACTGATCCGGCTTTTCGGACTGATTGGCTGGGGAGACCGGCTGGTGCTGGACAAAGGCGGGCCCTTCGTCGACCCCTATCTTGGAGACCCCCAGCGCCAAGCTGTCTTTGCGACCTCGTTTGGCGACCGCGTCAGCAAAGCGCTCGGGGCGTTGCCTTCATAATGTCGTGGCGCGGCGAACAGGAATGATTTGCTGGACGCGTCCTGCGAAAAGTGCTACTAAAATCAAATGAGAACTACTTTTAGTTTGTGCGTGATCGCACTGATTCTTTTGGCGGGAGTTGTGATAGCCCGGACCCAAACCTCCAAGCAGACCGCGTCTAATACTTCTTCGTCAAACCAAGCGCAGATTAAACGCGGGAAATATTTAGCAGAAGAAGTGGCGAGATGCACGGAGTGCCACACTCCCAGGGACGCGCGCGGGAACCTGGATAACTCTCGCGCTTTGCAAGGCGGACCGGTGTGGATCGTGCCGGTGCATCCGGATCATAACTGGGCTCAGGAAGCGCCCGCGCTGGCGGGTTTTGCCGCATACACGGACAAGGACGGCGAGGAAATCCTGGAAAAGGGGCAAGGGGCTAACGGGGAAGCAATACGTCCGCCGATGCATGTTTACCACCTGAATCACCAGGACGCGGTGGACATCATTGCCTATCTGAGATCAGTGCCCACATCCACGCGGTAAAACCGCGATTGTGTTAAATTGTTTTTGTAACATGGAATTTACAGAAGTTCACGATGAGGAAACGTCAAATTAACATCGCCGTAACTTTCCGCCACTAGCCTTCCTTCGCCTGTGCTTCCTGCACTGGCCAGCCGGTAAGCCATACAGCTAACGGAGGATTCAAAAATATGCGCAAAGTTTTCGCTACGGTACTGGCGGGACTCTTGCTCAATCCGGGGATGTTGGGCGCTTTGCCGCCACCACCCGCGAAGAGCCCGAAGACCGCTACGCCGATCAAGCACCTCGTTATTATTTTCCAAGAGAACGTTTCGTTCGACCATTACTTCGGGACTTACCCTGTCGCGTTAAATGGGCCGGGCGAACCGAAATTTCACGCTGCGGCGGGCACTCCAACCGTCAACGGATACACCAGCGCGTTACTGAACAGCAACCCAAATTTGAATCCCGCGAACGGATCCGGCGCAGCCAACCCCTTCCGATTTAGCCGCGCCGAAGCAGCAACCCAGGATCAAAATCACGATTACACGCCGGAGCAGCACGCATTTGACAACGGCTTGATGGACCTTTTTCCGGAGTTTACCGGAACCCCTGGCCCGCCTCCAAGCGCGCCGCCGACAGCGCTGACAACCGGCCAAACCATGGGATATTACGACGGAAACACGGTGACCGCATACTGGAACTACGCGCAACACTACGCAATGAGCGACAACTCCTACAATACCGGCTTCGGCCCCTCAACGCCGGGCGCCATCAATCTAATCTCCGGCCAAACCAACGGCGCCATCAACGATGTGAATGGAAGCGGAGCTTTGGTGGGTGACGGCAACGGAGGCCTTACGGTTGTTAACGACGCCGATCCCGGAGCAGACGTTTGCTCCACCACGACCGGCGAGACATTTCAGATGAGTGGAGCGAACATTGGTAATTTGCTGAACGCGGCGGGGATTAGCTGGGGCTTTTTTGAAGGCGGTTTCAACCTCGGCATCGTAAATTCGAACGGGACGACCGGATGTCACAGAACGACAAAATCGTCGGTAACGGGTGTGACTAAGGCCGATTACATCCCGCACCACCAACCGTTTCAGTATTATCCTTCAACTGCAAATCCGACGCATGCGCGGCCGAGTTCGATTGCAACTATCGGCCAAACGGATGGCGCAAATCACCAGTATGACATCCTGGATTTCTTCGCCGCAGTGCAAGCAGGCAATTTCCCCGCTGTGAGCTTCTTGAAAGCGCCGGGATTTCAGGATGGGCATCCTGGTTACTCCGATCCCCTGGACGAGCAGAAGTTTGTGGTGGACGTAATCAACTTTCTGCAGAGCCAGCCGGACTGGGCAAGCACAGCCGTGGTGATCAACTACGATGATTCCGACGGTTGGTACGATCACCAACTCGGCGCAATCGTGAATACTTCGGCTACGGCAGACGACGCGTTGACAGGTCCGGGAGCATGCGGCACGGGCGTCACGGCGTTGCCAGGAATTAATGCGAACACGCTTCACGCGCAAGGCCGTTGTGGTTATGGACCGCGGTTGCCGTACATGGTTATTTCGCCATGGGCTCGGCACAACTTCGTGGACCACAGCATGACGGACCAGAGCTCGTCTATCCGGTTCATCGAGGATAATTGGCTGGGCGGAGAGCGCATCGGGCAGGGTTCGTTTGACGGAATAGCGAACTCGATCACCCAGATGTTCGACTTCAAGCAAGAGCCTAGCAACGATCTGTTTATCCTGAACGATAAGACCGGTGAAGTGGAGTTTTCGTCCACGAAGTAAGTTCTAAACGACCTTACGCACTAAAGCGACAGGGCACGTGCGGCAAATTCGCGCACGTGCCTTCGCCGTCTTTGCGTGCTATCTTTCGAGCGTCAGGCAACCGCGTGATTACACGTCGAAAATTCCTGCACAATTCCGGATTGGCCACCACCGCATTGCTGATGAATCAGTTGCCGGCGTTTGCACAGGCGCCGGCGGTGAAGGCCTTAACGCTGGACCCGAATGCGCTCGAAAAGTTTGTCGATCCGCTTCCGATTCCGTCCACTATGCAACCCAATGAACACCGCGCGAGCCCGGCGGTAAGAGTCCCCTACTACAAGCTGGGCATGCGGCCTTTTGAGATGAAAGTACACCGGGATTTAAAAGCCACGCGGATGTGGGGTTTTGGTTCGCAATTTCCCGGACCCACGTTCGACGTTCGCAGCGGGCAAGAAATATTGGTTGAGTGGGCAAACGAGCTGCCGGACAAACATTTTCTGCCTATCGATCATAATTTAGGCGGAGCAGGCAAGGATCAACCCGAAGTACGAACTGTGGTGCACCTTCATGGCGGGAAAGCGCCTCCCGATAGTGACGGCTATCCGGAAGATTGGATTACACCGGGGAAATCGGTTGTGTATCACTACCCTAACAAACAGGATGCGGCGATGCTGTGGTATCACGACCATGCCATGGGCATAAACCGGCTCAATATTTATGCCGGACTGTTCGGTGTGTACGTAATTCGCGACAGTGTGGAAGACTCGCTGAATTTGCCCTCCGGTAAATATGAGATTCCACTGGCGATTTCCGACCGCATGTTCAAGCCTGAAGGGCAGTTTTTTTATCCAATGTCGGACAAAGAGAATGCTCCCTGGGTTCCGGAAGTTTTCGGCGACGGGATTTTGGTGAATGGGAAACTTTTTCCGTACCTTGAAGTGGGGGCCAGGAAATATCGGTTTCGCTTGCTCAATGCATCGAATGGGCGTTTTTACCATTTGTCGTTCGAAAAAGGCGCCTCGTTCTATCAGATAGGAACGGACCAGGGATTATTGCCGGCGCCGATTTCGCTGAAGGCGCTTGTGATCGCGCCGGGCGAGCGAGCGGATTTGGTTGTGGACTTCAGCGATCATCGCGGCGAGGAAATGATACTGAAGAGCGAGGCCTTTACGATCATGCAATTCCGCGTTGCCGACGACAAGGTGAATGACCCGAGTTCGCTGCCTGCGTCGTTGCGGCCGGTCCCCAAGATCCCGGAATCACAAGCAGTGAAGACGCGGCTGCTCTCACTGGACGAATATCAAAATCGGGTGGCCGAGCCCGTGCTGATGCTGCTAAATGGCAGCTATTGGCACCAGCCGGTAACCGAAAAGCCCGTGTTGAATACAACGGAGATTTGGACGCTGATCAATCCCACAGATGATTCGCATCCGATTCATCTTCATCTGGTGAGATTTCAGATTTTAGATAGGCGGCGTTTCGACGTTCCCCTGTATATGAGCAAGCGCGAGCTGAGGTTCACCGGCGAACTCGCGCCACCGGACGCTTCCGAGGCGGGATGGAAGGACACCGTGCGCGCCCAGCCGGGCATGGTAACGCGCATCATCGTGCATTTCGAGGGCTATGCGGGACGCTACGTGTGGCATTGCCATATACTGGAACACGAAGACAACGAAATGATGCGGCCCTATGAAGTGGTGGCCGAGGCCGCCTTTGATGCTCCAGGAGGCGCGACTCTTGGTGAGGGGTTGCAGAGGTCCGAATAAAAATAGGGAGGCTAAAATGAACACAACGTTTCTACCCGTAGCTGCAGGAGTCCTAGCTGCGAGTCTGGCGATTGGTGTACCACGAACGACGCCCGCGCCAGGCACCGATGACAAACAAACAGTGGCCGCACTAGACACTCAGTATCAGGCAGCCGTAAAAAAGAATGATGCCTCCACCATGGAGCGTATTCTGGCGGACGACTTTAGGCTGGTTACGGGCTCCGGTAAAATTTATACCAAAGCTGATTTGGTCAATGAGGCACGGGGCGGACAAACTGTCTATGAACACAACGAGGAATCTACCCAAACGGTTCGCGTCTGGGGTGACACCGCGGTAGTCACGGCCAAGCTGTGGGAGAAAGGCGCGTCCAACGGCAAGCGCTTCGATCATCTACTCTGGTTCAGCGACACTTACGTGCGGACTCCAGCCGGTTGGCGATATGTCTTCGGCCAATCCTCGTTGCCGTTGCCAAAAGCTTCTTGAGTCGCGAACAAGCGGCATCAAGAGCGGAGATTTGCTAAGCGGCTGTGGGTTCTGATGATGCTTGCCACACACGCATGTCATCTTGTCAGCCAACAATCTATTGATAGCGCACCACTGCCCTTTAGCACGATGACCAAAAGAACTGACAGGAGCAATACAAAATACTCAATTCCTTCTCCCTTTTTTGATCCGAACCAATTCAGTGTCCACCCATCCGGCAGATGAACTATGAGTGCACCGGTGAAGATGATGAACAGTCCACCGGCCGCGATTCTTCCTAAAAAGCCGGACATAAGGGCGATACTTCCGAACGACTGCCCGATGATAATGAGCCAGGCAATAAATTTAGGAATGTTCCTTGCCGTGAGCTGTGCGAGAGAGCCGTTGATTCCTGGGGTGCCAAATCCCGGGGCACCAAACCATCCAACAAGCTTCTGCATGCCATAGGGAAAGACGATGATTCCCGCGATGATTCTCAGGAAGGTGTAGACATAATCTGAATCGGTCTGCAGTAGGGTTTTGATCATGGAAGTCAGGAGGTTCTCCGGCTGGTATCGAGTAAGCTCATGTAGAACGGCGTTGGATTTTTCGGGACGTTCCGTCTCTGATCTACTGCCCGGCCTCCGCTTTTGAAAACGAAACACCTCTGAACGCCTGAATCGCAATCCAACATCCCGACACTTCCAGAACAAGAAGAAGAACTGCAGTCACTCGAAACGGCAGCACCCATGGCGTTGTGGCCATATAGAAAACGTTAAGCGGCCCTGGGGTTAGGAAATGCTCCTTGCCTCCGATCAGGAGCCCTACGGCCAGGGGAACAAAAAGAAGAAAGCCGCCGAAGCGGAGAAAGTGAGCCCACAGCAACACCAATGCAACCGTGGGCACCAAGTTTATCGCACTCGTGGCGGCCAGCACTTGGTGGTCGGTAAGCCCCGGAGTGATTTTCGCCACCAGAACCAAGTGCCAGAAGACGACCCCGGCATGTGCTAGAACCACGAACGTTGCATATCGAGCGGTGCTCTTCATGGGACCTCCGGCCAGAGATGGCTTACTCCTGCCGCTGGGCCCAACTCCGGTGTCAAATATTCTCTGCGATTGTTCGGTCGCTTCATGATTTCCCATACGGGCAACGATACCGATCATAATACGAGCGGTCATCGCGTTGATTCTAACCCATCAAATCGCGAGACTATATGTGCTACGGCAAATAGTTTTCGGGTAGGTCCTCCGAGAGGGCCTAGGGTCGGATGGGAGACCGTGTGCCCGAGGCCCGCAGCGCCTAACTAATCAGCTGGGAAAGGGACGCCAGCGAAGTCTCTCTGCATTGCAGAATGAAGTGGTCAGGTGTATTTTCTGATTGGCGCTGAGACAAGAGGACGAGCTTCAGGATCTTGTACACCGGGGGCAAGATGACACAACTTCCAAGCGTTCGGTTTTCAATCCGGATTCTACGCAAACACGCGAAGCTTGCCTGCATTGCTGTTTTTTCTCTGGCGATTGGGCTGGCTGCAGCGTCCGCGGGGCTCAGCACATTCCATGTCCTGCTGCTGCGGCCACCTGCTGTTGCTGATCCAAACCGGCTGCTGACAGTTTATACAGTCACGCCGAATGAACCGTTCAGCCAAGTGTCCTATCCGGATTACCGGTATTATCGCGACAACAATAGCGTGTTCTCCGGCCTCTGCGCGATTCCGTTCAGCATCGGCCTGCAGACAATCATCTTCGAGCACCGTGAAAAACGCGGCCTTATTAACGCCGTGTCCGAAAACTACTTCTCCGTTCTCGGGGTTCAACCGTTCCTCGGGCGCTGGTTTGTCGCCGGCGACGACGACAAAGTGACGAAGTCCGCGGTGCTGAGTTACGGCTACTGGCAATGGCTCGGGTCCGACTCGAATATCGTTGGCAAAACTCTCACGATGAATAGCGTTCCGTTTACTATTGTCGGAGTAGCGCCGCGGCGTTTTGTGGGAACCATCCTGAGCGATGTTCCCGACGTTTGGCATCCACTTTCTGCAGTGTCTGCTATCAATCACCAGTCAAACGACTGGCTCACGGATCGCACCAATCACCCTTTCTCTATGATTGGGCGGATGAAGCCCGGAGTCACGCACCAGCAAGCCCTGGCGGAGATGCAAGGATTGTCGCGACAGCTTGCCGCCGCCTATCCGGAAACCAACAGGAACCGGCTTGCCGGGCTGGCGGAAACGAGCATGCTTCCGCCGAACGCAATGTCCAACGCGAAGTTGATGGCCGGACTCATGCTGGCGGTTGTTGCACTCGTGCTGTTTGCCGCCTGCGCCAACGTGGCCAACCTGCTACTGGCGCTGGCCGGCGCGCGACGGCACGAAATCTTGATACGTGCCGCGCTTGGGGCCACTCGCATGAGTCTCGTTCACCAGCTTCTTGTCGACAGCTTAGTGATTTCGGTGACGGGAGGAGTGGCCGGCTTTGTGTTTGCTTCTTATGGCCTCAAGCGCTTGATCGACTTCAAGCCATTTATTCCCGGAATCGGCGTGTTGCCTATTACTTTGGATTTCCGGCCTGACCTCACGGTTGTGTCTGTGATGGTCGCACTCGTTTTCCTAGTGGGACTGTCTACGGGCCTGTTGCCTGGCCTGCACGCTTCTACCCCGAATCTCGCGGCTGCGCTGAATGGAGAGATCGCCATCGGCGGAACGCGCAGGGGCCGCATGCGAAGTTTTCTCGTGGTGCTGCAGGTCACCGCTTGCACAGTAGTACTGATTGGAGTCGGTCTTTGCCTGAAGAGCTTGCATAATTTGCAGCAGGTAACGGTTGGATATTCCGCTCGCAACGTCGCGCTTTACGGATTCGACGACCTACAAGCCAACGGTTACTCAGAACAACAGGGCCGTGCGCTATTCGAGCGGCTTCGCGAGGATGTAGGTCAGGTACCCGGTATCGAGTCCCTCAGCCTTGGGGACACTATCCCGTTTTCAGGCGGGGTCAACACTAACGAGGTGCACATCACAGGTATCCCCGATGACAACCAACACGCGATCACCATTGGTTTCGGTGTTGTGGACAGCCGCTATTTTTCTACACTGGGAATCCCCATTCTCGCAGGACGCATGTTCGCCGCTTCGGACACGGCGAAATCTCCGGAAGTCATCGTCGTCAACCAAACGATGGCGGCAAAATATTGGCCAAACCAAAACCCGGTCGGCAAAACAGTCCACATTGAAGCTGGCAACCGCCAGGCCACCGTGGTTGGAGTTGTGGGAGATATCAAGTATTCGGACATTGACGAGGCGCAGCAGCCCTTCATGTACTACTGCCTGAGCCAAAATTATCAGTCGGGTATATATCTGGTGGTACGCACGAAAGGTGATCCGTCGCGGTGGATGGGAACGATTTTGGAGAACGTGCGCAAATCGGCTCCGGAACTGGGCGTTGTGAGTTTCACAATTGAACAATGGCATCAATTCGCTTTGTACGTTCCACGCCTGGCGGTCATTTGTACCAGCGCATTTGGACTGCTTGCATTTGTGCTGGCCGCCGTCGGACTTTATGGCGCGGTCTTATATTCGGTAAGCGAACGAACGCGGGAGATGGGAATCCGCGTCGCGCTTGGCGCGTCGCCGCGAGACTTGTGGAAATTGGTCCTGCGCCAGACGAGTGCCGTGACCATCATCGGAGTCTTCCTCGGAATCGCTGGCGGAATCGGCGCAAGCGTGTTAGCGAGGTCCCTGCTTTATCAGATACAGCCCATCGAATGGTTTGTCTTTCTCGGAGCGGCATTCGCGATGTTCGCGATGACCGTCGTTATAGCCTATTCAGGCGCACGTCCGTGGATGCGCGTGGATCCGATGCAGTCTGTTCGCCACGTGTAGGGCGTTCAGCAACTTCCGGTTATATCTCTGCACAATTGTAACTTCTGTACTCCAGCACCTGTGTAACTCCTGGTGCGACTCGGGAACTGGCGACGCGAGGAGTGAGCGTGCGCGTGGGGATGGAGGCCACCGGCTACTCCCGCGGGTTCGAGCGGTTGCGGGCAGAACTCCGTATGGAGCTGTGGATCGGCGATGCGGCCGAGATTAAGACCAAACGCGTTCGCAAACAGAAAACCCGACCGGGAGGACGCCCGACTGCTGCTGCGACTGCTGTGGGAAAATAATTTTCCCCGGATCTGGGTACCCAGTCCGGAGAATCGTGATCTACGGCAATGGCTCTGGCATCGACACCGCATGGTGCAGATGTGCAGGCGGATCATGAATCAGCTGCAGGCCCTGGCGATGAGCGAAGGCCAACGCAGGAAGAAGAAGCTGTGGAGCACGCCAGGACGAGCCCAGCTGGAAAGGCTTCCGTTAGCTCCCTGGGCCTCCCGGCGCCGCAAGGATCTGCTCGAGCTGCTGGACCGCATGAACCAACGATCGAAGAATTGACCCGAGCCGTCGAACAGGAGGCCCGGAAACGGCCGGAAGTGCAGCGCCTGGTGACCCATCCTGGCGTAGGATTGCTCACCGCACTGGCCTTCATGTTAATCATCGGAATCTCGGAAAGGTTTCCGTGCGGCAAGCAGCTCGGCAGCTATGTGGGACTGATTCCTGAGAAGGACCTTTGTACTTGATTCAAATTCACACGAAGGACTACTCGTATCTCAGCGCCACCATGGGATCGACCTTAGTCGCACGGCGCGCTGGAATGTAACAGGCGAGCAATGCCACAGCGACTAGGCTTAGCGCGACGGCTGCATAGGTTATTGGATCGCTTGGCTTGACGCCGTACAGAAAACCGGCGATCAAGCGCGTGAGGCCGAGGGCCAGACCCACTCCGACCGCTACTCCGATACATGTAAGCTTCAGTCCAAGTTTGGCAACCGAGGCGAGGACATCGGACCGCTGCGCTCCCAGCGCCATTCGGATTCCGATTTCCCGCGTGCGCACATTCACCGAGTAAGACATGACGCCATAAATGCCCACGGCGGCCAGCAAGACAGCAACGCTCGCAAAGATCCCGAGCAGTTGCATATAGAACCGCCAGTCACCGAGGGACGCTCCCAACACTTGTTCCATGGACATAATGTTGGGGACGGGCTGATCGGGATCGATGTCGGCGATCGCCTGCCGCACCGCCGAAACAAGGCTCGCCCCACGGCCAAGAAATGTGCGCAACACCAGATTCTGATGCAGGTGAGCTCTTGTTGCTCCACCGGGAAACACAGCCGGCTGCTGGAGGTAGGAGGCGTACACGAAGGGAGGCGTTTCTTCTCCTAGTCCATAATGTTTGACGTCACCAACAATACCGACGATCTGTCGCGGGCGCGGCTGGTCTACGGGATAGGGATCATACCGAAGAAGTATCTGCTGTCCAATGGGGTCCTCGTTCGGGAAATACTTGCGAGCAAAGGCTTGATTGACAACGACAACCCATGGAGCACTCTCTATGTCGTGTCCATCGAGGTAGCGACCCTTCACGAGCGGAATCTTCAGAGTGTTGAACAAGCCGGGGCTGGTCTCGCTGTATCCGGCTCGTGGTCTATCATCGGGCGGCGGAGACGGATGCGCCAAGATTGAGAACGTATAGGATTCCGCGCAGCAGCGCGTGGGCAACGCGCCGATCAATCCCGCCGACTCCACACCGGGCAGCACGTGAACGTTTTCGACCAGACGCGTATAGAAAGTTGTGGCACTGGGCAAGGCTCTTTCCATGTCGCCGCCCGGTACGCGCTCAAGGTACTTGCCTCCTTCGGGAAGCTGGAACTCCATGGTGAGAAGATGGCCGTAGTCGAATCCAGGATCAACACGCTGCAAATGCAAGATTGTGTTAATCATGAGACCGGCGCCCACAAGAAGAACCATCGAAAGCGCAACTTCGGAAATTACCAAAGCGTGTCGGGCAAGGCTGTTGGACGAAGAAGTCGTCCTGCGTTCACTTTCGCGGAAGACAGCATTTAGATCGGGGCGAGAGGCCTGCATTGCGGGAGCCAATCCAAAAAGGATGGCGCTAAGGAGGGAAACTACAAGCGCAAACAGAAGGACCCTGCCGTCCAAGATAATGGTTGCGGAGTTCGGAAAATCTTCCGCGAGTGCCAGGAACAGTTTGATGCCCGCAATAGCCAACACGGTGCCCAATACACCTCCGGCAAGGGCCAGCAAAATGCTTTCTGTTAGCAACTGCTGAATCAGGCGGCTGCGTTCAGCCCCGAGCGACACGCGCAAGGCATACTCCTTGCGCCGCGTCTCGGTGCGGAACTGTACGAGATTGGCGACGTTCACGCAGGCGATCAACAGAACAAACGCCACGGCTCCGAAAAGCGGATACAATGCGCCTCCGGCCCCTCTGTAAAGGTCCTGATGCAGAGGAATCACTTTGTCGCCCAGGCCCTTATTCGTAGACGGATAATCCTGCTCCAGGCGGCGCGCAATTACGTCCATATCCGCCTGTGCTTGGGCCAGCGTAACGTCTGCCTTCAAGCGCGCGACCGGCATTAGCCAGTGATCGAATCGTGCAGTGTACCGGCCATTTTCGGGATTGATAGGCTGCCAGAAGTCGACCGGGTAGCCGTAGAAAGGAGCGAACCCCGGAGGCATAACTCCGACGACGGCATGCCGAAAAAGTTCGGAGTAACATATTGCGTATGGAGTGACCGTGGCTCCCCGATACCGGAAACGATCGCCCGATCAGTGAAACTGCTAAGTGATATGTCCTCGAAGACGTGATTCTGTTTCGTCCAGTCCACGCTTTCCGCAATTGGCGGAGCTTGCCGGGACTCCGGGTGTGCTTGTTCGGTCTGCCAAATCACGACGAGGCTTTCTGGTTGAGGATAAGGCAGAGGGCGATATAGCAGGGCGTTCAAAACGCTGAATATCGTACTGTTGGCGGCGATTCCTAAAGCGAGGGACAGAACGACTACGGAGAGGAATCCCGGATTCTTGCGAAGGCTCCGGGCTGCGAATTTCATGTCAGCCCAGAGAGTCTCGAACAGGTAAAGAGTTCTCATTTTCCCGTTACCTCCTTGGCCAAATTAGAAATCCGCAGAGAGTGCGCTCGATTTCAAAACATTTCCGGGGGCTGATCGGCGTCTTCGACCATGGCTCGTCGTTCAACCAAATAATACGCAAAGAGCGGCCAAAGGTTCCCGTTTTTCTAACTGGCGATCTTGCTGGCGGATGACCGGACAAGTCCCGGCCTAGTACTTTACTTGTCCGGTACGCATCACTCAGACACATAAATTGGTTGGTAGAAAGCGCACGCTGGAATAGTATTCCGCTCAGTCATTCCAATGAATCGCCGCGAATTTCTGAAGGCTGGTGCGCTGGGCTTGGGTACGCCCTACATTCCGCCACACAATTTCGACAAATACGATTTTGGCGCGGG
>Ga0073928_10003117_pt1 | contig 26714 bp, 25 predicted proteins | sample PaiPotPPA55metaG_FD_76969 | JGI IMG/M metagenome (GOLD analysis project Ga0073928, IMG submission 76969) | Iron sulfur acid spring bacterial and archeal communities from Banff, Canada, to study Microbial Dark Matter (Phase II) - Paint Pots PPA... ...
AACCGAAAAGCCGATCTCGCAGTGGCGGCGCATCACTTCGCGTTCTTCCGCCGTCAAGGGACCGGGCTTGCGGAGGATCGAGTCCGGAATCCCCATCTTGCCAATATCGTGGAGAAACGCGCCGCGCGCGATCTGGCGCAACTGGGCTTTGTCGACGCCCATGAGTTTAGCGATGGTAATCGTGAACGCCGTGACGCGCTGGCAGTGGCCTTCGGTCTCCGCGTCCTTGGCGTCGAGCGCGCCGCCGAGGGCTTCGAGCGTGTAATCGTAGGATTGCTCGAGGTCCTGGAGGGCGATGGAAAGCTGCTGAGTGCGCTCGGCGACCAGGTGTTCGAGGTCGCTCTGATACGTGCGGTTTTCGAGGACGAGGCGCCGATGTTCCAGCGCGCGGCGGACGCTCAAATGCAGCTGGTCTTTCTCGAATGGCTTCAGGATGTAATCATACGCACCGGAACGGATGGCTTCGAGGGCGATGGCGATGTCGTGCATGGCCGTGACCATGATCACCGGTACATCGGGATCGTCCAGGCGCAACTCTCCCAACAGCTTCAGCCCGTCCATTTCCGGCATCACGATGTCGCTCAACACCAGGTCGAACGAGTCTTTCCGGAAAGCGTCGAGCGCCAGCCGCCCATTCGCGCAAACCGTGCAGCGAAACCCCTGCGCATCGAGCAGGGTCGAGACGACCTCTCGAATTGCTTCTTCGTCATCTACTACGAGAATTTTCTCGTTGTCCACGTGCGTCTCTCCGAGTTCCTACCATTATATGCGAGGGCACAGGCCGTGGCGGGTTCAGTTGCCGTATCTACTACCTGCATGCTAGTTTGCACAATGGCTCCCCCATACTCCTATTTCCTGAGTGACGCGTCGCGGAACGGCGGCGCGAGGCCGGAATAGCGCCCGATGGCATTTGTGTCCAACCCGGGATTTCTTGCGGTTGCCTTCATCGAAGGCTCCGCTGCATTTATTCTGCTGGTCCTCTATTGGCTGCTCGCTCCGGGATTTACGGCGCGATTTTTTCGGTATTGGATGGCTGGCTGGGTTGCATACGTTGGACTCGGAGCTTTCCGAGTCGCATCGCTTTGGCGCGGCGGGCCTGAAACCCTTCGATTTGGGCCAGCAATCTCGCTAGTGGCAGCGACGCTATTTTTCGCGGCGGTTCTCGATTGCACCGGACACGGAAAGCGAGTGTGGTGGCTCTGGCCTGTAGGGCTGATCGCGGCTAGCAGCATTGTGGGTCTGGGAGCGATCGCGAAACTGCCGCTGGCCGCGCGATGGGCGGATTCACTTCTCGGGTGCGCCCTCTACCTCATAGCGGGCTGGATGCTATGGCGATCGAGTTCGCAGCATCGCGGATTCGGTTGGAAACTCCTGGGCGGGGCCATGATGCTGCGCGGTCTGCACGGACTCGATGGCCCGGAATGGGCTGGACAGGCGCTCGGGCTTTTCCGCGTTTCATTTGACGGACTATTCGGAATCGCGATGGGAATTGCGATGGCGGTGCTGGTGCTGGAGGCGGGCCGGACACGTACGGAGGATCTCAACGAAAAACTGCGGCGCCTCGCGTTGATTACTGCTGGTGCGACGCAGTCGCTTCGAGTTCACGAAACCTTAGGCGGCGTGCTGCATCATTTGGTCGAAAGCCTCAATGCGAGCCACGGCTTCGTTTTTCTGCTGGATGGTCACAACGAATCGGCCTCGATGTTCATGCACGCATCCGTTGGATTTGGACAGGAATTCTTGAAGCAGAACGCACGAGTGGCGTCGAGCGAGCCGTGGGCCGGGAAAGTGCTGAAGAGCGAGGGGCCTTTTGTAGCGTCGAAAGACGCGGAAGATCCCTCGATTCGTGGATGGATGCAGGCGGAAGACCTTGAGGCGATCGTAATTGTCCGCGTGCCGGGAAAGGAAGGGCCGCTCGGAGTACTGGGAATCGGTTCGAAGGCGCCGCGTGAATTTGAGAGCGACGAGAAGCACTTCCTGGTGAATGTCGCAAACCTGCTGAGCTTGACGGTACAGAATGTGGCGCTGTTCGAAAACGCGGCGACGTCGCGCAGGCAATGGCTGGACACTTTCGATTCGATCACCGACTTGATTTTAGTGCACACGATGGACGGGCGGGTGCTACGAGCGAATCGCTCGCTGGCGTGGCACCTGGGAGTGGAGCCCGGGTCGATCGAAGGCCAGCCGGTGCGCGAGCTGTTTCAACACGGCAGCGTGCGTTGGACGTCGTGCCCCTATTGCGAAGAAGCGGCCGGAAAACCGGATGAGCTCGATCCGACGTTTGGCGGATATTTTCTCGTGACAAACTCCGACTTTCACGACTCCGGCGGAAATCGCCTGGGCACGATCCACGTTTTGAAAGATTACACGGAGCGGCGCCAGGCCGAAAATAAATTCCGCACGCTCTTTGAAAAAGTGCAGGAAGGAGTTTTCATTTCGACGCCCTCGGGCCGCTTCCTCGATTTCAACGCTGCTTTCATGCGCATCCTCGGATATGAGAATCGCGAGGAACTGCTGGGCGTGGACATCGCTTCGACCATTTACGCGGAGCCCGACGACCGCCAGCGCTTGAGCCGGTTGCTGCGGGAATTCGGCGAGGTCACCGACTTCGAATTTCGATTCCGCCGGCGCGATGGCGACATCCGAATCGCGCATGAATCGAGTTTCGTAACGCGGGACGACACGGGAGCGATCGTCGCATACCAGGGATTCGTTCTCGACGTCACCGAGCGCAAAGAAGCAGAGATGGAGATTCGCAGGCGCAATCGCGAATTGCTGGCGCTGAATTCGATCGCGGAAACTCTGGGGCAGTCGTCGGGGCTCTGTGAAGTGCTGCAGCCCTCGCTCCAGAAGATAACGGAACTCTTCTCCGCGGATACCGGCAGCATCTTTCTGATCGATGAAACTACACGTATGTTGAAGCGCGTTGCCTCTGTCGGGCAGCGAAGCGACTTTGCCCGCAGCTTTCCCCCGGTGGAGCTTTCGGCCGCGCTTCTTCAACAAATCCGTCAGGCGCGGGCGACGCTTCTCTCCGGTGCGTCGTTGGCGCTTCCCGGGGTTTTTCGCGACGTGCAGAAGCAAGAGGGAATTCAAGTTTCCCAGGTTGTGGTGCTGTGGGCTAAAAACCGAATCCTCGGTGCGCTGTCGATCGAATGCCGCTCGAGCCGGGATTTTTCGACGTCGGAGTTGAATCTGCTGGCAGCGGTGGGGAATCAGGTTGCGACGACGATCGATAAATCGCTGCTCCTGGAGGAAACGCGCGAAGCGTACGATTCGCTGCGGCGCACGCAGGAACAACTCCTGCAAAGTGAAAAGATGGTCGCAGTCGGCCAGCTGATATCGGGAGTGGCGCATGAATTGAACAATCCTCTCACCGCGATTCTCGGTTACAGCCAGTTGCTGAAATCCGAAGAGCACGTGACTTCGCGCGGCGCGGACTACCTCGAAAAGCTTTATAAGCAAGCGCAGCGCACGCATCATATCGTTCAGAACCTCCTAAGCTTTGCGCGCCAGCACAAGCCTGAGCGCGCGCCGGTGCAAGTCAATCAGATTCTCGACGACACACTGATCCTGCGCGAATACGACATGAAGCTGCATAGTATCCAGATTCACCGCGAATTCGATCCGCAGTTTCCGTGCACCGGCGGCGACTTCAACCAGCTCCAGCAGGTATTTCTGAATATTTTGAACAACGCGGTGGATGCGATCCAAGAAAAAGGCGGGAAGGGCGAAATCTGGATTCGCACTTTCGCCGCCGGAAATCAGCTTTGCATTGAGTTCACCGACAACGGATCCGGCGTGCAGAATCCGCACCGCGTTTTCGATCCGTTCTACACCACGAAGGCGGTTGGGAAAGGAACGGGACTTGGCCTGAGCATTTGCTACGGAATCGTGAAAGAGCATGGCGGAGAGATTCACGTGAGAAACTCACCGCCGCGCGGCGCCACATTTTCTATTCTGCTGCCGATTTTATCAATTCCCGCTGCGCCTAGAGCGGAGCAACCCTCGCCCTCCAAGTTGGCCGCCTCGGGGAAAGTGTTGCTAGTGGACGATGAGGAATCTGTGCTGGACATCGAGCAGGAAATTCTGCGAGCCCGCGGCGTCGAAGTAGCCACGGCGCGAAATGCACTCGAAGCGATCAATTTTCTCAAGAAGCATTCCGTCGATGGCGTGGTCAGCGATATGACGATGCCCGGCGAAGTTTCCGCTGAGGATCTTCTTCACTGGATCGTAAGCCATAGGCCAGAACTTGCGGCGCGGGCGATATTTACGGTCTCCAGCGCGCGCGCCAGCGAGGGAAGCGAATTCATCCGAAAATCCGGCTGCCCTGTGATACAGAAGCCGTTTGCGATCGAGGATTTTTGGGTCGCCGTCCAGACTCTGCTCAGCTCAGATGTTCCTGCTCCGTTGAAGATCTGAATCGCGCCTTAACTCTCGCTGCGTGGGGAAGCGATTTCCAGCCGCGCCATGGCAGCTTCGGCACGCGCGGAAAAGCTTCCGAGCAATTGCGTTAAGCGCCCCATCTGCGCCACCGATCCCAGGCTACCGGTTGCGATTCGCATGGACATGATCCGGTAACCGAGCCGGAATCGCAGGCCCAGCCACGCGCGCTCGAATTCTTCACGGCGCGAGAAATGCTCTGAATGGGACGCAACTAATCTTGCGAACCGATCGAGCCGCACGAAATCTTCCACTAGGCCGTTGAGAAAGGCTTGGAGTATTCGACGGCGCTCTTCGCGCCACTGCCGCTCCACTTCTTTCGAAGTTTTTCGCCGGATGTACTGGCCGTCCGCGGACGCGAGCGCCTGGCGCAACTGCGGGAAATGCGGCGAATGCAGCGGTATCAGTTCTTCAATCTTGGCCGCAGGTTGCAGCGTCTCGTTCGGAAGGGGTTTGATCACCAACCATACGATTACGAGCAACAGCAAGAGCGCCACTCCCGAAAACGCAATCACCACGCCGCTCATTTCAGCATGCCCTCGAGCCTTGCATTCAACTGCCGCAAACGGAAACTCACCTGCGAGGTCAGTTCCGCAGACTCTTCTCGAGCAAGTAGGACCGGTCTAATGTCTGGCGCCGGTAACGGCCTCCATAGAGCTACCAGCCAAACGACGAGAACAATGTTAAATCCCTGCACTCGAACTTCGCGCCAGTACGGCAAATACAGCGCGAGCCAGTGATTCAGGAATGTGTTATTTGCCACCTGAATTGCCGAGTAGAGGCCCAGTCCCAGCGCTATGGCTGCGTCCACAAAAGCCACCCGAATCCGGTAGTAGCGGCAGAACACCAGCGCGAACAGCACCGTTCCCAGGATCGCCAGTTCCATTCCGCGTTCGGCAGTGAGAAGCACGCGCGTAATCCATGGCCCTCGCGATTCTGAAGTCAGGAGGGCAGTGCTAACGATCAGGGTGGCGACAAAAGTCAGAACGGCCCGGCAGAGCCTCCAAACACCGGGATAGGATCCGAGCAGGTAATAACAGATCTCAACTACTGCTGCTGAACGCAGCAGCATCAAGAAAGTTTGTGTAATCCAATAGGTCCACAGCGCCGCTGGTGACGCGAGTCCTAGCGTCAGGATGGGAACCCATCTTATGATGTCGCACGGGACAAGCGCGCAAAGGTAGATGGTGAAGAGGCGGAAGCGACCGGAGACCCCCCGGCGCAGGGCCAGGGCGCACACTCCCGCCTCGAGCGCTATGCCCCCGCCGTACTGCAAGAGTTCGTGTGGCGTGAGACTCATGACAGTGACGGGATGATAGCATCGGATGCTCGACAAACGAACACCAACGCGAGCGACGAGAATTAACCCCGTACAGACGCGCAGATGAGCGGTACCGCATTTCCCCGGTCCTCGAAAAGAACCGGCACTGAGGGGACGGGGCTGCCGCTGCCGTCGCTTAACAATACGGGCACTGAGGGGACAGGACTGCCACTGCCGTCGCTTAGCAACACGGGCACCGGCGGGACGGGACTGCCGCTGCCGTCATTGCAGAGCGTGATTGGGTTTACCGAAGGGGTGTTGACTGCGAAGCCCACAGGCGTTAGTATCGTCAGCGCTACTGCGATCAGAACTGCCACTACGGTGGATCTGGTCATCGGTGACTCCTCCTGGGCCGGGAGTCTGGCGATGAAGGCGGGCGGCTTACTGAGAGCGGCGAAGATTTTCAGAAAACGGAACAGGAGCAGCGGTGGAATCTTTAGAGCGGTTCTCTCAAAATCAGCGCGTCATCGAGGAATTTGCCGGGCATGTGCTCTCGGATATTTCCACCAATTTCGGGCGGCTGGTGTACGTGTCCACGCTGCGCAATGTTTCCGACGGCCGTTACCGCGACCCTCTTTTGGAAGAAATTTACGCGGAGCCGGCGGTTCATGAAGGACTGCTCTACTGCCACGAGGAATTGTTCGCAAAGGTTTTGGAGACTCCGCTGGAGCAGCAGGAGTGGGATTTACGACTGTATCTCGCGGGGTTCGACGCACCGCCGCCGGAAATCGTCGGCCGGTGGCTTGAGATTGATCACTTCCGGACGTTCGTGCCGTTCGGCACACCGTCGTATCTGCGCGACCTCTTCTTCTCGAATCTCCGCATGATCCTGGGCCTGATCGTTGCAGGAAGCGCTACGCTGCAAACAGCCGCATAGCCATCCCCACTACCTGCCCTAAAATCTCTGCCTCGTCCGGAAACTTCGGCATTTCGGGGACGCAAGGTGACAACGGATACGGCTGGAGGACCAGCCGGTCACGGTCTCGCGAACACCAGCAACACCTATAGCCTTCACGTAGTTCTACGAAGTAGATGGGCCTATCGAATTCATTTGGCCAGCCCGAGTTCTCCACGCGTCGCCGCGTGGGGTCGAACAGCACAATCGAGCCGGGGCGAAGCAGCGGCTCCATCCAGTGGTCCTCGGTTCCGATAAAACCCATTCGATAGCGCGACGGCCCTTCGGAAAGCGCCACTGACAGCGCATCCCATCCGTGGGCCTGCGGGTTTAGAAAAGTGGTTCGCGTAGGTGCAGGAGATCGATCGAGTGGCGGCTCCCGGGAGGCCGCAGCGGCCGCCCCCGTTTGCCCGTCGCCATTAATTGCAAGTACGTGCGTATTGGGCGCCGGCTGTTCCACGGCGTCTCGCAGATACTCGGTGAGCGGCACGTCGAACCACCCGCACACTTCTAGCAGGTCGAGGTGATAGATCGCACAGAGACTGTATAACTTGTAAAGGCTGGGCGTCACGCCGCCGTTTTCGATGTCGGCCAGCCGGCTCAACCGAATGATGAAGTCCGGGCGCCCGCGGCGCTGCGCCACCTCATAGCTAGCGCGTTCCACATCCCGGTAGGTGAGCCCCAAACGCTCGCGGACCCGCCTCAGCGAACTCCCTGGAACCACAGGCGTCTCCCTCGCGCGACAGAGTGGAGTCGGGCGTTCGTCGGGTCAATACACAATCGTACCATGTTATCTGTTCAGTTAACAGAACAGGTCATGGCACTTTCAGCGCCAGCCTCCGGCATCGCTCAGGGGATCGGCTTGACACGCTTCGAGCCGCATGAAACGATTCGACGCTTTTGCGTGCGCGATGCCTGCGGAAGTTGAGCGCGGCGGCTCGCCGATACTGCCAACATGGCCATTGCAAAGTACTTTCGCGACCCTTTCAAATGGTTTCTCTTCGAAATCGGCGCGGGCTACTACGCTCGAAAACTCGCCGCCGGCCCTGAAGCCGACATCCGGCGCGATTTCGTGGAATTCCTGAATCTCGCGCCTGTGCAAAATGGCAATCCCCACGTTCGGCTCCTCGATGTCGGCTGCGGTCCTGGACACGTCGCCCGCGCGCTCGCACGACGCGGATACGACGCAACGGGTGTCGACCGCAGCGTGCGCCTCCTCAGGATTGCGCGTCGCAACGCGCGGCGTGACGGCTTACAGGCGAAATTTGAGCGTTCGTCTTCGGACCGGATGCCTTTCGCTGACGGCAGCTTCGACTACGCGATCGCTACGGGAGTCATCTACTGGGTGGAATACCCGTTGGCGACGCTCCGCGAGATGGTGCGAGTGGTGAAGCCAGGCGGAATTATCGGAACTCTTGATCCGCATGCGTCAATGTCTATCGCGCGGGTGCGAACCTATAACTCCGAGCATCATCTGAATCGCCGCGACGCCCGCAAAATGACCGCGTGGGCCACTTCCGCCGAATTTAACCGGCGTTTTGAGGAAGTCGATCTAAGGAAGTTGCTAACCGACGCAGGACTCGCAAGTCTCACCCTCGAACCTCGCATGGACGGAATGGTGTGGTTTTCGAGGGGGAGCGTCCCGCCGCGCCCGTGAAGCGCAGAGAAACTGTTATGCTGATTTCATCATCCAAGTTTACAGGGGCGATGCAAGTCGTAATCGTCCTGGGAGACTCCATGAAGAGAGCGGTGGCGCTGTTTGCCGTTCTGACGCTTGCTGCGGCGGCAGGCGCGCAGCAGGTTGGCTCGCCTCCGAAGTCTGTAGCGCCGCCTGCCACGCTGGCTCCGCCACAATCCGGAACAGCTTCTACTCCTGAGTTCCTGCACGCCGCCGATGAGGTTCTGGCGCAGATGAGCAAACTCCTGGATTTGCCGATTAAGGAGCCGCTCAAGAAAACGCTGCGTTCGAAGCAGGAAATCCGCGATTACCTGATCCGCGAAGAAAAAGAAGATAAGAACGACGCCGAGCGCTACGCCGACACAAAGACGCTCGAAGCTTTTGGCCTGATCCCCAGGGGTTTTCCGTTCGATTCTTTTATGCTCGACGTGCTGACCGATCAGGTGGCGGGCCTCTACGATCCGAAGGCGAAGGAATTTTACATCGCGGACTGGATCGCCGCCGACGAGCAACGTTCCGTGATGGCGCACGAACTGACGCATGCTCTCGAGGACCAATCGTTCCACATCGATCCGTGGATCAAGGCCGCGCGCCCCAACGACGATGCCGAGTTGGCTCGCGATTCCGTGAGCGAAGGCACCGCGCTGGCTGCCATGTTCGACTACTCGCTTCAGGATCAGAGGATGAGCGTCCGCGACATGCCCGATATGACGCTTCTTATTCGTTCCGGCGCCGTTGCGGAAATGGACAAGGACCCGCTCCTTGCGAAAGCGCCGCTCTATATCCGCGACGAGTTACTTTTCCCGTATCTCGCGGGCACGGGTTTTTCGCAGCAATTCCTGAAGGCTCATTCCGGCTGGGCGGATCTGAAGATTCTTTTCGACAATCCACCTGTGTCGACACAGCAGATCCTGCACCCGGAGCTGTATCTCGCCGGCGTAAAGCCCGAGAAAGTCACGCTGCCGGAGTGGAAAGGAATCGTGCCGGAAGATTGGAAGCTGCTTGAGGCGAATGTGCTGGGTGAATTTGGTCTTGGAGAAGTGCTGAAGCAATTCCTCGGACAAGCGCGCGCGGACACTCTTTCTCCGGCGTGGCTGGGCGATCGCTACGCGGTGTTCGAGTCGCAGAAAACAAAAAAGACCGCGCTCGTTTATCATCTGGCGCTCGACAACGCGGACGACGCGGCGCGCTTTCTGGGCCAGTACAGCGAAGCGCTTGAGCTGAAATATAAAACGCGCACCAACCTGTTCCGCCGCCCAAATTATTTTCAGTTTCAAACGGGCGATGGCGGGGTTTACATACGATGTCTGGCGTCCACTTGCCTCGTCGTTGAAGGCGCTTCCCGCGAGACGTTCGATGCCATCAACCGAGCCATCGGCTGGCCGCCCGCCCTGGCTCCGGCCGAAGCCGCAGCCGCGCAACAATCTGCCGCGATCGGCGCGCCCCAGCGGATCTTCTCTGAACTGCCGAATTCTATCGGGGCATACCTCACGGGCTCGCGCTAGGCGCCGGGCAATTCCTGAGGGGAAACAGGCTCGGCCGAGCTCATATGCTCGTGAATGATTCGCAGGATCCCGCGCTCGTCCCGCTGAAACACTTGAGTAGCCCGCCCGAATGGCACCTCGACGCGCACGCGCTTTCCGCCCGGAAGATTCCGGGTGACCGAGAAATGGAATGCGTAGGATGCGATAGCCAGATCGCTTCTCAGCAATTGCACGTCAATCGTCGCGAGCTTTGCGCCGACAGCGGAGCCTGGGCCAAAAAGCTCGCGAGCGCGACGGACCAGCATCAAGCGCGCTGGTTCACTTCTGCGGGCGTCCGCAGCAAACACGGTTGCAACCGGAGAATAGAATTGGTCGAATTCACTTTTGGATTTTGCTGTAAAGAGGTTCCAAAACGTTTGAACGACGGCGCGAATTTCCTCTTTTCCGATGTGTTCCATTTCAGGCGGAGTAGGCCGTAAACATTATCTCGTTCCGCCGTCTCCTGTCGAGCTCGCGACTGGTTCCGATCGCTTTCGGCATGGCGTTTAGGCTCCGCTGGTTTGTTCTTTTTCCACTTTGGGTGGCACCGCCGAACTCAGATGCTCGTGTACGATTCTTAACGTGCCGCCGTCGTCGCGTTGAAAAATTTGCGTGGATCGGCCGAAAAGAGTATTGCGTTGCTCCCGGCTGCCGTCTTTGCCCATCCTGTGGGAGTGAAATCGGTAGGTGTAGGTGGCAATCGCGACGTCCGTGCCTGCGATTTGAACCTCGATGGCGTCGAGTTCGGCGCCGGAAGCCAAGTTTGGGCCACTGAGCTGACGCATCCGGCGCACGGCGACCAGCCGGCCTGACTCGCTACGTTTGGCTTTGCCTGTGAAGATGATTGCAGCAGGAGAGTACAGGTCTTCGAGCTTTTCGTTCGATTTGCCCGACAAGATATTCCAAAACCTTTGGACCTCGGCGCGAACTTCGTCAGGTGCAATCTGGGCTGCCACGGCCGCAGGATCGCACCGGCAGTGCTTCTTTCAAGGCTCGACATTCGGTTCGATTGAGAATCAGTAACCGGAGGGCGGCGCCGAAATGACCGATGAACATTTCAGTCGGCGAGCGACGCGCCGACGGACTCGCTCCGGTGGATTACCATCAACGTTTGGTCGTCCGCCTGGGAGATGCCCGAGCAAAAACGGTCCACGTCCTTGCGGCATGCCGCGAGCAGTTCGTGCGGAACCCACCCGTGGCGTTCACGAGCCGCGTGCGAGAGCTGCGCGACGCCGTATTCACGGCCTTCGCGATTAAGCGCTTCGGAAATGCCGTCGGTAAAAAGAAGCAAACTGTCTCCCGGCTCGAGGCGTACGCGGCGTACCGTGTAGCGACTCGATGAAAACATTCCAAGTGGAAGACCGGTCGAACCGACTTCCTTCACTCCTTCTTTCGCTACGTGTAGGGCGGGGAAGTGTCCCGCGCTTCCGATTTCAAGTTCGCCTGCATCTCCGGCGCGCCCGCAAATCAGCGTAGCGTACTGGGAAGCGGTGGTGCTTTCGCCAAACACGCGGTTTGCCACTTCGAGCAGCTTGTCGAGTTCGAGTCCGACTTCCGACAGGCTGCGGAACATCGCGTGCAAGTGCGTCATTAGCAGCGAAGCGGCCACTCCCTTGCCCGATACGTCCCCGAGCAGGAATATGAGTTTCCCGTCCGGCCTTGACGGCAAAATCAAGTCGCAATAATCGCCGCTCACCATCCCCGCCGGCTTGTATTCGTAGTGAACGTGCCAATCGCCGTGCCGCACGTGTGTAGCGGGAAGCAGGCTGCGCTGCACGTGGGAGGCAAGTTCGAGGTCTCGCTCAAGTGCGCGCTTCTCGTCGCTCGTCAGGCAGTCCAGGCAGACGCGCAACAACGGATCGGCAATCAACCGCTCCGTCTCCACCGTGCCTTCGCACACTACGCACGTTCCGAACGTGCCTTCGTCGATCCGCGCGATCGCCGAATCCACTTCCTGCAAAAGTTCCAGGAAGGGAGGCTCCGGCGCTTTCGAGCAGACGCCCGCGAGTTCGCGATGGCGTTTTTCAAGCTGTTCGCGCAGATAGGAATCGTTTACATCAGTCATGGCGTGGCCGGTTCCTGACATTGTGATGTCCTCCGGCTTCGAGCTTCTCGCAGCCTGGACGGCGGCGCTATCCGATTCGTGCATAGAACTCTCCCATGGGTTGCTTGCCTAATTGGATTCATGAGCCTCGCCCTTCGATTCTAATTCCAGCGCCTCCAGCAGGCTTCGGCCTGCTTTCCTGTCCAGCCGCGCCAGCCGGCGCTCGAATCGGGTTCGGCTCGCGCGATAGGCTCCCGCCCCGATTGTGCCCAGGCGGTTTGCGTTCCGCAGCTCGGCCAGAGCCTTACGCATAATCGTTGCCGCGCGATGCGGCTCGCGCGCGTGATGCTCGAAATAAATCGCCAATTGCTCGTAGGCCTCGAATCCTTCGCGGGAATTCCCGGCGATGGCTTCCCAAAGCTCTCGCGCCTGTGCGAAATCTCCGTCGCGTTTTGCCAATCGCGCGAGCGACCGCTTCGCCGCGCGGCCCGTTTCCGCAGGCAGTTCGGCTGCAAGCGAGCGCCCGTAGAGTTTTCGCGCACGGCTCGTTTCACCACGCCGTTCGCAGATTCGCGAGACGCCGAACAATTCGAGCGCGTCCTGGCCGTGATTCTCGGGATCAGCCAGCATCGAGACGACGCGTCCCGCTAGTGCTGCCAGACCGCGCAGGTCCATTTGATTGTGATGAAAAATCGGAACCAGCGGCTCCGGAGGCCCTCCGCGCAGGAAATTGAAGTAAATTTCCGGAATCAGCTCGCTCAGCACATCGGAGCCTCGATTCCAACCGAGCACATGCCGTTCGAGTTCCGCCAGCCGCACCGATCCAAGTTTCAAGCGCCACAGATTCCGTGCGGGGTGAAGAAAATCGAGATGCGCGCGCGGCGCGGGCGGCCGAATCGTACGCGTCATTCGGTAGCGCGTTTCAAGCAGCGGCCAGTCGAACGATTTGCCGTTGAACGTGACCAGCACGCGGCGCTCCGCCATGCGTTCCGCCAGCGCCACGAGCAGCGAATGTTCTTCGCTGTGGTCTCGCATGAAAAACTGCTCCACCTCGAGCCCGCCCGCGTCCCACCAGGCGATGCCGACCAGAAACGGATACGTTCCCGTCCCGCCGCAGAGTCCGGTTGTCTCGGTGTCGAGAAAAAGCCACTGCTCAGGATTCGCAACGCCCGCGGGCGCATCCGGCGCAAGCAAGCGCAGCGCGGCGGCATTCAGTTCGGTTCCTGTAGCCTCGCAGCCTTCGAGTTCTGAGAACCATCGCCGCAAGCCAAGGTAATCGCCGAAGCGATTGTTTCGGGCACTGGCGCCGAGAATCTGCGCCAACCGCTCGGACCCGGCAGGGATCTCCGCACGAAAGCCGCGCGGTTCTTCGCCAACCGCCGCGCGCCTCCTCGCGGGCTTCAGCGCCCCGATCCTCGCCAACTTGTCTTGCGTCGTCGAACTCATCGCTTCACTCGATCAGCCTCTATTGTTTTGCTGCGCCAATGCCGATTGTTGGCGTTGCGTTTGCGGCATTGTCAAGCACACAGCCGTTCCAGAATCGCCAGCGCCGCTTCCTTCGTGCGCTCGCTCTTTTCACCCGCTGGCCCGACGCACGACGGGCAGCCCTTCTCGCACGGGCACGCCGCAATCAGCTCGCGCGTTCGCCGCAACAGCAAATCGTGCGCGCGATAGAGCGGCTCGCTGAATCCAATCCCGCCCGGATACGCGTCATACAAATAAAGGTTCGGCTCGAAAAATTCTTTCATCTCCGCCGGATCGCTCATAGCCGTCGTGAATTCCTGCCACCCGGGCTCGACGCCCGGCCTAGCCGGTTTCTCTCCCACCGCCGTTCCCAGATCGCGGCGGTCGCACATCAGCAGCAGCGTTGCCATCGATTCCAGCGCATGCAGCAACCCGAAAATTCCGCTCTGCCGGTCCGACAGCGCAAACGGCAGCCCTGTTAGCAGTTTTCGCTCCAGGCTGATCCAAAACGCGGTTGTGTGCATTTCGTTTTCCGGCAGCTCGAGCTTTCCCGCGCCCACATTTTCATTCGTGAAGAATTTAATCTTCTTGAATCCCACCACTTGCGACCGCACCAGCACGTCTCCATGCGCGCGCACCGCCGGCCCCGCAATCCGCTCTTCTTCCGCAGTCTCGAGCACGCGCACCTGCGTGTAGCGAATCGCGTCCGTAAAATGATCCACGTTCACGCGCTTCACGTAAGCCTTGCGCTGCTCGAAATCCAGCCTCTCGACGTGATACTGCTGCCCCTGATGAATGTAAATGGCCTTCGGATGCACGGTCGTCAGTGCCGACGAAAAATCCACCTCGCCGATCACTTCCGGCTCGCCATCTCCCTCTGCGTTCGGATGGCTCGTCACATCGATGATCACAAAATTGTCCGACGTCACCGAACGCAAGCTAACCGTATCCGCCGGATACGCCTGCTGCACCCAGTGCCAATTCCCGCCGCTGCGATGCAGGTACCCGCCTTCGCTAAGCCGTTCGCATAGCGCTCCCAAATCGACATCTCCAAACTTCTCATCCGGCGAAATCGGCAGCTCAAAGGCGGCGCATTTCAAATGGTTCACGAGAATTTCGAGATTGTCCGGCTGCACGTAAGCGTGCTCGGGCGACCGTCCGAAAAAATAATCCGGATGCTGCACAATAAACTGATCGAGCGGCGCGGACGACGCCACCATCACCGCGCAAGAGGTCCCGCTGCGCCGCCCGGCGCGTCCGGCGCGCTGCCACGTCGACGCAATTGATCCGGCATACCCCGCCATCACGCACGCATCGAGCGACCCAATGTCGATCCCGAGTTCCAGCGCGTTCGTCGCCACCACGCCGCGGATCCGCCCCTCGCGCAACCCGCGCTCGATCTCGCGGCGCTCCCCGGGCAAGTATCCGCCGCGATAACCGCGGATCGGCTCAGCTTGCCCCGGCTGCGGACGGTTCGCCTGCTGCAAATAAGTAAGCAGCACCTCCGTGTGCAGACGGCTGTTCGCAAAAACGATCGTTTGCAACTTCCGCGCCAGCAGTTCCTTAGCCACGCGCGTCGTCTCATTCAAATAACTGCGCCGGATACCGAGATTGCGATTCACCATCGGCGGGTTGTAAAACACAAAGAGTTTCTCCGCCGCCGGCGCGCCGTTTTCCTCCACCACCCCCACTCCGCCCTCGCCGCCGATCAACTGCGCCGCCAGTTCGCCCGGATTGGCAATCGTTGCCGAGCAGCAAGTAAATTGCGGCGTCGAGCCGTAGAATTGCGCCACGCGCGCCAGCCGCCGCAGCACATTCGCCAGGTGGCTTCCAAACACGCCGCGATACGTGTGCAGCTCGTCGATCACGATGTAGCGCAAATTCTCAAAAAGCCGCGTCCATTTCGTGTGGTGCGGCAGAATTCCCGCGTGCAGCATGTCCGGATTCGTCAGGACCACGTGCCCTCGCGCGCGAATAGCCTTGCGCGCATCGGCGGGAGTGTCGCCGTCGTAAGTGAACACGCCAAAGCGATCGTCGAGCCGCGTTGCCAAATCGTGCAGTTCCGCAAGCTGGTCCTGCGCCAGCGCCTTGGTAGGGAAGAGGTAAAGCGCGCGCGTATCCTCGTTTTCGAGGACGGCATTCAGCACCGGCAGGTTGTAGCACAGCGTCTTCCCCGACGCCGTCGGCGTAACCACCACAAAATTCCTCCCCCCGTGCGCTAGCTCCGCGGAAGCCGCCTGATGCGAATACAGCTGCTCGATGCCCTTCGCGCGGTATGCTGCCGCCAGCTCCGGCCTTACCCACCCAGGAATCGCCCGAAACTGCGCCTCGCGCGCTGGTATGTGCTTTACCGCCGTCAGCACGTCATCCGCGCGATATCGCGCCGCCAGCACCCCAAGCGCTTCCTGCACCGTATCGAGCTTTGATTGCGGGCGCACCGCCAGCCCATGCGAAGATGCCGCCATGTTTCCTCCTTCGCTTTTTGTTCGCTTAACCTAGCACGTTGCGCGCGCAGGCGCAACTGTCGAAATCGTACGCATTTCGGCATCGCATCCCAGCATCCAAGTGTTGCGGTTCGAAGCGTATGCCAGATGGCACATATTTCTTGACAACGTGGCGAAGCTCAATTATACTTCCTCGCATGAGCCAGCCCCTGATTCGCAGAAAGCGCCGCGCCGCAGAGCGCCTCGCGCCTCGCAGGACCGCGCACTACGATTCGCCGGGCGCGAGCCTCGGCCTCTCACGAGCGCGTACCGACGACCTGATTTTCGCCGTCCGCCGCGGCCTGCCCTACGAAGCGCTTCGAAAATTCTCATTTGAGACCGGCTTCCCGCTCGCCGCCGTTGCATTGATGATCGAAATTCCAGAGCGCACGCTCGCGCGGCGCAAGGCCGATGGACGTTTGGCACCGGATGAATCGGAGAGGTTGTTGCGAATTTCCAGCGTCTTCGAGAAAGCCGTAGGGTTATTTGAAGGCGGCGTTGGCGAGGCGATTGCCTGGCTTGCAAATCCGAAGAAAGCCCTGGCCAATCATTCGCCACTCGAATACGCGCGTTTCGAAGTGGGCGCGCGCGAGGTGGAAAACCTTATCGGACGCCTCGAACACGGAGTCTTTACGTGAGCATTTCCGCTTGGCGAATCGTCAAGCGGAAGCTCGCAAACGATGCCTTCAGCGGCCGGGGCGCGCGCGTGTACGGCGGACGGTGGAATTCCCCGGGCGTCGCCATGGTCTATGCGGCGGCATCTCAGTCCCTCGCGGCTCTGGAAATTCTGGTCCACGCCGAAGCGCCGGAGCTTCTGGGCTACTACGTCGTAATCGAAGTATCCATCGAGTCGTCGCTCATTCAGGTGCTCGACCCGTCTCAATTGCCGCGCGACTGGCAGGCAGAGCCGCCGCCGGATGCCCTCCGGAAAATTGGGGACTATTGGATCCGCTCGGCATCCTCGCCCGTCTTGCGGGTGCCGAGCGCCATCATTCCCGCCGAAAGCAATTTCTTGCTGAATCCGCAGCACGAGAAATTTGGGACTCTTGTGATTGGCAAGCCCCAGCCGTTCCGGTTCGATCCGCGCCTGACCGTCCGGAAGTGACGCCAGTCGCTACTTGCTCGACCGGTAGAGAATCACGCGGACCTTCTCTAGCGTGATCAGCCCGCCGCCGATCATTTCATCGAGCTGCGGCAGCAGTTGTTCGATCCGTTCGGTGAACTCCACCACCTCGATCACGATCGGCAAATCCTGCGACAGCCTGAGAATTTTATCCGTGTGGTATACGCTGTTCGACCCGTACCCGCCGACGCCGCGCAGCACGGTGGCTCCGCTTAGTTTTTCTCGCCGGAATATTTCGACAATCGCCTGATACAGCGGCTTGCCATGCCATTTATCGGACTCGCCGATGTGAATGCGCATCAGGGTGCGTTCACCTTCAAATTTGTCGTGTTCCATCGCCGCCCTCCTAAATGCGTTCCGCGAGCCGCATCCCGAAAACGACCGCCACGATTCCCCCGATCACGCTTGCGAGTACGTAGATGCTGGCGCGGCTCCACTCGCCGTCTCGCAGCAGTCGCACGGTTTCCCAACTGAAGGTCGAGAACGTCGTAAACGCGCCGAGAAATCCCACCGTAATCCCCATACGCCAATCGGCCGGCAGCGCCAGGTGAGTCAATCCATACTCGGCGATCCCGCCCAATAAGAAGCAGCCGAGAAGGTTCACTACCAGCGTTCCCGCAGGAAAGCCCGTGCCCGTCCGATGTTGCACCAACCCCTGCAAACCGTAGCGCGCAACCGTTCCCGCCGCGCCGAACACCACCAGCAAAGCGATACGCAATGTGCCTCTCTTTTCCGCCGCGCGCCCAGGTGCCCATAAAACAAAAAACTCCTGGGCGCTTCGAGCGGCCAGGAGTCATCAGTCCATCATCGGACGGTTCAGGCGAACTCCATCGCCTTTCATTCTTCGGTCCACATACTATCACGGCGTCGCCGAATTGAGACCACCGCGGTAATCAGGCACTTGCCGATTAGCTGGTGATAACGCCTGATTTCACCAATTGAAGAATAGCCAGAAAACGTGCTAGGGCCGCAGTTTGCTCAGCATCTTGTCGGCTGCCACATGATCGCTGTCAATGTTTGCATGTTTGAAGAATTTCTTGGCGTTCGGTATTGAGGTTTGCACGCCGCGACCTTCATGGTAGGCGATTCCGAGAAAGAAAAAGGCGTCATCTCTTCCCATCCCAGAAATGTTCTTTACTCTTGTTGCGGCGCGGAAACACCGAACGGCCGCTCGTGGATTCCTCCTGACGCCCTTTCCCCAGTAGTAGTGAATCCCAACCTGAATCAGTGCGTCACCGTCACCCGCCTCAGCAGCTTTTCGGAACCATTTGAAAGCATTCCTTAGGTCGCCGTTTTCTCGATAGGTTACTGCGATGTTCTGGGCAGCGCACCCGTCTCCGGCGCGAAAAGCCTTTCTCAACCACAAGAGCGCTTCCGCGACGTTCTTTCTGACTCCATCTCCATTGCCGAGCAGAATTCCCCAATTATTCTGCGCAGGGGCATAGCCGTGCTCGGCGGCGCGCTGAAACCAGTGCGCGGCTTTCATGACGGACGGCCTCACGATCACCTTTCCCCGCTTGTCCTTGCATCCGTCCGCGTACCGGTCCGCTACTTCCCATTCTGCTTCCCGGTCGCCATTCCTCGCTCGCGCCAGCAGAGACTGCCATTCAGATACAGACGTCTTGTAGCCGTACGGCCAATTCCGACCTCTCTGTGTCACTCTCCAGGGAGATTCCGAATCAATTACGGTGTTATAGGTGTTGACTGCTCGACGTTCTGCCATCGTGGCTCCGCTGCAAGTTCTCCATCCACAATTGTATCGTGGGTTCGCGTAATTGTTGATAAATCGCCTTACCACCAGCAATCGGCCCCAGCAACGGCAGGCTAACTCCCGGTTAGTCGGATAACCCGAAACTGACCCACGACTCGAAAACTACTCCCCTTTGACCTTCTCCTGCGCCGTTATAGAATTAATCCATGGCTCACTCATTCTTGATCTTCGATTTCGGTACCGACGAAGAAGCCGCCCAGCAGGCGCGGCACAAGCTCGAAGGCTGGAAGCAGGGCTTTCGTCTCGACAAGAAGATCCTGCTCAAGTTCGACCGCGAAGAAGCGGACGGTGCGGCGGAAGACTCCGGCGAGGAAGCTGCGAAGCACTCCAAGGGAACGAAGAAATCTGCCGCGAAATCGGGCAAGTCGGGCAAAGACGGCGCGGGGGCCCGAGTCCGCCTGCTCGTCCGCCTCGATTTTTCCGACCACGAAAAACTATCGCATCAGCGCTGGCTCGACCGTATTCCCGCCGAAGAGCCCTTCAAGTCCGTCGACAGCGAAGTCATCCGCCCCGGCGAATCCGATTTCGAGGAAACTGAGGAACACTTCAACTCGTTGGAGTAGCGGGCTCGTTCTATTTCATTATTGCGGCGCGGGGCTCGACGGCGCCGTGGCCATTTCCGTTGTCATCTTCTGCCGAATTTCATCGCGCAGTTGTTTCGCGCGCACACCTGCCGCGCTATCGGGATCCAGTCGAATATAGGCATCGATGTCGTGCAGCAGGGCGGCGTAGTTCTTTTGGCGCAAATGGATGCTGGAGAGCAATCGATAAACCGAGGGGAAATTCGGCGCGAGGGAACGAGCTTGTTCGGCGAGCTTCTCCGCCTCTTCGATACGGTTGTGGCTGAGCTCTACCTTGCTGAGTTCGTAGCGGCCCAGCCATGAGCCGGGGCTCGACTCGACGCCGCGGCGAAGCTCCTCTTCGCCACCCGCGACATCTCCTTTGTTGATGAGAGTCGAACCTAGACCAACTTCTGCGTCTCCGAATTTTCCGCCGCTGATTTCGAGCGACTTCCGAAAATTTTCCTCCGCGTCGGCGGTCTTTCCCATCATGAGATACGCCAATCCGATCTCGCAGTAGGCTTCGTAGTAGTTCGGCGCTGCCGCTACCACCTGCCGAACGTCCGCAATTCCACCTTCGAGGTTCTTGTCGACCCACAACTTCTTCTTGGCTGCCGCCAGTTTTTCGCGCGCTTCCTGCGGCATGGCCATCTCGTGGGCTGACATGGCCGAACCCGGCGCGGGGCTTTTGACCTTGCTGGATTCCGGTTTCAGGTAGACCGAGACTCCCAGTTCAGATGCAAAACTCAAATCGACCGGCAAGTCTTGACGTTCAAATCCGACCGCAGTTACGGCCAGCACGTAGGAGGCAGGCGTCAATCCTCGAAAAGCAAACTCGCCGGAACCGCCGCTAATCTGTATCTCGAGAGAGCTGCCATGGACATCGCACACACGGACTTCGGCATGAGCGATAGGGTGGTTATCTTCTGCCGAATAAACCCCGCCGCCGAGCGCGAACCGGTCCGTGGCCTCGCGGCCCGCAAACTTAGCCAGGCTGCCTTCCGAAGTGACGACCAGAAAAACTGCAACACCCGCGCATGTGAGAAGCCGGTTCATCGCCCCACCTCCCGGCCAAGTTGCGCGGATTCTAGCACTCGCTTGGTGCAGCGCAAGTGCGAAAACTAGGAAACGTCGAATCCGAAAACTGGAATTGAAGTCGAGGTCTCGCGAAGAACGATAAAAACACCCTTGAAATCGCCCCCGACCTTTGCTAGGGTCGTAGGGGAGGATTGTAGGTGCAGCAGGCAGAAGTTGGAGAGTATACAGGCCAGGTGGCCTGCGACCCAGCGCTTTTGGCGGGGTCGAAAGAGATCCACCACCCCCAATCGAAACACCTCTCAAACCTCATTTCTAATCGCAACATTACGCGATCAGAAGCACCTCTAAGTCATTGTAAACAAAGAGCGGCTACCCGTCCTAATCGCAACAAAACGAGACTTCGCGCAGATCGTGTAAATGGCATTTCATTCGCGTGCAAGGGCTCGCCCCCTACGCATATGCCCCCACAGGTCGACGCCCCCTCCGCCGCGGTCTTTTTCGCTATAATGGGCAGTCCCAAATTCCTCCCGCGTCACATTGAGGCGATGGTGATCTGATGGCCACGCAAGTCAAAACGAAAGCGGCGAAGTTTGACGCGGCCAAGTACCACGGCCTCGACCGTGATGCGCTGATCCGCATTTATCGCACCATGTTTCTTTCGCGCCGCCTCGACGACCGCGAAATCCAGCTCAAGCGCCAAAATAAAATCTATTTCCAGATCAGCGGCGCCGGGCACGAAGCCGTGCTCGTCGCGGCCGGCATGGCTTTGAAACCTTCGTACGATTGGTTTTATCCCTATTATCGCGACCGCGCGCTGTGTCTCGCGCTGGGCGTGACGCCTTACGAAATGATGCTCGAAGGAGTCGGCGCGAAGGATGATCCCGCGTCCGGCGGGCGCCAGATGCCCTCGCACTGGGGGCATCAGAAGCTGAACATCGTTTCGCAGTCGTCGCCCACCGGAACTCAATTCCTGCAAGCAGTGGGCGCGGCTGAGGCGGCGATTTATTACCAGCAATTTCCGAAGGCGTTCGAGCAAGCGCGCAAAGCCCCGCTTGGCGCCGCGATGAATCATCAGCGCGATGAAGTGATCTACGTATCCGGCGGCGACGGCACCACGAGCGAAGGCGAATTTTTCGAATCGTTGAACACGGCTAGCAATAAGCGGCTGCCGGTGCTGTACCTGATCGAAGACAATGGCTATGCGATTTCCGTTCCCGTCGAAGTTCAGACGGCGGGCGGGAGCATTTCGAAGCTCGTCGCAAATTATCCCCACCTGCATATCGAGGAATTTGACGGCACCGATCCTCTTGCCAGCTATGCAGCCTTGACCCGCTCCGTGGCTCATTGCCGCGCTCGCAAAGGACCGGCCCTCGTTCACGCGCACGTCACGCGGCCTTATTCACATTCTCTTTCCGACGATGAGAAGCTCTACCGCTGCGATTCCGAACGCGAGGACGACGCGCAGCGCGATCCACTGCCCAAATTCGGCCTGTTCCTCGTGCGCGAAGGCATTCTCGAAGAAAGCGAAGTCGAGGCGCTCGAATCTTCCGTCGACCGCGAAATCACCGAGGGCACGGACCGCGCGCTGGCAGCCGAGCTGCCGTCCAAGGACTCGATCTACCAGTGGGTCTATTCGCCCGATGTCGATCCAACGGCGAAACAGTTCGAAGCCGAACCCAAGCCGGAAGGCGAGCCTAAAACAATGGTCGAGATGGTCTCGGCCACGCTGCTCGACGAAATGGGCCGCGACGAACGCATCGTCGTGTTCGGCGAGGACGTTGCCGATTGCAGTCGTGACGACGCTCTTCCCGCGGTGAAGGGGAAGGGAGGCGTCTTCAAGGCGACGGCCGGATTGCAGCGAAAATACGGCTCGAATCGCGTGTTCAATTCGCCGCTCGCGGAAGCCAATATCGTGGGCCGCGCAATTGGCATGGCTACGCGCGGGATGAAGCCCGTCGTCGAAATTCAGTTCTTCGACTACATCTGGCCGGCCATGATGCAAATCCGCGACGAACTCGCGAGCATGCGTTGGCGTTCAGGCGGCACGTTCAAATCACCCATTGTGATCCGCGTCGCGATTGGCGGCTACCTGACGGGTGGAGCGATCTACCACAGCCAGTGCGGCGAAGTGACGTTTACGCACATTCCCGGACTTCGCGTGGTCATGCCGTCTACCGCGCTCGACACTTGCGGCTTGCTGCGCACGGCCATGCGCTGCGACGATCCGGTATTGTTCCTCGAGCACAAACACCTCTACCGCCAGCCGTACAATCGCTCGGCCTATCCGGGTGCGGACTTCACGATTCCTTTCGGCAAAGCGCGGGTGATGCGCGAAGGAACGGACGTGAGCATCGTCACCTATGGCGCCGTGGTCCATCGCGCCGAAGTCGCGGCCGCCGAGTTGGCGCGCGACGGAATTTCGACGGAGATTCTCGATCTGCGCACGCTGAGCCCCTACGATTGGGATGCCGTAGCCGCCACGGTGCGCAAGACGAATCGCGTGATCATCGCGTACGAGGATTCATTGTCGTGGGGCTATGGCGCCGAAATCGCCGCACGCGTCGCCGACGAACTATTCGACCATCTCGACGCGCCCGTTCGCCGCGTAGCCGCAACGGACACGTTTTGCGCCTATCAGCCGAAGCTGGAAGATGAGATTCTGCCCCAGACCGAGGACATCGTTCGCGCGGTCCGCGACCTGGCTGCGTATTAGCGGGAACAGAGAACGAATATGGAAACTATTTGGAGGCTTGACTCGTATCTAAGAGTGGCGCAGGAAGGGGTTTGCAACGGCCGCGCCGGGAGGGTGAGTCGATGATGTGCCCAAATTGCCGTCGAGAGATCGCCGACTATTCAAACTTTTGTTACTTTTGCGGGTCGCGCCAGAGCACAACGCCTGCGGGAATTCCCGTCGCGCACAAGCGGCTGATGCGCTCGGTCACCGACCGGAAAATCGCCGGCGTCTGTGGCGGCGTTGCAGCTTACATGGAGCTTGATTCCACCGTTGTTCGGATCGTCTGGGTACTGTTGGCGATATTCCCGATCCCGTTTTCCGCGGTGATTGGCTATTTCGTCGCGTGGCTAGTGATGCCGGAAGCTCCGTTGCCGTCGGCGGTTGTCACCGCGCCGCAGGCGGCGCCGCAAACTACGCAGCCGGCGTAGTCAAAGGACCGGGTTCGAGACGAGCTAGTCCTTCTCTTTGAATTTGCGCGGGGACTTGCGTCTGTCACCGAACGCGGCGTGGTCCACGGAAATCAGCCCCGCTCCCATCGCCGCGAGCGCGAACGCAGCGACCGCCAGCGCCAGAGGAAATTCGTAGTTCTTCACCTGCGTAATCGGCCCCTCCGGCAGGTGGACCCTCCAAATCGCCACGGCCATTTCCCCGGCGAGCAGCAGTCCGGCGACGCGAGTGAAAAGCCCGAAGATCAACATGATCCCGCCGAAAAGCTCGATCACTCCCGCGACGTAAGCGAAATACCCCGGAAATCCCATGTGCTCGAATCCCTGCATGGCAGCGCGCGTGTTGCCGAACAATTTTGGATATCCGTGGTAGACGAAGATAATTCCGAGCCCGAGACGCAACAATAGAAGCGCGAGCGGTTTCAGCTTTTCGAGATTGCGCACCCGGATTCTCCCCGCGAGCAGATGGAAAGGCTTTTGAGCGCCCGCATTGTAACAGATCGCTTCGGCCGCCTCCGTGGGCGGCGCATGGAACCTGCGACTCAAGCGTGCCAAAGACAAATTGGCGGTTGGTGTAGAATATTTTCTTGCTTCTTTCGATTCCACGGCGATGACGAACAAGCCCACGCGCACGATCGGAATTTGCACGGGCGGAGGCGATTGCCCCGGACTCAACGCCGTAATTCGCGCGGCGGTGCGCGCGGCAAAACTCGAGCACGGCTGGCGAGTGATCGGCGTCACGAACAGTTTCAACGGGCTTATCTGGCCCGAGCAATCGCAAGAACTCACGATCGAGTCCATTCGCGGAATCCTTCCGCGCGGCGGCACGATTCTGGGAACCACGAATCGCGGGAATCCCTTCGCTTATCCGGTTGAAGAAAATAGCGAGATCGTCATGAAGGACTATTCGCGCCGCTGCATCGAAAACATGGCGAAACTCGGGATGGATTCGCTGATCGTGATCGGCGGCGACGGCACGCTCACGATCGCGCACGAATTCGCGAAGCTCGGCATGAACGTGGTGGGAGTGCCAAAAACAATCGACAATGATTTGCAGGCCACGGAACTCAGTTTCGGCTTCGACACGGCGCTGCACGTGGCCACCGACGCGATCGATCGCCTGCACACGACCGGCGAGAGCCATCATCGCGTGATGGTGGTGGAAGTGATGGGCCGCGACGCAGGGTGGATCGCGCTGCATTCGGGGCTGGCTGGGGGCGCCGACGTGATTCTGATTCCCGAAATTCCGTTTACCATCGAGACGGTGTGCGAATCCATCCGGCGGCGTGAAGAGCGGGGCCGGGCGTTTTGCATCGTAGTAGTGGCCGAAGGAGTGAAGTTACCCGCGCGCGATGCATTGGGCAAACCCTTTCCGGCGCCGTTGCCGGGACAAGTAGCAAACGCGATTGGTTTTGCGATTCGCGAATTCACGAAAAAGGAAGTGCGCGTCACGGTGTTGGGCCACGTGCAGCGGGGAGGCTCGCCGAGTCCGTTCGACCGCACACTTGCCACGCGCTTCGGAGTTTTCGCGGTGGACCTTGTGGCGCGGGCCGAGTACGACCGTATGGTGTGTCTGCAGGCAGGCAAGATTCAGTCGGTGCCGCTTGCCGACGCCATTGGAGCGAACAAATTGGTGGACCCCGAGAGCGACTACGTGCGAGCCGCGCGCGCCGTGGGAATCACGTTTGGTGATCAGCCTTAATGCGCAAGCTTATTTTCGGCAGCGCTCTACTTCTGGTCGTATGTGTGGGATTGTACGTGCGCTTTCATCATGCGAAGCGCGGTGGGGAAGAGGCATATGCGGGCAATCGCCAAGTAACATTATGGAGCACGACGGCGCAGGTGCGCGAGCCAGTCGCCATTGTTAACTTCGGAGAACGTCTCGAAGTTCTCCAGCGATTTCAGGACCAGGTAAACGTTCGCACCACTGCGGGCGTTGCGGGTTGGATCAACGAGCGGGATCTGCTATCGGCGGATGTGTGGCAGAAGGCCAAGGATCTCGAAAAGAAAGCCGCCACAATGCCGGTGGAAGCGCGCGGACACACGAAAGTTTTGACCAATTTGCATCTCGATCCGGGACGAGAAACCATGCGAGTCCGTCAGTTGGGCAAAGGGGTTCCTGTGGATTTTCTGGCGCGGCAGGCGATGGAAGTGCCCTCGAAGCGGGCAGCAAACGCGGATGACGAATCGGCGGGCGAGCCTCCACTGGCCAAGAGAGAGGATTGGTGGCTCGTCCGCGCGCACATGCCGGATCAAAGCACCTTCACCGGATGGATTCTCGGGCGGTTCGTGGGGCTCGATGTGCCGACGCCGCTTCCGGATTACGCCAGCTCGGCGGGAATGCGCATCATCGCCTGGTTCGAGTTGAACCGCGTGACGGATGACAAAGGGAATCCGAGAGTGCAATACCTGCTAGTTGGAAATCACGGTCCGGAAGGGCAACCGTGCGATTTCACGCTCCTGCGCGTGTATACCTGGGGAATCAAACGAGCCAGATACGAGACGGCGTTCGTCGAGAGCAACGCGTGCGGCAAACTGCCGGTAAGAGTCGTGCAGTCGAAAGATAGCAAGGGCGGCGCCGAAGTGACGTTCTCGTTCGAGGATCTCAGCAGCGCAGCGTCAAGAGAGCGAAAGTACCGCATGCAGCAGACTGTCGTGCGCCGCGTAAAAGAGCCCGGTGAGACGAAGCCGCGAGCGAAGGCTCACCACTAGAGTCGCGCGCCAGTTATCAGCTTGCTTTGCGGCGCTGCCGGTGAATTTCGGTGGGTGCAGTCTGTGAACGCTTGCCGGAATGACCCGCGGCCAAGCTTTTCTTCAGCGCCTGCATCATGTCAATCACAGGAGCTCTGGCGGTTTTCGGAGCGACCGCCACGGTCTTGCCCTTGAGCTTTGCCTGAATCAATTCGTTCAAGCGCTCCTGGAATTCGTCCTTGTATGCTTCGGGCTTGAAGGGAGCCGATAAAGTTTCGACCAGCTGGTCGGCGAGCTTCACTTCTTCGGGCCTCAACTTCGCGTCGTAGGCCTTGCCGTAGCCTTCCACCGAAGCGATTTCATTCTGGTAGTACATGGTGTGAAGGGTGAGGCCATTGTTTCTTGCACGAATGAAGATAGTGTACTCGCGCTGATGCATGCTGACCTTTGCGACCCCCATTTTCTTGGTGTCTTGCAACGCTTTGAGCAAAAGGGCGTAGGGC
>Ga0073928_10003119_pt1 | contig 26711 bp, 19 predicted proteins | sample PaiPotPPA55metaG_FD_76969 | JGI IMG/M metagenome (GOLD analysis project Ga0073928, IMG submission 76969) | Iron sulfur acid spring bacterial and archeal communities from Banff, Canada, to study Microbial Dark Matter (Phase II) - Paint Pots PPA... ...
AGCAGGAGACTCGCGTCGCCCGTAGCTTGCGCGAGGCCGCCGAGATAGCCGCGGGTGGCCATCGAGCGAATGAAAATTCCCGAGTCGGTGGCGTGCCCCTGCATGCGAATGCGGTCGCCAAGAATCGCTCCGCCCGTGAAGGGACTCGATGGATCGACGGCGATGATGCCCACGGTTTTTTTCTCGCTGCGATAGTGCGTCGCCATGCGATCGACCAGCGTGCTCTTGCCGGTGCCGGGCGCGCCGGTGATTCCGACGCGGTACGCGTGGCCAGTAAAAGGAAAAACCTGGCGCAGGATTTCTTCGGCGTCGCGCGAGCGATTCTCGATCGCGGAAACAGCGCGCGAGATCGCGCGCTCGTCTCCCGCGCGAATTTGTTCGGCCCAGCTTTCGACGGTCGTCGTCATGTCAGTCGATTAAATTATCAGGTGAAGCGGCTAGTTCAAAGCGAAGAACCGCTACCCAACGAAGATTCAACTACTTGCCGAGGAGCTGGCGAGCGATGACGAGGCGCTGGATTTCGCTGGTGCCTTCGCCGATGGTGCAGAGCTTCACGTCGCGATAATATTTTTCGGCCGGGTAATCCTTGATGAAGCCGTAGCCGCCGTGAATCTGCACGGCTTCATTTGCGACACGCACCGCGACTTCCCCGGCGTAGAGCTTCGCCATGCTGGATTCGCGTGTGATGCGGCTATCGTGATTGCCGGAAGCGCCCTTGGCGATTGCCTGGTCGGCGAGCCACGCGGCCTGGTAGGTGAGCAGGCGCGCGGCTTCGATTTGCGTGGCCATGTCGGCGAGCTTGAACTGAATGGCTTGAAACTCGGAAATGGCTTTGCCGAATTGTTTGCGCTGCTTGGCGTAACGCAGCGAGCATTCGTAGGCGCCTTGCGCCATGCCGAGGCCCAGCGAAGCGATCGAGATGCGTCCGCCGTCGAGAATCTGAAGGCTGTTGACGAAGCCTTCGCCTTCCTTGCCGAGCAAGCTCTCCGATGGCACGCGGCAATCGCTGAAGACAACTTCGGACGTGTCGCTGGCGCGCAGACCCAGCTTGTTTTCCTTCTTGCCGGGGCGGAAGCCGGGAGTTCCCTTCTCAACGATGAACGCCGAGATGCCGTGGCTTTTCTTCGACGAGTCGCTGACGGCCATGGCCACGCAAACATCCGCATAGTGGCCATTCGTTGTAAACGTTTTCGAGCCGTTGATCAGCCAGCCGCCGTCTTTTTTTGCGGCAGTGGTGCGCGTGCCGCCCGCGTCGGAACCCGCTTCGGGTTCCGTGAGCGACCAGCAGCCGAGCTTCTTGCCCTGCGCGAGTGGCTCGACGTATTTCTTCTTCTGCGCCTCGGTGCCGAATTTGTAGATGTGGTTGGTGCAGAGCGAATTGTGCGCGGCGACGATGATGCCGATCGAGCCGTCCACGCGAGAAAGCTCTTCGATGATGATGGCGTATTCGATGTAGCCCATTCCCGTGCCGCCATATTTTTCGGGAAAAATGACGCCGAGAAAACCCATGTGCGCGAGCTTGGGAATCAGTTCGGATGGAAATTTCGAGGCTTCGTCCCACTCCATCACGTGCGGAAGAATTTCGCCTTCGGCGAATTCGCGCACGGTGCGGCGAAGCTGCTGCTGTTCGTCAGTTAGTGAAAATTCCACAGTTCCTCACATCGTTAGATTTATGGCAACGATAAAAGTATTTTATACCAAAAGCACCCGCGTTGTGGCTGTGTGTTAGGTTGGCTATTCATGGTGATTACCAGTCCAATTTGGCGCCGCTGGCTTTGTTTTGTTCGTCGAGCCACTTCTTGAGTGGAGCGAAGTAGTCGAGGATGGCGGTGGCGTCCATTTGCTTTTCGCCGGTGAGAGCTTCCAGTTCCTCGGGCCAGGGTTTACTTTTGCCCATGGCGAGCATTTTATTCAGGCGCGCGCCGACTTCCTTGTTGTTGTAGATTGAGCAGCGATGGAGCGGGCCGGTGTAACCGGCCTGGCGGCACATGGCGCGGTGAAACTGGAACTGCAAGATCGCGGCAAGAAAGTAGCGCGCATAGGGAACGTTGGCGGGGATGTGGTACTTTGCGCCGGGATCGAAGTCAGCTTCGCTGCGCGCCACACCCGGCTCGATACCCTGATACTGGCGGCGAAGCTCCCACCACGCTTTGTTGTAGTCGGCGGGCGAAATCTTTCCGGAGAACACTCCCCAACGCCATTTGTCGATGAGCAGGCCGAAGGGGAGGAAGGCGACTTTTTCGAGCGCCTTGTGCATCAGCAAACCGAGATCCGCCGAGGCCGGCGGAACAGTTTCGATAAAGCCAATTTGCTTCAGGTATTCGGGCGTCACCGAGAGAGCGATGGTGTCGCCGATAGCTTCGTGGAAGCCGTCGTTGGCGCTATCGCGATAGAAGAACGGCTGCGTGTTGTACGCGCGCTGGTAAAAATTGTGACCCAGCTCGTGGTGAATCACCGAGAAGTCCTCGGACTTGATCTCGATGCACATCTTGATACGCAGATCGTCGACTAAATCCACGTCCCAGGCGCTGGCGTGGCAAACGACATCGCGATCGGCGGGCTTGGTGAACAACGAGCGTTCCCAAAATGTGGTCGGCAGCGCAGGAAAGCCGAGAGACATGAAGAAGCGTTCGCCGTAGCGGACCATGCCGCGCGCGTCGGTGTTTTTCGATTTCAGAATTTCAGTGAGGTCATAACCTGGATCGGCGTTCGGCGGCGCGACGAGCGGATAAATGTTGCTCCAATCCTGGGACCACATGTTGCCGAGGAGATGCGCGGGAATAGGTGCGTCCGCGCGAACAATTTCAACGCCGTATTTTTTCACGAGTTGCGAGCGAACGTAAGCGTGAAGCGAAACGTACAGCGGGCGCACCTGCTGCCAGAGACGGTCGAGCTCGACGCCGAACGCGTCGGGCGGCATGTCGTAGCCCGCGCGCCACATGTCGCCAACGTCGGGAAAGCCCATATCGCGCGCGCCTTCGTTGGCGAGGACGACCATGCGGTCATAGCGCTTGCGCATCGGGGGAGCGATGGCATGCCAGCCGCGCCAGACGGCGAGCAGCTGCTTGGGATCGCGGCTCGTCGCAAGGATGTTTTCCATTTCGCCGAGCGAGAGGCACTTGGCTCTTTCACTTCCGCCCGCGGCGCCAGCTGCGGCGTCGGGGCACCACTTCCCCTTGCCGTAGTCGCCGTCGAGGGAGGCGAGAATCTGCGCGAGTTCGGCCTGCTCGGCCGGATTGCGGGGCGTTGGAATGTCCACGGCGTGCTTGAGCAGCATGAGCTTGCGCGAAACGTCTTCGGGGAGCTTCAAGCCATCGAACTTGGTCGCTTGCGCGGCCAGCTCCGCCGTTGCCGCCTGGAGGGCTTGACCCGCGTCGGCCGCCATCTTTTCGGTGTCGTCAGTGATGAAGGTTTCGTGCACCCAGCTGGCGCGGCTGGATTTGACACCGAGGTCCATCAAACGCGCTTCGGCGGATTCGACGAAGTGGCGCGCGTCGTCTGCCGTCGCGGGCGACGCGGCGGTGGACGCGAGCGGTGCGGCAGTAGCTGAGTTCGTTGCGTGCATGGTCATGATTCCACCCGCGATTAGTATTCCTGCAACGGCAGCGCCGATGCAAATGAAGCGAAGAACGCGTGCGCTCATGCTGCTCCTTGAGCCCCGTGAGATTGGTGCGCGGAGGCGTGGAGAACCTCGGCGACAGCGGCGAAAGCGCGGTCGATCGCGGCGCGGTCCACATCGTAATGAGTGACCATGCGGACGGAGAATTTGTCTGTCGAGCCGCAGAGGACTTTGCGCTTGGCGAGATCGGCGCAAATTTCGTCGGCGGTGCGGCCGGTGGCGCGGACGCCGAAAATCAGAATGTTGGTGACTACTTTCTTCGGGTCGAGCGAGATGCCTTTAATTTGCGCGAGGCCCGTCGCGAGGTGCTTTGCGTTCTCGTGGTCGCGATGCAGGATTTTCGGCGTTTCTTCTAGCGCGATTAGCCCTGCCGCGGCGAGAACGCCGGCCTGCCTCATGCCGCCGCCGAGAAGCTTGCGGCCAATGTGAGCCTTCGCGATGAACTCGCGCGACCCGACCAGCATCGAGCCGACGGGCGCGCCCAGTCCTTTAGATAGGCAGAACATTATCGAGTCGAATTTACGGGTGAGTTCGGCGACGGAACGATTGAGCGCGACCGCAGCGTTGAAGATGCGCGCGCCATCGAGATGCACGCGCAGCCCGGCGGCGTGCGCGTGGTTGCAGATGTCTTCGGCGATGGCCGTTGGGTAAACCGTGCCGCCATGCATGTTGTGCGTGTTCTCGAGGCAGACGAGCGCGGTCTGCGAGTCGTAATAAATTTTCGGGCGGATCAGAGGCTCGATCATTTCCCAGGTGAGGACGCCGTCGGGTGCGGGCGTGGTGCGCGGCATGCAGCCGGCAATCGCGGACATGGACGCAAGTTCGTAGAGATTCACGTGCGCGCGCTGCTCGCAGATTACTTCGTTCGTGGGCTGCGCCCACGACTTGATGGCGAGGAGGTTGCCCATCGAGCCGGTGGGAACGAAAAGCGCGGCTTCGCGTTCGAACATTTCCGCGGCGCGCGCCTGGAGGCGGTTGATCGTGGGATCTTCGCCGTAAACGTCGTCGCCGACTTCGGCTTCGGCCATGGCGCGGCGCATCGCCGGAGTGGGACGCGTGACGGTGTCACTGCGCAGATCGATGGTTAGTTCTGACGGATTCACGGCCATCATTCGTACCCCAGGACGCGGCGACAAATCAACAGCTGATTGCCCGGGAGGTAGTTGAGTGGCCCTCCGCTTTGGCCTATCGGCACACGCGAAAAACGTGATGGAGTGATGTGCGAGATTTTTGGCGATTAGAAATGACGCCGACGCTGATTTTGCGAGGGTTAGGGGTGATTCTAATCGCGGAATTTCGCGATTAGAAGTGAAGCGAGAACAAAGCAAATCCTTCGGCTCCCGTTGGACTGATCCCCCAAGCTCCCCTAACCGGGGACTTGGGCGGCCCCGATTTGGCAGGACGACGACCCTGGTCGGGTCGCCGATTTGGCGATTAGAAATGCGGATGGGCCGAGCTGCGAAGGCGTCTTCACAAACAGCAAAGGGCAAAAGAAAAACCTTCGAAAATTCGCTATTAGGGGTGGGTGCGGTTGTTTGTTTTCTTGAATTTAGAGGTGTTTCTAATCGCGGATTCGCTATTAGAAAGAGTCGGCGGGACACCGACGCTTCCAAGACTTCGAGGCGGCGCAGTTGTGCACGTTGGCGCAGAGAGCGTATCGCCGCACCGGGCGCAGCCCGCCACGGCGGGCACGCCTGCGCCCTTACGGAGAGAAGGCTCCGGAGCCGGTCAGGGCTTGTCCCCCAAGCTCGCCTAATCGGGGACTTGGGAGGCCCTGTTATCGTTCCCAGGAACAGCTCGCCCTTGGCGTTCATTTTCATGTCGTGATCCTGTCATATCCCTCTTCAGGGGACGCTTCTCCTGTGCTTTCAGTCGCGCTGGGCGTGTGGAGTGTGGACACACGTCGGCGCTGGCCCCGTTTTCGCGGGGCACAAAAATAAGTATTAAGTTATTTTAGGATTTGTGAACTGTAGCGCAGTGAATGCGGGATTTCAAGTGTTTTTTTTTTTTTGATGGACCAAGAAAATTGGCAGCGATGACGGAACGGTGAGTCGGAGGGCCTAACGGAATGGGGTAGTTAGTTTTACGCTGAGATCCCTTCGGCAGGCTCAGGGCAAGCTCTTCGGCCATCCTGGTCGGATGGCCTCAGGATGACAGCGCCCGGGGTGCGCGGTTGTGTGCATGGAATTGTGGGGAAGCGCTAGGTCAAGAGTTCGGCGAAGACTTCGTTTGAAACGGTGAGGCGATTCGGTGCGAGGCGGAGGCGAGTGCCTTCGCGTTCGAGCAGGCCTTGCGCGCATAAATCGGAGACGCGATCACGCAGGTTGACGGCGCTGACGGAGTATTGGCGCTCGATGCGGGCCAGGTCGATGCCTTCGATCTGGCGCAGGCCCAGGAAGAATTCTTCTTCGAGGGCTTGCGCGGGCGTGACGATTTCGATTTGCTCGCTCGGGGTGATTCCCTGCTCGATGCATGCGACGTATCGCGCGGAATCGTGGACGTTGGACCAGCGCTGCGTGCCGTTGAAGGAATGCGCGCCCGCGCCGAGGCCGAGATAGGGTTCGCGGCGCCAGTATTTGAGATTGTGGCGCGAGCGGAACGAAGGCAGATCTCGACCTGGCGAGCAGGCCCAATTCGAAATCTCGTAATGATCGTAGCCTTCGGCGGCCACGCGCGCGCAGGCGGAGTCGTAGAATTCGGCGATCGCGTCATCGGGAGGAATTGCTGGGGCGCTGTAGCGCGCACCGCCTGCTAGAGATTCTTTGCCCAGGTGGCTGCCTTCGTCGATTTCGAGCATGTAGATGGAAATGTGCTCGGGACGGATGCCGAGGAGCGCGGTTACGGATTCTTCCCAGGTTGCGTGCGTTTGGTGCGCGAGGCCGGCGATGAGGTCCATGGAGATGTTGCGGAAGCCCGCGGCGCGAAGGATGCGCGCAGCTGCGAAGATGTCGGCGCGACGGTGCATGCGGCCTGCGGATTGGAGTTCGCGGTCGTTGAAGGATTGCGCGCCGAGGCTGATGCGGTTGAAACCGGCCGAGAGCCAGGCGGTGGCTTTTGCGGGGGTGATGGTTTCGGGATCGGCTTCGAGCGTGATTTCGTGGGCTGAGTCAAAGGCAAAAGAACGGCGCAGGGAGGTGAGGATGCGATGGAGCGCGGATGGATCGAGCAGGCTTGGGGTGCCGCCGCCGAAATAGACGGTATCGACGGTTAGTCTTAGACCGGGGGCTTCAGGGGCTAAAGCCCCTTTCCTGGAGGCCCGACTTTCGGCGGGGTTGAAACCCCGCCCTTCCAACTCTGGGGAACTGAAGACCGGCGCTACGGAGCTACTGCCGAAGGATGCGGCAGAGCCAGCGATTTCGCGGCAGATGGCGTTGGCGTAGGGCTCGTAGCGATCGGGCGAGACTACGCCGGTGTGGAAATTGCAGTAGGTGCATTTCGTCTGGCAGAAAGGCACCTGGATGTAAATGCCGAGCGTCATTGCAGAGTTGATTGTAGCGCGAAGGCAGGCGAGTAATTTAGGAAAGCGAGAGAAGGCAGACGAACCGGAACTTTCTGTTCCGGGGCGATTCGGCATGAGAAAAGGGCGCGGTCCGCCTCGGCGGATGCCCCTACGAAACTCCTAGGCCGAAGGTCTATGCCAACTAGTCGCCGAGGGCGGCTGCGGAACTGGCGCCGTAGAAGCCGTACCAGGGCTTAGCGGCCTTGATGCGTGCGTTCACGTTTTCGATGTTCTTTACGCCCTGACCGTTGAGCCAGTCTTCGAGGGCCTTCGCGCCCTTCTTGGCGTAGACGGGAATGCCGTCGTACCAAGTGGCGCGGCCGCAGAGGACGCCGGAATAGTTTAGGCCGGTTTCGGCGGCGAGCTCGAGCGTTTCGCTGAAGACTTCGTTCGTAACGCCTGCGGAAAGGTAAATGAACGGCTTTTTCGCGGCAGCGGCTGCTTTAGCGAAGAGTTCTTTCGCCTGATCGCGCGTGTAGGCGGATTCGCCTTTGCAGGCTTTCGTGCCGGCCACGTAAGCCATGTTGATGGGGACTTCGACCTTGAGGACGTCGATGCCGTATTGCGGCTTTGAAAATTCCGCCATGCTCTTGGTGACGAGCTCGGGCTTTTTGCGCGCGAACTCGATGGTCTTTTCGTCCTTGCCCTCTTCGTAGGTAACGAACTCGAGGAAGAATGGAACATCCGCGGCGGTGCATTCGCCGCCGATGCGTTCGACCCAGGCGTGCTTGATGTCGTTGATTTCGGCGGTGTCGTTCGGCGAATAGTAGAGAAGGATTTTGATGCAGTCGGCGCCGGCGGCGCAGAGGCGGCGGACGGACCAGATGTCGAGAAGATCGGGCAGGCGGCCGGGGCGCGTGTTGTCGTAGCCGCTGTTCTCGTAGGCGAGCAGCAGTCCGGCGTTTTTCGCGCGAGCTTTCGCGGCGGGCAGGCCGTATTCGGGATCGAGAAGGATGGCGCTGGCGTGGGGCGTTAAAACGCGGGTTACGCAGGTCTTGAATTCCTCGAGCATCGGCGCGGTGATTTCTTTTTTGTCGCAGCCGCGCTCTTTGGCGATGGCGTTGCGCAGCGAGCCGCGCTGGTCCATGGCTGCCGCGGCGATTACGCCGCTGGAGTTAGAGACGGCCTCCATGCCCTTCCGTTTCCCCGGCGTAATTTTCATATGCAGCCTCCGCGCAAGATTATTGTGGGTGACGAATTTCGACGGATTCTAGCATAGGAGACGGGCGCAAGGAATCGGTGAGAGCGGCGAAAATGGGCCGAAGATCCGGGTTACGCCAGATGCGGGCGCACTAGAGGAACAGGATGTGATGTTGAGGTGTGTGCTCCGCGGCGGCGCCGGGGCCGCAGAAACGGCCGAGTTCGTCCAGGAGCGCGGTGCCGTAGGTCGCGAGAAACGGAAGCAGAGAAAGCGAGCGCTCTTGAAGCGCGTGATGCGGATAGAGAGAATCGAACAGCAGGCGTTCCTTCCGGTCGAGCACGCCGGTGCGAAGATTTTCGGCTTCGCCGGCCTTGCCCTTGAGCTTGAGGAACTGGTAGAGCATTTTCTCGTGTACCGCGTCGAGCGTGCCCAGAAGAGTGGGGTCGAGGTTCTTCAGAGGCGCGCGAAAGGTTTCCAGAAGTTCGAGCAGAGCGGCTTCGCCGGAATCGAAACGTTGAGAGAGCCCGCCCGGAAGCGCCTTCCTTTCCATTTTGGCGCGCACGGTTTGCCGGCCTTCAAAAAAGTCGGGCAGGTGCAGCTCGAACTTCTGGAGGATGCGCGCGATGCCCGGCTCGATGAGCGTAAAGCTTTCGCGGGGGAGAATCGCGGGCATGCGGCCGAGGAGCTTCTCGTAAACGACGTGCGACTGCGCCAGATAGGCGATCTCCGCCGGGCCGCCGATGTACGCTGCCGTTGGTAGCAGCGAATCCTGGATCACCGGCCGAAGCAAGGCGTTCGCGCTGAACGCTTCGGGCGTCTTCTCAATTGCGGCGCGAAGCTCGCCGGCCGAGAACGACGCATCGCCCGCGCTGAAGCCGCCATTGTGGCTGCGAAGCGGCGTGCGCTGTCCGTTGACGTCGTAGAAAAGTAGCGTGGATACGCCGCTGACCTTCACCTGCGCGTGGAAGCCGTTGGCTTCAAGGTTCTTCGAACACGCGACCAGCACCTCGCGCAAATCGGCGGCGGCATCGAGCGCGCCGCGGTACACGGGCGCGGCCAGCCGGTGAAGCCGCGCGTCGAGCGGATTGATGAAGATGATTCCCCGTCCCGCCGTAAGCCGAGCCATCAGCTTTCCAAATGCCGAGCCGTAGGTTTCGTCGGGCGCATATGACTCGCGCAGGGCGCGGGCGATTTCGCCGGCGGACGTGCCTTCGAGCGTGGCGGCCGCTTTCTCTACGAGATCCTGCACGGCCCCGCCGAGCGCGACTTCGCCGGCGTGCTTGCCGGCATCGGACGGGAGAATCGGCAGTTCCAGGCGTTCGAGGCCCGTGCGCGCGTTCAGAAACGCATGATTGATTTCGGCGAGATCGTGGTCTTCGGTGGCGAGCCAGAAGATCGGCACAGCGTCGACGCCGCTGCGCGCAAGGGATTCGACCCAGCCCAGTGCAGAAACGGATTTGTAGAAGCTGAACGCGGGGCCGCCGAATAGTCCGACCTGCTGCCCCGCGACCACCGCAACGGCACCGGCGGCGAGACGGTCCAGGTTGCGGTCTGTTGAGGCGTCGGCACCGAAAGCTCGATTCTGCTCCCGGAGGACTTCGATGACCCCGCGACGAATGGCGGGGTCAAGGCGAACTTCCCGCGCAGCGGCCTTGACACCTGATTCCGTGGGTGGATGCGCGAAGTAAGGCGAGACGCGTTTGAAATCCTCGAGAAACGTCGAGAAAATCTTGGTCGTGTGAGGGACGTCGCGGAAGGAAAGACAGTGAGACTCCATTGAAGGGGTCATGATACACGGCACCATTGAGGCGAGCAATCGCAGCGACGGCAATCCCTGGGCAGAATCACGCCGGCAATGACCAACTTAGATGAAGACGGGTCCGAGCAGAAAAGGATAGCCGCGCAAGGGAATGGGGCCGAAGTGAGCGCGTTGCGTGAGTAAGTCATCCAGTAGTAAACTCCGCGAATATGGCTACCCGAATCTCTCTCTACGTGTCGTCGATTGCGGTTGCGAGCGCCTTCCTGGCTATCGGAGCAGCCTGGGCGGCAACGCAGAACCAAACGAGTTCTCAAGCAGCAACGACGACCGCGGCGCAATCAACCCCAGCGCAAACGCAGCAGCCACAAGCCGCTGCGGCACCGACCCAAACATCAGCGAACACTTCTTCCACCCAGCAGACCCAATCGAAACAGCCGCCACCCGCGATTCGCGCAACAACGCGGCTGGTTCAGGTGAGCGTGCTTGTGCACGATAAGCATGGGAACCCGATCACCGACCTGAAGAAAGAGGACTTCGTTGTTTTAGCTGAGAAGAAACCACAGGAGATTCGCATCTTTTCGGTGGAGACGAACCAGGTGCCGGCGCACGGCCCACCGCAGCTCCCGCCCGACACGTATACGAATCGAATCCAGGAGCGCGGTAACGTACCGACGAGCATAACGGTGATTCTATTTGACGGGCTGAACACCGAAATTACGGACCAAGCGTACGCCAAGAAACAGGTTGTGAAGTTTATTCAGACGCAGGTGCGTCCGCAGGACCGCGTGGCGATTTACTCGATGGGCCGCAATTTGCGAGTGCTGCACGATTTCACGAGCGATTCGACGAGCTTGCTAGCCGCTCTCGGTAACTACAAAGGAGCCGACACACCCCTCATCGACGCTTCGGATGCGCAGGTATCTGACAATCCGATTCCCGCCGTGGCGGCGTTTCTGAATGAAGCGTATCAACGAGAGGCCAATTATTTTATCAAGGACCGGGTCCACCGGACGCTGGACGCCCTCACCGCGATCGCGAACCACGTTGGCACGCTGCCCGGCAGGAAAAATCTAATTTGGGTGTCGGGAAGTTTTCCGTTCAGCATTGGCTACGACAATATCGAAGTGAACAGCTCGGATGCGAAGGAACTCTTCGCGAACGACATCGAGACTGCGGCGCGAGCGCTCACCAACGCGGATCTCGCCGTCTACCCGGTGGATGCACGCGGACTGATGACGGCAGACCTCGGCGTACGCTCGAATCCGGGAAACCGGTTCGGGCGCAGCACCACCGCCTCAGACCGCGCCTTCACGACGCCAAGCACATCCAATTTCGATTCGATGAATATGCTCGCCGACCGCACCGGCGGACGGGCTTTCTATAACCGCAACGATATCTGGGGCGCAATTCGGGAGGCGGTCGATGATTCGCGGGTTACCTACGAGCTTGGCTACTATCCCCAGGGAGTCGATTGGAAGGGCCAGTTTCGAGAAATCAAAGTTGAAGTGAAGCGGCCGGGAGCGCACGTCCGCGCGCGAAAAGGGTACTTTGCAATGCCCGAACCGACGTTGACACCACAACTCCGGCAGGCAATCATCGCGCAATCAGCGACGAGTCCGCTAGAACCAACCGGCATTGGAATTGTTGTGCGCGTTCATCCCATGGACCCGCTGAGCGCGCGGAAACTACATGCGACCGGGGTCTTCGATCTCCGAGAATTCGCGCTGGAATTGAAAGATGGACGATGGTCGGGAGCCATCGATACCGTCTTCCTTCAGCTGGACAACAAGCACCAGATTATAAACGCTATCGACGAAACCACTCATCTCCACCTGGATGCCCCTACATACGAGCGGCTCGCGAAGGAAGGAGTCACTTATTCCAAGGATGTGCCGATACTGCTGGGAGCCGTAGAACTTCGCCTGGTGCTGCGGGACGGCACAACAGGTACCGTAGGCGCTGTGAGTATTCCACTGGCGAAGTATTTCCCTGGGTCTAATCCCGGTAACTAGTTCACTGGGATTTATGCCGGGAGCAAGCAAGAGCACGAGAATCTTCACAGAGGTTGCGACAGGCAGGCTGAATGCACAAAGCGGGAGGACGACGGCAGTGATTGGCCCCGGGCGTCGATTCATTGCGTGCGTGGCGGGCGCTGCTCTATTGCTACAGCCCGAAGCGGTTTGCGCTCAACCGTTGACTCCATCGGCTCCACAGCAGGTGCAACCGACCGCACCGTCACAAAGGCGGGACACCACGAATCCGCCCGCGTCACCGTCGCAGCCGTCGACCGCCCCAGGCCCCCCGTTGCGGGCAACGACTCGACTGGTTGAAATGAGCGTGATCGTAAGGGACAAGCACGACCAGCTCGTCACCGGCTTGAAAAAGAACGACTTCGTAGTGATGGACAACGGCAAACCGCAGAAGATTCAGATTTTCTTTGTCACATCCGACCAGCCGACTTCGCATCCTCCCTCCTCGCTGCTGCCGAATACGTACTCCAATCGCGTGCCGGACACCGGAGATACGCCTGCAAATATAACAGTGGTGCTTTTGGACGCGCTGAATACCCGTTTATCCGATCAGGCCTTTGCAAATCAGCGCGTGGTGAAGTTTCTCCAGCAGCTTCAACCGCGGGACCGGCTGGCGCTCTACACGCTGGGCGACCGACTGCGAATCTTGCACGATTTTACGAGCGACGCATCCGGCCTGCTGGCCGCACTCAAGGGTTACAAGGGACAACTTTTGGATCTCGACAAGGGCGACCTCATCGACCTCGGCCTTGCGAGTTCCGCATCGGCTCCGCTCAGGGCTGATGAAGAACAATCCGAACGCGAACGGGAGCTGAGCATGCGGGTGCATCTTACGCTCGAAGCGATGATGGAAATCGCGGGGCATGTGGCGCCTCTGCCCGGGCGCAAGAACCTGATCTGGGTGTCGGGAAGCTTTCCGCTGAGCAGCGCGTATCTGCAGACCAATCCGACACATGAACGAATTCTTTTTGCAAGAGAGATCGAAAGCACCGCGGAGGCGCTAGCGGACGAGGCACTGGTGATTTATCCGGTGGACGCACGAGGCTTGGTGCCGACCGACTTGGAGAGCTTCTCGGGCCCCGACGCGTTCGAGTTCATGACCATGGAATCTCTAGCCGCAGAAACGGGCGGGAGAGCTTTCTTCAACACGAACGATATCGGCGGGGCGATTCGCGCAGCCATTGACGATTCGCGGATGTCCTACGAGCTTGGCTACTCTCCAACGATCGAGAAATGGGACGGGACCTTCCGCAAAGTAAAGGTGACGGTGAGCAAACCAGGCATGCACGTACGAACGCGCAAGGGATATTTTGCGCTCCCCGAATCTGGACCGCCGCCGCTCGAGGAGCACGCGATCGACGTGACGGTGCGGGTCGATAAGGCAAAATCGGAAGGAGGCGATTCCCAAGCTCTCAGCTTGGACATTCGAATGGACCCGCGCCAATTGGATTTGAAACTCGAGGACGGCCGCCGGCGGGGCATCGTGAACCTGGTCTTCGTTCAACTCGACGACGAATACCGGGCCGTTCACACGCTCCAGCAGCCCTATCAGCTCATGCTCTTGCCGGCAACGTATGAGAACCCACCCGCCGAAGGGTTCAAGCTCACACAGGTGATTCAAATTGCTCCGAATGCGTCGCAGTTGCGAGTGATTGTCCGCGACAATTCAACCGGCCTTGCAGGAGCAGTCGGGGTGCCTCTCGCGAAGTATTTTCCCGCGCGTTCGAATAAGACGAATTGAGCAACGCCGTTACGAGTGCGAAGCGGCGTGGGAAACCACGGCGGCGAGCATCGCGTCGATTTCGCGCTTCGCGGCTTCGCTGACGGGCAGGAGCGGCGGGCGCGGCGGGCCGCCGTAATAGCCGAGGCGATCGAGCGTGTACTTCAGGCCGGCGATTCCGTATTGCGGGCCGAGCATTTTCGCCGGAGGAATCAGTTTTTGCGCTAGTGTGTGCGCTTTCGCCGAGTCTCCGGCGGTAGAAGCCTCGTAAATATCGACGCACAGTTCCGGAAACGCGCAAGCGAGCGCGAGAATCGCGCCCACCGCGCCGATTTCGAGCGATTCATAAAGTGTGGACGCGGAACCGACCAGCGTCTTGAACTCACGCGGCGCGGCGGCAATGATCGCCGCGACACCCTTCACGTCTCCCGAGCTGTCCTTCATTCCCAGAATGTTCGGATGTTTTGCGAGGCGGGCGACGAGCGGCGCTTCCACCGTGTAGTGCGTGAACACCGGGACCGAGTAGACCATCACCGGAATCTGCGCGGCGTCGGCTACGCGCAAATAATATTCGGCTTCAGCCTCAACGGTCATCTGCGGCTTGAAGTAGTGCGGCGTGCGCACGAGAGCGAAATCGTAGCCCAGCGACGCAGCGCGCTTGGTGTGTTCGATCGTTTCCGCGGTGGATTCCGCAGCTGTACCGGCGATCATAATTTTTCCGGGCGCGGCAGCCTCTTTTGCAGCTTCCCAGAGGCGATAGATCTCTTCCCAGCGCAAAAGAACAGACTCGCCGGTGGACCCGTTGAGGACGTATCCGGCCAGCCGCACGGGGTTATAGCGCTTAATATTATCGCGCAGGCGTTGGGGCGCAATGCCGCCATCCGGCGCGAAAGGCGTGGTCAGCGGAGGGAAAATGCCGCGCAGGATCATGATGATTTTATATCACAGAAGAGGGTAGCCATCTAAGGGCGCTCAACGCGCGCGGCAGCGGCGGATTTCCGGCGATGTAAGTCCTGGAGCGCGGCAACATCAGTGGCGTGGCCGGCCATGGCGCGAATGCCCTTCGCAGCGGCGCTGGCGGCAGCTAGCGTGGTAATGCACGGAATGTTGTAGCGCACCGCGGCGCGCCGAATCGATTTTTCGTCGTAGAAGGACTCACGGCCAAGGGGCGTGTTGATGACCAGCCCCACCTTGTTCGTCTTGATTAAATCCACGATGTTGGGGCGGCCTTCATTCACTTTGTAAACCGACTCGACTTCCATTCCAGCCTTCGCAAGAGCGTTGGCGGTGCCGCGCGTGGCGACAACCTTCAAACCGGCCGCGAGCAGGTCGGCGACTACGGGCGCGATTTGCCGCTTGTCGTGATCGTTCACACTGAGGAAGACGGTTCCCTCCAGCGGCAGACGCTGGCCCGCAGCGAGTTGCGCCTTTGCGAATGCCAAGCCAAATGTGGATGCAATGCCCATCACTTCACCCGTCGAACGCATCTCCGGGCCCAGAATCGTGTCGACGCCGCGAAATTTGTTGAATGGGAATACCGGTGACTTCACGGCATAGAAATCGCGGACGGCGAGTTCTTTCACGCCATTCGTTTCGATGAACGGCAGATTCAGATCGCGCAGTTTGCGGCCCGTCATCAATCGCGCGGCCACTTTCGCCAGCGGTACGCCCGTGGCTTTGCTGACGTAAGGAATCGTGCGCGAGGCGCGCGGGTTCACTTCGAGGACGTAAACGGCGTCGCGCTGAATCGCATATTGAACGTTCATCAGCCCGACGACATGCAGAGCGCGAGCAAGCCGCGAAGTGTAATCGCGGATTCGTTCAAGTACCGACGGCTTCAGCGTTACCGACGGAAGCACACACGAGGAATCGCCGGAGTGAATGCCGGCTTCCTCGATGTGTTCCATGATGCCGGCGATGACGACGTCTTCGCCGTCGGCGAGCGCGTCCACATCCACTTCGGTTGCGTCTTCCAGAAATTGATCGATCAGAATCGGGCGCCGCGGGTCCGAGGCGCCCCCAATCAGCGCGGCTTGTGCGACGTAGTCCTGCACCGTTTTCAAATCGTACGCGATCACCATCGCGCGGCCCCCGAGCACGTAGCTCGGGCGCACCAGAACCGGCAAACCAATTTCGGATGCGACGCGCGTGGCTTCGTCCGGTGCGAGCGCGGTACCGGCGCGTGGCTGCGGGATTTTGAGCTCGTCTAGCAAGCGGCCGAAGCGGCGGCGATCTTCGGCCAGGTCAATCGATTCAGGATCGGTGCCGATGATTTGCGCGCCGTTGCGCTTGAGCTCGAGCGCGAGATTGAGCGGCGTTTGCCCGCCGAATTGCACGATCACGCCCTGCGGTTTCTCGCGATCGAGAATCGCGAGAACATCTTCGAGAGTCAGTGGCTCGAAATAAAGGCGGTCGGACGTATCGTAGTCGGTGGACACCGTTTCCGGATTGCAGTTCACCATCACCGTTTCGTAGCCGTCTTCCTTGAGCGCGAAAGCGGCGTGGCAGCAGCAGTAATCGAATTCGATTCCCTGCCCGATGCGATTCGGCCCGCTGCCGAGGATCACCACTTTCGGGCGGTCGACGGCGTCCGACTCGTCCTCTTCTTCGTAAGTCGAATAGAGGTACGGCGTGAATGATTCGAATTCGGCGGCGCACGTGTCGACGCGCTTGAATACGGGACGAACTCCCAGCTCGTGACGGCGCGCGCGGACTTCCTCCGCTGTCGCTTTGAGGAGCTTGGCGAGCTCTTCGTCGCTCGCGCCCGAGCGCTTCGCTTCGAGCAGAAGTTCGCGCGACACTCCGCTCAGCGATTTGACAGCGACGCGACGGTCGATGGCGACCATTTCTTCCATCTGGCGGACAAACCACGGGTCAATTTTTGTGAGCGAGCAAATCTCGTCGCGGGTCATGCCGCGTTCGAGCGCTTCAAACAGCCAGTGCAGGCGGTCCGGGCCGGGCACGGTGAGTTTTTCGCGCAGGAGCGCCGTTGTGACTTCGGCGGGCGCGCGCCACGGCGAGTGCGGCTCCAGCGAACGAATACCTTTGCACAGGGCCTCCTGAAACGTGCGGCCAATGGCCATCACTTCACCAACGGATTTCATTTGTGTCGAAAGAGTGGTATCGCTGCCGGGAAATTTCTCGAATTGCCATTTGGGAATTTTTACGACCACGTAGTCGATCGTCGGCTCGAACGAGCACGGCGTTTTGCGCGTGATGTCGTTCGGAATTTCATCGAGCGTCATGCCGAGCGCGAGCTTCGCGGCAATCTTTGCAATCGGAAACCCGGTGGCTTTGCTCGCCAGCGCCGAGCTGCGAGAAACGCGCGGGTTCATCTCGACAACCACCATGCGCCCTGTTTCCGGGTCAATCGCGAACTGAATGTTCGAGCCGCCGGTTTCGACGCCCACTTCGCGAATGATGGCTGCAGCGGCGTCGCGCATGCGCTGGTATTCCTTGTCGGTGAGCGTTTGCGCGGGCGCCACGGTGATCGAGTCGCCGGTGTGGATGCCCATGGGATCGAAATTCTCGATCGAACAGATCACCACGAAGTTATCGCGAAAATCGCGCATCACTTCCAGCTCGTATTCCTTCCAGCCCAGCACGGATTCCTCGATCAGCGCCTGGTGGACGGGGCTGGCGTCGAGAGCGCGCGCGATGGCATCTGAAAATTCCTCGCGGTTATACGCGATCGAGCCTCCCGTGCCTCCGAGCGTGAACGACGGACGGATGACGACCGGATAGCCAAGCTGGTCCGCCAGCTCGATGGCCTTAGGAATTTCTGTAACCACAGCCGAAGCCGGAACCTCCAGCCCGATTTTGCGGCACACGTCCTTGAACAAAAGCCGGTCTTCGGCAATTTTGATCGAGCGCAGCGAAGCGCCGATTAGTTTGACGCCGTACTTTTCCAGAACGCCGCTTTCGGCGAGTTCAACCGCGAGATTAAGTCCCGTCTGCCCGCCCACGGTCGGAAGTACGGCGTCAGGGCGCTCAACGGCAATGATGGATTCGAGATATTCCTTCGTGAGCGGCTCGATATACGTGCGATCCGCGATTTCCGGATCGGTCATGATCGTCGCGGGATTCGAATTGACGAGCACAACCTCGTAGCCCTCGGAGCGCAGCGCCTTGCACGCCTGCGTGCCGGAGTAGTCGAACTCGCACGCCTGCCCGATGATGATCGGCCCCGAGCCGATGATCATAATCTTCTTGATGTCGGTTCGCTTCGGCATGTTATTCGACGACGATTTCCCGGTTGAGTGTGGGCTTTTCCGTCTCGTCAAAATTCAAATAAAACAAATCACAATCCCGGTCGGCGTGCTTGGCCGGCGCGTACCTGAGAGGGTACGAATAGTGTCTATCGTTGAAGCGCAGGGCAAGCCAATACAGCCCTGGTGCAGTGTTCCTGAAACTATACCGACCGTCGTAGTCGGCGATTGTTTGTCCTACCAGTAGAAGATTGTCACAGCAGGGCGCATCTCCTTGTATGGCGTAGAGCAACAGCCGGACGTGACGAAACGGCAGCTTCTTCTCTTCGGGCTTGGTCGAATGCTTCTTCAGAACATGAGTCGTGTGCTCCACAACTCCGCATAGTCGAGGAACGGTGTGGTCGGAATCCAATTGAGCGGACAGTTGCGGCAAAGTCACGCCACTACCTAGAGCAGCCATGATAAGGCCGATCAGTAGGGTCATCGCGCAGCACCCTGCATCAGCTCGGTGAAATCATCAAAAAGATATCTTGCATCGTGCGGCCCTGGCGAAGCCTCCGGGTGATACTGCACGCTAAAAAGCGGAAGCGAGCGATGACGCATCCCTTCGTTGGTGTGATCGTTCAAGTTTACGTGCGTGATCTCGACGTCGCTCGACGAAAGTGAATCCGGGTCTACGCAGAAACCGTGATTCTGGGCCGTAATTTCAACTTTCTCCGTGAGCAAATTCTTCACGGGATGATTCGAGCCGTGATGGCCGAACTTCAATTTGAATGTCTTCCCACCGAGCGCCAGGCCGCAAAGCTGGTGGCCGAGGCAAATGCCGAAGATCGGCACGCGTCCGATCAGCTTGCGAATATTCGCGATGGCGTAGCCAATGGGTTCCGGATCGCCGGGACCGTTCGATAGAAAAACTCCGTGCGGCTTGAGAGCGAGCACGTCCTCGCCGGAAGTTTGCGCCGGCACCACCGTGACGTCGCAGCCGTGATCGACCAGCAGGCGCAAAATATTCTGCTTAATGCCGAAATCGTAAGCCACCACGCGATGGCGCGCACCCGTTTCCGGCGATTGCCGTTTTCCAGAAACCGGTTCCGCCAGAGCAATCGAAGTGTGGGTCCACGCGTAGCGCTTTTCGCACGTGACGCGACTTGCGAGTTCCTGCCCGGCCATGGTCGGAAGGGCGCGCGCTTCGGAAATGAGTTTTTCCGGCGCCGTACCGTCCGTCGAAACAACTCCGCGCAGCGCGCCAACATCGCGCAGGTGCCGGACGAGCGCGCGCGTATCGAGATTTGAAATCACCGGAACGTTGTGCCGTTCGAGGTATCGCTGTACGGATTCGGTGGACCGGTAATTCGAAGCCAGCGGTGAAAACTCGCGGACGATCAACCCTTCGATGTAAGGCTTGCCGGATTCATCATCGTCGCGGTTCGCGCCGACATTGCCGATGTGCGGGTACGTAAGGCAGACGATCTGCCCCGAATAACTGGGGTCGGTGAAGACTTCCTGATAGCCGGTGAGACTGGTGTTGAAAACAACTTCACCGCCACGACGGGTGCTAGCACCCGCCGCACGGCCGTTAAAAACTCGCCCGTCCTCGAGCGCGAGAATCGCGCGGCCTGCGGGGACTTCGTTCAGTGTGTCCTCCCGAAGATTTCATCGTGACGCTTCAACCGTTGACGACAATGTGAGCGAACCGAAATGATCGACGGGCCAATACGCGAACACAGCTTTGCCGTAAATATTCTGCCGCGACACCGGGCCGAAGACACGCGAATCGTTCGAGCTGTCCCGATGATCGCCCATAACGAAATAGCTGTCATCGGGAATCTGCACCGCCGGGTAGCTCAAGTCGTCCAGGTAGCTCGGCGGAACGTATGGCTCTTTCCATTCTTTGCGGTCCACGTAGACGCGGCCCGCGCGAATTTCGATTGTTTCGCCCGGAAGTCCCACCACGCGCTTGATGAACGACTTCGAATGATCCCGCGGATACCAGAACACGACTACATCGCCGCGTCCGATCGGCTCGAAGCGATAAACAAATTTATTGATGAAAATCCTCTCCTGATCGCTCAGAAGCGGAGCCATGCTGGTCCCTTCCACCTTCACCGGCTGATACAAAAAAATGATGATGACCAGCGCGAGGCCCAGCGCCACGGCAAGATCGCGCGTCCAACTGCGCAACTCCCGGCGCAATTGGGGAAGCGGCGTGTTTTCAGGTGAATTTGACCCGCCAGGATTTAGATTGTCCAGCATGCTTGTTCAACTGTTTATATCACGGTGCACCACGCGCGCCAAGCGCGTGCGAACACCGCTACAAATGAGATGCGATACGCGCATGCCTGGTTACCCGCCGAGACTGAAATGGAGAATCGCAAGAGAAGCTAGGACGGCGGTCTCAGTGCGAAGAATGTTCTCGCCTAGGGACGTTTCTAAGAACCCAGCCGAACGGGCAGCGGCGATTTCGTCATCGGTCCATCCTCCTTCGGGGCCGATAGCAAGCGACGCAGTTGATTCAACACTCGACCCGGAGGTAGCGACGAGCGTCACGTTCACCGGCTTCGCATCCGCGCGTTCGCTGAGCAGTATTTTGCAGGCCGCCGTCGATTGTGCGAAAGCGTCCGTCGGGCGAATCGCGTCCGCGATCGCCGGCGGACGTAACCGGCGCGATTGTTGAGCGGATTCCATCAATATGCGTCGCCAGCGCTCGGCGCGTTTTTCAGCCGCTGCAAGAAGCGGTTTATCGGTACGAGCGGCGCTGAGAGGAACGATCTCGTTAACGCCAAGCTCGGTGGCTTTTTCGAGGCACCATTCGAAGCGGTCGAATTTGATGAGAGAGATGAGCAACTGAATCTTCACGGAAGGCTCGCGCGCCGCGATCGGCTCGACGAGCGCGAATTCGATGCGATTTTGGCCGCGCTTGCGAATCGAGATGTCTTCGATGCGGCCAAGCCACACCCGCTGCCCGTCGCTCAATTCGTAGAGTTGCCCCACTTCCGCTCGCAGGACCCGTCCGAGGTGCTCGGCAGCATCCCCGCTCAACGTGGCGGATTCGCCATCGAAGCGATCGACGAAGAAGCGCCGGCGCATGGGACGATTGTAACCCGGCGACCACCAAAGCAGTGCTCCCATACGGGGCCGTAGGGTCCCGTGCGATCCCGCCTATGATTTTTTTAATCGACAGAGACTACCGATTAGAAATCGACTTAACCCCTGCCAAATCAGTACGAGTACAAATTCTAATCGTCGCTGAATTGCAGTTTTGGGCATCGCGCCGATTTTCCGTCTACAGGAATCGGGATGCTCTTCGAAGCGCTAGCGTGATGGAAATTGCCTATCCGAAGATGTCTTTCACTTTATCGAAGAAGCTGGACGAGCGCTCGGCGGGCTTGTTTTCAACTTTCAGCGACTGGCCAAGCTGTTCGAGAAGCCGGCGCTGTTCGCGCGAAACCTTCGACGGAACTACAACTCGAATGTTGATGTAAAGGTCGCCGCGCCCTCCATGCGGATTCGGAAGGCCCTTGGCCTTTTTGCGGAAAATCTGCCCCGACTGGGTCCCTTCAGGAATATCGAGGTCTTCTTCGCCTTGAAGGGTGGGAACTTTTATCTTTGCTCCCAGCGAAGCTTGCGTGAAGCTTACCGGCATCGTGCAATAAAGATCGGCGCCACGCCGCTCGAACACCGGATGCTCTCTCACTTCGAGAAAAATGTAGAGATCGCCGGCGGGCCCGCCATTTGTCCCAGGCTCGCCGTGGCCGGTCATGCGCAGGCGCGTACCTGTGTCGACGCCAGCGGGCACTCCCACTTCCAGCGTGCGCTCGCGCTCGATGCGTCCCTGCCCCCGGCACGTCTGGCACGCGTCCTTGATCACTTGCCCCACGCCCTGGCAAGCGGGGCAGGTGCGCGTGATCGATAAAAATCCTTGCTGATACGCTAGCTGCCCGCGCCCGCCGCACGTCCGGCAGGTGGACATTCCTGTGCCGGGCTTAGCGCCGGTTCCATTGCAAGGCTCGCAGACTTCGAGGCGTGTGACGCGAATCTTGCTCGTTACACCCGCGGCGGCCTCTTCGAAAGTCAGCGACATGTCGTACCGCAGGTCGGCGCCGCGCTGTCCGCGCGCTTGCCGGCCGCGCCCGCGGCCACGCCCTCCGCCGAGCACGTCGTCGATGCCGAAAAGATCGCCTAGGATATCCTGAAATTCCTCGAATATCGTTGAGTTGAATCCGCCGCTCGGCTCGAAGCCGCGGTTTCCGAGCCCTGCGTGCCCGAATCGATCGTAGATTCCGCGCTTCTGCTGATCGGAGAGGACGCTGTACGCTTCCGTGCATGCACGGAAATTTACCTCCGCCTCCTGTTTATTTTCGGGATTGCGGTCCGGGTGCCATTGCAGCGCAGCTTTCCTGTACGCGGACTTGATCTGTTCGCCCGAAGCGTCGCGAGCGACGCCGAGAACTTCATAATAATCGCGAGAAGTGCTGGGCATAGTTCCCTTTCAGTGCAAAATCGGAACGTTCAATAGGTTCTATGCGCGCGAAGCTTTCGTGGGGCTGCTCGCGACGCGCACCATCGCAGGCCGCAGGATGCGCCCGTGAAAAACGTATCCCGGCTGCAATTCATCGACTACGGTTCCTTCCGCGTGCTCCGATGTCTGCACCTGTTCGATTCCATGATGAAAGTGCGGATCAAATTCCTTGCCGACGCTCTCAATTCGTTCGAGGCCTTGTTTCGCGAGAGCATCCCAGAGCTGGCGCCGAATGAGTTCGAAACCCTTATTGTATTCGGCATAAGCGGGATCGTCGTGAGCGGCGATGGCGCGGTCGAACGCGTCAAGTGCCGGCAGTATATTCTCAATTAAAGATTCAACGGCGCGATGGCGGTCCTGATGCCGTTCCTTCTCCACGCGCTTGCGGTAATTCTCAAAATCCGCCTGTCGCCGCACAAACGTGTTCATCAGTTCCTGTTTCTCAGCGACGGCCTTCTGGAGTTGCTCGGCTAGGGACGCATCCGAACGGCCTGCAGACGGATCTGGGACATCTGCCTCCGTCAACCCGTCGCGCTCAACGGCGTCGGCAGGCGTGCTTTCGACTTCGTGTATTTTGCGGGGATCCCGGGACGATGACAATTCAGCTTCCTTCCTGATTCTCGGTGAAGAATTGCGCCATGAAAGCCACGGCCGTAATCACGCGTTCGTAGTGCATGCGCATCGGCGCAAGAATTCCGAGCGTCCCCTGCACCTGATCGTTCGCCGAATACGACGCGGAGACGAGCGCAAGATGCTTTCCAGCGGCGGCCATGTGATCGAGGCCCAGCTCGACGTGCACGGGCTCGGGTGCCTCGATGCAACCGCTGAGGAGCGCGATGAGGCGGTCTTTTTCCTCGATGGCTTCGAGCAGTTCGCGGAGCTGCTCTTGATCCGTAAATTCCGGTGACGCGGCGATCTTCGCCGCGCCTTCCACGTAAATTGTCCGTTCCCCGGTATCTCCGAGAACGCTCGGCCCGCACAGGAGGAGCGCATCGCCGGCCAGGCGGCCATATTGCTCCCGGTCCCGTTCCACTTGCGCGCGAAGATCGGTGCGCATGGCGTCCAGCGTCCAGCCTTTGTAATGACGATTGAGGTAGTTGGCCACCAGATCCAAATCGTCCTGGTGGAACACGCGCTCCGGTCGAACTACCTTATCGCGCGTGAGATTCCCAGAAGTGATCAGCACGACAAGAACACGATTTTCCGGAAGCAGCACAAATTTCAGATGCTCCACGACGCTGCGCGCAAGCGGCGGCGAAATAAAGATGCCCATGCCGCGCGACACCGCCGACAGCACATGGCTAGCGCGCTCCATCACCGCTTCAGGAGTCTGCGCCGCTTCCAACTCACGACGAATCCACTGACGATCTTCGGGGCTAGCGGTCGCCTGCGCCGTAACCTGCTCGACGAAGAACCGGTAGGCCGAAGCGGTCGGCACGCGCCCTGCCGATGTGTGCGGCTGGTAGAGGAATCCCTCGTCTTCAAGATCAGCCATCACATTGCGCACCGTCGCGGAGCTGAGGGGGTCGGCGTGCATCCGCGCCACGCTGCGCGAGGAAACGGGTTCGCCCGTCTCGATGTATGCGCGCACCACGTCGGTCAAGATTTGCTGGTGGCGCTTCTGTTGTAGAACCGATGGCGTCATAGGCTCGCTGAATCGCTTCTTCAAAGTCTAAACGGCTGGAACGTAGGCGTCAACTCGGCTGGCAAGCGAGGGTGACAACGAAGCACGTGTTCCTGAAGGAATAGATGAGGTTGCTTGCACGGTAGGTGTGACATATGCTGTGCGGGCTCTTCTAGGGCAGGTATGGCTTTCTCTTTGCGCGCGGCGAAACTTTCCGGGCGCGGAGCGCGTAACTAGGAGAGGCCGCTCGCGTTAGCTTTCATCGCCGGCGCAGGCCGTAACCGAAACTAGGCAGGAGGATTCATGCGTCACTTGGGCTGGGCCATGTCTCTCATCGGAGCATTGGTTCTAGCGGGCGCGTTGAGCGGCAGACACTCGCCGAACGCTGTACATGCTCAGGCCAAGGCTCCAGCTCCGGCGGCAACAAATGTTGCTTCACCGGCGGCGCCCGGCCATCAGCCGCTGTCAACACGCATCGTTGCTTATAACATCGACGCGAAGCTCGATGCGGCGAAGCATACGATCGCAGCGAGCGAAACTCTTACTTATCGCAATCTAACCGGGCAGCCCCAGCAGACTTTTCCATTCCACCTCTACCTGAACGCGTTTCAGCCACAGTCCACATTTATGACCGAAGTGCGCCTGTCCGGCACTCGCGGCAACGATCCGAATTCCGGCTGGGAGCCGAAGCACTACGGTTCCATCAAGGTCAGCAAGTTCGAAGTAGAAGGCGCCGGCGATCTGACGGACAAAATGGAATTCATTCAGCCCGACGATCGCAACACGAACGATCGCACCGTTTTCCAAGTAACGCTTCCAAAGCCGGTCGCACCGGGCGCGTCCGTGCAATTCCGCATCGCGTTTGACGATCAGCTGCCTGAGGTTGTCGAGCGCACGGGCTACAAACGGGATTTCGTCATGGCAGGACAGTGGTTTCCCAAGGTCGGCGTTTGGTGGAAGAACGCATGGAACTGCCATCAATTCCACGCCACCACGGAATTCTTCGCCGATTTTGGCACCTTTGACGTGAAATTGACGCTTCCGCAGAACGAAGTGACCGGCGCAGGCGCCGACTTGCTCTCCACCATCAACAATCCGGACGGTACGAAAACGCTTACGTATCACTCCGAGGACGTTCACGATTTTTCCTGGACAGCCAGCCCCAGCTTCACGGATGTCGAGGACGAGTGGACCGGCAGCGCCGGCACCGTCAAGATTCATATGTTGATGTCGCCGGGCAACATGTCGTCGGCGTCTCGATACATGGCCGCGCTCAAAGGCTCGCTGAAACTTTTCGATGAATGGTATGGACCGTACCCATACGACAGGATCACGGTCGTAGATCCGCCGCACGGCGGAGGCGACGCCGGCGGGATGGAATACCCCACGCTGATTACGGCGGACACCGCGTGGAACATGCCAAAGGGCGCGCTGGTTCCCGAGGTCGTGGTCGAGCACGAGTTCGGGCATCAATACTGGTATGGAATGGTCGCCACGAACGAATTCGAAGAAGCGTGGCTCGACGAGGGCATCAACAGCTATACCGAAGTGAAAGTAATGGACGAGCTCTACGGCAAGAAAACCTCGGTGCTCAATTTCCCATTTGCGCAACTGAGCGAGGCCGATCAGCAGCGGCTCAGTTATCTGTCGCGGCCGGACGCCGACCCCGTCACGCGCTTCGCGTGGCAATTCTACGGAGGCAACTCTTACGGCGGAGTTACCTACGGCAAAACCGCCACCCTTCTGCTCACTCTCGAAAAAATAATCGGCGAAGACACTATGCGCCGCGCTCTGCACACCTATTTCATGCGCTACCGCTTCACTCATCCCACGGGCGAAGATTTTCTGAAGACGATCGAAGAGGTGTCGGGGAAGAGTTTGCGCTGGTACTTCGATCAAGCCGTGTACGGCACCAACATCCTTGATTACGAAATCCTGAAGGCGCATTCCGATCGCTTGAATTGGTATGACAAGAAATCCGCGTTCGGCGATAGTTCGAAGGACAAGGACCAGGTCTACCGCACGTCCGTCTCGGTGCACCGAAAGGGCGACTTCGTTTTCCCCGTGGACATCGAGATCAAGTTTACCGACGGGCAAACCGTTCTCGAACACTGGGACGGACGCGACCGTTGGATCCGCTATGAGTACGTTCGCAAAGCCAAAATTAAATCGGCCGAAATCGATCCTCAGAACCAGGTGTTGCTCGACCGCGACCTATTCAACAACAGCTATGTGGAAGAGGAGGATCCGCACGCGGTTCACAAGCTTTCGCACATCTGGTTGTTCGCCAATGAGTGGCTGGCGCAACTGGTCTCGTGGATTACATAGTGAGCACTTTGACTAGGTTTCGTTTCGAACGCTTGGGAAAGCCGGGAGCGCGGGAATGACAAGAAAACCAAAAACATTTGCTGCGGGAGCGGCGCTGGTGTGGCGCCGGCAGCGCGTGCTGTGGTGGATCTACGCCGTGAATCTGGTGCTCGGTCTGTTCGCTACCGGCGGCATGGTCGACCGCGCCGGCGGCATCTTGAATCACAGCCTGGCCGCGGGCCGTCTGGTCCACGGGCTTGATCTGTCCGCAATTATAGGCCTGCT
>Ga0073928_10003122_pt1 | contig 26706 bp, 22 predicted proteins | sample PaiPotPPA55metaG_FD_76969 | JGI IMG/M metagenome (GOLD analysis project Ga0073928, IMG submission 76969) | Iron sulfur acid spring bacterial and archeal communities from Banff, Canada, to study Microbial Dark Matter (Phase II) - Paint Pots PPA... ...
CGGCACGGGCCCGTTCCACCTGTGCCGAGGCGCTTTCGATGGTTTCACTGCGCGGCCCGGCTTCGACCAGGGCGGATTGCTCCTTCACCTGTTTCAAGTTGGCTTCCGCGCTGTCAAAACGGGTATGGAACTGATCGTATTGGGAGGTGGAGATGTCGTCGTTCTTGTACAGCGTCTGGCCGCGATCCCAATCCTTTTTGGCCTGATCGTATAGGGCCTGCGCGGCGGACACGGCAGCGCTGGCCTGTTGTCTCTCCTGGGGCCGGGCGCCGTTTTTCAATTGCAGCAACTGCGACTGCGCCATGCTCAGATCGGCATTCTTCAATTGCAGATCGGCCTGCATGGTCTCGCGCTGCCACTTCAGGGCGCTTTCGCTTTCGGCAAGCTGGGCCTGCGCGGTTGCGAGAGCGGCCGAAGCGGTATCGCGCTGGCGCAGCAACTGCTCGCGATCCAGCCGCGCGATTACCATGCCCTTCTGCACCACGTCGCCTTCGTTCACGGTGCGCTCGATCAGGCGGCCGGAGGTCTTGAAGGCGATATCCACCTGGGTCAGCTCGATATTGCCGGAAACCAGGATGCGGTCGGTGACCTCCGGGTGCAGGCTGCGATAAGCCAGCATGCCGGCCGCCCCGAGGATGGCAATCACTACTACTATCAGAATGATCTTTTTCATATGGTGACGATTCCTTTTCTACTGAATCATGCGGCGGACATTGCCCATGGCTTTTCCCAGGTCGACGCGGGCTACGTTGTAGCCGAACAGGGCCGCGATACGGTTATCCTGAGCCCGCTCCAGCCGGGTTTGCGCGTCGGTGACTTCTAAATTACTGGCGACGCCCGAAGTGTAGCGGCGGCGCGCCTGGGTGAGTTCACTGTCGGAGAGGGTCAAGCCTTCCTCGGCGACCTTGAATTGTTCTTCCGCGTTATGCAGACTGTCGAGAGACGTGCGTATATCCAGCTCAAGTTGCTCTCGAACATCGTTGGAGCGGACGCGTTCCTGGCGGAACTGGGAGGCGAATTCGGCGCGCCGGGCGTCCCGGCGGCCGCCGTCGAAGATGGGCACGCGCAAGGCAATGCCGTAATCCCTGGTGGGGAGCAACGACACGATGCTGCCGTTGGTCCCGGTAGTTCCGTAGTCTGCAAAAGCGACGAAGCTCGGCAGCCGTTCGCTTTTGACGGAATTCGCATTCAGGCGGGCCGCGGCTTCCCGTTCGGCTTGCGCTTTGATATCGGGACGGTTCTTCAGAGCCTCTGCCCGAGCGTCTTCCACGGTGATGGCATCGGTCGGCTCATAGGTCAGCTTGTCGGTCAGCTCGAGCGAAGTGGCCAGGTTCAAGCCCATAACCCGCAGCAATTGAAGATAAGCCTTGGTGCGGTCATTCTGGACCGCCAGCAGGCGCTGTTTTTCATTGGAGAGTTGCACCTTGGCCCGGGTGACTTCGATACCCGTGCCAGTGCCGGCGCTCTTCTGGTTCTCGGACTGCTTCAGGACGGCTTCGGCCAGAGAGACATTGGCCTGATAGGCCTCCACATCGGCATTCGTGCGCAGCGCCGCCAGATAAGCTTTGGCAACTGTGGCCGAAACCGATTCGTTGGTGTTGCTGCTATCCGCCTTGACTGCGCGTATGGCGGCGCGAGAAGCCTGGTACCGGCGGATGTTGCTTAAGTCAAGCACGCTCTGGGTGAGCCGGACGCGCACATCCACGGTGTTGAATGGTCCCACCACGCGCGGAATCTCTTTGATGATGTTGTCCAGAAGAGATTTTTCGACGGGAGCCAGGGTGCCTGTCAGATTGTTCTCGGCGCCCAGAAGCGTCTGGCTGGTGGCCAGGTCCAGGCCCAGGGCGGCCAGGCTCTTCATGACGGTGGCCTGGGAGGCTTGCCCTTCGATATCCGGCAGAAGCGCCGAGCGGGCTTCCGCGGACCGGGCTTTTGCCTGGACGATATTCTCATCGGCAAGCTGGATATAGGTATTGCCTTCCGGAGAAGTGGCGATCTCCACGGCGCGCTTCAGGTTCAGGCGCAGCGGCTCGCGGGGAGGTGCGGCTTCTCCAGCCCAGACAGCCAAAGGAACAGCCAATAACAGACTCGATAAAAAATAGCGGTGCATGATCATCTCTCCTGTGTTGCAACATGAACCTCCGCAGAGGCGTGGTGCGGCATGGGGGCCCGGAATCCGGCGCTCAAAAAGGCGACCAGACGCTCCAGCGCGGCTTCGGAATCGAAAGAAAGGGAAAGGTCAGAGAGCTTCTCCAGGTCCTTCGATCCACCACGCAGAGTCTGTGCCATGGCACCGATGGCCAGGTTCAGGCGCCAGTATAATTCCTCCGGCGGCAAGTCCGGCAGCGCCTGGCGCAAAGCGGCGCCAAAACGCTGCAGCACGTCGCCGAATTTCGAAGTGAGGATGTTCGGCAGCAGATCGCCTTCGGCGTGCAGCCGGCCCAGAAGCTTCATGAAAACCATGCTTCCGCCCTCAGGATTGCGGGACATGTGCAAGGTCGGGGCGACGAAGGCTTCAATCACTTTTTCCAGAGGAATCGGACCTTCCCCGGATTCCCGTTCAAACCCATCGAGCAAAGCCAAACGCTCCTGGTTGGCCGGTACCGAACGGCGGAGGATCACGGCTTCGAGTAGCGCCTCTTTGGAATGAAAGTGGTAATGTACTGCAGCTAAATTGACTCCCGCCTCAGCAATGATGTTGCGCAGTGAGGTGGCAGCATAGCCCTGCACGGCAAATAACCGTTCGGCGGTGTCGAGGATGCGCTCCTTGGTATGATTCACGGGTGTTTTAATCAAACGTATGATTATACCGTGTTGGATTAGGGGTTGAAAAGCGGTTGCGTCGAAAGGGGTACTAGAGGACGGCCAGGAAGGACCAACCGAGTTTCAGAAATACGCCAAGGAAAGCCAGTTAACGGTTGCGCGACGCCGGTTGCTGGTCTGGACGTATGGCCAGCCCACATTCAGTCAAACAATACTACGCACCCGTCTAGAACCGGCAAACGTATGCGGCCTATTACCGGGCCGCGAGTCTGGCCGGCTCCGGGGAGATGCTCCGGCAGCCTCCTGGTTGTACCAGGCTCACGGTGTACCGTGGCGGAAGGATGACATCCACGAGCAACTGAAGACCATCGCTCCGGCGCAGTACGGCGCGGCTGATCGCGGCAGCCACTGGATGGTGAGTTGCCCGGTGGAATGGGTCATTGATTTACCCTGCGAAAGTGCCGGATCTGATTGCCACCAGGGATCGGAAGTATATCGACGCCACCACGCATCTGCAAACGCGGCATAGGCGACCTAGATGCGTTACTCCGCCCTAGTCAGCTTTGCCGATACGGCTGACTTTGGTTCGTATCATGTCCTAGGACCAGGTACGAAGAGAGTGGGGCGCGGCTTTCAGATGAAGCCATCTATGCGCTCGCGTTGGACATCTATTCACTGCAACCTCTCGCAATCCGAATCCCCGCAACGAGAAAGCCAGGGCTGGACCAAAAAATTATTGCGCTGGAGAGATGTCCGGCATGTCACACGCCGTCGCTCTACATCAGCTACAACAAGGTGCGGCGCAGCTACTCCCCGCGCAAACGCAATTTGTCGCGAGCACCGGCCTATTCAACGCGGGCGTCGACTACTACAGAGGAAAAGCCCGCTCTGCCATGAGCGCCTCCCGGACGGCAACAAAGTCAGGATCATTGATCGCGAGCACCTGAATCGTGACCCGGCCAATTACGCTTCGCGCGACCAACTCAGCTCCGGTCCATGCGAAATGCTCAGCCCATTGATCGCGTCGCGGGTGGAACAGCCGCACGATCTCTCCGGTAGCCGGGTCGCGTCCGGCAATATTCGGACCTTTGTGCCGATTGCAGTGCAGACAGGCGAGGGCGAGATTTTCGAGGTTGGTCGGACCCCCATGCTGCTGCGCTACGATGTGATCGACGTGAAACGGCAGAGGATAAGTAGAAGCCGGGAGCCAGCAGTATTCGCAGCGACCATCGGCCCGGCTCCAGACCTACTGGATTAATGCGTGGTTCACCAACCAGGCTCGGCCGACGGTTTCCGTCGCAGAGCGGTCCTCGCTTTGGATTGGAGCACCGCGAGCAGATTTCCGACGTGTAGATAGCTATCGAATTCAACCTGCTCTGCTTCCGTCAAGATGCCGGCCTCGGACCGCTCGGCCAGGCGCCGCAGCTGCTGGCGGTCGCTTTCAGCAAACTCGATCGACAGGAGATACTCGGCTACCTGCGGGGACAGCGCATCGCTCTGTGCCTGCATCAGGCGTGCCCAAATAGCGGCCTCGCGATTGGGACTGAGGAGTTGCGAACCCATAAATAGCCCTCCAGTTTACTTAATACCAGATGCGTACAAAAAGAACCAGCCAGTCTCCCCGTTACAACCCCACTTTTGGTGGCCGCGTTCCAGGCTGGAGCGGATGCGGATTACCCCTCCGGCAGAGGATAGAGCGCCAGTTCCGGCATGGAAAATGCTTGCGATTATCGGTCACCACAGGGTAAGACCTTCGATCAAACACACCGCGGCCACGGTCGTGTCGGTTAACGTGAGCGTATATCCTTTGCGCGCCCATTCGCGCTTCAAATCCCCCGCCAGTTTGGCAGCCTCCCAGCGAATCGGAACGTAGGCGAGCTGCCGCAAGAGGGTTTCGGCTTTGGCCGCTTCCGGGGTGCGCAGACCCACATACACTTCGGCGATATTGATGGCGCAGCACGCCAATGTATGCTGCTCCAAAATCATCCGCTCCATAAGATCGGCTCGGCCCCGGCGATCGTGCAAGACATCGATGAGAAAGGTGGTATCCAGCAGCAGGGAGGACATCAATCATCCGGGGGGATTGGAGGCGGGCTTCATTTTCGGCGCGTAAGCGGTCCACGAATTCTTCGGAACCTTCCTGTAACTCGGAATGCGCTTCCGTTTTCCACGAGCCCTTGGCCTCCCGGAGCGCGGCCAGCAGGTTGCGCCGCTGGATTTCCCGCCGCACCAGATCCGAGAGGAAGGCGCTGCGGCCGCGCTCGCCGACCAAGCGGTCCATCTCGGCGAGGAGATCAGCAGGCAGAATGACGCGAGCGCGTTTGCGTTGATTGCAAGCTCCGTGGGACATGAAATGCAACACGCCAGCTTTCGGTAAACTATCTGACGCGCAAGGATCAGCGCGCCGTTCTTTGCGAAAATGGTCCTTCCATGGCAAATCCCAGATTCGACGGGCAGGTGGCACTAATTACGGGCGCTTCGGCCGGCATCGGTGCCGCCTTGGCCCGGGAATTCGCGCTTGAAGGCGCTCACACGGTGCTGGTAGCGCGGCGCCTTGAGCGGATTGAGGAACTGGCGAAGGAATTAACCAGCGGTGACCGGCGCTCCCTGGCGATTGCCGGCGACGTCACTCGGGACGGCGACATGGAGCGGGCGGTAGGCCTCGCGCGCCAGGAGTTTGGCCGCCTGGATGTGGTGGTCGCCAATGCCGGCATCCTGGTCCGGGGCCGGATTCTCACCCTTACCCTGGACGACTACCGCCAACAACTGGAAACCAACACTTTTGGCGTGCTGCGGACCGTTATCGCCGCGATTCCGGCCCTTCAGCAATCGCACGGCCGCATCATTCTGATTGGCAGCCTGATCGGGATGGTTTCCGTACCGGGCGGCACACCCTACTGCATGAGCAAGTTTGCCCTGAACGGTCTTTCCGACGGGCTAAGCCATGAGTTGTCACCCTATGGCATCAGTGTCACGCACGTCATGTCCGGATTCGTCGACACGGAGATCTACACCAAAGTGCCTCTGCGCCGCAGCCCGCACAAATGGATGAGGCTGACACCGCAGCAAGCTGCCCGGAAGATGGTTTCAGCCGCTTTCCGGCGCAAACGAACCTACGCCCTGCCTTGGCCCACGAAGATGGCAATATTTTTGCAGCGGCACTTCCCCTGGTTGGTCTATCGCGCCATTGACCGCGCTTTCAAGAGGGCAACTCGCGTACGAGAGGCGGAAGCCGCGGCAGCTTCGGGCAAAACACCGGCGGGTTAGCGCCAGTGTCCTTCCACAAAAACCCAGCCGCCATGCCGGCGAACCCACCTGTGGGCGACCCAGCGGGCACGTGGGCGAGGTGGAGCTTCCCATCGGCCTGGTACCCAGACGTAGGCATTACCGTCCCAGCGATGATAGCCGGCAATCCACACGTGCCCCGGTGCGGGCCGAGCCGGTCGTACTTCGACAATCGGGGCAGGCGGGCCGACCCTGACGATCACTTCGGCAAGCATTGTCCCCGCGCTCAAAAGCAGCCCGAATGCGGAACCAATGATTAGTTTCTTCAACATACGCTACCCTCCATTTCCAGACCATTATACATGTGGAACCTGATATCTAGATTAAGATACGGAGCTACTTGTACTAAATTTTACGAACACACCGTCAAGCAACTGGTATGCCATCCCCCAGAAAACGGTACTAAAACTAGTCCCCCTTACGGGGCAAAACAGTTGACTTTACAGCACGAATCGGCTGAGAATCCAGAGGTATATGCTTAAAATTCCACAGATGGCTGCTGCCGCCCGACGGCTCGAATTCGCGTTGCTGGCCCTAGTAATCGTTCTGCCGGCGAGCGCGGCATCCCCGACGGTGATCACGCTGCACAATTTCACCAACCAAGGTGATGGAGGCTCCCCCCAGGCAGGTTTAGTGCTGTCAAGCAGTGGAGTGCTTTACGGCACCACTTTCGATGGAGCCGTAGGCTGGGGCACTGTCTTCCAGCTAACGCCGGTCACCGGTGGGGGATGGAAGTTTTCGACGATCTACAATTTCACCGGGGGCGCCGACGGAGCCGAGCCGGTGGCCGAATTAGCGATCGGCACCAACAACGTTCTCTACGGCACGACCTATCTGGGCGGAGCTTCAGGTTATGGCACGGTTTTTCAGCTTGCGCAAGGCACAGGTGGAGCTTGGACCGAAACGGTGCTCTACAGTTTCAAAAATGGCAACGATGGTGCATATCCGGCCTCTGGGTTAGTACTGAACAGCAATGGCGTGCTGTACGGCACGACCTATGGCGGCGGGACCGCGGGTCTGGGCACGGTGTACGAGGTGCTTCCATCGGGTAGCGGGTGGAGCGAGAAAGTGCTTTACAGCTTCCGGGGCAATACGGACGGGGCTTATCCGATAGCGGATATGGTTCTTGGGTCCAGCGGATCGTTGTTCGGCACGACGTCCCAAGGCGGATCGGTGACCATCACCAATCAGCCGCCGTGTACCACGACGGCGCCATGCACCTATTTGAACCAGGGAACCATCTTCGAGTTGACGCCGAAAGGCGGCGGAACCTGGGCGGAATCTGTGCTGTATACGTTTACGGGAGGCAGCGATGGCGGGGCCCCGGAATCCGGGCTGATCGTTGGAAAGAACAATGTGCTCTATGGCAGCACCTTTTGGGGAGGATCGCCCACCAACTGTCCGGTGGGAGGATATCCGCAGGGTTGTGGCGTGGTTTTCCAACTAGCTCCCAAGACGGGGGGAACCTGGACCCAGTCTGTCCTCCACACTTTCAGTGGCGTGAGCCCAGATGGTTCGCATCCATATCGCAACATGACCCTTAACACCAGCGGTGCGCTCTTTGGCACGACTCTTAGCGGCGGGATTATCAGTGATGTCTGTTTTCCGGATGCTTATCCCGGATGTGGCACGATCTTCGAGCTGAAGCCGCCGGCGGTTAAAGGCGGGAGTTGGACCAAGTCCAATATCACCACTTTTACAGAGATCAACGGTGGCGGCCCTAATGGTGTAATCCTGAATAACGGGACCCTATACGGCACAACCATTTTCGGCGGAAATTCAACTTCCGGTACGGTGTACTCGATGACGCCGTAACGTTTTTCCGAGGCGTATTACACGTACGGCAGCACTTCCGATTCGTGGGGGTGAGGTTGCGGCGGTCCGCTAACCAATAAATGCTTGATACCCACCGCGCTCAACAGGGAAGTTGCCAGCGCCATGATGATCAGCGCCACAAAAATGCGTTGATCGATAAGCCCATATTCCAGAGCGACGGTAGTGAGCACAATGCCCACGGCGCCGCGGGCATTCATGCCTAACGCCACCACGAGCGCCTCGCGCGGCTGCTTCCCTCCCAGGCGGGCGCCCAGAAAAACGCCGCCGATCTTGCCGGCACAGGCCACCAGCAAAACGAACACCACCAGCAGCACATCGAAGTTGGCGATAAAGTTAACCTTCAAACCGATGGAGACGAAATACAGGGTGGCAAATATGCTGGTGGTCGTGCGATAGAAGTTCTGATGGGCCAGCTTGCGCGCTTCGGGGATGCGTCCCAGAGCGATTCCAGCCAGAAATGCGCCCAGCGTCGCGTGGGTGCCCACCACCTGCGAAAAGATGGCGGACATCATCACCACCAGGAACGTCAGTTTCAACTGCAAGGTATCTTTGGGGAGATTCAACCAGCCCACGGCGCGCTGTATTTTAGGGTTAGAAAGATTCAGGATTAATCCGAACACCAGCAAAACGGCCACCAGGCTGGCCCACCAGTTCCGCCCGGAATGCCCTTCTCCGCCAAAATTGCTCAGGATCACCGCGAACAGCCCCCACCCGACCAGATCGTCTAGCATGGCGGCGGACATGACGATGGTGCCCAGCTCGGTGTGGATCAGGTTCAGATCCATCAGGATGCGCGCAATCACCGGCAGAGCGGAGATAGACAGGATGGTTCCCACAAAGAGACCCAGCAGGGGCACATTGCTCTGCGCCTGATTCCGCCAGAAAGTGGGCCATAGCAGGACCGAACCTACACCGAGGACCAGCGGCAGCAGGATGCCCAGAAAGCTGGTCCAGATGATCGGCAGACCCAGGTGGCGCAGGCGCTTGGGCTGCAGCTCCAGGCCGGCCATGAACACGAACATCAGCAATCCCAATTCGGTCACCGCCTCACGCGCCTGCGTGGCGCTACCCAGGGCGGGAAAGACCTTGGCGTAGAAGCCCGGATTGATCATGCCAAAAACGCTGGGGCCCAGGATGACGCCGCACAACAGCTCCACCACCAGCGGTGACAGGGTCAGTCTTCCCAGTAACTTGGCCATAAACAACGGAATGGCGAGAACCAGGCTGATCTGCACCAGAAACAGGGTTAGAGTGGGGCCATTCATTGAAGACGCTCAATTATACCAACCGTACCAGGACCTTCCGCCCGATGCCGTATATGTGCTAAATTCGACGCCTATGCCGATTCCACCGGTGCCCGCGCTGTCCAAGATAGAGAAGCAGCAGTTCAGGCGCATTTGCGGCAAGTTTGCCAGCGGAATCACGATCGCAACGGTAAGGGACGCCGATGGCGCCTGTCACGGCATGACGGCCAATTCCTTCACCTCGGTTTCGATGACGCCGCCGCTGGTTTTAGTGTGCGTGGATCATCGTGCCCGGATCCTGGAACACTTCCGGATTGGTGAGCATTTTGGGATCAATATCCTGGGCGCCGGCCAGAAACATCTTTCCGACAGGTTCGCAGGCAGCGGTTATGACCGTTTTGAGGGAGTCCATTGGTATCCGGGACAGACCGGCGTGCCCTTGTTGCCGGACGTGCTGGCCACCATCGAATGCGCCCGCTGCAACGTGGTCACGGCAGGCGACCACGATATCGTGCTCGGTGAAGTGCTCCACGCCGATTGCCAGGATGGCGAGCCGCTGGTGTTCTACAGCAGCCAGTACCGCAGCCTGGGCGAGCTGACCCCGCCGCTAACTTAAGATATCGTACGGGTTCCACTGTAGTACTACAGAGTGCATCCAAAACGGCAACCCTGATGTATACTTGCGGAACGTGACGGCAGCCAGATGTGTGCTAATCCGCACTGCTCGTTTGATGGTTGCGGCAACTTGCCTGTTTTCGCCGGTCCTGGCCGGCACGACGGTGGCGATCAATATTCAAACGCAGACGGCCACTCCCATTGCAGCGGGCTTCAGTGGCTTCAATGCGCCTCAACTGCGAAACGGCGTAGAGTATTACGATCCGAAGTTTGTGGCTGCGGTGGCACCGCTTAAACCCGGCTGGCTGCGGTTTCCCGGAGGCACCGCATCGCTGGCCTACGACTGGAACCCGCAAGACCTCTCCGGCGGCCACATCGACAGTTCGTGGATGAATTATCTGATCGGCGGCAATCCGCCGCTAGTGCCCGGCAGGTCGGCCAATATTCTGATCGACTCTCAACTGCTCACGCAGGCCAAAGGAGGTGTCTGGCTTTCCGATTTCGCTACCTTCGCCAAAACCTTTGGCGCCACGGCGATCATCTGTTTCAACGGTTATACCGACACCAATCCGGGCAGCGCCACATTGATGGCGCAAGCCGCGCAGAGCGCGGGGTTGAACGTAGCCGAATGGGAACTCGCCAACGAGCCTTACATCTATCCGGCTATCTTCCCCGCGGCCTCCACCTACGCCGCGGCCATGTACAACCCTTATTTCAATGACATCGTCTCCGCCAAACCGGGCGCCACGATCGGGCTATTCATGGCCGGCACATTTGCGGGGAATAAGAACAATTACGCGAGCTGGGATAGCGGGATGTCGGCTTACACGCCGCGCTATTGGAATGCGGTATCCACGCATGTCTATCCGATCACCAATATTCAGGGTGCCATCGCCACCGTCCAGACCCTGAACGGTGTCCTGGCCCACGGCAGCGCCGATTACATCAATTCGTACCTGAGTCCCCTGGTGGGCGCCACTACCCCGATCTACATCACCGAGTTGAACTGTTGCGCGCCGGACAACAACAAGTTCCTGAGCTTTCTCTACAACGGAATTTTCCTGGTGGAATACATCGCGCGGATGTCCGCGGTCCCCAATGTGAAGGCGGTGGGAGTTAATTCGCTTTATACGGACAACTACGACTACCACGGGCTGATCCAGTCGGTGAACGATTATGAGAGCTTTCTGTTGTCTCAGTTATCCGCCAATCCAAGCTATTCGACCAACACCGCCACCGACCCCAATACGCAATTTCAGTTCTACACTTCCGCGCCCGGGCTGGCTTTGGAAGTGGCCAACCAGGCTATCAACAGCAGCAGCTCCATTTGGCCCACTACGGTGACCGGCGGCCCCCTGGTTGCAATTCTGGGCTACGATGGGAAACCCATACCCGCCGTTTACGCCCAGGGGTATCAAGGAAACAGCGGCAGCCATTACGCTTTGATCACTAACAAATCCTCCAGTACCTGCACCGCGACCATTCAGATCAACGGCATGCATGTGAGCGGCACCATGAATGTTACATCCGTCTCGAACCCCAGCGCTTATGCCGCGAATACGGCCCAGACACCCGGCAATGTCCAGATCCAGAACACTACGTCAGCCAATCCGGTTACCATCGGCCCCTATAGCGTAACTCTCGTAACGTGGTAGTAGTACCCAAATTGAAGAAACGGTGCGATTTAGGCGGGCTTTTCGATGTATACTGATTGGCAGCCCAAAGCGTTTGGTTTTTCGGGGTGAAATATGAAGCTATTACTTGGTGCCGCGTTGCTCTTTGCCGGTCTCGGTTGGCTTCCGGCGAACGTATACGCCGCCGGCAAATGTCCTACTACGTTCAATCCAGGCTCATTTACGACCGGTGATTTTTTCACTAATTTCGATAACAGTTGTTACCTTATCGCCTTTTCGACCGGAAACGGATCGGGTAGTCAACAGGGTGATCTGAATAGTGTTTATAACAAGTTGTTCTTTAAAATCGACAACACCCTGCCGCCATACCAGTTAATCATCGTGGGCGATTTTCCGGATGCGCGCTATTTTTCCATCGGGCTCTACGACAACCATTCGGCTATTACCCAAAACCTTTCGGATGTAAACGTGGTGCCGTTGACCTCGAGCGATATCAATCCCTTCCAGCCGGGTGTGTCGTTCGTCAGCGGGCAGCGCTACGCCGTGCCCATCAATCTGGGCGGGACTCCCGGCACACTGGAGCCGGGTTGTGTCATGACCGGATACAACGTTAATCCAAACGCAATGGATGGTACCCAACGGCATGCATTCATAAACTGGAACCTCGATCCGGGTTTCTTCAAGGCTTTTCCGCCAAAAACGATTCCGGACCATGTAGTGGATACGCCGGCGCACACCAATCCAAACACCGCCGGGGTCATCATCATTCGCAACTATTTGAAACTCGTTCCTTATACCAACGCAACTTTGCCGCATATCATTGTGCGTGACGTGGCCTCCGGTTGCGCATATCCGGCTTCCATGGTTAAGACCATGAACATCGTGGCCACCAATGCCACTACAGGGAATCCCTGGCTGGATCAGAAACAGGTGCAGAATCACAATGTTTATGCCAACTGGCAGCCGACGGATTGCTGGATCAATCTCCCGCCCACACAGAGTGAGATCCAATGGATCCGCGGCGATGAGTATAATCCGGGCGCGAATCCGGACGCGGCCTACCTGTACGCCTATACGCCAGCCGGGCTGCCGCAGACATTAGCTAGTGCGAGCGAGGTAATCCGCCTGCGTTTTCAAGTCCCTACTACGCCGCCGACTCCGTGTACGAATGGCTGTTCCCGGTCCGGAAACGAACAGATGCGATACCTGAGCGTGTCCTTCCAGACCACCGGCGGAGGCACTTTGGCCAGCCTTCCGGACTCCTGCCCGGTCAACCCGACGACGCCGTGCACGCCCCTGGTGCAAGATGCGAACGGCTATGTCACGCTGGTGGTGGGTACCGGCGTGGCGCAGCCCGCCTGGGTGACGCCCGCCAACGGCTATACGTGGCTGGACTTGAGCAAGTCGACGACCGGGAACTATCTGGACTTGAATGAGATGGCCATACGGAATATCCTGCCGGCCGCCGCGTTCAGTTGCGGCGCCCAGATGCTTCCATACAAGACCGGCGAAGCCACTACTGCAATTAAGAGCCTGAAGCAGGTCGCCGGCTTGATGGGTTTGTATGCGCCGATGATTGACTACCCGGTGGCATCCACATTACCGTCGACCGCCAGTCCGGTAACCGGCCCGGGTACCTGCGCGGTGTATCCGGTCGGCCCGCCGCAGGTATCACCCAACTGCGCAGTCGGAGCTACTAAAGTGCCGACCATTGGCGCGGTGACCACGCAATGCGCCGCGCCGGGAGCGGGATGCACGCAGGTAGTAGTACAGCCCCAGCCGCCCCTCAGCATCCTTTCGCTGAACGGTACGGGCGGCTTCGGCACCTTTCCGTTGGGGCTTCCCTACAACGGCAATACGAACTTCCTCCAGATTACCGACACCACCCAGGGCTGGAGCGCCGGTTACACGGGGGATACGTGCACGGTCAGTGTCGGCGAGTGGTCCGACACCGCCATATCGCTGGTGGCGAATGTGAATCAAAACGGCGTGTGTCCGATGGCCGCCGGCGACTCCCTTACGGTGAAGGTTTGGAATCCGCAAAATCTTTCGGCGATGGCTTCGTTTACGGTTACAGTGGCAGCCCCGACCGCGACCCGGCATTAGCCCTTGGAAACGCACGCGGGTCTGCCGCCGGAGTTTCTGAGCCGCTTGCAGCAGTTGGCTGGAGGCGTCGTATTTGACGTCAGACGATCCCATGCGCCAGTCCGGATTCGGCGGCGGCGGGGAACGTTGGCGTTGCGAGCGCGAACCAATCCTCGAAGCAATCCAACATAGCGGCGATTCGGCTGGACGCCTGCTGCGCGAACGGATACTTACTGGAGTGCCTTACCCTATGGGGCAAAGGTCGTGATCTGGAAATCACGCCGTCGGTATCGATCAAGGAGCTCGAGCTCGCGCGAAGGCGCCTGCCTCACTTTGCCGATCATTTTCAAGTGGTGAACGCATGGGATTGGCGTCCGCCGCGCCGGTATCGATATGTCTACGTGCTTTGGGACTGCGTTCCGGAGAGCTATCTGACCGAATTCGTGCGCCGCTTGTTGGCCCGCCTGGTGGCGCCGGGAGGCCGGCTGATTTTAGTTAGGTTAGGGGCGTACGGAAGCTTCTCGCGGAACGAGCAGCCCTTCGATGTAGAGATGTTTCTACGCTCGGCGCGGGGTACCGGGTGAGTGGCACGTCCTGCGGGGGCAGCCCCCCAATGGCACGGTTCGTCGGTAGATCGCGATACCCGCAAGTGACTTCTGCGGCTACGCCTTGGCGCCCGTGGCAGGGACGGAATGGGGGCGCGTGATCCGTTGCCGTAGCTGCTTGCCGCCGAGCCGGCCGCGTCGTGGCTCCTTTGACGGATCTTTTAAAAGGCCGATATGATTAAGTCATAATGAGTAAGACTGAAGGATTTTTATGAGAACCACCGAGACCCTGACCATCTCCCTGCCCCCGGCTATGGCCAAGCAGATGGAAAAAGTCCAAAAGGAGGAAAACCGCACCAGAAGCGAGCTGCTGCGCGAGGCTTGGCGGCAGTATTTTGACACTCGCTACGGCACATACACCCCCACTAAAGCCGAATTGGCCGCTATTCGAAAAGGTCGCGCAGAAATCAGTCGTGGCCAATTCGTAACGCTTGATCACCTCTTTCATGATCTGGACACTGCACATCGCAAAGCGAGCCCAAAAAGAGATCGCAAAGGCTCCCGCTAGAGCCAGCGCTTGCTAAGGGCCGCCATGAAGGAGATGGAGCAGAACCCTTTTTCGGGCGACATCGTGCGTTTGACGTCCGAACGTGCGTCTTGGCGCCGCCGTACATCGTAGATATTGCCCGCAGAACTTCCACTACGTATTAGCCTTTACGGCCGTCCGTTATCTTTGCATGCGTCTACAACAGCGGTCCCAATTACGTATGGGCGAACTGTTCCCACGGGTGCCACGACTGGGCCAATCACGGTACAACACCCGTCGGAACATCTACAACGCACGGTAGCTTTACCGTCAAATGACTTCTGCGGGCTATCCCGCCGAAGGCGCCGGTTGCGGCTTGTGCCCGCCGAGCAGTCCCAGCGACAAGCTGCGGATATCCGGCGGCGCCGAAGTGAATAACCAGATCAGCGTCTTCAGATTGACTATGAACGTCCCGGCGTTGATGAAATGCCAGTCTTCATCGCCCAGGTGATTGGCGGCGGGTGTGAACTTGGCGTTGCGGATCAGGCTGAAGATATATTTAGAAGCCTCTTTGGGGTTGGTGGTTCCGGCTTCCACCTCATCCATCTTGGCTACCGCCGCGTCCAGCAGTTCACCGAAGCCCCTGTGCTGGCTATAGAACAGGCCCATGGGCTCTTCGGCGTCCGGCAGGATGGAATCGTCATGCGTCTTCAGGTAGCGGCGGTAGATGCTGGCCAGCTTCAGATCGCCCAGCCCGACGCCCAGCGCCCAAACGCGGAACCAGGCATTCCACAAATCGAAATCGCGGAACGAAGTGTAGGCGCCGAACACCAGCCGGTCGTTATTCCGCAGATTGGCTTCGTGAATGCGAGAGATGTACTCGAAGCGCTCGGCGCGGAAATCGTCGTCTTTGATAGCTTTCAGCACACGCGCGGCCAAGGCGTTGATCACTTCCACCGAGGATGCCAGCCCGCGCGAGAACAGCGCATCCAGGAAGCCGCTGCCGGCGCCACCGGCCATAATGGCCCAGCGGTCCCCCACGGTCTGCTTGCAGGAGCCTTGCAGCCGGTCTGACGACACCCAGTCGCGCACCAGCTTGGCGCCTTTGAACTGCTCTTTGATGCTGGGGAATTTGTCCAGGAACTGGCGCCATTCTTCGTCCGGCGTGATATCGGTTGGCTTGGGGAATTTGCGTATATCGAAGCTCAGCCCTATGCTGACGCATTTGTTGCAGGACCCCTCCCGGTTATCGAACGGGATAACCCACAGCCAGCCGCCATCGAAGATGTGGTGGCAGGTACCCGCATACCAGCGGCGCGGCGCTTGCGGCACGCCGTTGGGCAGGGTCAGATCGTCGTATGGTTTCACGTCGATCATGTGCGTGAACAGGCAGCGGGTCTGCAGCCGGACACGCGGCGGATTGTCGCGCAGGTTCCACTGCTTTGCCAGCACGTGGCCTCCGCCCGAGGCATCTGCCACGAATTTGGCGCGGATGGTCTCGCCTTTTTCCGTCTGGATGGTCACACCCTGGGCATCCGTCTCCACGGTCTTAACACGCGTGTTGTACTTGACGGTCGCGCCGTGGTGAATGGCCGTGTAGGTCAAATATTGATCGGTGTCCTGGCGGAACAGGTGCGCCTCATAGCCTTCGCGATACGGCGGAATGACCAGTTGGGTGGCTTCTGCCGGCTTCTGGTGCTGTCCTTCGCGATGGTAGACGAAGCCGAAATTCTTCTTTACGCCGAAATGATTGGATACATGTTTATGGAGCTGTTCGCCGGAATTGAATTCGGTTTTGAATTCGGGTACGCCATAGCGTTCCGCCATGATTTTGATCATGCGAAAAGTGTGCCGCACGGTAGATTCGCCAAGAGCGAAACGGGGGTGCGTGCCGGCATCGATGATGACCACCTTGGCGCCACAGTACGCCAAGATGGTTCCCAGCATTCCGCCCTCGAAACCCGCGCCTAAAATGGCTACATCGAATTGATCGTTCATCTGAAGTAAAGATTTCCTTTCGGATTAGGTGTCTAACGATTATACCCAGATAGCGGCTGATGCACCAGAGGCGCAGTACTGCAACTCTACACCACTTCAGCGTGGGGCGATTCGATCCATCCTGGTGAATGGTACACTGTCACTGAATCAACAGTGAATCCGCCTTATGCACAGCCGCTAGGTGGCAACCGCATGGCGAGTCCCACCGTGCCGCTGGTACCGGCCCGTCCGGTGGCGGCTGCGGCCCGCCCGGCATTTTACATCACCCTAATCTTTGTATTTGTGGTGTATGCCCGCCTGCCGGAATTTACGTTCCTGAGTTCCGCGGCGCATTCGGCACGGATTCTCGTGGGTCTCTCATTGTTGGCCATAGTTCTGTTCGGCGGGAGCGTACGGGCGGTTTTTTCCAAGGTCGGCATCTGCCTGATCGCCTTCACCATTTGGCTCTGTATTGCCACTCCTTTCAGCGTATGGCGGGGCGGCAGCGCCAAAATGCTTAAGGATCTTTGGGTGTTGGCGCTTTTCTCCTTTGCTATCATTGCAGCTACCGTAGTGGGACTGGAGCAGTGCCGCAAGCTTATATACGCTTTCGCGGTGGCCACCGTTTTCATCGAGGGTTTTGCCATCGTGCTCGGCCGCGTGCAAGGGGGCCGCATGTCCCTGCTGGGGGGCACCTTAGGGAACGCCAACTATCTGGCCATGATGCTGCTGATTGGGTTGCCGTTTTGTCTCTTCGTGGTGCGCACCAAGGCAGGCATGTCGGTGTTCAAGTTTGCTTGTCTGGCGATGCTCCTTTGCGTTCCCGTGACTGTGGCGGCGACTGGCTCCCGGGGAGGTCTGGTTACCCTCATCTTTATGTTCCTGCTGTACTTTGTGCCGCTACCTGCCAGCCAAAAGGTGGCGGTGGCTATGGGTGCGCTGATTCTCGCCGTGATTTCCATCGCCTGGGCGAGCCGTGGCGCGTTGGAGCGCTATAAAACTATCCTCACTATCAAACCCGGTCAGACACGATTAACGGGCTCGGAGCAATCCGCCATCGAATCCGCAGAGCTGCGGAAAGAGCTGTTACTTTCCAGCTTGCAGTTGACCTTACGCCACCCCTTGGTGGGCGTAGGTCCAGGAATGTTCGCAGTCGCCAATGCAAATTTTGCCGAAATGACCAACGGCCGACCCAATTGGAACGCCTGGCACGAAACGCATAACAGTTTCACTCAAGTCTCGTGCGAAGCTGGCTTACCCGCATTGCTTTTGTATTGCCTCACGATATTCTTCTGTTTCAAGATCGTATACTCGGCCGGAAAGCTGGCCAGGCAAAACCCGGACTTAGCTGTTTTAGGGCACATGGCGTTCGCCCTGCGGCTCGCGCTCATTGCCTACCTGGGAACGTCCTTTTTTGCCAGTGTTGCCTATGCCTATTATTTTCCGATGCTGGCCGGTTTATGCGTGGCACTGGAGCGCACCTGCGCGAATCAAACGGCACTGATACCGGCCAGCGCGCAGCCGCGGCCCCGGCGCGGCGTGGACGTAACGCGACGTCTTGAAGCCTGATAGCTCTCAAGCTTAAGCACCGAATAACATAACGGGGTACTAAGCACATCCAACCAACGCCTCCGCTAAAGCGGTGGCCGCCAGAGGTCGGCGACAATGGTGGCGACAGCAATCATGCTCAAGGCTAATGGAGACGCCGATGCCGGAGAAGTGACAGGGGCTATTCTATAGGGAGAGCAATGTATCGGGTATTCGCAGGGAACCGACGCAAGGTCAAGAGAATCTGGGAAAATACCGATTTTTGCGGACGAATGCGTTTCACGAGCCGGAGGAGGCCGGATCCGCATTATCAGCGCTCGGCGCACAACGCTAGGAGAGAACACACGACTATGAAGAGCGCATCATACTCCTAAGTCGAAGCAAAGCCGATCCGACGGACTGCGGCTTGAGTATCCGGGTCGATTACACAATAGCCAAGCCGAACAGTTTCGCTAGCCGAGTGCGTGCGGGATCGGTGGCCGTCTTGCTGGATCCCATTCAGTTTCTTTTTTCGTTCGTTTGGCGCATCCTTAAAGAGAAGAGGAACCGAGGCAGATGAGTTCGCAAATCTTGACATCGAACACGGAAGCGGCCATTCTGGCGCGGGTGATCGATTCTGAGCTGAGTACCATCACTCCGGAGGTGGCGCGCTATCTGCTCGCTATGCAGCTCCCTGGCCCGGACGAGGAACGCGTCAACGAACTGTCGGCGAAGGCCCGCGCTGGCTCCTTGAGCAATGGTGAAGAGCAAGAGCTGGACAGCTACCTGCATATCGGCCGGCTACTCACCGTGATGCAATCGCGCGCGCGACAGTTTCTGAGGGATTCAGATCCCACTGCCGGCAGACAGTGAATCGAACCCTGGTACGTTCAGTCTGGAAGCGTTGCCGTTGCCGTTTCAGATAGACCACATCATCGCCGAGAAGCACGGCGGCCAGGCTGTGGAAGACAACCTGGCGCTGGCTTGCCCACATTGTAATCGTTTCAAAGGTCCGAATATTGCCGGGCTCGACCCGGCATCCGGCGAAGCTGTGCGCCTGTTTCACCCACGCCGGGATATTTGGGAGGAGCATTTTGAATGGGACGGCACGCGCATTGTGGGCGGACACCCATCGGGCGCGTTAGCGTCCAGGTACTGGCGATGAATGCTGACGATCTGCTGCTGATCCGCATCGAGCTCCTGAAAGAAGGCGTGATTTGATGACACTAACTCAGCCGCCTGGCAGAATCGCCTGCCCACAATGGGTTTTCGATGGTGCAAACCTAAGAATATCTCGACCAGGGCTTCGTAACCTTTTACCTGAAGGGGCGGTAATCCTAAGGATGAGACAGGATCTCCTTCTGGCATTTCGGCAGTTGCGGAGAAGCCGGAGCTTCGCCGCTGCCACACTGCTCACGCCGGCGCTCGGAATTGGCGCCAATACCGCCATTTTTGCTGGTCCACGCGGTGATGCTGAAGTCACTTCCAATGGCCGATGCGCAGCAACATCCATGCTCCATCCGCGACCCGCAGGATGAAGAAGGTAGTCCGTTCCCAACAAGGCGGCAGCCAACACCGCACCGCGCATCTTCGGTCAGTGTACACACTATCACAAAACGATGAAAACAGCGCCGCCAGTCCCGACAGCATGGACCCGGAGCGCAGCGCAAACAAACTGAAGCTGACCAGACAGTACCAGCCGGCCTGATAAGGATCGTCGGGCGCCGGCGCCACGAGCGGGGCGTAATGAGTTGGTCATGTGCCGCCAGATTGTATCCCGCGCAAGTAAACCCGGCAATGGTTTGGCGGCCCAAATCTAATTCGGCATGCGTCAGTACCGCCCGGCGCGCATCGGCGCCGGAAAGCCATAGGTAGAATGCTAAACTGATATCTCGGGAATGCCGGACATCGGAACTCAGGTCCACGGACACCCAGTGTACGTGATTCTGCCTGCCCTGCTGGCCGCCTCCGCGGGGTTGTGCTCCGCGGCCATCAGCAATCTGCGGGTGATCGGCACGACCGCCACACAGGCGATCGTCAGCTACACGGCTCCCGATCAGAACCCGTGCACCATCCAGGTGAGTGAGAGTAGCTCCCTGGCCCCCCTGGTCCACGATGTGGATCAGGCTATCTTCGCGGGCGCCAACCAGGATGCCCGGCCGGGCAACATCAGCAGTGGACAGACTCGTCTGGTAGTCATTGGCAAACGTTCAGCGGAGTTGGCTAGCGCTGGGCAGTACGCCGGCGTGAGGCATTTTTCACGGGCATTGCAGGCCTACACTGGGCATTTCGGACTCGTCCTGTGCGGCGCGGATAGGGCTACGTTCACGTTCACCACCACCAATATCCCCTTGGGCAACACCTACGGAGATCCCTGGTTGCAAGATCCCGCACATCCCGGCGATCAGCCGTGGCCGGAGGCCATAGGCGGCCTCACTCCGGAGTCCTTCATCGATCCGCTGACCGGCGTCCTGCTGCATCGGATCGGCTTGCGCGGCCTGAACTGGGGCTACTGGTCCAACATGCCGTTGGGAACCGCCTATAACCAGGGCCAGATGCCGTGCGATGCCGCCGGCCCGTGGGCCGATCCGTGCAACGTGTTGGCGGACGACGGCGCCTCTGCTTCCGTCGGCAATAGCACGGCCTGGCTGGTGATCCGCGCTCCGATGACCAATGGCAACGCCTGGAATGCCGGTTATGGAAGCTGGTACTATGGCCAAGCCTGGAGCTTGGACCAACTCGGGGTGACGTTCAAGGGCTATGTGAACTCCCCGTTAGCCGCCAACCGGCAATTGGATGTCTGTCTTTCCCTCAACGGCGGGGCATCCTGTGCCAGCCAGATCCTGACGATGAACCTCGATAGCAACGCCAAGGGCAAACCCCAGTCCGCCGGGCAAGCCGATACCACCCAATTCGGCGTCATCCCATGGCTGCTGGACACGAATCCGAGGTTCAACGTACAGGAGTCCTCTCCGCACTCGGGCCGGGCCGACGCCTTCACGCCAGGCGGCGGCCACGAGTCCAAACGGCAGGACTCGCCCGCCGCTTCCGGTGCCACTCCGGCTCCGGGGCCGGAAGTGATTTGGACCGGCGGGCAGCCCTTCAGTTTGTATTGGACCAACGGCGGCAATGGGCGCATTCGCCTGTCAACTAAAGACGATGCTTGTATTACGCCGCCCGCGGCCACCACATCGCGGGAGTTTGTGATTGCGTCCTTTCTGGATGGAACCCATCTCGCCCTTTCGGGCGAGCCGCCGGCGGGTAGGAATCTGTATTGGTGCGCGAATAACTTCGCCGTAATGATCCGGCGGCATCAGGCACCCACCGACAGCTCAACCGCCTATCTGCAATACGCGAATATGGCGGCGGTAGAGAGCACCTCCCCCACCTATCCGGACAACGGCACCGGTACGGCTTGTTTCAACAAACTTGTGGCGGGCGGGTTCTTTTGCCTGTATGGCGGGCTTTATTGGATAAATCCCACCACGGCCTCCACTGCCTACTATGGTTACATGATCGCTCCCAGTACGGGCGTTACGAACCCGTGGGGCACCATCGGGATCATTCCGGCCGGCGAATCGGCCATGATAGACCAGACCCAGAACAACCTCACGTTTTACACGGTTGGTCAGGACCCCTCCGGTGGAGGCCCGTTGGTGGTCCGGGGTGTCTTCAACCCGGCGTCCATTGGGCAACCCGCAACGCCCTATGCCAACGGATCGCAGATCGGGAACGCTACCGTCAAAAATGCGACGGCTTATTCCCTCACTTACAGCAATGGTCTGACATTTACCAACCTGACTCCGCAGGTGAGCGCCTCTAAAAGCGTGGTGGATCAGATGGCCGTCTTTGACCCCACATTCACTCCGGCCAAGTTTAGCAGCGGCCCGAATGGATGGAATTGCAACCCGGCCGCGATGTCTGCCGGTATCTTCTACTTTTTTTGCGTCTCGCTGGGCGGCGATAGTCCGGGCTGGGTATTCGCATTCTCGCCCGGAGATGGAGATCCAACCCACGCTGGTGCAGCGGGCGGGCCGCGGATCATAGGCGCCGTCAATACGTTCAACACCCCCGCGGGCCCTGTGGGGGTTGCGCAGACGGCGGCTACCGGGCGCAGCTTGCATGCCGTGAGCGAAACCGGTGAGACCGGCTGGGTACAGCTTCAAATGAATCCGTACCCTCCCCTCAATACATCCGCCATTCCAAGCATTCCGGCAACCAGCCCGGCCTGCTCCACTTTCGGCATAACCGGTGAAGGCCAGTGCGTACAGATCGATATCAATAGCTATACCGCCGCCGGCGTGACTGGTTATGAACCCTATTTTTCGGGTCAGGGGCGCCAATTCCAGTTTACCGGTGCGCCCGGCGAGTTACGCACTACACAGATCGGAGATACCGCCTGCGTGGCAGCCAGTTCCGCTTCAAACTGCGGTTGGTCCACACGGGCGAATGAGCTGATGACGCTCGTGCAAAAGAATCCCAATGGCCAGTGGATCTTCAGGCGGAACGGTTACGGTAGCCAGTTAGCCATCCCCACCGGTCCGGTGACGTTGTGGTGGATCAGCAATCAATCGAGCATCCCCCCGGGAGGCACAACGGCGAACGGTTCCCTGGCAGCCTATTGGAACGCGCTTGCGGGCTGCGGCGGCGCGCCGGATCCGCATGGAGATTGCCTGATCCAAGACAGCAACAATACCAGCGGCCACGGCGAGTGGCGAGATGGCGGCGAGGCCGTGGCAACCAATGTGCCCGCATGGGGCCAGCCCATTTACGGTTGGCCCACGGACTACCAGACCGCCGTGGGATCGGTGCCGGGAATCCTGAGTCTGCCCTTTGCTAACGTGACGCCCGACCAGGCTGCCGCAATCAACTATACCAGCGCGAATCCGCCCTTTTCCGGAGTGTTCGGCGTTCCATGGGGCTTTGATGCAGGCAGCCACCCTAATGCCGCGGGCGCCAACGCTTCGGACAACGAATCGAGCCGCGCGTTCGACAACACGCCAGTCCAAGGCGGAGGTGCGGATCCGGTCTTTACCCAAGTATCGGGGCAACTCTACGCAGCCACGCCAGACCGAGTGACGGATGCGGACGACATCTTCGGATCCGGTAGTGTGGCGTCCATCAACCGTAAGCTGATGGCTACTGGCGCAAGCTGCGGCTCTCATCCGCTGCTGGACGCCAGCGGACCAGGTTCCACCATTGCCGCCGATGCGTCTGGATCTTACACCTACTGCATCGCGCGGGTCAAAGGCGAATGTACCTCCAAAAGCACCGCCGGCCAAGTCTATGTAAACTGTCCGGGAGTAGTTTGGAACCGGTGTGCGGGAAGTGCCATCCACGGCGGCACTCCGTTGGGCATCGGGAATGATATCTGCGTGGCCAACCTTGGTGCGGCTGCCAATGCCGTTCGGCAGTTCAGCCTGGACCACAGTGACTTTGCCGGCGCCTACACCCGCACTTTAGTAACGGCCACTTCGCGGTTGCGCATGGTCGGCGGTTTTGAAAATAACAGGCTGCTGCCGGATAACTCGTGGCTGCTCTTCCGTGCGGAATGGCTCAACTACGACCGGGAGGAAATGTGGATGGCGAAATTGCCGCCCTACCCCAACCCGGATGACATCGACCGGGGGACCTTCGTGCCTATTGTCCTCAATTTACAGCCGCCCGCGGACCTCAACGTTGACAACGCGGTCGTAGAGTTTGGGTACACGGAATACGCCGGTAACTGCACCAGCCGCAGCGATCCGTGTCTGGCGAATGCGGCTCTAGTCGGGGCGCCGCCCTTCCAGTTTGCAAGCGAAAATCCGAATGGAGTGCCCTGTTCTTCCAGTTGTACGATAGCCGTTCCGGCGATTTCTCAGAGAGTACTTTACTATCAGGTAAAGTACCGTGACAAATCGAACAAAACGCTCGCCGCCAGTGCTACCCAAGCTACCGCCGTCCCGTAAAACAGGCGTCCTGGCCTATCTTTCGGGACGCATTGAGCCCCATGCCATACTAAGAACGTGAACGCGTCCACCAAAGAGACTCACATCGCCGTACTCGGCTTGGGGTATGTCGGTTCAGTCACGGCCGCCTGCCTGGCGCATCTCGGTCACCACGTAACCGGCGTAGACCGGGATGAGTACAAGGTGAATAGCATCGAGACCGGACGCGCTCCGTTCTACGAACCCGGGTTGGCGGAATTGATCGCAGAAGGCCGCGCCAATGGCCGTCTGTCCGCCACCATGTTACTGGCACCGGCACTCGAGCATGCGGAAGTTGCCCTGATCTGCGTGGGCACGCCCTCCGAGCGCAACGGAAATCTCGGGCTGGAGCAACTGTGGCGGGTCTGCAGCCAAATCGGCACAGCCTGGACCGGCAAAAAGCGCCGCCTGATCGTGGCAGTCCGTAGCACGGTTTTCCCGGGCACCTGCGAGGAACTAACCATCGAATGCCTGGGCGGTTCCGATTGTTTAGCCGTGGTATCGAACCCGGAATTCCTGCGCGAAGGAAACGCCGTGAATGATTTTTTGGAGCCCTCTTTGCTGGTGGTGGGAGGCAGCGACCAGTCAGCCGTGAAAAAAGTGGCGGCACTATATCAGCCGCTGGCCGTGGAACCCTGCCTGGTGTCTCTGCGGACGGCCGAGATGATCAAGTACGCCTGCAACACGTTCCATGCACTGAAAGTAGCCTTCGCCAACGAGATGGGCGCGCTCAGTACCGCGCTCGGTATTCCCGCCGCGGAAGTGATGGATACCTTGTGCCAGGACGCCAAGCTGAACCTCTCTCGCGCCTACCTCAAACCGGGCTTCGCCTTCGGCGGATCGTGCCTCCCGAAGGATCTGCGCGCCCTCGTCTACCGCGCGAGCCGGTTGGATCTGAAGGTCCCGCTGCTCGAAACCGTCTTGCCCAGCAACGACCAGCACCTGCGGCGCGCCATCCAGAAGGTGATGGATCTTCCCGCCGAACGGCTCGGCGTATTCGGCCTGGCCTTCAAGGAAAACACTGACGATCTGCGCGAAAGCCCGGTAGTTTCGTTACTGGAGCATCTGATCGGCAAAGGACGTGAAGTTCGCGTCCACGACCCGCACATCCGCCTAGAAGAGATTTACGGCAGCAATCAGAGATTCGTGCTGGCCGCTATTCCGCACATCGCCAACCTGTTGGAATCCAGTCTGGAGAAGATGTTGGAATGGGCCGGGCACGTTATCGTCACGCAGCGGCCCTCTGCGGCGGCGGCTGAGATAATCGGGCGCAGCGGAGTCCCCGTACTGGATCTGTCCACTGCTGCTTGATTTTGTACGGCCTTGAGCGAGACATACTTCCCGAAAAGCGTGTTGCCCCGTGCACTTCCGCGTGACTGGAGATACCGAACCGCTGTCGAAATACTATCTACTCACCGCTCCCCGGCTTTTTCGTGAGGAGCTCGATCATCGCTGCAGGCGGGATAAGCCGGATGGATTTGTGCTGCTTCAGGGACAGGAGGTCCTTGTCGCCGGTAACGAGAAATTGCGCGTGTCCGGCTTCGGAGAGGGCAAGCAGGTAATTGTCATCCGGGTCGGGAGAGACGTAAACCTTCGGCGGCCTGTCCACGACCAAGGCCACATCGCGCAGGCGGTTGAAGAGGCGGCCGGCGAGAGCCGGTGCAATCCTGGCACGAATTCTGGGATAGCGCGTCACACGCGAGATTTCCTCGATCTGCTCGGCGGCCGTAACGACGTCGATTTTGCGGCTGGCCCACAGCGCTAGGAGCTGGGCGGACGGAGAGGTTCACGGCATCATCAGGGCGCTCATGAGGGTGTTGGTGTCGAGCACAATCCTCATTCGCTATCGTTCCGTGTGGGCCCGGCGCTCGCGGCGGACGTCCTGCACGGCTTCGTCGATCATGTTCTGGAGCTGGTCCGGGGGGACGTCGGCGAAAGCGGTGCGGACTTCGCCGACGGTCTGGTCGAACAGGCGCCACTTGACGGCGTCCTCTATGAATTGCGAGATCGCGCCTTTTTTGAGGCCTTGGGCGCCTAGAAAGATGCGCAGGGCCAAATCCGTCTCCTTGGACCAGGTAATAGTCAGGCGGGTGTTTTCAGGGTCGGTCATGGCGTTCCCCACAAAGCGTATATCCTCTTATCAGCATAAGCGACTAGACCCTTTATTTCGAACGTGGAGCTGTCGATTGATAACACCCCTCTCACATAATGCCCTGCAACGACCAGGACCTGCGGCGCGCCATCCAGAAAGTGATGGATCTTCCCGCCGAACGGCTCGGCGTATTCGGCCTGGCCTTCAAGGAAAACACTGACGACCTGCGCGAAAGCCCGGTAGTTTCGTTACTGGAGCATCTGATCGGCAAGGACGTGAAGTTCGCGTCCACGACCCGCACATCCGTCTGGAAGAGATTTACGGCAGCAATCAGAGATTCGTGCCGGCCGCTATTCCGCACATCGCCAACCTGTTGGAATCCAGTCTGGAGAAGATGTTTGGAATGGGTGCTGCTTAATTTTGTACGGCCTTTTAGCGAGAAGGAATCAGCATTGCCATCTTGCGCCGCACCATTTCCTCCTCTTCCGGCGTGAGCACCCCCATCAACAAAACTGCACCCAGGTAAACCAGAGAAAACACCACCCCGCAGACCATCAGAACGGCTAACGGCTTGAAGCCTAGCAGCGGCAATCGGACCGCCGCCGCCGCTA